>Ga0075421_100005665_pt1 | contig 15132 bp, 10 predicted proteins | sample SoiMetdeltSBSDD5_FD_75292 | JGI IMG/M metagenome (GOLD analysis project Ga0075421, IMG submission 75292) | Bulk soil microbial communities from a Populus tree surrounding site in Tennessee, USA - Soil MetaG P. deltoides SBSDD5 | ecosystem: Environmental > Terrestrial > Soil > Tree plantation...
GGGGATCCTCAAGCGCCGCGTCCCGGTCGTCTGCAGCGCCCAGCCCCCCGAGGCGCTGGGGGTGCTCGAAGCGGCGGCCGCGGCGGTGAAGGCCCCCCTCTGGCTCCAGGGCCGCGACTTCGACCTGGACCCGTCCATGGCGTACCGCGGGCGGCGGTGGTCCCTGGAGGGCCTGGAGCTGTCGCTGCGCGGGCCCCACCAGCGACAGAACGCGGCGGTGGCGCTGGCGTGCCTGGAGGTGCTCGCCGAGCGGGGCGTGCCGGTGACGCCGGAGGCCGCGCGCGAGGGCCTGCGCACCGCGCGCTGGCCGGGGCGGCTGGAGGAGGTGCCGCTCCGGCCGGGCGGTCCGACGCTCCTGCTCGACGGGGCGCACAACCCGGCGGGCGCGGAGGCGCTGGCGGCCTCGCTGGACGCGCTCTACCCGGGCCGGCCGGTCCACGCGGTGTTCGCGGTGCTGGCGGACAAGGACCTGGAGGGCATCGCCCGCGCGCTCTTCCCGCGCTGCGCGTCGCTGCACCTGTGCCCGCTCCCCAGCCCCAGGAGCCTCTCCCCCGCGGCCTGCGCGGACCGCGCGCGCGCGCTGTGCCCGGCCGTCTACACCTACCCCGGCGTGGCGGAGGCGCTCCAGGGCGCGGAGGCGTGCGCCGGCGGCGACGGCCTGCTGCTGGCGGCGGGGTCGCTGCTCCTCGTCGGGGAGGCGCGGGCACGGGCGGCCGAGGGCGTGCTTAGATTGCCCTGAAGATGCGGAGGCTCCAGGAAGCGGACGACCGCGCGCCGGCCCAGGTCACGGTGGACGACGTCGACGCCCGTTCGCTCTACGTCAAGACCAAGTACGTGGTGGAGACCTCGGACCGGTGGTCGCTGGTGATCACCCGCTACCGGCCCAAGCCGCAGGACTTCACCCAGCCGCTGTTCGGGGAGCCGCTGTTGCTGGTGCACGGCTTCTCCCAGAACCGCCACGCCTGGACCAGCGGCGAGTTCGTCAAGAACCTCCTCTTCTTCGGCCTGGACATCCACGTCCTGGAGCTGCGCGGCCACGGCAAGAGCAGCGTGGAGCTGCAGCGCGAGCGCTCCGCCAAGTTCGGCCGCGCCCCTCCCGCGGACCTCGACTACGACTGGGACATCGACAGCTACTTCCTCTACGACCTCCCCGCCGCGGTCGCCGGGGTGAAGCGGATCACCCGGCGCCGGCGCATCTACTACTGCGGCCACTCCATGGGCGGGATCCTGGGCTACGGCTACGCCGGCATCCACGACGACCTGGACGGGCTGATCACCATCGGCGCGCCCGCCGACCTGGGCCGGGGCTTCTTCCTGCTCAGGATGCTGGCGCTCTCCGTCCCGCTGCTCGGCCGCGCGGTGGACCTGGCGTACGGCTCGCTCAACCTCCGCCGCAAGGCGGGCGCGGCGGGCGAGACGCTGCTGGCCCGCGCGCTCCGGGCGGTGCGCCGCGAGGCCGAGGCCCACGAACGCGCGCGCGAGGGCGAGCCGGCGGAGCTGCGCTTCCGCGCCGTGCCGGTGGACACCTGGCTCAAGCAGATCGAGAAGGCGCTGGCCCGAACCCAGACCATGAACCCGGTGGTGGGGAAGGTGGCGGCGCGGGTGAACCGGCTGGCCAACCTGGACCGGGTGGGCGCGGAGGACATCCGCTGGCTCCTGCGCGAGGGCGGCGAGCGCGAGCCCCGCAAGGTGATCGAGCAGTTCGCCCGCTGGATCCGCCGCGGGGAGCTGGTCTGCTACCGCACCGACTACGACTTCAAGCGCGGCTTCTCCAAGATCCGCATCCCCATGGCCATCATCTTCGGGGACAAGGACCCCCTGGCCTCGGTGCAGTCCACCCGCCGGGTCTACCGCGCCGCCCGCAGCGAGTACCTCCTGTGGCGCCCGGTGAAGGGGAACAGCCACATCGAGCTCACCATGGGGCACGACATCCGGCAGATCTGCTACGACATCAAGAACCTGATCGAGTACGCGCGCAGCCACCGCGCCCGCGGGCCCTCGCTGCCCCGCCTGGATCCGGATCGGTGAGCGCGGGGGGCCCCCGGAGACTGACCGGGCGGAGGGTCGGGAACACGGCACCCCCTCCGCGCGTCGTAGGCCGGAAAGTTGGTAGGCCTTGTGCCCATTGCTAGCATTCACCACATCTTCCCAGGGGTGACCATGAGGTCGGTGACGCGGCTCGTCGCGGTCGCTTCCGCCATGCTGGCGGCGGCGGCGTCGGCGCAGGACAAGCTGGAGCTCAACACCATCACCAAGGTGCAGGTGAGCGCCGGCACCATCACCATCGTCGGCAGCAAGAAGCCGAACTTCACCACCTTCACCATGACGGACCCGGCGCGCCTGGTGATCGACATCTCGGAGGCGGTGTTCTCCGGGGTGGCGGACGAGCAGCAGGTGGGCAACGGCGTGGTCACCGCCATCAAGACCGCCAGCTACGGCTCGGACGCGTCCGCCATCGCCCGGGTGCTGATCGGCTTCGAGAAGGAGTACGAGACCGACATCCAGAGCGCCAACACCACCCTGGTGGTGAAGGTGCTGGGCGCCGGCGGCGCCGCCAGCGAACCGGTGGCGGCCGCCCCCCCGAAGACCGAGCAGCCGGCCGGCACCCAGGTCGCGGCGGTGGACAAGGCCGCGGCGGAGAAGGCCGCCAAGGAGAAAGCCGCCGCCGAGAAGGCCGCGGCGGACAAGGCCGCCAAGGAACAGGCCGCCGCGGACAAGGCGGCCGCCGAGCAGAAGGCGAAGGAGGAGGCCATCGCCAAGAAGGAGGCGGAGCGCCAGGCCAAGGAGCAGGCCGAGGCGGAGCGCAAGGCGGCGGCCGAGCAGAAGAAGCAGGAGGCGGAGGCCGCCAGGCAGGCCGCCGCGGAGGAGAAGAAGCGGAAGGCGGAGGAGGCGGCGGCGGAGCGCGAGGCGAAGAAGCAGGAGGCGGTGGCCGCCAGGCAGGCCTCCGCGGAGGAGAAGAAGAAGCAGCAGGAGGAAGCGGCGGCGGCGGCGTTCGCCAAGAAGCAGGAGCAGGAGGCGGCGAAGCAGGCCTCGCTGGACGAGAAGCGGAAGAAGGCGGAGGAGGCCACGGCGGCGCGTGAGGCCGCCAAGCAGGAGGAGGAGGCCGCCCGCCAGGCCGCCGCGGAGGAGAAGAAGTCCAAGGCCGATGAGACGGTGACGGCGCGCGACGCGGCCAGGCAGGAGAAGGAGGCGGCGCGCCAGGCCGCGGCGGAGGAGAAGAAGCGGAAGGCGGAGGAGGCTGCGGCGGAGCGCGAGGCGAAGCGACAGGAGGCGGAGGCGGCGCGGCAGGCCGCGGCCGAGGAGAAGAAGGCCAGGGCCGAGGAGGCGGCCGCCGAGCGCGAGCGGAAGAAGCAGGAGGCCGCCGAGGCGCGCCAGGAGCAGCGGGTGGCGGTGGCCGAGTCGCGCGGCGGGGGCGGCGAGGTGGAGTCCTCGTCCAGCCTGGGCGTCTCGAGCCGCCGCAAGACGATGACCTTCGTGGGGTTCAAGCAGGACTCGGGGACGCAGCGGGTCTACGTCCGCACCAACGAGCCGGTGCGCTACTCGCTCTCGCGCGGGGGCGACAAGGAGGTGGTGCTGGAGCTGGAGAACACCGGCATCGCGCTCAACAACAACACCCGGTTCATGGACACCTCGTACTTCAACGGCGCGGTGGCGATGGTGCACCCGCGCCGCGGGTCCACCCGCACCGTGCGGGTGGAGATCAAGCTCAAGGAGAACGTGCCCTACGAGGCCAAGCAGGAAGGCAACGAGGTGTACGTCGACTTCCAGTCCGGCGGCCGCCGGTAACGCGGGCGCGAAGGGCCCGTGATCGCCGCGGCCCTCCTGCTCGCGCCCCTGTTGCTCCAGCAGGTCCCGGCGCCCTACGCCACCGAGCTGGAGCTGGTCACCGGCGAGCGGGTCGAGCTCAGCGCGGACCAGCTCACCTACGACCGGGAGGCGAAGGTCATCACCGTCCGCGGCCACGCGCTGCTGGAGACGGAGCGGGCCACCCTCCACGCGGACCAGATCGCCTACGACGAGCAGGCGCAGCGCGCCGTCGCCCGGGGCCACGTGCTGCTGGCCATGGGCCTGATGGCGGCGGTGGCGGACGAGATCGCCATCGACGTCCGCTCCCTGGAGGCCACCATCGAGGGCGGCCTGTTCATGCAGAAGCGGAACGTGGACCCGGCGGCGCTGCGGAGGGCGGAGACGCCGGAGGCGCTGCGGGCGCTGGGCGAGACGGCGCTCACCCTGAAGGGGCGGCGCATCCAGCGGCTGGGGCCCAGCCGCTTCGCGGTGGACGACCTGGCCTTCACCCCCTGCGACTGCAAGGCGGATGAGCCGTCCTGGCGCATCCAGGCCGCCCGCGCGGACGTGGAGCTGGGCGAGCGCGTCACCCTCACCTGGCCGGTGGTCTACGTCCACGGCGTGCCGGTGCTCCCGCTGCCGTGGGCGTACGTCCCGCTCTCTGACCGCCGCACCGGGCTGCTGGTCCCGCGCGCCGGCGCCACCTACCTCTCCGGCGTCGAGCTGGCGCAGCCGCTGTTCGTCACCCTGGGCCCCAGCGCCGACCTCACGCTCGCCCCCGGCTACTTCTTCGGCGGCTCCGACCCGCTGCTCGGCGTCCAGGGCCCGCGGCTGTCGGCGGAGCTGCGCTGGGTCCCCAGCGACCATTCCTCCGGCCGCGCGCATCTGGGGGCGCTCTACGACCTGCGGTGGCCCGGCCTCCGCTTCGAGGGCGCCTTCCGGCACGAGGAGGACCTGGGCCGCGGGTTCGGGCTCCGCGCGGACCTCTCCGCCGTCTCGGACGGGGACTACATCAAGGACCTCACCGCGGACGTGCTCCTGCGCGAGACCCAGTACTTCCGCTCCACCGCCGTCCTCTCCCACCGGGGCGAGGACCACTACGCCGGGCTGGAGGTGACGCTCCGGCAGGACACCCGCTGGGGCTACTCCCTGTTCGACCCCGGCGCCGGCCCCAACGTGCTCCAGCGCCTCCCCGCCCTCAGCTACGCGCTGCTCGACCGGCCGGTCTGGGGGCCGCTCTCCTTCAGCTTCGCCGCGGAGTATTCGCGCGTGGCACCGTTCCTCGGGCGCACCGGCGACGAGGGGACGGACGGGAGCTTCGACCCGGCGGCGCCGGACCTGGACGGCTCGCAGGGCGACCGCGCCTTCCAGTCCGGAGAGCGCGAGGCGCGCGACCGCCTGGACCTGCGCCCGCGCCTCGCCGCGCTGATCCGCGCCGGCGACGTGGCGCGGATCTCCCCGTACCTGGCGTACCGGCAGGACGTCTACTTCGGGGAGATCACCCGGCAGCTCACGCAGCGCGGATATCCGATGGCGGGCGTGGCGGTGGACACCCAGCTCTCGCGCACCTTCGCCTCGGGGACGCTGCGCCACACCATCACCCCGTCCGTGGAGCTGCGCTCGGTGCCGGTGGTGACCGGCGCGCCGCCGGGGCGCTACGACGAGCTGGACGCCTCCGTCCCGCAGGTGGGCCTGCTGCAGGTGGTGGCGGAGCTGGACCAGCGGCTGCTCTCGCGCCGGCAGGGACAGGTGGCGGAGCTGGCGCGGCTCTCGCTGGCCCAGGGATACGACGTGCTGGAGCGCCGGCCCGGCGACACCTCCGCGCTCGCGGCGGTGCACGCGGGGTGGCTCGGCGCCGACGCGACCGCGCGCTACAGCTTCGCGGAGCGGCGGCTGACCCAGCTGGCGGCGGCGGTGAGCCTGGACGACGGTCAGGGGCACCGCGCCGGCGCGCGCTACGAGCGCCTGCTGATCGACGGCTCCGAACGGCTGCGGCGCGGCGCGGACGCGCTGGTGGGGCCGCCGCCCGACCCGGGGACCCAGGACCGCGCGGAGCTGCTCACCGCGGGCGCCGCCTACCGGTTCCCGTTCGGGCTCACCGTTGGCTACGACGCCATCATCTCCCCCAACCAGCCGGCTGGCGCCAGGCCCCTGGACCCGCTCACCCAGCAGGCGCTGTCCGCCTCCTACTCTCCGTCGTGCGAATGCTGGCGCGTCGATTTAAGCCTGTCCTTGACGCATCGGACCACGGACGATCGATGGCTCCCCGGGTGGGGTCTTCACCTCACGCTGGGGCGCTTTGGAACATCCGGGATTTGATCCGGCCTTGATGGAAAAGTTGCGGTGTAGCTGCATTCATTCACTCCCTGTATCTGGGCAAGGCGCCGCGACCTGTTATGGAAGCCCCCGTTTCGCCAGCACTTTGTTGAACATTCCGACAGAACGCTCGTACACCTGGACAAAGACGTGTCATCCGAGATCGGAAAACGAATTGGGCATCGCATCCGGGAGCTGCGCACACAGCGTCCGGAACGCTGGACTCAGGAAGACCTCGCCGAGCGTGCCAAGATCAGCGTCTCCTTCCTGTCGATGATCGAGCGCGGCGAAAGAGTTGCGCACGTGGAGACGCTGGCGTCCCTGGCGGAATCGCTGGGGGTGACGCTCTCGGAGCTGTTCTCCGGGGCGGACGGGCCGGCGGAGGGGCTGGACCAGGACGTGCTGCGGCCGCTGAACGAGTTCGCGCGCGCGCGCCGGCTCAACGCCCGGGACGTGGAGAAGCTGCTGGGCGTGGCGCGGGCCATGTTCAACGGCCAGGTCCCCTAGGGGCCGGTTCTTTCGAATGTCCGGTGGGCGGCGGTGCAGGTCGCCGCTAGAATCCGCGCCGGCCGGGTGAACCTTCGCCTCCCCTCCCGGCAAGGAGTCCCTACGATGCGCTCAATTCCGCGCGCGGCGCTGGCCGCGGTTCGCGGCATCCTGGCGGTTGCGGCCGCGGGGTGCGGCGGGCTGGTGCCGGCGTCCCTGGAGTTCGTCGACGTGCTGCCCGCGCAGCCGCGGATCGGCGACGTGACCACGGTCCGCTTCCGCGCCGTGGACAACACCGGCCAGCCGATGGCGGGCGCGCAGGTGGACTTCACCATCCCGGATCCCACCAGCTCCGGCGGCGTGACGCTCAGCCCCGTCTCCGCCACCAGCAACCGCGGGGACGGGATCGCCAGCACGCAGATCATCGCCTCCGGGGCGCGCCCGTCCGCGGTGGTGGTGCAGGCCAGGGCCGGGACCCTGTTGGCGGTCTCCCCCCCGGTCACCTTCTCCGGCGGCACCACGCCCAACGGGCGGCAGCTCACCTTCCAGTGCGGATCGGTGGCGGGGCAGGCCTCCGGCGGCGTGCACGCCATCGGCGCGTACGACCAGACGCGCTACCTGATCGCCGGCGTGAAGCTGCAGTGCCACGCCCACATCGGGGACCGCAACGGCGACGGCATCCCCAACGTGCTGGTCTCGTTCCTCACCGAGGCCGGCACCATCGGCGCGTCCGGGATCTCGCTCTCCGACGTGGTGGGCAACGCGGAGGTGCTCTACAAGACGTCGTACCCGCTGCCCAAGGACGTGGTGCCGGCGGCGTTCACCTTCAACACCTCCACCGCGTCCGACAACACCGGGGCGCTGATCGCGCCGCTGTGGATGCACCCGTTCGCCTGGGACACCAACCCGATCAGGAACCTGGCCTTCAACCCCTCCGCGGTCCCGGACCTCAAGGAGCCCCGCAGGTCTGACCCCATCCGCCCGGCGATCACCCTCAACCCGCGCGACAACCTGGTGGCGATGATCGCGGTCACCGCCGGCGAGGAGGGGTTCCTGGACGTCAACAACAACGGCCGGTGGGACGCGCAGGAGCCGTTCGAGGACCTCACCGAGCCGTTCGTGGACAACAACGACAACGGCACCTGGGACCCCGACGAGCGCTGGATCGACACCAACGGGAACGGGCGCTGGGACGGCAAGAACGGCGCCTGGGACGGGAACACGCTGATCTGGGTGCAGGAGCGCATCACCTGGACGGGGATGCCCTCCGACGAGGACCGCCGGGACACCGCCACCCCGGTGTTCGGCCAGGTGGCGCCGCCGGTGGGGTTCACCCTGCTGCACTGGCAGAACCGCGACGTGATCTTCGCCCTCAGCGATCCGTGGTTCAACTCCATCGCCCAGAACGGCGAGACGGACGGCTGCGGCATCCCCAACATCGACGGGACCAAGCTGATCAACGTCAACCCCACGGACTGGGCGCGCGGGATCCGGTTCACCTACCCTGCGTTCACCTTCCTGCAGACCAACGTGGCGGACGCGCACGACCCGCTCAAGAACCCGCCCGACCCGGCGTTCGGCTCGGCGGTGGCGTTCGCCGTCCCGGCGGTCTGCCAGTTCACCGCCAGCCCGGACCAGGGGTACCAGGTCGTGATCGGCCTCACCCTGGGCGGCAGCGTGTTCTAGCCGCTCGCAGGTGGCCTAAGGCCCACCCTCAAGGGTAGGGTACGCCCCCGCCATGGAGACCACCCCCGACGCGCCGGAGCAGGCGCGCAAGTCGACCATCCTCAGGGCCGCGGTCGACATCTTCGCCTCCAAGGGCTACCACGGCTGCCGGATCGCGGACGTGGCCAAGCAGGCCGGCGTGGCCTACGGGCTCGTCTACCACTACTTCAAGAACAAGGACGAGCTGCTCCAGGCGGTGTGGCAGCAGAGCTCGGAGTGGCTGTTCACCAACCTCAAGGCGGTGATCGACCGCGGCGGGTCGGTGCCGGACGTCATCCGCGGGATCACCACCTGGTGCTTCAACGCCTACCGGGAGGACCCGCGCTCCATGCGCGTGCTGGTGCTCCAGGTGGCGCGCGGCACCGCCATCCCCGGCCAGACCGTCCAGTCCAAGTTCGTGGAGATCATCCAGCTCCTGATCCAGATGTTCACCCGCGCCATCGAGCGCGGCGAGCTGCGCAAGGAGCTGGACCCGGTGCTGCTGGCGGCCCAGCTCTTCGGCACGGTGGAGATGGGGCTCACCAGCTTCGTGATGGGGCTGTACGACGCCGGCGACGAGGCGCTGCTGCGGCGCGCCGCCAGCCAGGTCTCGGAGTGCTTCCTCTCCGGCATCACCGGCGCGGCGGCACCGCAGGAGGCGGAATGGAAGACGCAGGCGTCCAGCGCCGGCTAGAGGCCGGCGTCCTCCTCCTCACCATCAACCGCCCGCAGCAGCGCAACGCCCTCTCGGCCGCGGTGGTCCAGCAGCTCCAGCGGTGGATCTCCGAGGCGGACGCGGACCCGGCGGTGCGCGCCCTGGTGATCACCGGGGCCGGGGACCGCGTCTTCTCCGCCGGCGGCGACCTCTCCTCCATCGGGGAGGGCGCCGTCGCCGCGCACGACGGGCGGCGCGCCTACGGCTCGCTGCTGCTGTCGCTCCAGGCCTGCCGCAAGCCCTCCATCGCCCGGGTGAACGGCCACGCGCTGGCCGGCGGCCTGGGGCTGGTGCTGGCCTGCGACCTGGCGGTGGCCGCGGACGACGTGGAGCTGGGGACCCCGGAGATCGACGTGGGGCTGTTCCCGATGATGCTGATGGCGCTCCTGCAGCGGCACCTGGGCCGCAAGCGCGCGCTGGAGCTGGTGCTCACCGGCGAGCGGCTCTCCGCCTTCAAGGCGCTCGAGCTGGGGCTCCTCAACCGGGCCGTCCCCCGCGCCGAGTTGGAGGGCGCCACCTTCGCGCTCGCCCAGACGCTGTGCGGCAAGAGCCAGGCGACCCTGGCCCTGGGGCGGCGGGCCTTCTACACCGCGGAGGACTTGCCCCTGGCCCAGGCCCTGGAGTACCTCGCCGCGCAGCTTTCGTTGAACGTGACCCTGGAGGACGCGGCGGAGGGCGTGACCGCGTTCCTGGAGAAGCGCAAGCCGCAGTGGAGAGACCGATGAGCGCCGAGGCGAGCAAGGCGGGGGTGAGCAAGGACAAGGTGCTGGTGACGTGCGCGGTGACCGGCGTGCTGGCCAACCGGGACCAGTGCCCGTACCTGCCGTACACCGCCGAGGAGATCGGCGAGGAGGCCAGGCGCGCCTACGACGCCGGCGCCACCCAGGTCCACATCCACGGGCGCGACCCGAAGACCGGCGCCATGACCTGGTCCGCGGAGGTCTACCGGCAGATCAAGGAAGAGGTGCAGAAGCGCAGCCCGATCATCGTCAACTTCTCCACCGGCGGCTTCAACGTGGGCTGCGAGACGGACGCCCAGAAGCGCGCCAACCTGGAGCACGTGTGGCGGGTGCGGCCGGAGGTGGCCGCGCTGAACATGGGGTCGATGAACTACGCCAAGTACTCCGAGAAGCGGAAGGGCTTCGTCTTCGACATGGTGTTCATCAACTCCTTCACCGACATCCTGATCGCCGCCGAGGCGATGAGGGAGGGCGGGGTGAAGCCGGAGCTGGAGTGCTTCGACCTGGGCCACGTCCAGAACGCCCGGCCGCTGATCGCCATGGGCGCGCTCAGGCCGCCTCTGCAGTACTCGTTCGTGCTGGGCGTGATGGGCGGCGCCTCACCCACGCACGAGACGCTGGCCCACATGTCCAGGCAGGTCCGCCCGGACGACCAGTGGGAGGTGATCGGCATCTCCAGGGTGCAGTGGGCCCTGGTCGCCTCCGCGCTGGTGCTGGGCGGGAACATCCGCGTCGGGCTGGAGGACAACTTCTACCTGGACGCCGCCGGCACCCAGATGGCCAAAGGCAACGCCCCCCTGGTGGAGAAGGCCGTCCGCATGGCCCGCGACGTGGGTCGCGAACCCATGAACATCGACGAGGCCAGGGCCTACCTCCGGCTCCCGCAGCAGTGGTGATGTAAAGAGATCAGGCAAAAACCGGGTTGCGACCGATCCCCTCTCGAGCGACAATGTAAGCGCAGGCCTACCCTGTCGCAGTCCCCAGTCCCCAGGTCCCCACAGCCATGCCCACGCCCGCGTCCGTTTCCCAACGGCAGTCGTCCATTCCCACCAGCCCGGCCACCACCCAGACCGGCCAGACTGGCCAGACCACGGGGCCGGCCCCGGCCAACCAGGTGGCTCCCGTCCAGTCGCCGCCGCCGAAGGCGGACGGCTTCAGCACGGGCGTCGCCCCCGTGGCCCCGGCGCAGGACGAGCCGGCCAAGTCGCTCACCTCGCAGGTGAAGGACAAGCTGGTGTCCTTCCTCTTCGACGAGGCCGCCAAGCCGCATTCGATCGACCTGGCCAAGGTGAACCTGGGGTCGAACGGCGCGCTGGGCATCCGCGCCAACGAGCAGATCATCCGGCCGTCCGATCCGGCGGTGGCCAAGGACCCGCAGCGCTCCGCCTACGAGCAGTCCCCGGCCGGCGCGCAGCCGCACGTGTGGCTGCAGACCGGCGGCGTGATCGACGCCAACCTCGGGCTCTCGGTGCCGATCAACGTGGGCGGCGGCGTCACCGCCAACCTGGGCTTCAACTCGTCGGCCTCGCTCCAGTTCAGCATGGTGTCCCCGTACGCCGCCTCGGTGGACGGCGCGGTGGACCTGGCGGCGCGCCACACCATCGACCTGCCGGTGACGGCCCAGAACGCGCGCGCGCTGCCGCAGGGCTCGGAGCTGATGCTCAAGGGGCAGGGCTCGGTGGGCGCCAGCGCCTCCATCGGCGGGGGGACCAACTTCGGCGGCAACGACGTCCACGTGGGCGTCTCCGCCCGGGCGACGGGCAGCGTCTCCGCCGAGGGCGAGATGACCGTCAACGTCAAGAAGCTGGACGGCGACAAGGTCTTCGTCCGCATCGGCCAGGTGGGCACCACCAAGGAACAGGTCGGCGTGCGCGCGGACGCGGGCGTGACCGTGGACAAACAGGCGATCACCGACTTCGTGGGCGGGGCCCTGGACACCGTGCTCAAGGGCGAGCTGCGGGACTTCCTGGAGAAGCCGGCGGAGAAGCAGATCGGCTCCCAGGTGGAGAAGCTGCTGCAGAAGTACGGCAGCGCCAGCGCCAGCATCGTCAAGGGGATGGGCCAGCAGAGCCAGCAGCTGGACGCGTACGTGATCGATCTCTCCTCTCCCCAGGGGCAGCGGGCGTACGACGCGCTGATGCACCTGGACCGCGGCCCGGCGAACGCCCTGATGGCCTCGGGCGACGCCTCGGTGGCGCACTACAGCGAACGCTCGAAGACGGACAGCCTCTCCGCCGGCGTGAAGATTGGCCCGGCGACGCTGTTCGACTTCAAGTCCTCCAGCAAGCAGCGCGACGGCGAGCTCCGCTCCTCGGGCGGCGACGCGACGGTGAAGCAGTCCGTGGTGGACCGCAGCACCGAGTGGCTGTTCGCCGGGAAGAAGCACGCCACCTGGGAGGGCGTCCGCTCCGAGGTGAGCGGCGGCGACCCGCAGACCTTCCTCCACGTCTCCTACGACAAGCACATGAAGTCCACCGACCGGGGCGACCTGGAGAAGGTGCAGCGGGTGGTGAACGCGCTGGACGTGAAGCTGGACAAGGCGGACCTCCGCCCGGACGGGGACGGCGACTTCGGCGCCTCGGACGTCAAGCTGGACGCCTACGTCACCCCGGACGCGGTCCGCTCGCTGGCCAAGCTCTCCCGTTCCGACGTGGAGAACGCCTACGCCCGCGCCACCCAGAAGGTGGAGGGCCTGGAGCGGGTCCCCGCCTGGGGTGACCCCTCCACCGCCGCCGAGGCGCGCCAGATGATCGAGGACTACAACGACGCGCGGCTGGGCGGGAAGAACAAGCGCGGCGACGCGGCGCAGATCGAGGCGCAGTACTCCTCCCAGTTCGGCCGCTGGATCATCGACGACATGGGGGACCTGAACCAGGCCAAGGACCTCTCCAAGAAGATGGAGTCGCTGGCCAGGAAGCCGGAGTCGGAGTGGGCCAAGGCGCTCACCGACGTGGGCAAGGAGATGAAGTACGACGTGTACCGGACGCTGGTGGCGATCAACGACCTGGCCGGTCCGGACCAGGTGCTGGTGAACCAGCTGGACGTGAAGGGCAAGCGGCTGGACGTGGCCGGCCACTCCGAGGGAAAGGTGACCAGCGCCGCGGACGAGCTGATCGGGAGGATGCTCTCCCCGCCGTGATCAGGGGTTGAAGCAGGAGATGGACACGCTGCCGGCGATCCCCTTGAGGTTCACCAGCCGCTCGGAGGGGATCAGCTTCTGTTCGGCCAGGTAGGCCGGCACCCGCGCGTCCGCGGTCACGCCCTTGCTCAGCACCACCTCGCCGGCGCGGCTCTCGTTCTGCACCCGCGCCGCCACGTTCACCGTGCGCCCGAAGAAGTCGAGCGCGCGGTTGGAGGTGACCGCGATGGTGGGCCCGCGGTGCAGGCCGATCTTCACCTGGAGCCGCTTCAGGTCCCCGCCGGCGCGCTGCAGCTCGCGCTGGATCTCCACCGCCGCCTTCACCCCGGAGAGGTTGTCCGGGAAGCTGGCCATCACCGCGTCGCCGATGGTCTTGATGATCCCGCCCTCGTGGCGGCGGATGGCCTCGGTGAGGGTGCGGAAGTGCTCCTGCACCAGGGCGTAGGCCTTGGCGTCGCCCAGCTCCTCGTACAGCTCGGTGGAGCCCTTCAGGTCGGTGAACATCAAGGTCACGCTGCGCACCGCGAAGTTGATGTCCGGGCCCAGGAACTCTCCCGAGAAGAGGTCGCGGAAGTCCTGCTGCAAGGTGACGTGCGCGGCGCTCACCCAGTTGGTCTCCTCCTGGAGCGGCTTGACGAAGAGGGTGGACGCCCGCGCCTGCCGGCCCACGGCGGAGAAGGTCACCCGCCCGGGGTGCAGCTCCGCCCGGGGGGGCGAGGCGGCGAGGCGCTCGTCGAAGTAGAGGTCCAGCGGCTGGGGGGCCGGGGTGGGGGCGCCGGAGAGCGTCAGCCGGCACCCGCGGTCGATCGCCCCGTCACCGGGGGTGAGGTAGATCTGGTACTCGCCCGCCGACAGCGTGGCCTCCATCTCGCTCTTCTGCCCCGGCACCAGCAGCTGTTCGGCCGCCATGCCGCGGCGCTCGCGGCGGTTGAACCGGCCGTAGGTCTCGCCCGTGAGCTCCGAGTAGGGCATGGGCCGCACCGCGGGGTTGACGGTGAAGGTCACCTCCACGTGCTTCTCGAAGTCGATGTCGAAGGCGTTCTCGCAGGCCGGGCAGCGGGAGCGGCGGCCCACCTTCATCAGGTGCTTGAACTGGTCCGGGATGCCTTTGCACATCGGGCAGTGGATGTCGTAGGCGAGGTCGAACAGGCCCAGCTTGGTGGCGTAGAGGAAGCCGCGCAGCGCCTCGGCGCGCGGCACCTGGGCCTCCTCCGCCACCCGGAAGGCGTTGACCTTGTAGACGTCGAAGTCGTCCCCCTCGGCGAGCAGGCGATTGACGTGGGAGATGACCGCCGGGTGTGCGTTGGAGGCGTGCATCTCGGCGAGGCGCTCGCGGGCGTACGAGTTCAGCTCGGGCATGGGCCGCCTTTTATAACGGGTCGAAATCGAGCTTCATCAAGGTCTGCGCGTCCACGTAGAGGCCGTCCGCGTGGATGCTCCAGTGGAGGTGCGGGCCGGTCACACGGCCGGTCTTGCCCACCAGGCCGATAGGCTCGCCCTTCTTGACCTGGTCCCCCTCCTCGACCAGGAACTTCGACATGTGGAAGTAGGCGGTGAGCAGCCCGCCGCCGTGGTTGACGATCACCGTGTTCCCGGAGGCGAAGCAGTCCCGCACCATCACCACCAGGCCGTCGTTGGCGGCCTGGATGGGCTCGCCGGTGCTGCCGTCCAGGTCGGTGCCGAAGTGCTGGCTCTTCTTCTTGCCGTTGAACATGCGCAGGTCGCCGAAGGGGGCGGTGATCAGCGCGTGGCGCGGCCACTGGAAGTCGGCGCGGAACAGGCGCGGGCCGAAGGGCGTGCGCCAGGCGGCCTTGAACGCCTCCTGGTCCTGGGCGATGCGCTCCTTCTCCCCGGGGGGAGGGGAGATGAACTTGCGGGCCACCTCCAGCTCGCGCTTGGGGTACCGGGGGTCCACCACGTCGATGCTGGCCTCCAGCTCGTAGGCGGGCGCGGCGCGGCGGGCGGGGACCTTCACCAGGATGGGGAACGTCCCCAGCGCGTGCTCCACCGGGAGGGCGGAGATGGCCTCGTGGCGGTCTCGCCAGCGGTAGAAGCGGAGCTTGCGGCCGGAGAGCTTGCCGGAGGGGAGGGCCTGCGCGCCCCGGACGACGATGAAGACGGGGTCGCCGGGCTTGGCGGTGCCTGGCTGGACGATGACGGTGGGGCCGGTGGGGCCGGTGGGGGTGGTGGGGGTGGTGGGGGTGGTGGACGTCCCGGTCCCGGGAGCGACCCCCGCGTCCTCTGCC
>Ga0075421_100005667_pt1 | contig 15130 bp, 13 predicted proteins | sample SoiMetdeltSBSDD5_FD_75292 | JGI IMG/M metagenome (GOLD analysis project Ga0075421, IMG submission 75292) | Bulk soil microbial communities from a Populus tree surrounding site in Tennessee, USA - Soil MetaG P. deltoides SBSDD5 | ecosystem: Environmental > Terrestrial > Soil > Tree plantation...
CCGACGAGCGCGGACGAGTCGCGGAGCACGAGCCCGACGACCTGCCTGTGGGTGGCGCCGAGCGCCGACCGGATCGCGATCTCTCCGACACGGCGACTCACGCTGTACGCCACGATGGCGTAGAGCCCGAACATCGCCAGCACCAGCCCGAGTCCCCCGAGCGTTCCGAGGACAACGGCGCCGACCTGGCTGGGCAGCAGTGCGAACGCCAGTGCTGAGCGCATTGGCTTCACATCGACGGCGACGGATCGGTCGAGCTCTCCGATCGCGCGCCGCGTGGCCGTGACGAGCGCCGCCGGATTCGTCCGCACGCGAGCGACAAGAAATGCCACACCGAGCCCGCCCGTGTACTGGCGAACCGGGTGGTAGAGCGCCGCACGCTGCTCCTCACCGAGGGAGTTGTGCTTGCTGTTCGCGACCATGCCGACGATCTCGATGTCCGTGGTGTCGTCGGTGAACCGCAGGTGCCGCCCGACAGCGTTTGCTCCGCGGAGATAGCGACGGGCGAACTGCTCGTTCACGATGGCGACGCGCGGACCGGCAGCGACGTCCGACGAGCCGAACTCGCGTCCCTGTAACAGACGAATCCCCATCGCGCCGAAGTACCCGGGGCCGACCTGGCCCAGTGCGTACTCCATGTGTTCGGCTGGTCGGCCGTCAATGTGCACACTCCGCCCGTTCGAGGAGCCGCTGTGCGTGCTCAAAGGAAGCACCCTCGAATACGCGACATCTTTCACGCCCGGAAGCCCGCGCACTCGATCCACGGCTCGCTCGAGGAACGCGATGTGATCCTGCATCGACCTCGCCTCGTCGAGGCCCAGCTCCGCGACGAGCGCGTCCTCCACTTCGAACCCGGGATTCGTGGATTGCGACCGCGCGAGGTTTCGCACGAACAGGAACGCCGTCACGAGCAGTACCGTCGAGACGGTGACTTGCCCGATCAGGAGGAGACTGCGCAACCGTAATCCTCGCCCGACATAACTACGTTCCTCGCGCTTCAGTGCCGGCGTTATGCCGCCGTGCGTCGCCGCGAGCGCAGGCAACAGCGCGCAGAGCATCATGCTGACAAAGACGAGGCCGAGGGCGGCAGCGAAGGTCGCTCGGTCAGGCGCGAGATGGAGCTCGATCGGCACTGGGATCGGGAGCGTAAGCCCATTCACGAGTCGCATGAATGCGACGCTGAGGGCCGCGCCGCACATGGTCCCGAGCAGCGCGAGCCAGAACCCTTCAACGAGCAGCTGCTGCAGCAACCGCGCACGTGTTCCGCCCAGCGCGAGCCGGATCGCGATCTCGCGGCGGCGGGTTGTCCCGCGGGCGATGAGGAGGCCCGCGACGTTCGCGCACGCGATCAGCAGCACGAGCACCGATACGACCCCTAGCAGTCCGAAGAATGTGCGCGCGGCGCGCCCCATCTTCCCCGTGAGACCGCCGACGGGCTCGAACTCCTGCACGCCCGCGTACAGCGTGTCTCCCTGGAGTCGGCCGAGTCGGCGGTCCACGGCGTCCACCGCGGCGCGCCCCTCCACGAGCGTCTGGCCAGCCTTCAACCGTCCAACGAGCACGACCACGGCGGCATTCGGCGCGCGGATCTCCGGAACGATCGCACGGTTCACCGGCAGGTAGACGCCCGGCGCGATTCCGAACCCGACCACGCTCCGCACCTTCGGCGCGAGCACGCCGACGATCGTGTAGGGCTCGCCATTGAGTACAAGTCGCCGCCCCAACACGGTCGAGTCGCCCGCGAGCTCGCGTTGCCAGAAGGCGTGGCTGACGACGACCACGCGCGGGTCGCGTTCGGCGCGCGCTTCGGGCTCGGCGAACCCGCGACCTAACGAGATCGGCACGCCGACGACCTCGAAGAAGTTCGCCGTCACGATCATCGGCGTCAGCGAGACCGCATGATCCCCTTGAAACCAGTTGACTTGCTTGTCGATGGAATAGCCGGCGACGGCATCCAGCGCGCCGCTCGCGTTCAGGTCGAGCCAGCGTGGGTACGACGCATGACTGCCATGGCTCACCTGCATGCGCACGAGTGTCTCCGCCGCGCGCGCGTCCGGCGTCGTGAAGAGGATTTCGCGCGCCAGGCTGTACACCGCGATGTTGCCGCCGACACCGAGGGCGACCGACGTCGCGGCGGCGACGAGCAGCATCGGGTCGTGACGCAAGCCGCGCAGCGTGTACCGCAAGTCACGCGCGACGTTCTCGATCAGCGAGACCCCGCGGACGTCGCGCACCTCCTCTTTCACTCGATCCACGCCCCCGAACGTCCGGAGCGCTTCAAACCGCGCCTGCTCCGCGGGCATCCCAAACCGGATATTCTCCTCGATCTGCGCCTCGAGATGTGCGCGAAGCTCTCGATCGAGCTCCGCCTCGACGCGCCCGCGGCGCAAGAGGGAGCGGACACGGAGACGCGCGACGTCGAACCATCGGAACGACATAGAGGGCCCTCGGCGAGTCAGGCGTTGCGGAGCGCGAGGCGAATCGCGGCGGAGAGTCGCTCCCACTGCGACAGCTCCTCGTCCAGTTGGGCGCGGCCGGCCCGGGTCAGCGAATAGAACTTCGCCTCGCGTCCGGTCTCGTTCGTACGCCACTCGGCGCGAATCCACCCCTGTTGCTCGAGGCGGTGGAGGGCAGGGTAGAGCGAGCCCTGTTTGATCTGGAGGACATCGCCCGACGCGGCCTGGATCCGCTTCGCGATCGCCCAGCCGTGCCGCGGCTCGGTGGCGACCGCCTTGAGGATCAGGACATCGAGCGTGCCTTGGATCAGGTCGGACGGGCGCACGGTCGTGGGGTGAATGCCAAGATCATCTACAATGACACCTCGATTATCTACAATCCTGTCCGCGAGCCGTCAAGGCGAGGATGTTGACCGTTCAGGCGAGGCCGTGTCCGCCGACCGGCGCCGTGACGAAGCGCTCACCGAAGCCCGCGATCATCGGCCGAGCACGCGCGATTGCGTTCTTCACCGCGGGAAGCGACAGCGACGCCTTGTGGCTCGCCTCGTCATCCCAGACCTCGGTGATCCAGATCCCGTTGTCGTCCGAGGGATCGGTCGCGATGATGTAGCTGCGACAGCCCGGCATGCCCGCGGTACTCTCAACGAGGATCGCCAGCACTGCGTCGCGGTGACCGGGTGCGGTGATCATCTTCCCAATCAATCCGTACATCGTGATGGTCAGGGCGAAGGTGAACGCAGCGCAGGCTCGACGCGGATCGGGAGCTGCGTCTTCCACGCACCGGTCCGCTGGGCGACCTCGAGTCGCATGAGCCCGGGCGACGTGGCCTGGTACTCGAAATCCATCGTCTCGCCCGGACCCGCAAGCAAGCTCGCGGCGCGAACAGTCTGTCGGTGTGGCGGTAGCTCGGCGCCGTCTTTGGCAAGTGCCCGCCAGTGGACGATCGAGTCGTCGCGCGTGAGCGCCAGGCGAACGTTCCAGTCGGGCACGATGTGAATCAGCCGCAGACGATACCGCTCGCCAGCCGTTAGGCGGACCGTGTCCGGCACCTCGCGGCCGTTGATACGCGCCCCCGGCTCCCCCGGACCCTTGGGGCCGAGGATGATCAGTCGCTCACGGGCCGGGTCGTAGCTCGCGGAATCGACAACCAGCAGCCCGCCGTAGAGACCGAGCCCAATCAGGATGTTCTCGTTCGAGTGCGCGTGGTACATGAACGTCCCGCTTCGCGGCGGAGTGAATTCCGCCGTGAATGAATCACCCGGGGCGATCGCCGGGGCTATGCGGCTGCCGGTGCCGCTCCAGCCCGGCACGCCATCGCTGTACGCCGGCACCTCGATCCCATGCCAATGCACACCAGTCGCTGCTCGAGTGCGATTGACGATCGTTATGCGCACGGGCTCGTTACGCTGGAGCACGAGCAGCGAGCTCGGGCTCGGGACCGAGTCGCCCGGCGGTGGAACATCGCCGTCCTGGCGAACGAAGGCCATCTCGTCGAGCTCTCGGGAGCCGCCGGGACCCGGGGAGGGGTCGAATCCCTTCGGCGCCGTCTTGGCGACGAGGCGAATCGGCCGCGCGCCAGCCACACCGGTCGCTCGGCGCGAGGTCGACGCGCTGGGCCTAACGTCAACCGCGAGGACCATTCCGCGCATGCCGTGCGCGTGGTCGACTGTGACCGGGTCCGGCGGATCCGGCGGAACCGTCGCCGCGAGCCACATCGACGTGTGATACGCGACGTGGCAGTGGACGAACCAATTCCCTGGCTCCTCGGGAACCCACGTCATAGCGAACGTCGCGCCCGGAACAGGCAATTCCGTGACGACCCGGGGCGCATCGCTCTTCGCGAAGGCGGTATCCGCTGCCCAGCTGCCGCGATGCGTGACGTCGAAGTAGAACCCGTGCAGATGCATCGGGTGCGGGCTGTCCGTCGGGTTCACCCAGCGCCACCGGATCGTGTCGCCAGCGGTGTACGTCAGCCGCTCCGTATGCGGCCACGAAAGGCCGTTGATGACGCGGAGGTCGGCCGCAAAGCTCAGTGTGTCCTTCGGCTTGCCGGTCCACGTGCCGAGCACGAAGATCCGATCGGGCGGCGGCGGGGCGCCTGGTGGATCGATGATGAATGCACCGTGCAGCTGGCTGTCGATGCCGTTGCGCGTATCGATCGGCTCGCGCGTTGTCGAGCCCCAGTAGAAATAGGTTCCGGGCGCGCCCGCGAGGAACGACCGTTCGCGTGTGGCACCCGGAGCGATCTGCATGGTGTCGGTGAGGCTGCTCGGTCGCGTGCCCAACCCGTACACCACGAGCGTTGAATCCCGGAGTGTGTTCGTTACCGAGATCCGGATCGTCGTCCCCTCGGCGACGCGGATGAGAGGTCCCGGGTTCTGCGGCTGATGCCCGACCTCCGCGAACACTGGCATGACAAGCGAGGGCCCGTCCTTGCCATCGGGATACCAGCGCGCTTCGCGGGCCTCGAGGCGGAGCGTCAGCACGCGGTCGCCGAGCGTTCCGGCGGCAACGCGGTTGTCGTTAGGGACGGCGCGCGCTTCGCCGCCAGGCGTGCGGCACGCGAACGCGGCCAATACGATCAACACCCCCAGGGCCGTACGGCTCGTGATCCGACGCATGGTGGACATCGAGACGCCTCGAGAGGGCGGGTGAGAACTTATGGCGTTCCGCGAAGCGCGCCGAGGACTCGCTGCATCAACCCATCCAGTGCATTGCCCTGAATCCATCGCGTGACGACGACGAGGTCGTGCTCCGGATCCACGATGATGGCGTTCGTGCCGTTTCCGAGGTGCCAGTAGACTGAGGCACTCGCACTCGGCATCGGCTTGCGGTCCGTGTTCAGGAAGTAGTTCATGAACCCGTACGTGGGCTGCGCGGAAGTCGGCTTCTGCGACTCGCGGATCCACGACTCGGGAATCACTTGCTTCGTCCCCCACTTGCCGTTCCGTCCAGTGAGCAGCCCGAAGCGCGCCATGTCGTAGGCGCTGATGAACATCCCGCCTCCCCAGTGTCCGCCACCGCTCGCGGCCTGGATCAACTTCCCGTCGAGGACGATCCACGAGTTGTCGTACCCGAACCACCGCCAGGTCGATGATGCGCCGATGGGCGTCATCACGAGCTCGTTCAGCACCTCCGGTAGTGGGCGGTGCCACACGACCGTCGTCGCGAGCGCCAGCGCATTCACGCGTGTGTCGTTGTACTCGTACGTCGATCCGGGCGCCATACGCTCACGCGTCCACCACGTCGCCGGCGTGTTGCTCGGTCGATCCGCCCATTCCGGCTTGCCCCAGAGCGTTCCCTCGAAGTCGCTCGTCTGCTGGAGCATGTGCCGCCACGTAATCTTGCGGTTGTGGGGCGTCTCGAACGGTTCGATGGGAACGCGGGCGTCGAAGCGCCCACGACCGCCTTCGTTCGCCAGCGAAGGTGTCGTCGCGTGGAGGATCGGGCCGACGTAGCGGAACACGCTGTCGTCGATGCTCCGAATCAGCCCGCGCTCGACGGCGAGCCCCACCACCGTGGAGACGAAGCTCTTCGTCACGCTGAACGTCATGTCGACGCGGGCCGGCTCGCCCCACTCGGCCACGACGTACCCGTTCTTGACGATGACGCCGGTCGGCTCGCCGCGCGGCTTGAACGGGCCCACCGCGTTGCCGAAGGGTTCTCGCCCGAACGTCTGGTAATGCGCCTCCTCGAGGTCGCGCGGCGCTTGTGTCGCCCGCTCTTTCGCGAAGGCGATGGCTTCCTGGATCTTCGCGGCGTCCATACCAACCTGCTCGGGGGCCTTGCGCTCCCAAACAGCGGCAGAGGGTACGTACGCGGATGTCGTGCGCTGAGCGGCGGCGTCGGCGGCGATCGTGACACCGAGGCAGGTGGCGGCGAGCAGGAGTCGAGTCATGGCCGCAAACCTATCGGTGGATCGACACACGTCGCAACGACATGGTAGTACTCGGCGCGGCGTAGCCGCCGAGTCACCGCCGCGTCGAGCTGAGACGAGCCTGCGCCCGCGCGATCGCCGTGCGGTAGAGCTCACCGGTATAATCCTCTCTCGCCACCACGTACCACCGGAGCGCTTCCTCGTTTCGGCCGAGCGACTCGAGCACCTCGCCGCGGAGGAACCGAAGTGCCGGGCCGTGAGGTATTGGCGTATTCTCGATGACCGCTAGCGCCTCCTGCGCTCGTCGCTGCGCGAGAAAGGATCGAGCGGCGAGCTCCGTCCACAGCACGCGATTGGCGCGGTCAGTTGTCGGGATGACAGCGAGTTCATTCGCGGTTGCTTGCGCTGCGCTCACGTCGCCCAGGCGGAGTGCGAGGAGGGCCCGCGCTCGGCGGGCGGGCGCGATGGGTCGTCGAGCGGCGTCAGGAGCCGAACACCCGTGGTGATCTCGCCTGGCACGCCGACGGCCAGACTGGCGACGCGAAGTGCGGCCTGCGTCGGCCGGCGTCCGAGCTCTCGGGCAGCGTGCTCGATAGCGATGGTGTCCTTGCGAACGATCGCAAGGATCGATCGCACGGTGATGGAGTTCTCGCCACCCGGATGCAGTGACAAGAACCGCATCGCCAGCGAGTCGAGCTCACGATGGCGGCCCTCGACGGCCGCAATCGCTATCAGATGAATAGAGTGCGATCGCGTCCTCGAGTGCCCCCGCGTCGAGCGCGCGTTCGAACGCTCGGACATCGACACTGACGTGGGCCTCGTCGAGCCTCACGTCGTCGCCCGCCGTCACGATGGCGGCTTCGCCGAGCGCTCGACGGGTGACGCAGACGGAGTCCGAGAGACGGTGCCTTGCCCCCTCGGCGTCAAGCTCGGGCCACAGCAGTCCGACGAGTCGATCGCGGCTCACCGACGATCGCGACGCGCCGAGGACGGCGAGCAGCGCGAGGCGTCGGCGCTGCGCAACCTGCCCGGTCGCAGGTCCACTCTCGTCCTCCAACGACATACCGCCCAACAGTTTGAGCGTTGCCGTCATCGGGTGTCGGTACGAGCCGCGTGGGCCGAAGGAGACGAGAGGACAACCGGAGGATGAGGCTGGTTCAACTTGCCGGCGAAATTCCCCGCCAGCAAGGCGGCCTTCCACAGACCTCCACCAGGAGACCCTCTGCGTCAGCTACTGCTCGCCCTCACGCTCGCCGGCTGCAACTCCGACCGCCTTACCAGCAGCGGCGCAATCGCGCGGACCCCGTCGCTGATACAGGAGCCGATCTGCATGCGCGTCGTAGGCGGCACGGCTTACATAAGTATGGTCACCGTGAAGACCTTCGACGAGAACGTCTCAAAGGTTGGAGACAAGGGCGTGTTCTGGGTGCGGGATGGCGGCAAGGATGGCGAGGACGTCGGGTACGGCGGCCCGGCGTTCTTCTGGGATCCGACGAACGCGATCTGCACCTCGACGCCGCCGCAACTGCCGGAAGTGCCGGTGGCCAACGGGAACTTCATCGTGCGGTGAGGTTCGGTTTCGAGAGGGTCAGCACACGGGATTGGACCACGTGGTCCGATCCCGTGTTCACGGCCGTCGCTCGTTAGGTGCGAGCCAGGCATGGTGTATCAGTCGTGCTCGACGAGCGCCGCGCCACACTTGCCGACCGCGGGATCTAGACCGTATGGTTGCCCGCCCCATGCTCCGAATCCGCACGCTGGGAGGGCTCTCCGTTCAGGCCGCTGATGAAGCGCCGGCTGGCAAGGCCATTCAGCCTCGCCGGCTCGCGGTGCTCGCCATCATCGGCCGGGCGGGTGCGCGAGGCGTCACACGTGACAAGCTGCTCGCGGTCCTCTGGCCCGACGCCGATGACGAGGCCAGGCAACCGACGACCTCGCGCGTAGCCTCGACCGTTCGGCCGGGCGACTCGACCCGGCAGATGTGAGTACGCGCTCCCTCGTTGCCTACCGGTTCTACGAGGAGGGGCTTCGGAGCTACGGACGCGGCGACTACCGCGCCGCCGAGCGGCTGCTCGACGCGGCCCTCGCCGAGGACTCGAGCTTCGCGATGGCGGCGTTCTACCTCGTGATGACGCGCATCGCCTCGGGGAGTTCGTCTCAGCCGCCTGACGTCTGGGAACGTGTGGCAGCGCTCGCCGAACGCGCCCCGGAGCGGGAGCGCCTCGTCATCCGCGGAACATGGGCCCTGCTCGCCTCACGCGCGGAGCTCAAAGCCGTCGCCGACACGCTTGCGTCGCACTACCCGGCGGAAGTGGACGGGCCGTACCTGCAAGGGTACGCGCGCTTGCACAACGCCGAGTTCCTGGCCGCGATCCCGTACTTCCAGCGCGTGTTGGTGATGGACTCCCTCGGGTTGAGCGGGGAGTCACCGCGGTGTCGTGCCTGCGACGCGATCACACAGCTCGTGTACGCCTACTCGGCACTCGACTCGCTGCCGGCCGCCGAGCGGCTGGCCCGTGACTACGTGCGACGGCAACCTCGCTCGGCACGGGCATGGTCGTCGCTCGCGGGGGTGCTCCTGGCCGAACACCGTCACGACGAAGCCATCGAGGCACAGCGAACGGCCACGTCGATCAATCCGGTGAACAGTTACGACCGCGTGTTCCCGGCGATCATCTGGATGCAGCGCGGAGAGTTCGAGGAAGCGGATCGCCTAACGCGACAACTCATGAAGGATGGGGGGCCGGTCGATGCCCGCGAGGCGCGATGGGCGCTCGGGATCAGCCTCCGCTATCAGGCGCGCTGGCGGGAGGCGCTGTCCCTTGTCCGCGAAGCCCTCGCCGCATTCTCCGCGGCCGAACGAGCACGCGGAGAGGATCGCGGACTCCGCACCATGGAGGCGCTCATCCTGCTCGAGTCGGGACAGGCACGGGCGGCGGCCGCCGTCTGGGATTCGGTTGTCCGGCGGGTGGCTCCAACGCTTGCACCAGGCTCACCGGCCGCGCGGTTCTTCACCTTTCATTACACGCTGACCGCGACGGCGCACGCCGCGGCCGGTGATACAGTCCGGCTGGCCGCAGCTGTGGACGCTGCAGCCAATTGGGCGGCGAAAAGCGTCAACCGGCGCGACACATGTCTCGCGGACCATGCGCGCGGTCTTCTCCTTACGGCGCGTGGGGACACCTCGGGCGCGATCGCCGCGTTCGAGCGTGCGCTGTACTCCCCAACCAACGGCTTCACGCGCACCAACAGAGATCTCGGGACGTTGCTGCTGGCTCGCGGCCGTGAAGCCGACGCCATACGCGTGCTCGGCGCGGCACTCCGGGGTGCGTCGCTCGAGGCAGGCAACCTGTATGTGACGCACACGGAACTGCACGAGCTGCTTGCCCGCGCGTACGACACAACCGGTATGGCCGACAGCGCGCTCGTGCACTATCAGTATGTCGCGAGCGCCCTGGCGGGGAGCGACCCGGGAGCGAAAGACCGCTACGAGGTCGCGAGGCGCTGGATCGAGACGCGCGGCGCGGTGCGGTGAGGCCTAGATTCGGGCATACCGTCGCGTCGGACTACGCCGCGGTGGGACCAGACGCATTACGGAGCTTCCCATGGCCACCGAGACTCTGCACCCTCAGGCCAGCACGACCACGGGCCGCGACTACCCGCGGATCGTCGTCCCTCCTCCAGGGCCCAAGGCACGCGCGCTGATCGAGCGCGACGGCAGGTGGGCATCGTCATCGTACATCAAGGAGTACCCGCTCGCCGTGTCGCGTGGCGAGGGGGCGATGATCGAGGACGTCGACGGCAACCGCTACCTCGACTTCATGGCGGGCATCGCGGTCGCGTCCACGGGACACGCGCACCCCAAGGTCGTGGCCGCGATCCAGGCGGCGGCGTCACGCTTCCTGCACATCTGCGGCACTGACTTCTACTACGAGACGATGGCGGCGCTCTGTGAGCGTCTCGCGCGGGTGGCACCCGGACGGAGCAAGAAGCGCGTCTTCCTCACGAATTCAGGCGCCGAAGCGGTGGACGGCGCCATCAAGCTGGCGCGAAACTCGACTCGGCGACCTGCACTCATCGCCTTCGATGGCGCGTTCCACGGACGCACGTACGGCGCGATGAGCCTAACGTCGAGCAAGGCAGTGCAGCGCGCGGGGTTCGGGCCCTTGCTCCCTGAGGTCTATCACGTTCCCTACGCCAACCGCTACCGGTGCCAGCACTGCCGCGACCGCGCCGAGTGTACGCTCGACTGTGTGCGCTCCATCGAGACCGGCCTCTTCGGGCGCCGCCTGGATCCGCGCGACGTCGCGGCAATCTTCGTCGAGCCGGTTCAGGGCGAAGGAGGGTACGTCGTCCCGCCGCGCGGGTTCCTCACCGCGCTCCGTGAGCTCTGCGACCGACATGGCATCCTGCTCGTGATCGACGAAGTGCAGAGCGGAATCGGACGCACGGGGAAAATGTTCGCGTGCGAGCACGAAGGCGTGGAGCCCGACGTGCTCCTCACCGCGAAAGGCCTGGGGTCGGGGATGCCCATCGGCGCGATCATCGCGCGCGACGAGGTCATGAAATGGGGCCCGGGTGCGCACGGTTCGACGTTCGGCGGAAACCCCGTGTGCTGCGCCGCGGCGCTCGCCACGCTGGACCTCGTGGAAGGCGGATTGTTGGCGAACGCGCAGGTGATGGGGGAGCGCCTCGAGGCCGGTCTGCGGCGCCTCGCCGAGCGGCACGAGTCGATCGGTGACATCCGCGGGCTCGGGCTCATGATCGGCGTCGAGTTCGTGATCGATCGAGCGACCCGCGAGCCGGCCGGAACACTCGTGCACGAATTGGTGCATCGTGCGTTCCGTCGTGGGCTCCTCTTGCTCGGTGCGGGGAAGAGCGCGCTACGCCTGGCTCCGCCGCTCATCATCGATGACTACGACGTGAATGCTGCCCTCGGCATCATCGACGAGGTTCTCGACGAGGTGCGGACATCCCCGGTCGGGCGTTCCTAATCGAACGAGCAGCCGGCGAAGTAGAGCTCTGACGGCCGACCACCGTTGTAGAGCACCACACAGACGGCTTCGCCCCGACCGATGTCCTCCCAGAAGTCGTCGGCCTGCTCGACGTCCGTGCGGGTTGGCCGCTCCGTGCCGAAATACCGCTTCGCGTCAGCAGGCGCGAGCATCGTTAGGCCCATCGGTTCCGGCTCGTTGGCGACGTGGTCGATGTCGAGGATTGACGCGGTGCCATCGGCGTCCATGTTCTCGAGTGCTTCCTCGATGCTCGCCGGCTCATCCTCGCTGCCGCGGTACTCACCATCGGCGAAAACTCGCTGCCGCAGCGCCTCGAGGGCGACGCGGATGTCGGGCTGATACGGCGCGACATGAAACCAGGGCTCGCCTCCCATGCGCTCCTCTCATCGGTCGTGCGTGACAATGGCGGTTCGCGTGGCTGATTGTCAAACGGTCGAGACGGCATACCACTCGGCGAGATACCGTTCGAGCGCGTCGAACGATCGTCCGGCACACCGGAAGCCCACGTAGCCGTCGGGACGAACGAGGTACTGTGCCGAATCCTTCACGCCGAGCCGCGCGAGTGCGTCTCCTCCTTCGTCGACCAGCACCCCCGGCTCCGAAGCCCTCGTGAGGCGCATGAACCGCAATATCCCTGCGTGATGCGCAGGCTGATTGCGGAGCGGCTCCGTGTACCAGGGACCGGCACCGCCGCACAATACGAGCGTCAAGTACGGTCCAACCACCGCCTCCTGGAGGTGCACGGGGTGGCCGTTCAGCGTTAGGCGTGCATCCGGGAAGCGATCACCGGCGCGCGGACCGGCGCGCAGCCGCGGCTCCCCCTCTGTGACCGTCGGACTCCGGCGATACCGGATCCCCACCTGGGAAATGAACCGGAACCCACCGGTTCGCAGCCGGGTCGAGGTCAGCACTCCGGGGAGCACACGTGCCGCGACCGTACGTCGGAGCCATGAAGCGAGCGGATGGTCCGATAACGACCGCACCAGCCCGCTAAAGATCCGATCGGTAAATCGAAGCAGCGTCTGTCCAACTGGCCACCGCTCGGCTTCATAGGAGTCGAGCAATTGCGGCGTCGCAAGGCCTTTCACGACCAGCGCGAGCTTCCAGCCCAGGTTCCACGCATCTTGGATCCCGGTATTCATCCCCTGGGCCCCAACCGGGCTGTGAATGTGAGCAGCGTCGCCCGCCAGGAAGATGCGACCACGCCGATAGTGCGTGGCCTGACGATGGTGCAGGTGAAAATGCGCGAGCCACACCGGGTCGCGAAGACGCACGCCACCTCCCGTCGCGCCATCGACCACAGCCTGCAATTCGGCGAGTGACAGCTCACTCGTCAGCGGCTTGTCCACCCCGGCCGCGCTCGTTCGCGAAGTGGATTTCGCCTCGGTGGCGGACATTGCGATGATGCGCCACGTCGCCGGCTGCCCAAGCGGAAAGAAGATCGCGATCCCATGGCGTCCCACGAACGGGTGAAGTCTGTTGGGGACGAGCGACACGTCGCGGTTCGCCTCAGCTTCGACATCGCCCAGCATGAAATCTTGGAGATACGCCTCACCTTCGAACGGGATGTCGGCACCCTTTCGGACCGTGCTGTGTGCGCCGTCGCACCCGACGAGATACCGGACCCGAACGGCTTCCGTCCGCCCACCCCCGTGCCGCAGCGTGCAGTCGACTCCTGCCGCGTTCGGCGCGAAGTGGCCGAGTTCGACACCACGCTCGATCGTCACGCCCTGTGAGGTGAGATGGTCGCCGAGGAGCTGCTCCGTTTCCGCTTGCGAGACGAACAGGACGAACGGGTATTTCGTGTCGGTCCCCGCGAACCCGCCAAGTTCCGCCTCCGCGACGACGCGCCCCTCCACGTGCAGCATCACGTGCGCACTTGGATTGCCGCGCGCCACGAGCGCGTCGCCAAGGCCAAGACTCTGCAGGAGCTCCAGAGTTCGCGCCTGCACGCCCAGGGCGCGCGACTCGTGGGCGCGGTCGAGCGCGCGGTCGATGATACGCACGCGAACGCCGAATAACCGGAGCTGTGCCGCCAGTGCAAGCCCGGTCGGTCCCGCTCCAACGATCAGGATGTCGGTCTCAGGAATCGACTGCTCCTGCGATCAGCGGGTGAGATGCGGCCGCAAGAACCGCCCGGTGTGCGACGCCTTGTACGCCGCGACGTCCTCCGGTGTTCCCGTCACCGAGTCCCCAGTCTCTAGTCCCCGCGGTCAATCTGATCGCAGCGCGACAACCGGATCGACCCGCGTCGCTCGTTTTGCGGGTATGTACGCCGCAGCAAGAGAGGCCGCAGCAAGGACGACAACGACGGCGACGAGCGTGGCGGGGTCGGTGGGCTCCACGCCGAACAACTGGCTTCGTAGATAGCGCGTGGCCGGGATGGCGGCAATGAGACCGATGACGGTCCCGATGACCGCCACACGAAGCGCCTGGGCGAGCACGTGACGCAACACCTCGCTTGCTCGGGCGCCTAACGCCATCCGCAGGCCCATTTCGCGCGTCCGGCGCGACACCGAGTAGGTCATCGAGCCGTACAGTCCGATCGCGGCGAGCGTGAGCGCGAGCACGCCGTACAGGCCGACGAGCGTTGCTGCCGTCCGCTGCTGTCCGAGGGACTCATCGAGCCGTTTCGCCAATGTCTGCACGCGTGACAGGGGCAGATCGCGATCGAGGTCATCGAGCGCGCGTCGCACCGATGGCAGCACGCTGTACGGGTCGGTCGTTGCCGCGCGCACGTGGAGCGTCATCGACGGCCGGTACACCTGCGCGAACGGGCGATAGTAGAACGGCCGCGGCGCTTCCATCAGCGAACGATACCGGGCCGTCCGCACGAGGCCGATGACTTCGAGCACCTCGTCACTGTGGCCAATCCGGAATTGCTTACCAATCGGGTCCAGACCGGGCCAGAGCTTCTCCGCGACCGCCTCGTTGATCACGGCCACGCCGGGGGCACCGTCACGATCGGCGGATGTGAAGCCACGCCCGGCAACGAGGCGCATGCCTAACGTCGCGAAATAGCTCGGCGAGACCGTGTTGACATCGGACTTGAGCCCGGGATCGCCCGGTGCCGGCTTCGCCTCGGCGGGAAAGATGCGCGTGTCCCATCCGCCTCCGCCGAGTGGAAGCATGTAGCCCATGGCGGCGGACTGGACTCCGGGAAGGGCCCGAACCCGCTCCTCGAATTCAGTGAAGAGTCTTCGGCCGCGAGTCTCATCATAGCCCTGAAGGCCGGCATCGACCGTCGCGACCAGCACCTGCTCCGTCTCGAACCCGGGGTCGATTCGGTACAGCGCCTGCAACGTCCGAACGAAGAGTCCAGCACTCACGAGCAGCACGAGCGAGAGCGCGAGTTGTGCGATGACGAGGCCGCTGCGGAGTCGCGAGCGATTGTCACCGCTTCCCGGCGTCCCGAGCTTGAGCGTCGTCACGAGATCGACGCGCGACGTGCGGAACGCCGGTGGCAGTGCGAACAGTATCCCACTCAGCATCATGGCGGCAGCAGCGAACGCGAGAACTCGCGGATCTACGGTTGGCGTAACCGCCCCGAACGTGTTCAGGAACACCGGCAGGCGCAGCACAAACCGCACGGACGATAGCCCAATGACGAGCCCGACGGCGCCGCCGAGTGCCGCGACGAGAAACCCTTCGGCGAGCAGCTGACGAACGAGGCGCGCGCGACTCGCACCTAACGATGCCCGCACGGCCAGCTCGCGGGCCCGAACCGACCCGCGTGCCAGCAACAGGTTCGCCACGTTGGCGCAGGCGATGAGCAGCACGAG
>Ga0075421_100005669_pt1 | contig 15127 bp, 14 predicted proteins | sample SoiMetdeltSBSDD5_FD_75292 | JGI IMG/M metagenome (GOLD analysis project Ga0075421, IMG submission 75292) | Bulk soil microbial communities from a Populus tree surrounding site in Tennessee, USA - Soil MetaG P. deltoides SBSDD5 | ecosystem: Environmental > Terrestrial > Soil > Tree plantation...
TTCCCTTGGGAGGTTCCAGGCCACACCGACCGGACTGGCAAAGTCGAAGTGACTATCACGCTGCTCCCCGAAAAATTCCGCCCGTACCGGGGTTCGGGGGGAGAGCAACTCGCCAAGGAACGTCGCATTGACGAGAATGAAGGCGTTTCCATCCTGCGCGCCGGACGGGAAATCTTCTATGGGATTTTGTCCGGAGTTCAGCCCCCGACCGACAAGGTTTCAATCGACCGATGGATCGGCATTGAAATTCGATTCACGCCGGAATTGGACGAGTGTTTTCAGGTTAGGAATGTAAAAAAGGGGGCCGAGCCGATCAATGGGTTGCGCGACAAGCTCCGTGACATCATCTACAAAACGGTGATGACGGCGCGGAAGCAGATCCAGTCCTTCTGGAACGAACAAGCCGCCGCGCAGCAACGGGAACGCGGGGTTCATGGCGAAGCCGAGGATATTGCGGCCAAAACCAAGGATACTTCCCCCAAGCCCGTCGCCGGCCAGGACACACCGACTGCTGAACGTGAGCAAAAAATTCGCGAAGCAGCTGAAACCCTGACCAAAGATGAGCCGGAGAAAAGCGCCGAAGTCGCCAAGGAAATCGGCAGCCGGCCCATGACCATTGTGTCCCAAAACATTGCGGGCAGCGAGTTGTTCGAGATCGAGCATCTTGGTTCGAGCGCTCTGGTCAAGCTCAACATGCGCCATCCGTTCTACCGGGAAGTTTACTCGAAGTTGCTGGCCGAAGTCGAACGGGCCAGCGCGGCGGGCGAGAACAACGAGAACGGGTCCATCGCCCGGCTGGCCCAAGTGGGACTCGACCTGCTGATCCTCGGATATGCACGGGCCGAGGGAATGCGCAAAGATGCGGACGACCACTACGGCGACCTGCGCACGTATTGGGGCGTCCACCTGAAGAACATGGTTCAGGAATGGAAGAAAAACTGACTTGCGCCGTTTGAATCTCTGACGAAAGGAGGTGGTTCCGATGGCAACAAATCCCCCGAAAGGTGACGGGCATCGCAACGGTGAAGTTCGCGAACGTAGCCAGGTTCATAATCCGCACAATGACCGCTGGGTCAAGCGCGATACTGATACTGGCCGGTTCATGGACCAAAAAGCCGATCCCAAACCTTTCAAAGGTGTCCGCAAGGAAAAGTAAGAAGCACGGGGGCCAGCCAGACATGGCTGGCCCCTTCAATTTTTGATTTCGGAGCATGGCATTCCTGCGGCAATGTAGGTAGCGTGATCACGTGACCGCGTGGTGTGCGGCCACGAAAAGCAGAAAGGGCCAACACGATCCGACTGGTCGAACTACTCCGCTCCAGCAACTGAATCGATTTTCGCCTTGAACAAAGGAAGAAATGTTTCGATTGCTCTAGGAGAATCTTCGAGCCATTCGGTCAACACTTCAAACCCACCAAAGGAATATCGGTTCATTTCCTTGACCCCGGCTTCACTGAGATGGGATGGGGAAAGCGGGTCAACCAGTTGGGAAATCGACGTATGCAACGCCCGTTTCTCGGTCATTTGAATGCCTAGGGCCGCAAGTTCACGCGCCAGGAACCACGCCACAATCACCCTGCCTTTTGCTCGAAATTCACCCGGAAAATAGTCCACCAGTTCCGCGGTATCAGCGGCCGGCACATCTATTTTCTTGCGCGCCGCCAAACCGGCGATCAAGCAGAAGTAAAACATTTCGAACTGCGGGGCGTCCGAATCGAAACCGTGTTCCAGTTCCTTAAACCACTTGCGGGCATCCTTCCGAAGCCTAAACGGAGTCATTGTTTACCTCCTGATCAATGTGAAAATTGCGGTAGAACTCACCTCCGACAACGCAGATGCCATCCGCAGTCTCCACTATGTCCTGCTCATTTCGAGCCGCCTTCTCCAAATCTTTCGCTCCTTTTCGGAAGAGCGTTACAAGCCTGACCGGCTTCGGTGCCGCCGCCTTCTCCAACGGGCCGAGAAATTTTTCGCGTTCGCTCGAAATCGTGAAAGCAATGAATTGATCTGTCAGCTTGGGAATCAACTCCGCCACCTTTGGTCTGACGGCGAGATCAATCGGGTTCGCCGGGCTGTCCACCACGAATGGCAGTTGGTGCTCGCTGCGGTTGAACAGTGTGGCTAAAAATGCGTAGGCCAATGAAAGGGTTTCGCCGACACTTCCACCCTCTTGTCCCTGCAACACCAAACACCGGTCAATTTTTTCGATGCGAATCGCATTGTTGGGCATGAGCAACGCAATGCGCTTGTTGGCTTCGGCGGAAATCTCTCCGCTGATCCCGTTGCGCGCCCGCTCCTGGGCGCGGGTCAACACGCGGACGATGACATCGCGCTTCTCCTTGAGAACTATCGTCTGCGTTACCTCGGCAAGCTTTCTTTCTGCATCGTCCAACCTTCGTTCGAGCACCTTGATGCCAAACGTCTCGTCGTCCCCCGCCGTATCGGTCATGTCTTCATACTTTTCGCACGCATCCTTGAGAGAATTTAGCGTGCCTTCCAAAGTGGAAATCTCTTTTTGGGCTTCCTCCAAAACAGGATTATCGGCCACTCCTTCCGCTTGGATCCGATCCCGGATGGTCTGGCATTCCCCCTCGTGCCTGATGAGCGCTTTCAATTCACCCAGGCGTTTCGCCAAATCCTGCTCGTGAAGGGCCGCGTCCGCGCCGACCAGGGTGGCCACGTCCCCTTTGATGGCATTCAGCAGCGCCACGTCATCGGAACCCAGATACAGCTTTGCGCGGGCCCGAACTACTTGCCGGGTTTCCTCATCCAGGGGGCGACCACACACGCAGACCGCTTCCTGCGCAAGTTCTTCAAAGAACTCTCTGGCGGTCGATTCCGGTAACTTCGCGCGATCAAGACTGGCTTTCAGCAATATCATCTCACCCGCGAAGGAGGCCGAGATAGCATGCGGGTCGCGCATCCGACCTAGCGCCGTTTTTGCCGCTGCCTGGACGCTCGCACGCGCGGCCATCAAATCGGTATCCGCTTTGCGCAACCGCTCGCCCAGCTCTCTTTGTTCGGCGATCGCTGCGTTAAATTTGTTCTTCTTCTTGAGCAGCTCTTCCTTGGTATCATCATGCTGTTTCAGTGCCTTTGACTGAGCTTGCTTTAACAACTGAATGCGCTCTTTGAGCGCCTGGACCCGATTGCGGCGACGATTCAGTCCCCGCTCTTCCGTCGCGCCTCGGCTACGCGTTTGTTCTTCCCAGTACTCATTCACCCGCGTAATGAGAAGTGTGAATACCTTTAGCTGAAATAAATCTTCGATGGCTTCCTGCGCATTGGTGTGGTCCCGATTCAAAAGACGTTCGGCCAGTTCTCCGTCGAAAACAAAAAACGGGACGAACTCCGGTCGCAAAAACTTCACCAAACCCGTGGGCGGATGGAATCCGTTTTTCATACCCGAATGCACCGTGGTCTTGTAACGGACCGTGCCTTCATCGAAGTCAAACTCCATGATGATGGTAACGCGGACGCTGTTGTGAAGGAGAACAACCATGAACTGCCCTCGGCCAGTTGCGTTATTCTTTTTCCGGAGGGACCGAATTTTCTCCTTGTCCCATTGTTCGTCCGCTGCCGAACCCGACAGGGCGGCACGCAACAATTCCAGAGTCGTGGTCTTGCCGGTGCCGTTCGGCATTTGGATCAGCGTGATCGGGCTGATCAGGCCGTTCCCCAACTCAAACGAGACTTCGTGATCGGGGCACCGTAGCCCCTCGACCTTCCATTTGGCAATTTGAAGTAATGTTCGCATGGCTTGCCCTTAATCTTCCGGAAGGAATGCGGCGCTTCCCCCGCTCTGATCCGGTTTCGCAGCCTCGTATAAAAGTTCGAGATGGCGGCGAACGGAGTCATTGTTGTCCAGTCGCTCGTTTCCGCTGGTCAACGCATCCACCCACGCGGCGAGTTTTGCGGCAAATTCCGGTGGCTGTTTTTCAGCGCTGGCGGCAACGCGGATTGCCTCTTGAATTTTTGGGTCTAAGTTCATGCTTGATCCTTGTCAGGCGCGACGTCAGAAAGTTGCAAAAGCCAATCTCGCCTCTCTTCGTCGCTGTTATCCGGAGTGTCTGGGTTTGGCAGCCGGATAAAATCAACGACATTGGCACGCTTGTTTGGGTTGGCAGGATCGGCTCTCAAGCATCTGCCCATTCGTTGAATGGTTTCCAGCCGCGCGCGCGCTGACGAGAAAAGAATCACCGTCGTGAGCGATTGAATGTCAATTCCCTCCGACAGCCGGTGACAGGTGATGAGGCACTCAATTTCTCCAGCGGCAAAGCGCTTCAGGGTCGAAGAATCCTCCTCCGCATAGTATGTGTGAAAGTCGTGCCGGTGCCGGTGGACGATGTGGAGAACCTCGTCTCCGTATTCTTTTGTCTCCACGAAAATGATGCACCTTGCCAGGAGCGATTGATGTGACCCTATGAAGTCGGCAAAGATCGGCAGCTTGGCCTTCGACGTCTTGTACACCCGGGCGAGCTCAATCCAGATTTCTTCCTGAGTCATCGGATTACCCGCTGCCTGGCGCGCCGCTGCCTGCTTGTAAACTTGTTGGAGTCTCATCCCGTCCTCCGTACTTGGGGAGTAACTCAATGGAAAATAAGTAAATGGCGCGAGGATTTGACGCCTGATGGCATCATCCAAACCGAACTGGAACACCACGGGACCGACATGACCCTCGACAAAGTCATTGCCTACATCGTCGTATTCGCGCTCAGGCGTTGCGCTCAATCCTAAACGAAATCGAATCCTGTCCGACAGTCCGTCAAGAGCTTCCCGGTTTCCCGGACTGCCAAGCCGATGCACTTCATCATGAATCAACAGAGTTCGCCTGGCAGTGCCCAACGGCAAATCCTTCAAAGCGCCCGCAAGGTTGGGGCGTGAAACCAGGAGAATGGTGAACCCCGGCTCCAAGAGGAAATGTTCCCTCTCCCTTTGGCCCCGGTAATCTCGGCGCATGGTGACCGTCCTCGGAAGACGCTTTGTCAGACTGAGGAGTTGGCCATGCCACTGATCCAGCAAGTCGTTTCCATCAGCCGCAACCACAATCGTCTCAATCGCATCCTCGGAAAACAGCCGTTCACAAATGCGCAAGGCCGTTCGCGTCTTCCCGGTGCCAGTTGCCATTTCAAGGACACCGCGTTCCGCCTTTAGGAACGCTGCAACCGCTTCATCTTGGTGTCTCCATCTCCGCGACTCTTGCGGCGTGATCTGTCGCGCCGCTGAATCAGAATCCGGGAGGTCTTTCGGGCGATACTTCAGAAGGCGCTGTCGGGCGGCTTCTGGAAAATCGAGCACTTCGAGCCCCGCAGTCTGATTGGCCCACAAACGCTCAAAGTTTTCTCGTTTGCGTTGGACTCGGTGCTGCGGATCCTCCCAAGACCAGAAAACGTCAATCGTTTCAAAGTTGCCCACCAATCCTCCAGACGTTTCATTGGGAGAACCCGTGAAAGCGATTACGTTCATCTGTGAATCAAAAAAGAGGCCGAGTTTCTCATGGTAGATTCCCGCTCTTAGCTTTTTTTGTTCAGAAATGGGAATCGCGATTTTGATGTCCAATCTCCCTTCCGCAATCAGCCACGCCAAATATCCAAGGCGCTGTTCACAAATGGGATCCGCGGTCGCCTCAATGCCTTGAAGCAAGGCTTTCGTCACGATGTCTTCTCGTGCCTGGTACCCTTGCTGGATGGCTTGAATGTCTTCTTCAGACAGCAGCGGACTGGCAACCAAGCACATGCTTCCGCCAGCCTGAATTAGCGCAAGAATTCCTTGCGCAGCAAGCGAAAGACTTTGACTCGTGAAAAAGCCTACTGCTCGCCAATAACGCGTACTTCTGGTCAGACACGGCAAATAAAAATCCCGAACCAGGTCGTTTTGGTCCGATCGGTACTCGGTCCGAAGCGTTAGATCTCGAAGCGTCTGATTTTTGGAATTCTCCTCCATAGACGTCGGTTGGTCAGTCCCGAAACGCCTCAGCAGGGTTGTATTGTTCAGAGATGTCCTCCAAGAAACCAGGTTTGAGATGACTGAGGAATTCCTGTGCGGCATCAAGTCGCTGGATCAATCGCTTGTAAGGCAGGAAACGACAGACTTTGTAGAGAGGTTGTCTTAATCCGCAAAAGGTCGGACGGGCGACTTCGATTGCGAATTTATCAAAACGTTGTTCCGGAGCGACTAGGAACCAGTTGATTTGTAGATTCGGTTGCATGGTCATCAAATCGGCCATTCTGAGAAGACCCGAATATACTGGAGACGTGTGCTCAACTTCAAAAGCAGCAATAATGGCTTCCTTCTCAAGCCAGATTACGTCGATATAGCTAATGATCCGCATCGTGGCATGATCGAACTGGCGGGGGAGCGAAGGGCGCAACCGTGCCACATCCCCGACGCGCTTCCTTTCCCAACGCTTGTTCCTATCAGCAATTGGCGCCCAAACGGACATTCCCATTTTCGACCCCAGGTCCAAAAGCTTCCACTGAATCTCGGTATGACCATGTTCGGTTCCGTCGCTCGATATGACATCTTCCTCTTCAGGAACCACCGTCACGATGGTTTCGTGGCCGTGCTTGCCAGGCTGCTTCACCTTGTAAACGTTCGGTTCGACCTGCACCGGCTTATCCAGGAGACAATACTTTGGACCGTCCTGACTTAATTCTCGCTTAAAATACTTGGTCGCGCGAGCCGATGGAAAGTTCAGATCGATGCAATGACGTTTGAGATCGGTATGAACGACATGCAGGGGATCGCGTGCGCGAAAGAGGTAAAGTTTCCGCTCTAAAATGCTGTTGTAAATCTCCTCGGGTGTGAGTGGTCTTTTTTCTGCGCCTAGCACCTCTGCGATAGCCTGGTGAATCGGTTTGCTTCTTTTGATTTTCCCGCCCAGAGGTTCTTGTTCGTCTTCGGATTTCATGATTGCTGGGAGAATCGCATTGGAACTGGAGCCGCGACTCGAAATCAATTACTCCGCGCCGATCGCCAGCCAGTCAGTTTGCTTCTGGAAAGGAATACACGAACCCGTGACGCTTGTCTTGCCCCGTTTTATGGCCCGGCGAGCCCTCCCTGATCAGCGATAAATCGCAGTCAACCTCGTCGCATGAGGATGAGCCATTCGCGTTCTTTGCCGTGGCGGAATTTCAGAATCTCGAAAACGCCACTCGCCCGCGAACCATGCAGTTTGACCCTGATGCGGTTCTCGACCGATTCCAGAAGTTCATACGTTCCGCTGTCCCACAACCGAATCTCGCCCGCCCCGTAATCGCCTGGTGGAATCGTCCCCTCAAAATTTCCAAATTCCAGTGCGTGATCCTCGACTTGAATTGCCAACCGTTTCACCCCCACTTTATCAGGCAGTCCTTTGGGCACAGCCCAACTCTTGAAAACACCATCCATTTCCAACCGGAAATCAAAATGGTGCGTTCGCGCATGATGCTCTTGCACCACGAACCGACCGCTCGGCAATGCCATCCTCCATTGATTGCAGACAAGGCATAGTGCGTAAAGCCGACTCGGTAGTTCATCGCTGGAAAATGGCGCTCAACTACTTCAGCACTCGGCGGCGCGGATTCATATTCTCATTTAGCCCTTTACTCGCCAGCAGGGCATCCAACTCAGTGCGAAGCGGGCCGCGGCCGATTGAGGTTTCGTCAAAACCGAGGTTCCGCAATTTCGAGCTGAAGGACTCCATCTCCGCTCGGCGCGGATGACTCGTCGCGACAAGCCGTTCTTTGAAATACAGCAATTGGTGTTCGGCACTATGATCAAAGACCTGCACCCATCGCGTCCGGAGGTTTACTTTGATGCGTTGCCGTAGCTCCGGCAGTGGTTTGCCCTCAAAGTCGTCATACGCGAGGAACGTTGCCTTGCCAGATGCCTTGTGCAATTTGATGACATCGGCTTGCGACACGTCGCCGAACAGCGTCGTCGCACAGCCCACGTATGCACGCAATACCGGCGGCAGCTCATCCAGCAGGCTGCGATGCAGATACAAGGCCTGTTCATCCTGCCATCCCACATTCAGTTCCTCGCACGCCAATTCAATCTCACCTGTGTCACCCGCGGCGAAGAGCAGTTCGATGCCTTTTTCCAACGCTCGCGTGTAGTTGCCAAAAAAGGCTCGAATGTCCGCCCGCAGACTCTCAGATAGATGTCCGAACGGCACGCGCCTTCGCAAGTTCGCTAGCGCCACATACACCGACAAGTCGCGCCGCCGGTTTTCGGCAGCGTGCTTCACCTCGTCATTGCCGCCCTTCTGAATGAACAGCCGCAGCGCTTGTTTTGGCGAACCCACCTTCTCGCGCAGCTCGCTGGTTCGCGAAAATTCCTGTGCCTCCGGCAACCGTCCAAGTTGCAGCATCAAATTCCAAAATGCCTCCAATAGTTCGCGGTGCTCTTCGCAAATCAACTCCCAGCGCCTCTTCGATGGCTGCCCAATTCCAAAGCGCACGCGCACGTCGTTCCAATCCACACCCTCCGCACCACCGCCTTGCACGAACGCACGCAACGCGCGCTTCACCGAACCCAGACGGCCGGTAAGTTCGGCCAGCGGCTTGAATTCCGTTATTTCTGGAAAGCGGCCGAGTTCCAGAGCGAGTTTTCCAAACGCATCCAGCATCTCCCTGTGCGCGCCATACAACGCTTTCCACATGGTTTGCGGGCCACCCAGCCCCAGGCGTGCGCTGATTTGCGTCCAGTCAATTGTCCGTCGGCTGCGCGCTGACAAAAAATCCTGCTGGTCTGCCGGATCGCGGAATACATAGAACACACCTAACGCAACCGGCACGGCCGTGCTGTCCAACGCATCCTCGATATACTGCTGCAGTTCTTGCTGCTCGAAGAATTTTTGGAACGTATTTGCGCGGGTCAGAACACCGTCGGAAAACTGTTTTGCCCTCGCTTTATCCACTGTCTCATTTATCAAACCCGACACCACCAACAGCTTCTTTGCTTGCCGATGCGCCTCTACCAAGGCTTCAACCCGCTCCGCCGGGTCTTCGATCACATTCAGCACGTAACCTATATTCACAATGTCCGCCTCGCGTTTCGGAACATCAGGCTGATGCACCGGGTCCCACCCTTCGGCGTGGTGACCTAGAGCTTGCAACCCGCGCACATCACTACCCTGCCCGCAACCGTAGTCGAACAACGTGGAATCCATCTTGAGCATTCCATACTCCAGCAAGCTCTTAATTGGTCTCGATAGCTCATAGCGAGTCAGTGCCGTCTTGTGCCGTTCAATGAATGGCAACTTCTCAGTCGCAAGCGCTGGCGTTGCTAAACGTTGTAAGCTATGTCCAGCAATCAGCACTCTTTTCTCGGCCAAAATCCGCTCCCAATTCAGCTTGAATCCGATGGTTGCGGTCTGTTCGTACAGGCCTTCACTCTCTTCGGCGCGAGTGAGCGCTTCGAACAAGGCTCGGCGAGAATGATGCTCTGGCAGAAACTGTTCCTTTCTGTGCAGAATGGGAGGGTTCAGATTTTGTCCGTAATCCGTCTGTCGCGCGCGGCCCGTCACCAAGTCAATCGTGACCGCGTGGCGCAACGCTGGGTGCGCCTCTCCCATGAAGTCGGGGTAACTCAGGAACGAAACCTTCAGTTCATCAGTCCGAAACTTGATGACATTGAATTGATCCCCCACATCATTTCGCGCCGCCAATACTGCCACGAGCTCGTTTAATTCCGCCCCAAAGTCCGATTTTGCCTCTCGATAAACGTAAACCGCTCTCGGCAACCGTTTCCCGTACGACAACGCTGTTAAGAGATGCTGATATTCCTGAAGCTTCACCGATTCCACGCTAGTCAGCCGCTCATAGCGCGTCCAGAACAGAGTCCCGCGTCAACAATCGGGATCGGCTGCTATCCATTATTCAGCCTTCGGTTTACCAGTCCTCGCAAATCAGACCTTATCCGCGTATGGTGGATCAGTCATGCCAACTGCAACGAAAGCGCGTCCACGCAACGTATATTTGGATCAGAGCGTTTACAGCCAATTTCTGAACGAATCGCGGTGCGATTGGCGCGACGCCGATTCTGCCCAAGTGCTTTTGGAAGCACAGCGAGACAGTCACGCTCAAGTATGGGCCAGTCCAACTCACGTCCTGGAGACTTGTCAGACAACTGACCTGGATCGACGGGCCGAATTGGCCAGCGTCATCCTACACCTCATCGAAGCGCGGCGCATGTGGCACGGGCACGAGATCGAGACAGTCCACCACTTCGCTCAATTCTTGAAAGCCTGTGCTCCGAACTTTGTTCGATATCCGGAATTTTTGCGAGACCGAGTCAGGACTACGCGCCGCACCTGGCTTGGCGCGTTGGCCTTGATTGCGGCCGCAAAGTCGCTGCCGCTTGAACCTTTAGTCGCTTCGTTGCGGAAGGTAAAGGCGACAAGCCAATTGTTGCACGCGCGATTCGCTGTGAATCCGAGGAATTGGGTAGACGGAATGATCCGCACAGTGAACGAACAACTGACGACAAGGGGCGACCCGTTTTCGGAGTTTGAGCGTCTCACGGTAGAAGAGATGGAAGTCGAAATCGCCGCACTAGAACCCGAGTTTGAAAAACTTCAACCCCGAGATCTCGCGCGCCTCAACAAAGAGCGAGCGGATCTCGCCCACGCCTATGGAGCAATCGAAGTCGGTAGGATTCTTGACGCCCTCTTTACGCTTCCTTGTGAGATCGAGCTTACTTTTGACATTCCACACTTGGTGGAATGCTGGCCTTCATTGCAGGCGAAAACAGGTTGCAAGCCGCTGTCCTCAACCATCGTCCATGCGGACATGAGTTCATTGATGGGCGATAGAACTCTCGTCCGGACGGTTCTACAGCAAGCAATCTTCGCAGTTTGTAAGGTGGGCTTGATTCCTTCTACTGTCGCTTTCGATGTAATTCTCCGGGATTTGCAGAAATGCATCAACGACCGAAGGCTTCCAACGGGTGGCCTTACCTTTGACGCTAATCACGCGGTTTCGTTGATTTGGTGCGATATCTTTGTCACGTACGACCAGAGCTTGGGTGAAAGCGCAAAAACAATGGCAAAACTTATCGAAGCGAAGACCAACGGAACGAGAAGAATTGATGTTGTTACTACCCCCGAGCAGTTAAGAAGAGCTTTGGCGCGGCCCGCCAATGGGGCACTTGAGCACGAAGATATCAGTGTCGAGCTCGGTGATTGGGGGTCCGCGTAGATGATTGGATGCCATCTCGGCTGGCACATGAACTGTCGACCTGTCCTTCTCTCTGCTCTCCCATCCCCGCCCGGGGCATTTACCTTACACCCGATACCACCGCTAATTCAGGCTAGGCCAATCCTTCCGGGCGGCAATATGAAGGACCAGCCCAGCGTCGGCTAAACGCGACAAACTTTCGATCAGTTCCTCGTACGTATCTCCCAGCGCCCAAGGGTAGCCGATCACCACTTCCTCCGTGCCTTTCGCTTTCGCCTCTGAGCAGAGCTTAATGAAACCTGCAAACTTCTTTTCGTATCCGAGCGGCGTGCTCATCAATTCCTTCCTGCCGGCGCTCTATACGTCGGCACAACATTAAGAATTCCCTATTCGTCCAGAACCACAACGCCGAAGGATTACCACGAGCACGTTATCCGAGCAAATCCGGACTCCATCCATTCAATCATGATTCCGTTTGGCACACAGCTTAACCATTCCCCCGACCGCCGTGACCAACGCACGGTTTTGCTGCGCTCCACGGGATGTCGGGCCGCCCCTGTCCCCCTCTCGGCCGCACCCGTTCCACTACGCAAACCGCGCGCTCGTCACGAGCTCCAATCTCGCATCGGCCGCAGCCGCGGCGGGCTTCCGTCTGCGGATCGGCGGCGGTCGTTGCGCTACGGCTGCGATTCGCTAAGCGCTCCCTCTCCGCCCTCCGCTCCACTTCCTCCGCGCGCCGACCGCAGACCGAAGCCGGTTCGATCATTTTTTCCGCGCCTGACGACGTGCCTCGACTTGGCGCACTAGAACCGCACGCGCGTGGTTGATTTCGTGCGCCAATTCCGATTCCGGTGGGAGCGCCGTGAGGTATTCTCGCACGAGCATCTTGTTGTTCAATCCATCCAGAGCGTAGCGCGCCAACGCTTCATCCTGCTCAGTGCAAAGGATCAATCCCACGGGCGCTCGTTCGTCGGGCTGCGTCCAGTGGGCGCGGGCATAGTTGCAGTACAGATTCATCTGTCCAATGTCGGCGTGAGCGAGTGGGCCGATTTTCAGGTCAATGATTACGAGAGAACGCAACCGGCGGTGAAAGAGCAATAGATCCACGCGAAACCATTCGTGCCCGATTCGCAGTCGCTTTTGTCTCGCGACGAACGCGAATTCATTGCCGAGTTCGAGCAGAAAACCCTCAAGGTGTCCAATCAGGGCATCCTCCAACTCGCTCTCGGAGTATTCATCCTTCAGGTTCAAAAACTCGAGAACCAGCGGGTTGCGGATTTCTTCATCAGCGGAAACCGCGTCCTCCTGTTTGGACCTTCCGCCTTTCAGCAGCATCACGGATTTGTTCTCCGACAACACTGTGCGCTCGTAAAACTGGGAGTTGATCTGCCGTTCAAGCTGCCGTACCGACCAGCCGCCCGCCAACGCTTCGCGCAGGTAAAACTCGCGGGCGAGCTCATTGCGCACGCGTAGCAGACGGACGTAGTGCGTCCACGGCAGCGGGAACATACGGGAAATCCGGCCAAGGCGTTCAAGGGTAGTCGCCGGGTTCGGCGACACCCCGATTTCCCCGGTCACAGATTTTTCAATCGGTGATTGAAAAATCGTCCGTTCATCGCCTGAGCGTGCCGCAGTAGGGGAATTTTCAATCAGTGATTGAAAATTCCCGTTTCTCGAAAAAGTGAGGAAAAACTGCCGCATCACTGATAGTTGGACCACGCCAAATCCCCGGCCGAATTGTTTCGTCAGACCCTTTGATAGATGCTGGACCAATTCCTCTCCATAATCCGCCCGCCGTTGCCCTGCCTGCTCGTGTTCGACAATCCGGCGCCCGATTTCCCAATAAGTCGCCGTCATCAACGAATTGACCACCCGCGCGGAAGCTCGGCGTGCCGAGTCCAGCAATTCGACCACTCCGGAGAGAACTTCGCCGTACCCACCAACCGTGCGTTGAACCGCTCTGCCTGGTTTTTGTATGCTCCTCGACTTGCTCAAAACACGCTCCTTGACGAGTCATTGGACCAGGCTCGGTGACCACACGATGAAACCAGCTTTGATTGTATGGCGGCGTCGGATGCGTCAAGGATGCTACGGTTCATTGGCTTCCGTTCCTCCTTGACCCGCCCGCCGCCTCCGGGAGCTTCTGCTTCTAGGTTTTCATCGCCGGGAACTGTCGCCGGGCGACTTGCTAAAGCGCAATTGCGGTCGAACGCCAACCGGGGTAAAAATCTCTCTCGTGACGAATTCGCTGGGTCGCGGAACGTAACGAACGAACAAGAACTTTCGCCTCGCCACGGATTGGTCTCACGAGAAATCCGCGAATGAAGAACAGCGCCGTTCAATGCCATTATTATCGAAGCGGTCAACTCCGCGAGAAGGTGCCCTTGCGAAAGGACCGCCTGCACGGCACCGCCCGCACCTGGCACAAGAACGGGCTTCTCGCCAGCGAGGAACCATACCGGGCCGGGCTGCTTCACGGCGTCTGCCGGCAATGGAATGAAGCTGGAAAGCTGCTCGGCAAATACCGAATGGTCCACGGCACGGGGATTCAGCGGGCCTGGCATGACAACGGACGGCTGCAATTGGAAATCTCGACCGTGCATGGCGGGTTCAACGGGCGAAATCGCATCTGGCTTCGCGACGGGACGCTGCTTTCGGAACGGTTCTATCTGAACGGCCGAGCCGTCAGCGCAGACATGTATCGCGAGGCAGCGGCGAAAGATAAAGCGCTGCCGAAGTTTCGAGGTAAACCGGCGAAGCTGCCCCTGAACGACCACGCGACGGAGAGGCATATTCATCGCCTCTTCGTCGGCTCGCTCCTGGACAAGCAGGACCGCTCCGAGGCGCGGCGATGGTTGCAGACGCAAAACGGCAACCAGACTGGCCGGTCGCTGGGCCGGTTTAAGCCAGCGCGCGATGCCACCAGGTCTGAGACGGGAAGGTTCGTTGATGAGCTTTACAGCGCAGGCGCGACCTCCGTGATTGTAACCGACATTTACCGCGACAAGGCGGGCAACCAGTTCGCTGATAGTCTGGTTGTGCGCCTTCCCAGGAATGCGGCAAAACGAAAAGCCATTCGCAAAGTCTGCGCGCAATTGCGGAAACGAGATCTTGGAGCGGTCGAGCCAGGCAAAGACATCGGCGAGAATCATTTGTATCTCTCCCTGGCTTGATCAACAGACGACGAGGCAATCGCGGCCTTCGTCAACGGCGAGTACGCCACAGGCGTCCCGCGCGTCGAGCAGAGAAGCGGCAACGGCATCACCCACCAACTTTTCGACGGCATCGCGCATCGGACGAGCCCCGAGCTTCGGGTGAAATCCCTTTCGGACGAGGAATGGCAGCACCGTTTTGTCCAACTCCAATTTGTGGCCGTGCGCTGCGAGAAACTCGACTTCACGCACCAGAAACTTTTCTGCGATTTCCAACTGGTGCTCGTAACTCAGCCGGTGGAACACCAGTTTCTCGTTGATCCGGGCGAATATCTCCGGGCGCAGTGCCTGTTGCGCCCGGGTCAGGACATGGCGTTCCAAGGTGGAGTCGTTGGAATGTTGAAGGCTCATCAGCTCGGCCGAGCCGATGTTCGACGTGAGCCAGATGAAGAAACCGCTGAAATCGAGTGTTTGGCCTGTGGCCACGGTGACGCGGGCGGCGTCGAGCAGTTGGAGCAGAATATCGAGCACGCGCGGGTGTGCCTTTTCCGCTTCGTCAAAGAGCAGTGAGCCTTCGGTTGCGCGCTCGCGCACTCCGCCGAGATAACCGCTCTCACCAAGACGCGCCCCGAGCAGCAGCCCAAGCGCGTCTTGCGTTTGAAACTCCGACATGTCGAAGCGGAACAATTGTCCCGCACTGAATATCTGAGTGGTCGTCACCAGGACAGTTTCCGTTTTCCCGACGCCGGTTGGTCCCAGCATCAGAAAGCTCCCGCGCGGCCGCGAAGGCTTGGTCAGACCAAGTTCCCCGCG
>Ga0075421_100005671_pt1 | contig 15123 bp, 14 predicted proteins | sample SoiMetdeltSBSDD5_FD_75292 | JGI IMG/M metagenome (GOLD analysis project Ga0075421, IMG submission 75292) | Bulk soil microbial communities from a Populus tree surrounding site in Tennessee, USA - Soil MetaG P. deltoides SBSDD5 | ecosystem: Environmental > Terrestrial > Soil > Tree plantation...
GGGCCGAGTCGCCCTTCCATGCCCGGGCGAAGGCACTCGTGGTGGAGGCTGCGCAAGGAACCGAGGCGTGGGCATTACCCTGGCCGTGCCTCCACGAGTTCCTGAGCATCGTCACCAACCCGAGGATCTTCAAGACACCCACCCCGCTCGACGTTGCGCTGGCCCAGGTGGACGCCTGGCTCTCATCGCCGACGCTCGTGACGCTCGGCGAGGAACGAGAGGGCTACTGGGAGGTGCTGGCGCACCTGGCGCGAAAGGGCCGGATCCAGGGAGCCAAGGTCCATGACGCGCGAGTCGCCGCTCTGGCGCTCTTCCATGGGGTCGACGAGCTGTTGACGGCTGACCGGGACTTCAGTCGCTTCCCGGATCTGCCGACTCGCAACCCACTCGCGTGAGGGCCGAGATGAAGCCCCAGTCGTAAGGCTCGCTGAGACCTTCCGGCGGCCCCAGCGAGGTCCAGCCGACTTCTACCCGCCCGCCGCCGGCGCCGCGCCGAGGAGGACCTCGGGCGTGAGGAGGCTCTCCGACTCCGGAGCTCCCCGCAGCCGGGCGATGTACTCGGGCGGGAACCCCGCGGTCTCCGCGCCGCGGATGAGGGTGTCCAGCGCCTGCTGGCTCACGGTCAGCAGCGTCGTCGCGTGGCTGAGCCTCGTGGTGAACGCCTGCGCGCGCAGCTCTGCTCCGCCCAGGTCCACCTTCACGGTGATGGGCACCCGGTCGGGGAACTCCTCCGCCAGCTCCAGCGCGTGCCAGTCTTGCGCGTCCACCGCGTAGAGCAGCGCCGGGACCCGCTTGCCGGGCGCCGGCACCAGCCCCGCGATCCGCCCGCCCCAGGCCAGCGACGGACAGTTGAACACCACGTCCATGTCCACGATGTCCACCCGCCGCCCCTCCGGGAGCGGCCGCTCCGACGCCGTGCAGTCCTCCCACAGGCGCGCGAACGTCGGCCGGTCCACCAGCGAGGTGTAGGCGCAATACAGACGGACTGGCGACTGGGACTCCACGTGCAGCTCCTTCAGCGACGGACGCGGCGAAACGGGCCTCTATTCACAGACTGCTCCGCGCCTCCTCGATTCTCATGCCGGAACCAGGAAATCACAGTTCAAGCCGCAAATCAGCTCATGTGCTCCATCATCTGCTCTGCTGGCGCCCTCACCGGCCCCCCCGGCGGCGGGGTCGCCTGGGACCTCTCCACCCGCGGGAAGAGCAGGCCCGACACGAAGGCCAGCGCGGCGCAGCCGAACATGATCCAGAAGCCCACCCCCAGCGACCGCTCGATGACGATGGAGAGGTGGCGGAGCGTCTCCGCCGGCAGGTTGGCGCCGTGGCTGGGGCTGAGCAGCTCGCTGCCGGCGTTGGGCGGGATGGCCGGGTCCGCCTGGATGCCGGCGGCCAGCACGCCGCCCAGCACCCCGATGCCGATGGTCCCGCCGATGGTGCGGAAGAACAGGCTGGTCGCGGTGGCCACGCCCCGCGTCTCCCACCCCACCGACGTCTGCACCGCCAGCAGCAGCGCGGTGCTGGTGAAGCCCAGCCCCGTCCCCAGCAGGCCCATGGCCACCATGGGCAGCCAGAGCGAGACGCCCGGCCCCATCCAGATCGCCAGCACCAGGTTCGCCGCCGCCGCCAGGCCCAGCCCGCCCACCACCAGCGGCCGGAAGCCGACCCGGGTGACCACGAACCCCGCCAGCGTGCCGGTGATCGGCCACAGCACCAGCATGGGCGTCATCGTCTGCCCGCCCTGCGTGGGCGTCCCTCCCAGCACCGCCTGCACGTAGAGCGGCAGGTAGGTGACGCCGGCGAACATGGCCGCGGTGAACAGCCCGCCGGCCACGCTGGCGATCGCGATCGACCGGTTGCGGAACAGCGACATCGGCAACAGCGGGTCCTTCGCCCGCCGCTCCACGGCGACGAACAGCAGCGTGAGCGCCACCGCCGCCAGCGCCGCCCCGCCCGCCGCCGCCCCGCCGTGGGCCGCCGTCAGGATGGCCAGCACCGCCCCCGCCAGCACCGCCGCGCCGAGCAGGTCCAGCGGGCGCGAATGCTTGGCCACCTTCTCGCGCAGCGCCCACTGGAGCAGGAGCGCGGACCCGATGCCCAGGGGAACGTTGATGAAGAACACCCACCGCCACGACGTCACGCCGACGATGAACCCACCCAGCAGCGGCCCCACCAGCGCGGAGAACGCCCACACCGAGCCAAACCACCCCTGCACCTTGGCGCGCTGCTCCAGCGTGTAGATGTCCCCGGCGATGGTCAGTGGCAGCGTCTGCATCGCGCCCGCCCCCAGCCCCTGGAGCGCCCGGAAGGCGACCAGCTGGATCAGCGACTGCGCGGCGCCACTGGCGATCGACCCCACCAGGAAGAGCAGGAGCCCGATCTGCAGGAGCGACTTTCGCCCGTAGAGGTCCGCCAGCTTCCCGTAGATGGGGACGGTGATGGTGGCCGCCAGCATGTAGGCGGTGAAGACCCACGAGTACCGGCTCAGCCCGCCCAGGTCCGCCACCACCGACGGCATGGCGGTGGAGACCACCGTCATCTCCAGCGCGGCCATGAACAGGCAGAGCACGACCGAGACCGTCGTCCACCCCCGCCTCGTCGCCCGCTCGGCCTGTTCTCCCCGCTCGCTCTCGCTCAATGAAGGGTCCTCGGCTGTACCAGGCCGTGCGCTTCCAGCACCCGCACCGCCAGAGGAGACGCCAAAAGCCAGTTCCGCCTGACCGGCACCCACCGCACCGGCGCACCCGCCGCCTCCAGGCGCTCGTTGGCGTGGGCGAGGAGCGGCTCGAACATCGCCACCGGGTCCGACACCGACCCCAGCGCCACCACCGCCCCGCCCGGCTCCACGATCACCCTCGCCTCCCGCGCCACCGGCTTGACCTGGAAGCCCTTGACGTGCGGCGTCATGGCGGCCTCGAAGCGCTCCAGGAGCGAGGCGTCCGCCTCCTCGTGCTCCCGGAAGAACGCGGGGAACCGCGCGCCGAGCACGGCCGCCAGGGCGGAGGCCTGGTGCGCCCGCCCCTCCGCGTCCGCGATCTGCTCCGCGGAGATCGGCAGCTGGTACCCGAACCGGCCCAGATCCGCGAGCAGCGCCTCCGCCCGTGCGACGGCGGCCGGCTCCGGCGGAGCGCGGCTGACCCACGACACCCGCCCCACGCTCTGCCCGCGCTGCATCCCGCGGATCCGGTCCCCCACCCGCAGGCGGTCCGACTGTCCCTCCGGCACCAGCTCCGTGTGGAGCACCGCCCCCATCCCCTCCGAGCGCACGCGCGCGAAGCCGTGCCGCTCGTTCACCTCCACCACCACGAACGTCTCGTAGGTCCCGGACACCGCTCCCTCGACCCTGGTTCGACCCTGGTGTTCGGCCCTGGCAATAGCGGCCGTCGTTCTCTTTCGCATGCGCGAAGCGCTCCTACAATCTCCACCCTGATGCACCTCGCCGCGAAGGACCTCACCGTCCGGCTCGAAGCCCAGGGCCGCCCCGCGCTGGACGGCGTCTCGCTGGACCTGCCGGCAGGGACCCAGGCGCTGGTGCTGGGCCGGTCGGGCGCCGGGAAGACGCTGCTGCTCAAGGCGCTGGCCGGCCTGCTCCCCGAGGCGCGGCCGGCCATCCGCTGGGACGGCCAGCCCGTGGCGCCGGGGCGGCAGGACGCGTTCGGGATGGTCTTCCAGAGCGACGCCCTCTTCGACTCCCTCACCGTCCAGGAGAACGTCGAGTACCCGCTGCTCCGCCGGGGCGCGTCGCCGCGCGAGGCCATCGCCCGCGCGGCCGACACCCTGGCCGAGGTGGGCCTGCTGGAGGTGGCGGGCCGGCTCCCGGACCTGCTCTCCGGCGGGATGCGCAAGCGCGCCGGGCTGGCACGGGCGCTGGTGGCCCGGCCCCAGGTGCTGCTGCTGGACGACCCGCTGGCCGGGCTGGATCCGCTCACCGCCCACGGCGTGGCGGAGCTGGTGATGCAGGCGGCCCAGGGGAGGACGCTGCTGGTGGCCGCCCCGGAGCCTCCCTCGCAGCTCCGCCTGCCGCGGTGGATCTGGCTCCACCAGGGCCGGGTGGTGCACGACGGCGCGCCCGCCACGGCGCCGGCGGCGGTCGCCGGGGACGAGGCCTCCGCGTGATCGCCGCCCTGGGGCGCCAGGCGCTGCTGGGCCTTTCGTGGATGGGGGCCGGCGCCGCGCTCTCGGGCCGGGTGCTGGTGCGCCTGCCGCAGGTCCGCGCCCGCGAGCTGCTCCGGTCCGCGGCGCGCCTGGGCGCGGACAGCGCCCCGCTGGTGCTGGCGGCGGCGGTGATCTGCGGCGTGATGATGGTGCTCCAGACACAGCTGTACGTGGAGCGCTACGGCGCGCGCGCGTTCCTGGGCTGGGCGGCCAGCTTCGCCGTGCTCTGGGAGTTCGGGCCGCTGCTGATGGGGCTGATGATGGCGGCGCGCGCGGGGGCGCAGAACGCCTCGGAGCTGGCGGCGCTGAGCACCTCCGGCCGCCTGGAGGGGCTGGAGGGCGTGGCGCTGGATCCCATCGCCCTGCTGGTGGCGCCGAGGATGACCGCGCTGCTGGTGGCCTCCGCGGTGCTCTCCGGGCTGTTCTTCGTGGTGGCCATCGGCTTCGAGATGGCGGCGGCGGCGCTGTCGCTACAGCTGCCGCCGCGGGTGTTCCTGGGCAGCCTGCGCGAGCTGATGGGCCCGCGCGACTACCTGGCCGGCGTGATCAAGTCCACCGCGTTCGGCTCCGCGGTGGCGGTGATCTCCAGCCTCTCCGGGCTGCGCGCGCGCGGGGGCGCCCGGGCCGTGGGCGAGGCCACCGCGCTCTCCGTGCAGCGCACCGCCGCGGCGATCTTCCTCCTCGACTTCGCGCTCACCCAGGCGCTGACGCCGTGGCTGGGGTCGCCGCGGTGAACCCGGTGCGCGAGATCGGCGGCGCCCTCCTCCTCGGCGCGCGGGCGGTGGCGGCGGCGCGGCGGGTCCCGCCCCGCCTCTTCCTCCGCGAGCTGCGGCACCAGCTCGACCGGCTGGCCGCCCGCTCCGCCTTCCTGGTGATCTCCGCGATGGCCTTCTTCGGCGCGGTGATGATCACCATCGCCAACGCGCAGGCGCGCCGCCTCACCGGCAACCTGGTCGTCCTGGGGCCCGGGTACTTCGAGCTCCTCCTCCGCGAGTTCGGCCCGGTCACCTCCTCCCTCCTGGTCGCCGCCCGCTACGGCTCCTCCAGCGCCGCGGAGATCTCCTCCATGAGCGTCACCGAGCAGCTCGACGCGCTCCAGATGTGCGCCGGCGATCCCGCCGCCGACGTGGTGGCGCCCCGGGTGGTGGCGGGCGCCATCGGCATCCCCATCCTCTGCATCCTGGGCACCGCCTCCGCCTCCCTCTCCGCCGCGCTCACCGCGCTCTACGCCTTCGGGGTGGACGGCTTCGCCTTCGTCGACCCCCGCTTCATCGACGCGCCGGACTTCCTCTCCGCCGGCGCCAAGGTGCTGCTCTGCGGCCTCTACATCCCCCTGGTGGTCGCCTTCCGGGCGCTGCCGGCGCGCGGGGGCTCGGCGGCGGTGGGCGTGGCCACCACGCAGGCGGTGGTCGCCGCCTGCCTGGGCTGCCTGGTGATCGACGTGCTGGTGGGCCTGGCCTTCCGCGCCCTGGGGATGTGATGGCGGACGGACGGCTCATCTTCGACCGGGTGGAGAAGTCCTTCGGCGACTCGAAGGTGCTGCGCGGGCTCTCCGCCTGCGTCCCCCTCTCCGGCCTCACCTTCGTCGTCGGCCAGAGCGGCGGCGGCAAGAGCGTCCTGTGCAAGCTGGCGGTGGGCCTCCTCCGCCCGGACGCGGGCCGGGTGGAGCTGGACGGCGAGGACGTCCCCTCCCTCTCCCGCTCCGCCCTCCACGCGCTGCGCCGGCGCTGCCCCTACGTCGTCCAGGGGCCGGCGCTGCTGGACTGGCTGACCGCGGCCCAGAACGTGGCGCTGGCGGACGAACGCGCCCGCCCGGAGGAGGTCCTCGCCGCGCTGGGGCAGGCGGACGCGGGGGCGCTGGCGGAGCGCTACCCGGAGGCGCTGGGGCCGGGCGCCCAGAAGCGGGTGGCCATCGCCCGCGCGCTCCTGCTCCGCCCCGGCTTCCTGCTTCTGGACGAGCCGACCACCGGGCTGGATAACCAGGCCGCGGACGCCGTGAACCACGTGCTCACATCCCTGCGGGACCGCGGCCTCGGGGCGCTGGTGGTCTCCCACGACTACCGGGCGCTCCGGGCGGCGGCGGACCGGGTGCTGCTGGTCGCCTCCGGGCAGGCGGCCTTCCTCGGCCCGCGCGACGAGTTCCTCGCCTCCACCCTCCCCGACGTGCGCAGCATGCTGGAGCACGCGGATGGATGAGCGCCGGCTGGAGCTGCGCGTCGGCCTGGTGCTCCTGCTCTGCGTCGCCGCGGTGGGCGCGCTGTTCTGGCTGATGGGCAGCTTCAGCTTCATCACCTCCCCGGGCCGGCTGAAGGTCCTCTACGCGCACACCGGCCACGTGGTGAAGGGCGCGCCGGTGAAGCTGGGCGGGGTGACGGTGGGGCGGGTGGAGCGGATCGACCTCTTCCCGGACCGGCGCGACGACTCCGGCGCCTCCCTCCCGGTCACCATGGAGCTCTCCCTCTCGAGCGAGGCGCGGCGCGCGCTGAGGTCGGACGTGGCGGTCCTCGTCTCCACCCAGGGCCCCCTGGGCGAGCCCTACCTGGAGCTGGAGCCCGGGTCCGCGGGCGCCCCCGCGCTCCAGGACGGCGCCGAGGTCCGCGGCGTGGACGCCCTCCGCCTGGACCAGGTGGCGGCGCGGATGGGCGCGCTGCTCAACGGCGTGGCGAGGTCGCTGGAGGAGAACCCCGGCGCGGTGGCGGCGCTGCTGCGCGGCGTGGGCGGCTTCTCGGAGACCGCCGGCGGCGTGCTCAAGGAGAACCGCGACCAGATCCGCGCCCTGCTGGAGGAGCTGACAGCGGCCGCCAAGCAGATGAATTCGCTCGCCCGCGCCGCCCAGGCCCAGCTTCCTCCAGGGGAGAAGACGGCCAGGATGGTGGACGATGCCCAGAAGGCCATGGCCGGCCTGGCCGCGGTCTCGTCCGGCCTCACCAAGGAGGACGGCGAACGCGCGCGCCAGGCCCTGGCCTCCTACGCCGCCGCCGGGGAGAAGCTGGACCGGATCGCCGCGCGCGCCGAGCGCGTGCTCGCCCGGCTGGAGGCGGGCGAGGGCACCATCGGTGCGCTCCAGAAGGATGATCAGCTCTACGAGGACCTCCGCGCGCTGATCGCGGACCTCAAGGCGCACCCGTGGAAGGTCCTGTGGAAGCAATAGCCCACAACCCAATCCGAGCCTCCCGGACTGGATCGATGGCTGGGTTGGATCAGCCCCAGGGACCTGATCTCAAGCACTTGGAAATGGTCACCCGCTTGCACTGTCCTGGATTCGGACAGTGCGAGGAGGTCGGGCCATGGAAGTGCGTTTCTGGGGTGTGCGCGGCAGCGTAGCGGTCTCCGGAGAGCAGGTGGCATGGGTGGGCGGGAACACGTCGTGCCTGGAGATCACCGAGGGAGAGCATCGGCTGATCCTGGACGCGGGCACCGGCATCCGGGGGGTGGGTGACGCGCTGATGGCGGCGGGCCGCCCGGTGAAGGCCGCCCTCTTCTTCTCGCACCTCCACTGGGACCACGTGCAGGGCTTCCCGTTCTTCACGCCGGCCTACGTCCCGTCGACGGAGCTGCTGCTACACGGGCCGGGGGCCGGCGGGGGCTCCAGGCTGCGCCGCGTGCTGGTCAGGCAGATGCAGCCGCCCACCTTCCCGGTGACGCTGGAGGCGATGCAGGCGCGGATGGAGTTTGCGGACGCGGTGGCCCGGAGGCCGGTGACCTACGGACCCTTCACGGTGACCCCGGTGGAGCTGCCGCACCCCAATGGCTGCCTCGGCTACCGGGTGGACTCGGGCGGACACAGCTTCGTCTACGCCACGGACGTGGAGCTGTCGGTGGACCGGCTGACGCCGGAGATCGTCCAGGCCATGCAGGGCTGTGACGCGCTCTGCCTGGACGCGCAGTACACGCCGGACGAGTACCACGGCCGCCGGGGCATCCCGAAGAAGGGCTGGGGCCACTCCACCATGGTGGACGCGGCGCAGATCGCCCGCGCGGTGGACGCCAAGCGGCTGTTCCTGTTCCACCACGACCCGGCCCACAACGACGACACCGTCCGCGCCATGGCCGAGGAGGCGCGCGGCCACTTCGCCCGGGTGGAACCGGCGCGAGAAGGCCACCGGATCGCGTTCGGGTAGCTGGCCGGTCGATTCCCCGAGGGAAACGCCATGCGCTGGTATAGTGCGGCTGCGCTCGACCCCGCGATACGCGTAATGCAACGGAACGCCGACGAATCACAGGTGCTGCTGTCCGTCGGCGGGATGGTGGGCCAGGAGGTCAACCTCGACGAGTTCTTGACCACGCTCGTCGACCGGGTGGCCGCCACCATGGAGGCGGACCGCGGGACGCTCTACCTGCTGGACCCGGCGCGCCAGGAGCTGTTCTCCCGCGCCGCCCACCTCCCCGAGATCTCGCAGATCCGCCTGCGCATCGGCCAGGGCGTGGCCGGGCACGTGGCGCAGACCGGCACCTCGGTGAACATGCCGGACGACGCCGGCCAGGTCCGGTTCTTCGCCGACATCGACAAGATGACCGGCTACCGCACCACCTCCATGCTGGCGGTGCCGCTGCGGGACCGGGACCAGGCGATCTTCGGCGTGGTGGCGGTCCTCAACAAGCGGGGCGCGGACCGCTTCTCCGACGAGGACCGGAAGCGGCTGGAGGAGCTGGCCCCGCAGATCTCCACCGCCCTGGAGGCCACCAGCCTCTACCAGGAGCTCCAGCGCGCCAAGGAGCAGCCGCAGGCCCCGGTGGGGTACTTCTTCAACCGGATCATCGGCGAGACCGCGCCGATGAAGGCCATCTACAAGGTGGTGCAGAAGGCGGCCGGCACCGACGCCACCGTGCTGGTGCGCGGGGAGAGCGGCAGCGGCAAGGAGCTGATCGCCCGCGCGGTGCACGTCAACTCGCCCCGGCGCGAGAAGCCGTTCGTGAAGGTGGACTGCGCGGCGCTCCCGCCCACCCTGATCGAGAACGAGCTGTTCGGCCACGAGAAGGGCGCCTTCACCGGCGCCGACCACCGGGTGGAGGGCAAGTTCGAGTCCGCCCACGGCGGGACGGTGTTCATCGACGAGCTGGGCGAGCTGCCCCAGGCCGTGCAGGGGAAGCTGCTCCGCGTGCTCCAGGACCGCGAGTTCGAGCGCGTGGGCGGCACCCAGACCATCCGCGTGGACGTGCGGATCGTCGCCGCCACCAACCGGGACCTGGTCCGCATGGTCCACGAGGGCCGCTTCCGCGAGGACCTCTACTACCGCATCAAGGTGGTGGAGGTGGTGCTCCCGCCGCTGCGCGAGCGCGGGCCAGAGGACATCGAGCGGCTGGCGCGCCACTTCATCGCCCACGCGGCGAAGCGGCACCGGCTGCCGGCCGTGCCCCGGCTCACGGCGGGAGCGCTGGAGCGGCTGCAGAACTACCGCTGGCCCGGCAACGTGCGCGAGCTGGAGAACTGCATGGAGTCCTCGGTGGTGCTGACCGAGGGGGAGATCCTCCTGGAGCACCTCCCGCTGCCGTCCATGGACCGCATCTACCCCACGCCGGTCCCGCAGGGCGGGCAGCCCGGCCGCGGCCTGCCGGTGGCGGTGCCGGTGTCCCCGGACGCCGTCCCCGCGGAGATGCTGCCGCTGGCGGAGGTGGAGAAGCGCCACATCCTGCGCGTGCTGGACGCCTGCAAGGGGAACCGGACGGCCGCCGCCCGCGCGCTGCAGATCGGCCGCAACACGCTGGCGCGGAAGCTGAAGGAGTACGGCTTCGCCGACGCGGACGACGAGGGCGGGGCCAACGGCCCCGGCGGCCAGGCCTGACCCCTCTTCGCTTCCAGGACTAGAACGCCACGTGGACGTGGTCGCTGTGGCCGCCGATGGCGCCGATCTGCTGCCCGTTCTTGATGCCGCCCTTGGGGTCGTAGAACAGCTCGGTGGGCCGGGTGTTGCGGAGCAGGTCGTAGAACTGCGCCATCTTCGACGCCGGGCCCGCCACGTCCACCGCCCGGCTCTGGTAGTGGTACGAGCCCGGGGCGTGCTTGCCGCCGGTGGTGGAGGTGATGGTCAAGCCCATCTGCTGGGCCGTCTTCATCGCCCAGTCGAGCTTCTCCCGGTTGGAGCCGCTGGCGGGGAAGGCGCCGGCCGGGCCGTTGGCGGCGCCGGGAGCCGCGCCGCCAGGGGGCGCTTGCGTCCCGCCCGGGCGCTGGGTGCCGCCGGGCTCGAAGGTGTCCTGGTTGCGACCGGTCGGGTCCGCGCCCGCGCCGCCGCTGCCCTTGAGCATCTGGGTGCCGGGCGGAAGGCTCTGTCCGAAGAAGGAGCCCCAGGTCTGCTGGCCGACGATGCCGTCCACCTGCAGGCCCTTGGCCTGCTGGTACTGGCGGACCGCCTGCTGGGTCTGGGCGTCGAAGGTGCCGCTGGTGCCGGCCTTGAAGCCGGCCGCGTTCAGCCTCTGCTGGAGGTCGGAGACCTCCGGACCGCGGCTGCCCTGCTTGAGGAGCGAGTGCTGGGAGACCGACTCGGAGGACTGCGCCCGCTGCGTCTGCGGCGCCGAAACCGGTCTGGGAGAAACTCCTGGGATACCCATGATGACCCTCCGGGGTGAGGTCATGTAGGCTTTGTATCCCCATTCTCACGGCTCGGTGTCAGGAGTTGCGCACATTGAGAATCCAGTGATCCCGGAACGTTGCGTGTCAACAACGCTCTCACTTTTCGGAGATTTAGGAGGGAGATACCAGCGCGGCGCCCCGATCCGGGCCCACGGAGCTGGCCACCAGCAGGCAGCTGGTGGCGGCGGTCGCCCCGCGCACGAACGCCTGCGAGGCCACCACCGCCCCGGTCGGGAGCGTGGCCGCGCCCAGGTCGCCGAAGCGCAGCGGCAGGAAGTCCATGGCCACCTCCTCGGCGGCGATGGGCTGGTACTCCCGGCCGCCTGAATCCAGCCCGCCGGGGGCCACGGCGCGGGGGAGCGCCAGCTGGAGCTCCGTCGCCCGGTAGGTCTCGTTGGTCAGATCTCCCAGCAGCCACGTCAGCCGGCGACCGGTGGCGGGCAGCCGGAGCGCGGCCGTGCGCATCGCCAGCGCGAGCCCCGCGCCGGTGCAGGGCGCCTCGGCGAGCATGGCCCCCGGCTCCCGGCCCGTCGCCGCCGCGTCCACGCTCGCCAGCATGGGCAGCCCGGCCCGCCTCGCCGCCCTCGAGCCCGCCAGCAGCAGGAACGCCGCCCCCTCCCCCGGGATGAAGGAGTCCACGTTCTTCCCGTCGAACAGCCGCTCCTGGGCCAGCAGCTCCTCCACCACCTCCGGGGCGTGGTAGGTGTCCGCGCCCCCGACGATCGCCGCCTCCAGCCGGCCCGCCGCCAGCTCCGTGCAGGCCTCCACCAGCGCCAGGGCGCACGAGGCGTGCCCCCTGGGCACCAGGGTGACCTTCGCTCCGCCGGCGTGCTCGTCGCACCACGCCGCCGCCTGCCGCTCCAGCCGCCGGAGCTCCGCGGCGTGCTCGGGCGCCGCTCTCCCCTCGTACCGCTCCGGGAGCCCCAGCCACATCGCCCCGCGCGCGCCCGGACCCAGCATGCCCAGCGCCGGCCGCAGCTGCCCGAGCGCCCCGTCGATCAGCGCCGCCAGGCGGTCGGCCCCGTGGAGCTTCGGCGACAGCGTCCGCGCGCAGACCATGGTGGCCCGCGTCCCGTTGGCGCAGCGGAACGGGCTCTCGGTCACGCCCACCGCCTCGGCGTGCCAGAAGGCCCAGGTCTGGTGGCTGTCGAAGGCCAGCCCGTTGAAGGCCCCCGTCGCGCAGAGCCCGATGTCCCCCGGCCGGCCGCTCCAGGACGTGGGCTCGCGGGCCATCAGCGCCATTCCTTCTCGAAGACGGAGACCGCCGACAGGTCGCGGGCCCGCTTGGGCACCTTGATGCAGCAGCGCCAGGCCAGCTCGAAGATCCGCTCGTTGGGCTCCAGCAGCACCAGGTCCAGGACGGGCCGGTACTCCTGCTTGCCCCGGGCGGCGTGCGCGGTGGCGTTGAAGGCCAGCTTCGGGAGGCTGAACCGGAGGGGGCCCTCGTCGTGCAGCCCCACCAGCTCCACGGGCTCCCCGCCCCGGAGGTACGCGGGCGCGATGAGGCCGGGCGCGGCCACCTGGTTGTGGCGTTCGTCGAAGTCCAGCGGCGGCAGCGGCATGCGCTCCTTCTGCCAGCGGTCGTCGTAGGTCCCCGCGTACCGGAGCCGGGCCTCGAACTGCGGCCCGATGGCGCCCACGCCCGCGGGCTCGGGCCGCGAGCGATCGCTGGAGATGAGGTCGTCCGGATCCTCGATGCGGGGCCCGGGCTGGTGCTCCAGGGTCCTGGGATCCGCGACCACGCCCTTCCCGAGCGGATTGCGCGGCTCGTGGGCAGGCTTCTTCGGGTCGCTGGTGTCCAGGCCCCCGAAGGCGTCCTCCCAGCGGAGGGACAGCTCCACGAAGGGCCGGGGCGCGGAGAGCGTCATCCTCGCCACCCCCGGGGACCAGACGCGCGTCCCGAAGACCTTGAGCCGCTTGCTCACCGGCCCGACCCTCACCGACACGTCCAGCTCCTTCACCGGCCGGCGCTGGGGCGAGATGGCGCCGCCGGACACCACCACGTCCGTGCCCGGCTTGCGCAGGCAGAGGTCCCCGGGCCGGCGGATGCTGCTCTGCTCCGCCTCCGGGTCCCACGGCTCGTCCACCAGCCGCAGCTGCGCGCCGGGCTCGCGGCGCACCACCCCGGAGCGGTCGAAGGCGAACCGCTGCTTGACGATCGCCACCAGGCAGGGCGCCCCATCCAGGCCGAGCTGCGGCACCAGGTTCACGGTCGCCGTGGTGCGGGTATTGAGCTCCGGAGGGGTCATCGCGTCAGGTGAAGGAGAGCGCCCAGGAACCGGCGGCCGCCCGCTCGAGCTCGGGGGCCTGGCGCCACCGCGCCAGCGCGGCCTCCTGCCGGATGATGAAGTCGCGCGGATCGAACGGGTGGGTGCCGCCGGTGCGGGCCACCAGCTCGTGGTAGGCCAGCCGGCGCTCGCGCGGCGAGGCGAGGGAGTCCTCCAGCTCCCACAGGTCGTCCCGCGCCGACCAGAGGTGGCCCCAGCGGTGGCGCTTCCCGGGCGACGCCCGGCCCCGGTGCCGCTTCCACCAGGCGGCCCACACCTCCGCGTCCTTCGCCAGCAACAGCTCGATGGTGGGCGGAGTGAAGTCCAGCCTGAAGGGCTCCTCCCCCTCCTCGTACTCCGGCTCCGGCTCGTCGTCGGTGAGCGAGGCCCCGGTGAGGCGCTGGAGCGCGCCCAGGGCCTCCACCTGCCCCGCCCGCAGCCGCTCCAGCAGGGCGTCCACGAAGCGCAGGCTGCCGTACCAGCCGATGGCCTCCAGCGGGGCCGCGGACGCGTCCACCTTCAGGGCGGCCTCGAAGTCCGCCTCCGCCTCCGGGCCGCCCCCGGTGGCCACCCAGAGCGCCGCGCCCGCGAAGGACCCGCGGCCCCCGGCCAGCAGCGCGCGGGCGTGCTGGACGCCGGCGTCGGAGCGGCGCAGCAGCAGCGCCTCGATGGCGGCGGCGACCACCTCCTCCCGCGGGTGGCGGAGGAGCCGCGCGGTCCCCGCCAGGTCCAGCTCCCCGCGGGCCCAGGGGAGCGCCCGCGCCCCCTCCAGCGCCAGCTCCTCCGGCCCTCCCCCCGCCAGCGCCAGGGCGTCCTTCGCCTCCAGCCACCCGCGGCGCCCGAGCACTCGCACCGCCAGGCGCCGCGGCAGCTCCTCCTCCGCCCGCAGCCAGTCCCGCAGCAGCGCCTCCAGGTCCGGGTGGGGCACGAACGCCAGGGCGTCGCACGCGGCGTCGAACACCTCGGGCACGTCCAGCCAGGCCGTCCGCAGCACCCGCTCCACCTGGTGGATGGCGTCGTCCCCGGCGAGGCAGCCGTGGAGGAGGAGGACGCCCCAGACCATCTCCGGGTCCGGCACCGGCCGCTCGTCGAGGAGCTTCACCAGCTCCGGGAGCACCCACGTCCCGCACGCGAGGATGCCGTCCACCCGCGCCAGCAGCCGGTCCTCGACCGGGCGGAGCTCCTTCCACAGGTCTCCCTCGTCCGGCTGGCGCATCAGGCTCATCATCGCCAGGTCCTCGAAGAAGCTCCGGGCCCGCGCGCGCTCCACCTCCCTGCGCGGGAGCGCCTCGCCCAGCTGGGCGCGCTCCACCTCCTCGAGCGGCGGCGGCGGCTTCGCCACGGGCGCGGGCGCCGGCTTCTCCTCCGGGGGCCGCTCGAAGGCCTCCGCGTCCGCCTTCGCCTGGGCGAGCAGCGCCTCGACGTCCTGGAGGGTGGCGGGCGCCGGCTCCGGCGGGGGCTCGGTGAGCTTCGCCGGCTCCTCCAGCTTCGGCGCGTCCTCGACGGGGAGCACGATCGCCGGCGCCAGCGGCTCCCGCGCCAGCTCCACTAGCGCGGGAGCGCCCCGCTGCGCGCGCGGCACGTGGCCCGGCTCGGGGCGCGGCAGCCGCAGCGACTGCCGGATGGTGAGCTGCCGCGCCCGCTCCCAGCCGTTCACCACCGCCGCCACGTCGCGGGCGATCCGCTCGGCGGCGGGCTCCCGGCTCCCCGCAGTCTCCAGCGCCGCCAGCGCCGCCGAGGCCTCGCCGCAGGTGGCGCGGGCGTGGCGGTCGAACGCCTCGCCCTCGGCCGCGGCGGCGGCGGCCAGGGCCTGGTACAGCGCTCCCAGCGAGGCGGCCAGGTGGCGCTCCACCGCGCGCAGGGGCACCGCCGGGTCCTTCACCCCCCGCAGCCCCACCAGCGCGCCGTCGAGGAGGACGCGCGCCCGGGAGAGATCCAGCCCCGGCGCCTCCGCCTCCGCCGTCCCGGTCATGCCGCCCACTCCAGGGAGTCCACCATGCGCCGGAACCACCGCCCCGCGTCCTGGTTGCGGGCGAAGGCGCCGCCGAACGAGGGAGGCTCGGCGACGAAGCCGGAGGCCAGCCGCCGCGCGGCCGCCAGGTAGGCCACGGGCACCTCGGTGCGGTTGAGATC
>Ga0075421_100005673_pt1 | contig 15117 bp, 9 predicted proteins | sample SoiMetdeltSBSDD5_FD_75292 | JGI IMG/M metagenome (GOLD analysis project Ga0075421, IMG submission 75292) | Bulk soil microbial communities from a Populus tree surrounding site in Tennessee, USA - Soil MetaG P. deltoides SBSDD5 | ecosystem: Environmental > Terrestrial > Soil > Tree plantation...
GAACGAGAACGTCGTACTCCTTCTTCCAGTACTGGAGCCCGGCGTCGCGAGCGCGAATCTCCTGCCGTTCGTCGCGTCCGAGCCACGGCACCCAGCGCGCGCGGTCGGCGTACCGCGACGCCTCGGCGAGACTCTCCTTCGCGGCGTCGTATTGCAGTGTCGCCAGCCGCTGCTGCGCGTCGGCCATGTGACCTTCGAGCCGGGCGACGCCCAACGAGGCGTAGCCGAACACCGTCAACGCGATGGCAACGAGGACGAGGGCGATAAACGTTCTCATGACTCTTCTCCGGGCCTGCGTAGTGTCCGGCTTCAGCCGGACCTCACGGAAACGTCCGAAATACTCCGAAATTCAGCTTCAACAACGCCGCGATCAACCACAGTCCGACCGCAATCAAGGCGTATCCCGCGTAGCGCGGCCGCGCGACGCTGTATTCCCGCGTCTCGATCCGTCCGGGCGACAGCCGATCGATCTCACGCAGCGCGCGCGCCACCGAGTCATCGTCGTAGACCGCGTAGAACCGTCCGCCGGTGCGCTCCACCGTCGCGCGCCAGATCTTGTCCTGCAGCACTTCCCCTTCGCGGCGGTTGTACGCCGTGCGCATCATGTACACGGGAATGCGCCACGCTCTCGTCTCCGCCACCATCCGCTCGAGCGCACCCGATTGCTGATTGAGCTGAGAGTCGCGGCCGTCGGTGAGCACGATCATCAGGTTGCCGGACGCGTTCACGAAGTCGAAGGTCTTGAACAGCTGCGTCGCCTGATCGATCCCTTCGATGATGGTCGTGCCCCAGTCGGGGAATCGCCCCCATTCGCGCGGATCGCTGATCAGCCGCGTGCTCAAGAGGATGTTCTCGTAGTCGTTGGTGAACGGCGTGACGACGTAGGCGTAGTTGCCGAATTGAATGAGGGCCACGAGGTCGCGATAAGGACCGTCCATGCGGCGCCGGATGAACTGCTCCGCGGCGGCCACCGCCGTGAAGAACGTCGCCTCGCCCTGTCGCTTGGCCGTGGACTCGAACCTGATCACCATGCTCGTGGATCCGTCGACGAGCAGCGCGATTCGCCGGCCCGGGTACGACACCTCTTCGCGTGCGAACCCGGTCAGCGGATCGGCCAGCGCCACCGCGAAGAACGGAACCCCGGCGAGGAACAGGAACAGCGGAATGTGACGCAGCAGCGCCAGCGGCGAGCGGCGCATCACCGGCAGTACGGCCGGCAGCGCGACCTGCGTCCGTCCGCGATGACGCAGCATCACGATCGCCAGCACCAGCAGAACGATCGCCAGCAGCACGATGAAGACGAGCAGCGCGTCCTGCGCCCGCTCGAACTGCAGATCGTTCCAGCGAGTACGGACCCACTCGTCCCACGTGGTGCGCAGTGCGACGGGGAGATCTTCCAGCGGTGGCACTCAGTGAACTCCGAACTCCCAACTTCCCGCGCCCAACGTCAGAACCCCACGAATGCCCGCAGCGCCTGCGCCGTGCGTCTCGGCCACAGCGTCGTCGAACGGATGCGCCGCACCGCCTGCGTACTGTCGGCGAGTGCGCTGTCGAGCGCCGACGAGTCTTCCTTGCTCTGGCGGCCGTAGCCAGCCGTGCTGAGCACGCCCAGCGCGTCGGAAATGGATTCGAGACTCGCTCGCGTCCGGGCGCTCGGCGCGTGTCCGTTGTTCATCGCCGATGCGATCGTTCGTGATGTCGTCGCCGCGGAGAGCAGGACGCGGCGCCGCTTTGGCCAGCCGCGGCGGACCATGAGCTGACCTTCCCGCTCCGCCACCTCGGGTCCAACGAATTGCTGGCTGACCGGACGGCCCAGCGCAACGGCTCCGGCGACGCGCAGCGCCGACGCGGCGCGCCGCGACAACTCCGACGTCCAGCCCGCCTGCGAGGCATCCTCCTTCACACGTGCCAGCGCCGACAGCGACGCGCCAAGGACCGAGGACGCGGGAAGCGGCTTGACGATGCCCTTCGTCTTGGCGCGCAGCTGGCCGGTGGCGCGCACGAGGGCGAAGACGCCGAAGACGAACGCAAACGCGAACGAGACCCAGGCAGTCGTCGTCGCCAGCGACGCACGGAAGCGGCGCGATTCGATCGAGGCGAACGTCTGACCGGATGCGTCGCGAATGTCGTCGGCGCCTCGTGGCACGAGCGACAGAATGCGCATCGGCAATGCCGGCAGGATGTACTGCTGGTCGCGGCCCTGGGAACCGCTGCCCTTTTCCTGCAGGTTGTAGGTCACGGTCAGCGCCGGAATGGCGACGTCCTGCCCGAAGAAGCCATCACTCAGCAGCCGCACCGCATATTCGCGCTGGATGTAGCGCCATGGCGGCACCACCACGTCGTCATGCGCGACGCCGCTGACCACCTCGAATGGCGTCAACGACAACGCGCCGGGCTCGAGCTGGTTGACGACAGGGACGACCGTGATGGGTCCCGTCTCGATCACGCTGCACGTCAGCACCAGTCCGAACTTCTCGCCGACCCGCACCGAGGTGCGATCGGCTTTCCACCAGCAGCGGATCGGATCGGACTCGACCTCGCCGGGCTTTGCCGCGCGCGGCGCGATGGCCGGAGCGCTGGCGCCCGCGGGCCGCGACGGTGGCGGTGCCCCTTGCGGGACGACGACAGGCGCCGGACGAGACGGCGGTGCCTGTGCCGCCGGCGTCTGGGCCGCCGGAGTCTGCGCCTGAAGTGGAGATGCGAGTAGTACCGACGCGAGAATGAGTGCTGAACCCCTGATCGTCATCACATCTTCCTGAGCCGCCGCTCGGCTGTGAACTTGACCAACGCCGTTTCCATCTCCCACCGGTCGAGACCGACGCGAACGATATCCAGATCGGCATCACGGGCGACGCGTTCGATCTGGTCCTGCCACTCGGCAATGCGCGCCGACAGCCGGCGCAACTCGCGGCGCGACAACACGCGTGTCCGGCCGCTTTCGATGTCGAACACTTCGACCCAACCGTCCGACACCGCCGGAACGTCGTAGGCAAAACGCACGTCGGCCATCAGCAGGAAGATGTCGTGTACCGCGTTGAGGTGTGACAGCTGCCTGATCAACACCTCGGCATCGGCAAACAGAAAGTCCGAGATGACCGGCACGAGCGACGCCTTCCGCACCTGGCTCTCGATGGCGGCGACGATGTCCTGGACGCGATCGGGATCGCGATCCTGCGACAGCGACTGCCGATACAGGTCGAGACAATACAGCAAGTGGGAGCGGCCGATTCGCGGCCGCGCCGACGCCAGCGGCCGGAACCGTTCGTCGAAGGTGACGAGCCCGAACAGATCCTGGAAAAACGTCGCCGACAGCCCGGCGGCGGCGACGGCGCGCGCGATCGCCGTGGCGATGGTCACGCCGCCGACACCACAGCGCGTGGAGAGCGACGCATCGACCACCGCGACGATCGCGGCGTTGCTGTCCTGCTCGAACTCACGGGTAATCATCGGACTGAAGTTGGTCAGAGAGGACTGCGACCAGTCGATCGACGACATGCGGTCGCCAGGTTCCCAGTCGCGGATGCCGACGAAATTGAATCCGGCGCCCTTGAACACGCTGGCGTGATCGCCCAGCGTGAATTCCTTCATGCGCTTCAGGATGAACAGCTCGATCTCGGCAATCTCGTGCAGGTTGACCAGGGCCGCCTCGTCCTGCGATGCCTCGGTCCCATGCCTCGGCGCGTGTACCGCCGCCCCGCGATCGCCAATCACGGCACCGGCACCGAATCGACGATATCGTCGATGACCATGTCCACGGTGACGCCATGGCTGGCGGCATGCGGACCGAGCCAGACGCGATGCGGCAGCACGTAGCGCGCCAGCTCCTGAATGTCCTCGGGATACACCTCGGCGCGGCCATGCAGCAGCAGCGCCCACACCTTGACCAGACGTCCCCAGCAGATCGTCGCGCGCGGTGACGCGCCGAGGTCGACGACCTTTTCGACCAGCGCCGAGGGGGAGTGGTGGTGCCACTCAGTCTCCTCGTTGTACGGCCGCGTTGCGCCAACCAGCCGCCGGATGTACTTGGCGAGCGCTGCATGCATGAACACTTCGCGTGTGATGACGGCGCGCAGATCCATGATGCGCTCCTTCTTCACCAGCGGACTCAGGCGCACCTGCTTGAAGTCGAAGTTCACCAGCTTCTCTTCGTCCTCGGGGCGCAGATACGGGATGTTGATCATGATCGCGAACCGGTCGGTCGCCGCTTCCGACAGCGGAAACGTGCCCTGTCCGAGCTCCACCGGGTTCATCGTCGCGATCGCGAAGCTGAAGGGTGAGAGCTGATAGGTTTGCTTGCCGACGGTGACGGTCCGATCCTGCAACCCTTCCAGGAATGCGCTCTGCGACTTCAGCGGGATGCGATTGATCTCGTCGAGCAGGATCACTTCAGCGGACGCAAGCGGACCGAACTCGGTGATGAACTCGCCGGTCGCCGGGTTGATCATCTGAAACCCCACGATCTCGGTCGGCTGCAGGTCCGCTCTGCCCTGCAAGCGCGCAAACGTCGCATCGCTGATTGCCGCGAGGATCACGCCGAAGAACGTCTTGCCGACGCCGGGCACGCCGCGCAGCAGCAGGTTGCCGGCATTGACCTGACGCTTCTGATCTTTGTCATACGTCGTCGGAATCTCTGACAGAAGGACCACGTTGGCGAGGGCCTTTTCCGTGTCGTAGCCGACCAGCGCGTTTCCCGCCTCGGCCACGATGGCCTCGTGCAGGTCGATGGCTTCCTGGAGTTCCGTATGCATGAACTGTGAATCATACCCCGGGGTCAGATCTGGCCCGCTTATACTCGGCCGAATGACTCAGACCCGGACCGAGACGCCTCACGGATCTGTAAGGCTCGTCGCGATGGCCAGCCTTATCGGTACCACGATCGAGTGGTACGACTTCTTTCTCTACGGGACAGCGGCCGCCCTGGTCTTCAACCGCCTGTTCTTCCCGAACACCGATCCCCTGATGGGAACCCTCTATGCGTTCGGGACCTACGCGGTCGGATTCTTCGCTCGTCCGTTTGGCGGCATCGTCATCGGCCACTACGGCGACAAGGTCGGGCGGAAGTCGATGCTGGTCCTGACCCTCGTCATCATGGGTGTCGCCACCTTTCTGATCGGGCTGCTGCCGACCTACGAACAGATCGGCCCGTGGGCGGCGGTCGCGCTCGTGCTGCTGCGGGTCGCACAGGGGTTCGGCGTCGGCGGCGAGTGGGGCGGCGCGGTGCTGATGGCGGTGGAGCACGCGCCGCCGGGCCGGCGCGGCTTCTACGGCAGCTGGCCGCAGATCGGCGTGCCGGCGGGCCTGGTGCTCTCGACGTTCGTCTTCGCGATGTTCGCCCGCCTGCCCGAGGATCAGTTTCTCTCCTGGGGCTGGCGCGTGCCGTTCCTGGTCAGCGCGCTGCTCGTCGGCGTCGGTCTCCTGATCCGCATGCGCATCGTCGAGACGCCGGCGTTCTCGAAAGTGAAGGAAAGCGCCAGTGAAGCCAGACAGCCGATCGTCGAGGTGCTTCGCACGTATCCGAAGGAAGTGCTGCTGGCCATGGGGGCGCGCTTCGCCGAGAACGGCGCGTTCTACATCTACAGCGTGTTCGTGCTGGTCTACGCGACGCAGCAGGTGAAGATCCCGCAGCAGACCGTACTCAACGCCATGCTGTTCGCGGCGGCGTGCGAACTGGCGGCGATCCCGCTGTATGGCGCGTTGTCGGATCGGCTCGGCAGGCGGCCGGTGTATCTGTTCGGGGCAATCATGACCGCGGTCCTCGCGTTTCCGCTGTTCCTGTTGTTGGACACCGGCTCGACGCCGATGGTCGTGCTCGCGATGTTCCTGGTGTTCATCTTCTCGCATGCGCCGATGTATGGTCCGCAGGCGGCGTTTCTCTCCGAGATGTTCGGCACGCGCGTGCGCTACAGCGGCGCGTCGCTGGGCGCGCAGCTCTCGTCGGTGCTGGCCGGCGGGCTGTCGCCGTTCATCGCCACGGCGCTGCTGCGCAGCTACGGCAAGAGCGCGCTCGCGCTCTACGTGATCGTCATGGCCGCCGTCACGATCGTCGCGGTCGTCGTCGCAACCGAGACGCATCGCGAGGACATCGAATAAGATCGGTCGTTCACGCTTCTTGGTTCTCGGTGCTCGGTTCGTGTTCATGGGTTCAGGTTCGCGAACTCGAACGATGAACCTGAACCGAGCACCGAGCAGTGAGAACCGTGAACGACACTGACACCTTATGCAGACGATGAAAGCTGCCATTCTCGACTCCGCCCCGGGCGGGCTGCGTGTCGAGGAGATTCCGGTTCCAGAACCGCGCGCCGGTGAAGTGCTCGTCAAGGTGAGCGCGTGCGGCGTGTGCCACACCGACCTTCACGTGATGAAAGCGGAGGTGGCGTTCCCGACGCCGGCGGTGATGGGTCACGAGATCTCGGGCACCGTCGCGGCGTTGGGCCCGGGCGTTGCCGGACCGCCGGTCGGCACCAAGGTCGTCTCCGCCTTCATCATGCCGTGCGGGTTCTGCACGCCGTGCGGCGCCGGACGCGACGATCTGTGCGACAGCTTCTTCGCGATGAACCGGCTGAAGGGGACGCTCTACGACGGCACATCACGGCTGCGTCGCAGCAATGGGTCGTCGATCGCGATGTACTCCATGGCCGGGTTGGCCGAGTACGCGGTGGTGCCGGCCACCGACGTGTTCCCGCTGATCGACGGGCTGCCGCTCGAAGAGTCCGCCGTGCTCGGCTGCGCGATCTTCACCGCCTACGGAGCGGTCCGGCATGGCGCCGACCTGCGCGGTGGCGAGCGGATCGCGGTGGTCGCGACCGGCGGCGTCGGCATCAACATCATCCAGATCGCCAAGGCATTCGGCTCGTCGCAGATCATCGCGGTCGATATTCGCGACGACAAGCTCGAGGCCGCGAAGCGCCTGGGCGCGACCGACGTCGTCAATGCCGCCACGACCGACGCCACGGCGCGCGTACGCGCGCTGACCGACGGCAAGGGCGTCGACGTGGCATTCGAAGTGCTCGGCCTGCCGCAGACGTTCATACAAGCCTTTGACATGATCCGCGACGGCGGCCGCATGGTGGCAGTGGGCATCGCCCCGGGCAAGACCACGGCGCCGGTCGAGATCACGCGGCTCGTGCGCCGCGAGCTCCGGATCATCGGCTCGTACGGTGCCCGCACACGCAGCGACATGCCGGAGATCATCCGTCTCGCGGCCCACGGCATCTTCCGGCCGGAGACGATGGTGACGCAGAGGTTCTCGCTGGATCAGGCGGATGCCGGCTACCAGGCACTGGCCCGCGGCGAGATCGTCGGGAGAGCTATAGTCGTACCGTAGGTGCGAGGCATGCGCCGCCCCTCACGAGCTTCAAGGAGCAGCAATGATCGGGGAAGAAACACTCATGAATTTCGTCGGCGGGCAGTGGGAAACCGCCGCTGCCGCGCAGACGATTCCCGTTCGTAATCCAGCCACTGGCGAGGTGATCGCCGCGGCACCGCTCTCGGGTGCGAGCGACGTGGCGAAGGCCGTGAAAGCTGCCTCGACTGCGCTTCAGGCCTGGCGGCGCACGCCGGCGGGCGATCGCATTCAGCCGCTGTTCCGTCTCAAGGCGCTCCTCGATGCGAACTTCAGCGACATCGCAAGGCTGGTCACGCAGGAATGCGGCAAGACGCTCGCCGAGTCCGAAGGTGAGCTGAAGCGCGGCATCGAAAACGTCGAGGTCGCCACGGGGATCCCGTCATTGATGATGGGCAGCAACCTCGAGGACATCGCCTCGGGGATCGACGAGCTGATGATCCGTCAGCCGGTCGGCGTTGTCGCGGTGATCACGCCGTTCAACTTCCCCGGCATGATCCCACTGTGGTTCCTGCCCTACGCCGTGGCCTGCGGCAACACCGTTGTCCTCAAGCCGTCGGAGAAGACGCCGCTCACGATGGCGCGCGTCCTTCAGCTGGTCGAGCAGGCCGGATTCCCATCGGGCGTCGTCAATCTGGTCCACGGCGGCAAAGAGGCAGTGGACGCACTCCTCGATCACCCCGAAGTCCGCGCGATCTCGTTCGTCGGCTCGACGCCGGTGGCGCGCTACATCTACAGCCGTGCCGCGGCCAACGGCAAGCGCGTGCAGTGCCAGGGCGGCGCCAAGAACCCGATCGTCGTTCTGCCCGACGCCGACATGGACATGACGACGAAGATCGTCGCCGATTCGGCATTCGGCTGCGCCGGTCAGCGATGTCTCGCGTCGTCGGTCGTGATCACGGTGGCAGACGCCGCAAAACCGTTCACACAGCAGATCAGCGACGCCGCCTCCGCTCGCAAGGTCGGCTACGGTCTCGACAAGGGCACCGAGATGGGTCCCGTCATCTCCGCCGAGAGCCGCACGCGCATCGAAGGCCTGATCGCGCAGGGCATCGCCGCCGGCGCGAAGCCGCTGGTCGATGGACGCAACGCGACGGTTCCGGGCTACGACCGCGGCAACTTCATCAAACCGACCGTGCTGACCGATGTCGATCCAGCCGGCGAGCTGGCCCGCACGGAAGTCTTTGGACCGGTGCTGAGCGTGATGCGCGCGGATTCCGTGGAAGACGCGATCGCGCTGGTGAACGGATCGGCGTACGGCAACATGGCGTGCCTGTTCACTTCGAGTGGCGCGGCCGCCCGCCAGTTCCGCTACGAAACGCGCGTCGGTAACGTCGGCATCAACGTCGGCGTAGCTGCGCCGATGGCGTATTTCCCGTTTTCGGGGTGGAAGGACAGCTTCTTCGGCGACCTGCACGCACAGGGGCGCGATGCGATCGACTTCTACACCGAGAAGAAGGTCGTCGTCGAGCGCTGGCCGTCGACGTGGTCACGAAAGTTCTAGTCACTGGACTCGCGATCGTCGCGCTTGCGGCGATCGCGCTCGCGTTCCCGGCCTTTCGTCATCTTCGCGAAGTCCCGCCGCCGCTCCCCCCGGCAATTCGCGCCGCGTTTCCGGCGCCGCCAGACGCTGAACTCGGGTCCGGCGACGGAACCATCGACGCGGCCATCTCACCCGATCAACGCCAGATTGTCTTTGTCGCCACGAGCGGCGGCACCGCCGCCCTGTGGCGGCGCGCACTCGACAGCGATCGCGCGGATCGAATCGCGGGTACGGAGGGAGCCCGGCTCCCATCATGGAAGCAGACGGGGAACGTCGTCTCGTTCTTTGCCGGCGGCTGGCTCAAGCAAGTGTCGTTGACCGACGGCGCCATCCGCGATCTGGCTCCGGCCAGGGAGGCACTCGGTGCCTCATGGCTCCCAGACGGTTCGTTGCTATACGCCACCGATAACATCATCCGTCGTCTTCACAACGGTGCGATGAGCGACGCGACGAAGATGCGCGACGGCGATCGCCTGCATGCGTTTCCAATGTCGATGGGTGACGGTTCGTTCGTGTACACGGCAACGCTCGCCGATGGCCGGCGCGTGGTTCGCCTTGCCGGCGCCGACGGCGAGCGCGAACTCGTCACGACATCGGGTCATGGGCAACTCGTCGACGACACGCTCTTTTACGTTCGCGATGGCGTGCTGCTCGGACAGCGTCTCGCACCCGACACGCGTCAGTTGACGGGCCGCGCGGTCCCGATCGCACTCGCTGCCGGTATCGATTCGAGCGGACACAGCTCCTTCACAGCGTCGCCGCGGGCGGTGATCTCCGCACCCACCGTGGCCCGCCGCTATCAACTCGCCTGGTTTCCACTCAGTGGCGGCCAGCACACATCGACACGAGAGCCAGGCGACTACTGGCAGGTTCGCCTGGCGCCCGACGATCGATTCGCAGCGCTGACCGAGACCACGCCGCTCGTCAGAACGCTCGACGTCGTGCTCGCACCGATGTCGGACACGGGTTACATCGAGCCGCTCACGCGTGCAGTAGCGCCCGATGGCGATCCGGTCTGGTCGCCTGACGGACGCCGGCTCGTCTTCCGGTCACTGCAGGACGGGCCGCCGCGACTCTACACGCACGCGGCACACGATCAGGACGCGGCCGACACGATCGTCCCCATGTCCGCCGCCGATGAAACCCCCACCGATTGGCGCGACGATCGCATCGTCGTTCACGCGCGGGGCGCGAAGGGCGATCTCGACGTGTGGACCGTAAACGAGCGAACCGGCGCGCGTGAGGCGATCGCCAGCACCGGCTTCAACGAGACCGACGGCCGCTTGTCGATGGATGGCCGATGGCTGGCCTACGTCTCCGACGAATCGGGGCAGCCGGATGTCTACGCAGCGCCATGGCCGCGTGGCGCACGCGTGCGCATCTCGTTCGCCGGCGGCACACGGCCGCGATGGGGACGTGACGGGCGCACGCTGTTCTTCCTCCGCGGCATCCAGGTGATGCGCGCCGACCTGTCCGCGTCGGGGTTCACGACGCCGCGCGCGGTGCTCGAAATTGGCGGCATCCGTGACTTCGACGTCGCGCACCGCCGCGATGCGATACTCGCACTGGTGCCGGCGCCGGTTTCGACGGTTGCAGCGGCGACCGTCATCGTGGACTGGCGTTCGCTCGTGAATCGACCATGATGAACGGACGACTCGAGGCGATCTGGATCAAGCGCGCACATCGCGGACCGATGGATGCCGTCGAGCAGGCTGAACTCGAAATCGAGCGCGGCCTCGTCGGCAGCGTCGATCGCAGCCGCCGTCGTCAGGTGACGCTGCTCGAGGCCGAGAGCTGGTCGAGGCTCATGCGCGAGCTCCACGCCGACATCAATCCGTCGGCGCGCCGCGCCAACCTGCTCGTCAGCGGTGTGTCGCTCTATGAAACCCGAGGACGGGTGCTGCAGATCGGAAACGTCCAGCTGGCAATCGGCGGTGAAACGACTCCGTGCGAGCGAATGGACGAGGCGCTGCCCGGGCTGCAGGAGGCCATGCGCCACGGGTGGGCGGGTGGCGCATTCGCTCAGGTCGCTGCCGGGGGCATCGTTCGCGCTGGGGATCCGATCGTCTGGCTGTAGCGGCGATAGGATAGGCGCGTGACATCGCAATCGTTGCTCGGAACCAGTCCAGCGCTGAGCGCGCTGCGAGACGAGATCTCCCGCCTCCTCGCGCGCCCGAGCCCCGGGTCGAGACGTCTACCGCCGGTTCTGATTCAGGGAGAGACAGGAACCGGCAAAGGACTGGTTGCGCATCTCATTCATCAGACGGGACCGCGCGCCGACGCCGCGTTCGTCGACGTCAACTGCGCGGCGATTCCCGACACCCTTCTCGAGGCCGAGCTCTTCGGGTTCGAACGAGGCGCGTTCACCGACGCCAGGCAGGCAAAGGCCGGCCTGCTGCACCTCGCGCATCGCGGCACGATCTTTCTCGACGAGATCGGCCTCATGCAGGAGCCGTTGCAAGTCAAGCTCCTGAAGGCTCTCGAAGATCGAGCGGTCAGACGCCTTGGCGGCACTCGTGCCGAACCCGCGGACGCGTGGGTGCTCGCCGCCACCAGCGAGGATCTGACGACGGCGATCAGCAGCCGTCGGTTCCGAGAGGATCTCTTTCATCGCGTCGCCGTCGTGACGCTGCAGCTGCCGCCGCTCCGCGAGCGCGGCGGAGACGTGCTCCTTCTCGCCCGCCACTACCTCGATCGTGTGTCGAGCGATTACGGGTTGCCGGCCAGACATCTCGCCGCGGATGCCGAAGCAGCGCTGCTGGCATATCCGTGGCCGGGCAACGTCCGAGAGCTCGCCAACCTGATGGAACGCGTGGCACTTTTGTCGGACGGTCAGCAGATCTCCGCAGCCGATCTGCGCCTTCCGCGCACACCGCGCGTCGCGGCATCGTCGAGCAGAGCGGCGGCGAGCGTCAACGACCAGATGGACGCCCTCGAGCGAACGCGGATTGAAGAGGCACTGCGCGCTGACGCATGGAACATCTCGCGTGCGGCGGCACGACTTGGCCTGCCGCGGAACACGCTGCGCTATCGCATGGAGCGGCACGGTCTCGCCAGCGACGCGGACGGCGCCGCACGCCGTCGCAGCAAGTCGGCTCCGCCCGAACCACCGCCTGCGGTGCGATGGCAGCCGGCGCGCGTCGCACTGATGCACGCGCGCCTGTCGGCCTCCGACCATGCCATGGCCAGCGAGCACGAACGCACCCGCCTGCTCGACGAAGTGGCCGCAAAGGTCAGCGCATTCGGCGGCCGGATCGTCGATATCGGCGGGTCGTCGGTGGACGCCGCCTTCGGTCTCGACGTCGCCGAAGATGCCGCCCACCATGCGGCTCACGCGGCATTTGCGGTTCAGCGTGCAGTGGGACGCTCGTCGCTGCACATCGCTCTGCATACCGACGAAGTCCTGGTTGGACGTCTCGACGATCGCGTCGAGCTCGACGCGGATGCGCGCCGCACGGTTCATGGCATCTTCGATCGTCTGCTCGGCGCGGCGCGAGGAGAACCGATCGTCGTGTCGGCGGCGAGCCGCCACTTCCTCGATCGGCGGTTCGTCGTCGAACCGCTTGACAGTTCGGCCGAGCAGGACGCGTGGCGCGTCGCCGGACTTCTGGAATGGCCAGATCGTACAACGCCGTTCGTGGCGCGGACTCGCGAGATATCACTGCTCGAGGATTTGCTGGCGCAGGCCGAGCGCGGCCACGGGCAGGCGGTGCTCGTCGCCGGCGAGCCCGGCATCGGCAAGAGCCGGCTGCTCGACGAATTTCGTCGCCGGACGATGGGCCGTGCGGCGTGGCTGCAGGGAGCGGCAGTCTCGTTCGGGAGCGCGTGGCCGTTTCATCCGCTCATCGATCTGCTGAAACACGCCTTCTCGATTCAGCCCACCGATTCCGACCACGTCATCGGCGAACGGATCGACCGGGCCACCACCCCGCTCGGGGCGTCGTTCCAGCCCGCCGTGCGATTCCTCCGGTCGCTCCTGTCGGTCGATCCGCTCGATCCGTCGATCGCGCAGCTCGATCCGAAGCTGAGGCGAGCGGGAATATTCGAAGCGATCGCCCAGTTTCTCCACGCCTCGTCGGAGACGCGTCCGATCATCGTCGTGCTCGAGGACCTGCACTGGATGGATCCAGCGACGGGCGAATTCCTCGCCATGATGGGCGAGAACCTCTCTGCGGGTCGAATCCTGCTGTGTGCGACGCACCGCACCGGCTACGCGCAGCCGATCGGCGGCGGCGTGTTCGGCACACAGCTGACGCTGTCGCGTGTCTCGCGCACCGAGGCAGTCGAGATCGCCTGCTCACTGTCCGGGGCGGCGACGCTGGCGGGTGAGCTGCAGCAGCTGGTCGACGACAAGACCGAAGGCAATCCGTTCTTCATCGAAGAGGTTCTGCGATCGCTCCAGGAACGCGGACTGCTCGAACGCCGTGGCGACGTGGTCGGACTGGTGCGGCCGACCGCTCGGGTCGACGTGCCCGACAGCGTGCAGGACGTGCTGCTCGGACGACTTCAGCGTCTCGATCCCTCGTCGCGCGATCTCCTGCTGACTGCCGCCGTGATCGGACGCGAGTTTTCGCGCCGCGTCCTGGAACGCGTGGTCGTCGGCGATCCCTCAATCGAGGATCGTCTACGGTCGTTGCGATCGGCCGAGCTGATCCACAACGCGCGGGTGTGGCCGGAGAACATCTATGCCTTCAAGCATGCGCTGACCCACGAGGTCGCGTATCAGGCGCAGCCAGAAACGGAACGCCAGGCACAGCACGCGCGCATTGGCGCAGCCGTCGAACAGGTGTATGCCGACCGGCTCTCCGAGCAGTACGGCGTGCTGACGCACCACTTCACGCACGCGCACCGATGGGACAAGTCGCTGTCGTACGGACTGGCGGCCGCGGCGCAGGCCGAGCGGACGTTCGCGACTCGCGAGGCGCTGGCTCATTACGACGCGGCGCTCAATGCCGCCAGACATATCGGCGGTGGCGTGGGCGATCCGGCGACGCTCATCGGCATTCACGAGGCCAAGGCGCACCTGTACTTCGTCATCAGTGAGTTCGAACAATCCGCAGCCGAAGGCGAGCGCATCCTGCCGCTGGCGCGCCTGACCGGCAACCGCATCAAGGAAGCCGAGGCGCTGGCGACGATTGCCTGGGCCGGGATGTGGAGCCGTCGCGACCTCGAGGCGGCGATTCGCGCCTCGCGCGAGGCCATTGCCGTGGCGGAGCCAGCGGGCGCGCTGGCCGTGCAGGCCCGCGCGCATCTGACAATCGGGTTCATCCGCGGCGTGACCGGCGTCAGGGACGAAAGCCACGCCGAAGTCGACAAGGCCATGGCGATCAGCGCCGCTGCCGGCGATCGCGTCTACCGCTCGCTGTCGCTGACCATCGGCGGGCTGCTGCGCAACTGGATCGGCGACTATGACGAAGCCGCGCGGCTGCAGGCCGAGGGGCTCGTGCTGGCCCGCGAGACCGGCGTCCTCGTCCCGCTGCTCTTCAGCTGCTTCATGCGCGGGCTGACCTTCACTGGCAAAGGCGATTACGACGATGCTTTCGCGTCGTTCAATGAAGGCGTCTCGCTGGCCGAGCGGGTCGGCGACGAGGCGATCCATCATCGCCTGTTCAATTGTCTCGGCTGGCTGTACGCCGACCTCGGCGACCTCGACCAGGCCGAGACACTCAACGCGATCAGCGCGCAGACCGGGCGCCGGCGCAGCGATCCCGGCGGGCAGCCGAACGCCGAGCTCAATCTGGCCGAGGTCTTCCGCGTCCGAGGTGACCTTGCACGCGCGAAGGATCAGTACGAGGCCGTGTACCACTATTGGAAGCATCCCACCACCGAGTGGATGCGGTTCCGCTACTCGATCCGGATGTTCGCGGGAATGGGCGAGGTCGCGCTTGCGCAGGGCGATCTCAGCACCGCGCGCGACCACAGCGCCACCAGCCTCGACCTGGCGACGCGCAGCGGATCGCGCAAGAACCTCGTCAAGGGATGGCGCCTCGCCGGCGAGATTGCGCGGGCCGAGCGCAATTGGGACGCGGCGGAAGGTCACCTGCGTACGTCGTGCGACCTGGCGAGATCGCTCGGCAACCCGGCGCAGCATTGGAAATCGGAGATCGCACTCGGGCGGTGCCTGCAGGGGGCGGGTCGCGCCGATGACGCACGTCAGGCATTTCAGCGCGCCTACGCCGTCATGCACCGCGTTCGCGAGCGTCTGCGCGACGAGCGGTTACGGCAAGCGTTC
>Ga0075421_100005674_pt1 | contig 15116 bp, 12 predicted proteins | sample SoiMetdeltSBSDD5_FD_75292 | JGI IMG/M metagenome (GOLD analysis project Ga0075421, IMG submission 75292) | Bulk soil microbial communities from a Populus tree surrounding site in Tennessee, USA - Soil MetaG P. deltoides SBSDD5 | ecosystem: Environmental > Terrestrial > Soil > Tree plantation...
GAGCCCTACCTGGATGTCCAGGAAGAGGATCGCGTTCCGCCGCTGCGCCCAGCCGTACACACGCTCGATGAGCGAGTCGCTCATCCGTGTGCGCCACATGCCGTCCCTCCCCGCACTGCCCTGCGCGACCACGGCGATCAGATGAAGCGCTGGCTGAACGGGCGTCGACGGATCAGCCTTCTCCCAGCGAGCGACCTCACGGTCGAGTCGCGAGAGCATCTCGTCCGGCGCCACTTCGCCGAGGATGCCCATCCGCTTCGACAGCGGGTTGCCGTAGTACGCGACAATGCGCTTCGCCGGGAGAATCGAACCGGCCAGCGGCGCGGGTCCCTTCACCGGCCAGAGGCTCGCCGCTTCGGCGCTGTCCACGACGTAGCCGTTGCGACCACCGGACCAGGTCTTTTGCGGCTGCTTCGTGGCCTTGGTCTTCGCGCTCGAGGCTGCCGGGCGCGCCTTCTTGGCGGTCGATCGCGAGGACGACCCTAACGAGTCGCCCGGCGCATCCGGTTTGGCCGTGGGGTTGTTCGGAGGCGACTGGGCGCTCAGCGGCGTCGCGACCAGCGAGGACGCCAGCAGAAAACAAACGATCGACGGCTGCACTACGGGCTCGGCGTGAGAGGACTGTTGCTCGGCGTGAAATGGAGCCGTGCAACTTACGTGGAGGTTAGCCACACGACCCTTGTTGACGAATACCCCTGTGGCCGCGGCACGAGCCATTGGCAGGCCCGGCGGTATGTCATTCCGAGCGGAGCGCGCGCGCAGCGCACGCGGAGTCGAGGAATGACAAAGCCTCGAATGACAGGCTTTTGCTCGCGAGAGCTCCGCGACTGGCGTCACCTCGGGAAGCGCGAGAACTTTCGAGTTCGTCCCCGTCCACCGAGTTGACCCTCGATGCGCCTCGGCCGTGTCGCCGCGATCACCGGCAGTCTTGCTCTCGTCGGCGCCCTCATCGGGGGCGTGGTCGGGGCTCTGCTGCTCACGGTCTGGCTGATGGCGATCGACCCCCCTCAGCGCAGCCCCCTAGGAGCGATCGCAGCTGGCACGCTGTTCAGCGCAGCGCTCGGCGCCGTTCTCGCACCGACGACCGCGTGGCTGTTTCTGCGCCGAGTGGCACTCGGGCGCGCAATCGCACATACGACGGTCGGTACCACGCTCGGCGCGGCGATCGGTATGCTGATCGAAGCGCTCGTGCTGAGGCGCCCCACGGTTCAGTTCGGAGTGATCGGGGCGCTACTCGGATTCTTCGCCGCTGCGGTCCGTCTGCGGATCATCACCCGGAGCACGCCGGTTGACCCGAGAGCGAGCGCGAATGGCGCGTAGCTCTGCGGCGGCACCGGCTGATACGCTCGGGAATATTCGTCGATTCGTTCTAGCGCTCTTCGGAATAGGGGTTCTCGGCACCGCGGCCGACCTTCTCTTGACTGGCCACTTCGAAGACCTGTGGCAGCTGGCACCGCTGGCGTTGCTTGTCGTCTCGGCGCTGATCGTTGCCTGGCACCTCGCCAGCGGCGGTCGTGCGAGCCTCCGGGCGCACCAGGCGATGATGGCGCTGTTCATCATCAGCGGCCTCATTGGAACATTCCTGCACCTTCGGGCAAACATCGAGTTCGAGGCCGAGATGTATCCGGAGCTCGGCGGCTTCGAGCTGTACTGGAAGGCGATACAGGGCGCCTCGCCCCCGTCGCTCGCGCCCGGCGCCATGATCGCGCTCGGGCTGCTGGGTCTCATCTACGCGTACCGTCACCCCTCTCTCGACACCAACTCCCCTCAGCGTTCCGGAGCACCATCATGAACGTTCGTGCCAGGTTCGGCGCCATGCTCGCTTTCGGTGCCGCTGTCGTTGCTGCGTCGTCGGCTTCCGCGCAGGTCGGAAAAAACACGAGCGGCGTGCTCGACCCAAACATCGCGACCGAGCAGCAGTTACTCGCGCTCCCCGGGATGAACCCGACGATCGTGAAGTCCGTCATCGACCAGCGGCCGTTTCTGTCGATGCTCGCGCTGGATTCCCTGCTCGGGAAGTCGCTGAGCCGTGAGCAACGCACGGCGCTCTACCCGAAAGTGTTCATCGCGATCAACCTCAACACGGCCCCGCGCGCCGAGATCATGCTCGTCCCCGGCGTCGGCAATCGGATGGCGCACGAGTTCGAGGAGTACCGCCCGTACAAGGGCGGCCTCGCCCAATTCCGGAAGGAAATCGGGAAATACGTGACGGCAGAGGAGGTCGCGAGGTTCGAGCAATACGTCTTCGTACCGGTAAACCTGAACACGGCGAGCGACGCCGACATCCTGTCGATTCCGGGGGTCGGCCAGCGGATGCTCCGCGAGTTCAAGGAGTACCGGCCATATCGGAACATCGAGCAGTTCCGGAAAGAGATCGGGAAGTACGTTAACGCCAAAGAAGTGGCCCGACTGGAGCGGTACGTCACGCTCGAGTAGGGGAACTTCCGAGGGCGGGTCCCGGTCGTCCCAATGTGATTGACACCCTCGTACCCGGACCTACCTTCGAGCCATGACTGGACCGGCTGGTCTAAGCGCGGACGACACCGTTCACTCCACCAAGCGGCGTCTACTCGACGTCGGGTTGGCCACGCTACTGGAGCGCGGCTACAACGCGACGGGGATTCAGGATCTGCTCGTCGCGACGAACGTCCCGAAGGGGTCGTTCTACCACCACTTCGTGAGCAAAGAGGACTTCGCGCTCCAGGTGGTCGACCGGTACGTCGCCGAGCTCCATGGGCTCCTCGACCAGGCCCTCGGCGACGCGGACCGGCCCCCGATCGAGCGCGTTCGGGGGTACTTCGAGCGGCTGCTCGCGTTTTACGAGAGCCAGCGCTACCTCGGATCGCTCCTCGGCCTGCTTGGCCAGGAGCTCGCGGCGGTGAACACGGCGTTCCGGCGTCGCATCGACGGCGCGTTCGATGGGCTCGCCCGACGCATTGCGGACGCGCTCGACGAGGCCCGACGTCGGGGCGATCTGCCCGCGGAAGCCGATCCCCTGCAGATGGCAAACATGATCCTCGATTGCTGGGAGGGCGCCGCGCAGCGCTCGCGCATCGTTCGGGGCGCGGCTCCGTTGCAGGCCATACTGGATTTCTCTTTTCGGGCGGCGCTGATCGCCTAACTAGTTCAGCCATCAGCCATCAGCCATCAGCCATCAGCTCTAACGGCGGCGCCGTTTGGACTGATGGCTGATGGCTGATGGCTGAATTAACGCACGCCGAGAGCAACCATCAACCTGCGCGCACGGTCCGGCGCCGGGCCGGGCGAGTGCGGCGCGGTACCATCTGGCACGGGCTCGATATCGAGCGCGATGAAAGTCGGTCCAGGCGAGTCGATCAGCCGACTCACCTCACGCGTCCAAGCCTCCGTGCTCCCGCAACGATGCACCGAGTCGAACCCGCTCGCGCTCGCCATCGCGGAGAAGTCCACCGGCCGCCGACCGCCTCTCGCGCCCGATGCGCCGGCGGTGGGCTGAAGTCCCGTGACCTCGTAGACGCCGTTGTCGAACAGAATCACGACCAGGTTGCGCACGCCGGCCGCGATGATCGACGCGAGCGAACCGAGGTTCATGAGCAGCGAGCCATCGCCCATGCAGACGATGATGCGCTTGTCCGGGCGCGCGAGCGCGAGTCCGAGGCCGATCGATGTGCCGTGCCCCATCGCGGACGGCACGAGCACAATGTCGAGCGGATGAGGATCTCCGAGGCGCATCCACTCTCGCGCGGACCCCATCGTCGTGATGACGATGTCGTCATCGCGGCGTGCCGCGCGAAGCGTGCGGAGCGCGTCGACCAGTGGGATCCTCCCCACCCCACCAGCGGTCGCGCTCATTCGGCGATCACCGCCGCGCCCGGGCGCGCCGCCTCGCGACAGGCCACGAAGTGCTCGCGGATCACATCGAGCTGCGAGGGGTCGGTCACGAGCCGGTAGTCGATCTTCCACGCCTCGAGGACGGGCTCGGTGAACACGAGGCACGTGTCGCCTGGCAGCTTCGCCTGATCGCGGTAGCTTCGGTAGCCGATGATCGAGAAGATCGGCAGCTTCCAGTCGTGCAGCGCGTTGCGAAGGGCGTCGCCCGACTCGAAGAGGCCCGTGCATTGGATCATCACGACGGGGGTGGCACCGCCGAGGTAGAGCCCAGCCGCGACCTGCCACGCCTCGCCTTCGCGACAAACGCGAACGAGACGAACATCTCCCGAGTGCTCGATGGCCCCTTCCCAGCGGCCGATCGTGCTGTCGGGAACGGTCACGACGTGCGTCACGCCGAGCTCCGAGAGGAGCGAGGCAACCTGATCGCCTGAGAACACTTCGGGTCGGGGCTGCGTAAAGGAGCAGGAGCGAGCAACCAATCTAACGTCGAATGGTTTCGGTGCCGGTGAAGACTCCACGCGTCACGTTCGCGGCGCTCGCCTGGTGCGTCATCTCGTCCGCGGCGCTCGCGCAGAGCGCGCCCTCGTACGAGGTATACGCGGTCCGGTACGCAACGATTCCGGGTTTCCCCGTCCGAAACCTGGTAGCTGGCGCGGATACCGTGCGCCGGCTCGATATCGCAATGGCCGTGTGGCTCGCCCGTGGCGGCGGGCGCGCTGTCCTCGTGGATGCCGGGTTCTACCGAGCGAAGTTCATCGAACGGTGGAAGCCAGCCGACTACGTCAAGCCATCGGATGCGGTCTCACGACTCGGCGTCCGCCCGGAGGATATCACCGACATCATCATCTCCCACGTGCACTGGGATCACGCGGACGGCGCTGACCTCTTCCCCAACGCGCGTGTGTGGATCCAGAGGGACGAGTACGAGCACCACGTGGGGCCGGACGGAGAGGTGCGCGATCGAGCGATCGATCCCGACGTCGCACGGATGTTCGCGGCGCTGAAGGCGCAGGGACGGCTGCGCGAGGTCGCCGGTGACTCCACGGAAATCATGCCCGGCATCACCGTCTACACTGGCGGGAAGCACACCTATCAGTCGCAATATGCGAGCGTGCGGACCGCGGCGGGAACGGTCGTCATCGCGTCGGACAACGCGTATCTCTACGAGAACCTCGATCGGCATCGGCCGATTGCGCAGACGCTCGACTCCCTCTCGAACCTGCGTGCGCAGGACCGGATGGGGACGCTCGCGTCCGCACCGCGCCTCATCGTTCCCGGCCACGATCCGGCCGTCTTCGTGCGATTTCCCACGCCGGGTAACGGTGTGGCTCGCATTCAGTAGCTCACCCGTTTCAAGAGGTCAGCGTTGTTGAAAAGACTTGTTTCAACAACGCTGACTCCTTGAAATACCTCACTCAGGTCACGAGGTCAGCGTTGTTGAAGAACATGCTCGTCGCCGCCGCGGTCGTGACTGCGGCCTGTTCGCGTAATGGCTCGGCGCCGGCTGCTCCGACGCTCGCGCCCGACCTCGGTCGTCGACTGGTCGCCGAACGCGGGATGGTGACTTCGGCCCACCCACTGGCGTCCGACGCAGGGCTGGAGATCCTCCGTCGTGGCGGGAATGCCATCGACGCCGCCGTGGCGACGGCGTTCGCCGTGGGAGTGGTGGAGCCGGAGATGTCCGGCGTGGGCGGCGGCGGCGCCATGCTCATCTGGCGGCAGCAGGAGCGCCGCGCTGATCTCGTCGACTTTTATCCGGCCCAGCCGGTGGCGTCGTTCCGCCGAGTTCGCGCGACGAGTGCCGATTCGGCCGCGCCGCTTCGCGTCGTGGGCGTCCCGGGGAACGTCGCCGGCCTTCTCGAGGCCCACGAGCGGTTCGGGCGCCTCCCACGTGACGTGGTGATGGCGCCCGCCATTCGAATCGCCGAGCAGGGATTCCCGCTTTACCAGGTACTGGCGGAGATGGTGCAGCGCGATTCGGCGCGCCTAACGCGCGACGCCGTCGCCCGCGCCATTTATTGGCCGAGTGGCGTGGCACTCGGGGTCGGCGAACGGGTGAGGAATCCTCAGCTTGCCGCGACGCTGCGCCGCGTGGCCGCCGAAGGGCGGAAGGGATTCTATGAGGGCGAGACGGCACGTCAGCTCGTCGCACGGATGAACGCTGGCGGACATCCGGTGACGCTCGAGGATCTCGCGGCCTACGCGCCGACGTGGCGCCGGCCGATGTGCGCCTCGTACCGTGGGCGCGCGGTGCTGTCGGCGCCGCCGCCACAGGGCGGGATGCAGCTGCTGCAGTCACTCAAGCTCCTCGAGCCGTTCGACCTCCCGATGCTCGGCCTTCCGACGCGCTCGGCGGAAGCATTCGACGTGTTCGTCTCCGCGATGCGCGGGGGGCAGCAGATGGGCCGGCTCAACGATGATCCTCGGTGGGTCGCCATTCCCGTGCGGGGGGTCGTCTCGTCGGGGTACGCGGAGCGGTGGCGTGGAACGGTTGGCACGAAGCGGGCAACGGATTCGCTCCCCAGCCCGGACCCGATCCCGTTCGATGGCGAAGTGCCGGCAGAATGTCGGCCGTGGGAGCCGTTCGGCGGCCCCCGCTCGGTCGTCTCCGACGCCGCCCAGCCTAACGACGCCGGTGGCGAGACGACACACATCTCGGTCGTTGACGCGGCCGGCAATGCGGTGGCGGCCACCGTCACCAACAGCTCCGTGTTCGGCTCAGGCGTGGCGGTCGCCGGATTCTTCCTGAACGACTCGGGAATTCGATTCTTCCGCGCGGATGATCTCGACCGGCCCGGGATGCCGGCGTGGCGCACGCGCCAGTCCACCATCGCGCCGACGATCGTGCTGGACCGCGGCCAGGTGAGACTCGTCGTGGGCTCGCCCGGCGGTGGGCGGATCCCGCTGGCGATGATGCAGACGATGGCGTACGTGCTCGACTACAAGTTGGATCCGCTCGAGGCGCTTCGGATGTCGCGCATCTACCCGCAGCGTGTTGGCCGGCGGGTGGAGCTCGAGGGAGCGTTCGATCCGGCGGCGCTCGAGCGGGTGCGGGCGATGGGGTATCTGCCGACGGCGCAGTCATTCGGGTATGCGCGGCTCTATCTCATCGCGCGTGACGGGAAGCGGTGGATCGGCGCCGCTGACCCGAGGCATGATGGCCAGGTCAGAGGTTATTGAACGGACAGCGGCAACGGGGAACCGGGAACTGGGACCGTCTTGTGATACAACCCTGGCCGCGTTAGGCGGCCCACTTTCAACCGCAGATCACGGAGACCAAGCATGCCAGCGTTCGACGCTCGGCGGATCACTCGCGCCTCGGCGCTCCGTCCAGGGGTATCATCACTCGTGGCTGCCCTGATGGTCCTGGGCGGCATCGACGTCACGGAAGGTCACGCCCAGGCCCCGGCAGACGCCACGCGGCGGGCGACGATCAACGTCTCGAACGACCCATTGCTCGCGCCGTTCCGATTCCGGAACATCGGGCCTGCGAGCATGGGCGGCCGCATCGACGACATCGAGGTATCGGCGAGCAACCCGAACATCGTGTACATCGGCTACGCCGTGGGCGGGCTCTGGAAGTCCGACGACAACGCGACGACGTTCCAGCCAGTGTTCGACACGTATGGCAGCGCGTCCATCGGCGACGTCGCGATTCACCCGACCAACCCCGACATCGTCTACGTCGGGACGGGCGAAGCGAACAACCGACAGACCTCGTCGTTCGGCGACGGGATGTACAAGACGACCGATGGCGGCAAGACATTCACGCACATCGGGCTTCGCGAGACGCAGACCATCGCACGCGTGGTGATCGATCCGCGGAACCCCGACGTCGTGTACGTCGCGGCGACCGGTCATCTCTTCGGTCCGAACGCCGATCGCGGGATCTACAAGACAACCGACGGCGGCCGCACGTGGAACAAGGTGAAGTACGTGGACGAGAACACGGGCTTCACCGACCTCGCGATCGATCCGTCGAACAGCAACATCCTGTACGCTGCGAGCTATCAGCGTCGCCGGCTCGGCTGCTGTTTCAACGGTGGTGGGCCGGGGAGTGCGCTCTGGAAGACGGAGGATGCCGGTCGCACCTGGACGAAGCTCGAGGGGAACGGCCTGCCGACGGGCACGTACGGGAGAATCGCGCTCGACGTCTCGCGCTCCAACCCTAACGTGGTGTACGCCCAGGTCGAGGCCGGCGTGAGCAATACCGTTCCGGTTGCGGGTGCGGCACCAACGGCCGCGGGAGAAGCGACGCCGGGCGCGCCGGCTGGACCTCCTGTTGCTCCCGGTAACCCACCCGGCAACCCACCCCCCAACCCGCCCGGCGGCCAGCCTGGCGGGCCGGGAGGTGGTGGTGGCGGTGGTGGCGGTGGTGGCGGCGGCGGATTCAACTGGTGCAACAATGGCGGCCCAGGGCGCGGGTTCCCTGTGCCGGGGGCGCAAGGGGGAGGCCAGGCGGCTGCGACAGCGCCAACGCGCACCCCGCCGGCGCTCGATCCAACACGAAGTGGCATCTTCCGCTCGGCCGACAAGGGGCGCACGTGGACGCACGTGAGTAACTGCAACGCGCGTCCGATGTATTTCAGTCAGCTGCGCGTCGATCCGTCCAACGAGAATGTCGTTTACGTCGCCGGTCTGCCCGTGGCCAAGTCGCTCGATGGCGGCAAGACGTTCGCGACGCTCGACGACGCGGGCGGCAATGGCTCGCCGGGCCATGTGGACCAGCACGCGATCTGGGTCGACCCGAAGAATCCACAGCATCTCATGATCGGGAACGACGGCGGCATCAACGTCAGCTGGAACCAGGGGAAGTCGTGGGACTTCATCAACACGATGTCGACGTCGCTCGTGTACGTAGTCACGGCCGATATGCGGCGCCCGTACTTCGTGTACATCGGGCTTCAGGACAACGGCAGCTGGGGCGGGCCGAGCTCAGCACGGTCGCGACTCGGGGTCATGAACTCCGATTGGTATCGCGTCGGCGGCGGTGACGGCTTTTACACCGCGGTCGACCCCACGGACTACACGGTCGTCTACAGCGAATCGCAGAACGGCAACACGAACCGGTATGACCTCCGCACAGGTCGCGTGCAGAGCATTCGGCCTCGCGCGCCGGCTCGGCCCGGAGCCCCGCAAGGTGGCGGCGGGGGTGGAGGCGGTGGCGGGGGTGGGGGTGGTGGCGGCCAGCCTAACGTGACCAACGCACAGCAGGGCGACCAGTACCGCTTCAACTGGAACACGCCGTTCATGCTCTCGCCGCACAACCCGAGCACGGTGTGGCTTGGCGGCAACCGCCTGTTCAAGTCCACCGACCGTGGAAACACGTGGACCGCGAGCATTGATGTCACCAAACAAGTGGACCGGTCGAAGGTCGAGATCATGGGTGTCCCTGGCGATCGCACCATGCTCTCCAAGCATGACGGGGTGACGGCGTTCAGCACGATCACCGCGCTGGACGAGTCGCCTGTGACAGCCGGGCTGGTGTGGGTGGGCACGGACGACGGCAACCTCCAGGTCACTCGCGACGGTGGCGCGACGTTCACCGAGGTCGGGAAGAACCTTCCGGGCCTGCCGCGCAACCACATGCACTGGATCTCGCGAATCGACGCGTCGCACTTCGACGCCGCGACGGCGTACGTCGCGGTCGATGGACACCGCAGCGACGACCTCAAGCCGTATCTCTTTGTGACTCGCGACTACGGCGCGACCTGGCAGAACATCGCGAACAACCTGCCGGCGTACGGCAACATCCAGGTCGTGCGCGAGGATCCGAAGAGCAAGGATCTGCTTTACGTCGGTACGGAGTTCGGCCTGTTCGTTTCGCTGAACGGCGGCCGCGAGTGGAAGAAGTTCATGAACGATTTCCCCACGGTTCGCGTGGACGACATCCTCATCCACCCGCGCGATGGCGACGTGATCGTCGGGACGCACGGACGCAGCGTGCTCATCGCCGATGACATCACGCCGCTTCAGCAGCTCACGCCAGCTGTGCTGGCCTCGGACGCGACGCTCTTCGACATCCGCCCGGCGGTTGCGTATATGAACGATGTCACGCTTGCCCAGCAGACCGGCGGACAGCAGGTGTTCGCTGGTGAGGGTGCGCCGCGCGGTACCGCGATCAACTACTACCTCAAGGCGGCGGCGACGGGCGACGTGAAGATCTCGATCGCGGACGCCTCGGGTCGGGTGGTTCGCACGTTGGATGGAACGAAGTCGGCGGGCTTGAACCGCGTGCAGTGGAACCTCGCGCCGACGCCGCGCCCGGGCGGCGGCGGTGGCTTTGGCGGCGGCGGAGGCGGCGGAGGCGGTGGAGGCGGTGGAGGCGGCGGCGGCAACATCCCGATGGTCGATCCGGGCACATACACCGTGACCTTGACCGTCGGGGGGCGGACACTGACGAAGCCGCTCGTCGTGCTCGAGGATAAATGGATGCTTGAACGGTAACGCAGGGAGGATCAATGGAGTCTGACCCCATTGATCCTCCCTCAGCCATCAGCCCCGTAGGTCCTGTGACGGTGTTCCTCTGGCGTCCCCACGCATGAGCGTGCACCGTGTGGCCATGAAACGCATTCGGCTTGAGGGCGCGCTCGGGTCCCTGACCTTCTGGTCCCTCGCGTCGCTCGTACTCGGCCTCGCGATTGGCACGCTCGGACACGGGTCGCAGGCTATCGGGTTCTCGGTACTCTCCGAGGTGGTGTCCCCCCTTGGCGAGCTGTGGACGGCGGCGTTACAGATGACGGCGCTGCCGCTCGTCGTCGTTTACCTGCTGGCAGCGATCGTCGGTGCAGCCGGCGCCGAGTCACTCGGGGGGCTCGGTGCGCGAGCGGTCCTACTGTTCGTGGCGATGCTGCTGGCGGGGGCAGTGTTTGCCCTCGTGGCGACACCGCCGGTACTTACCGCTACGGCGCCGGATCTCGGCGCGTTCGCGCAGCTGCGGGCGTCGACAGTCCTCCCGCCGGCCGCACGTGACGCGGCGGCCGCGGGCACTGGTTCGCTGAGCGAATGGATCGGGCACCTGCTTCCCTCGAACCTGTTCGAGGCAGCGGTGCGCGGTGATGTGCTCCCGCTATTGCTCTTCACCACGCTGCTCGGGCTGGCGATCCGCCAGCTCCCCGACGGCCAGGGTCGACCGCTCCGGGAGATGTTCGCGACGCTGTCGTCGGCGATGCTGATACTCGTGCGGTGGCTGCTCGCCGCGACTCCACTCGGGGTCTTCGCGCTGAGCTTCGCGCTGGGCCGCACGACGGGGCTCGCGGCGGCGGGGATGCTCGGCGGCCTCGTGATCCTGCAATGCGGCCTCATGGCGGCGTTCACCCTGTTGCTGTACCCGGTGACCGCCATCACTGGTCGTACTTCGTTAGGCGCGTTCGCCCGCGCGGTGGCGCAGGCGCAGCTCGTCGCGGTCTCGACTCGATCGTCGCTGGCCGCCCTCCCGGCCCTCATCGAAGGTGGCCGCACGCATCTGCGGCTGCCGCAGTCGGCCGCGAGCTTCGTGTTGCCGTTGACGGTGTCCCTCTTCAAGCTGAACCGGACGGTCTCGAGCACCGCGAAGTTGCTCTTCTTCGGCTACGTCTTCGACGTGCCGCTATCGGCGGGCACGATTGCCACGTTCATTCTGACGATCATCGTGCTCAGCTTCAGTACTGTCGGCGTGCCGAGCGGTGGCGCGGCGTTCAAGACGCTGCCCGCGTACATCGCGGCTGGCGTGCCCATCGAGGGGGTCATCATCGCCGAAGCCGTCGAGACCATTCCGGACATCTTCAAGACGGTGCTGAATGTTACCGGAGACATGAGCGCCGCGGCCGTTCTGTCACGCGGCAGTCGCAGGGCGGAGCCAGCCGGTGCCCCGCTTCCCGCACCGGAACACGCGGCGTGATCGGACCGCTGTCGCTCCCGCTCGCGACCGTGCGTCGCGAGCCGGCGCTCGCTGCGCGTTTCGTCCTCTCGTCGTTAGGTCGGGCGGCGTTAGTGGGCGCGTCGGTGCTGTTGGTGCGCGAGTTCCTCGGTGGAGTGCTCGATCGGAGCGCTGGCGTCGCGCGTCCGCTCGTCGACGTGCTCGGCGCGAGTGGCGCGCTATGGGCGATCGCCGGTACGCTCGTCGCGACCCAGCTTGGGGCCGCGGCGCTCGCGTACGTCGCGCAGGTGAGTCAGCAGCGGCTCGTCGCCGCGATCGAGTTGAGCGCCATGGAGCGGCTCATCAACCACCTGCTCGGCCTCTCAGCCGGCTTCTTTGACCGACGCACGCATGGAGACCTGATCCAGACGGTCCGCCAGGACGTATCGCAGCTCCGCGCGGTCGCGGTGGCGGCCGCGACGATGGTCCTCGACGTGCTGCACGCCCTGGCACTGATCACGGCTGCCGCACTGCTGAGTCCTGCCTTGGCGGCGATCGCGTTCGTGCTCGTGCCGGTGGCCGCTTTTCCGGTGTACCTCGTCGCTCGGCGGACGCTCGCCAGCTCGTTCGGCGTGCGTCGCAAGGGTGTCGCGCTGTTCGACGTGCTCCTGCAGCTGGTTCGTGCGATCCGGATCATCAAGGTCTATCACGGTGAGCGAGCGGAAGCGGATCGGACGATCCACCGAGCGCGCCAGTACTTCGACGAGTTGATCGGCGTGGAGCGCACCCGTGCGCTCGCACGGGTGACACTCGAGTCGCTCGCGGGACTCAGCCTGGTCGCGGTCATCATCGCGGGCGGCATGCAGGTGTTGGGCGGGTCACTCGGGTGGCCGGAGCTCCTCGCATTCCTGATCGCCGCGCGAGCGGCCCAGGGTCCGCTCAACAACGTGAGCACGAGCTACCTGGAGATCCAGCGGTACGGGGCCAGCGTTGCACACATCGAGGCGCTCCTGGCCGAGCGGCCGGATGTGCGGGAGCGCTCCGACGCGGTCGCGATTCTCACACCACCGATGCGGCTGAGCGCCGACGGGCTCGGGTTCGGGGTCGACGGCACGACGATCCTTGACGGCATCTCGCTCGACGTCAGAGCCGGTGAAACGTTAGGCGTCGCCGGTCCGTCGGGCGCGGGGAAGACCACGCTCCTGAACCTGCTGGCGCGCTTCTACGACCCGACGAGCGGTGCTGTTCGACTCGACGGACGCGACCTGCGCGAGCTACGGCTCGACGACGTGTACCGGCAGATTGCCATCGTCGCCCAGGATCCATTTCTTTTCGCCACCTCGCTGCGCGAGAATATCCGCTGCGGACGACCGGCGGCCAGCGACGCCGAAGTCGAGGACGCTGCACGCGCGGCGGAGATTCACGACGACATTGTCGCGATGCCGGCCGGTTACGACACCGTCGTCGGGCAGGGTGGACGCAGCCTGTCGCGTGGAGAGGCGCAGCGCGTGAGCATCGCGCGTGCGGTGCTCAAGAACGCACCGATCCTGCTGCTCGACGAAGCGACGTCCAGCCTCGATTCGTTCGCCGAGGCGAGAGTGCAGCGCGCGATCGATCGACTCGCGGTGGGCCGATTGACGATCGCCGTCGCTCATCGGCTCTCGACCCTGCGCAACGCGACGCGGATCCTCGTGCTGAACGGCGGGCGCGTTGCGGGTCTCGGCACACACGCTGACCTGCTCGTGAGTTGCGGCGTGTATCGACAGTTGTGGGACGCTCAGGCCTCGGGAATCCTGGTGCATTCGCGCGAGATGTCGTCGCTGCTCGGCCCCGACGACACCCGGCGCGTCGCGGGCACATGATTCACTTCGTCGTCCCGGCGGCGCACGACGGGATGATTCGCGAGTACCTCGACTTCTGGGGCCGCGACGTCGCCGCGCGGTTTCGTGTGGTGCACACCGAGTCGCTTCCGTCGCTCGAGCGCTACTCGCCGGGAACATACGTGCTCGCCGCGCTCGACCAGCTCTCACCAGGCATGGCCGCGTTCGTGACGGCGCTCCATGCCGACTTCGCGTCGCGCGCGGACGTGCGGTTTCTCAATCATCCGACGCGAACGTGGCGGCGCCCGCAGCTGCTCGATCAACTCCACCGACGTGGATACAACGCGTTTCGCGCGGCCCCAATCTCCGTTGACCTCGAGTCACTCCGGTATCCGGTCTTCCTGCGGGACTGGCGCTCGCACGATGGAGCGTTGTCGCCTCTGCTGCACCGCCCGGCGGAGGTGGACGCCGCCATCGGCCGCATACTCCTTCAAGGGCGATCGGCGGCGGAGCTCGTCATCATCGAGTTCTGTGACACGGCCGACGCGAACGGCTACTACCGGAAGTACGCCGCGTTCGTGGTCGACGGGCGTGTCTTGCCACGCACGCTGTCCTACTCGCGCGACTGGATGCTGAAGTTTCAGGGCAGTGAGTTCTCGCGCGCCATGGTGGAAGAGGAGCTCGACTACGTGCGCACCAATCCACACGGGGAGACGCTGCGCGAGATCTTTGCGCTCGCCGGCGTGGACTACGGGCGCATCGACTATGCGATGAAGGATGGTCGAATACAGACGTGGGAGATCAATCTCAACCCAACGGTCGGACGCGGCCGACGCCCGCCCAGCGGAAACATTCCGCCCGAGCTCGATCAGATGCGCGAGTTGGTCAAGCAACACTTTTACCGCGGCTTCCGCGAGGCGTGGGAATCGGTCGACCTGGAGGCGGCCGATGCGGCCACGATCGAGGCGCAGGTTTCGGAACCGATCCGTCGTGCCGCGCTCGCCGAAGTGAACGGCGATTCTCGGGGCTCCGGCTCATCTGGGAACGACTGGCTCGCAGCGATGCGCCGACTGCTGCGTCCGGTGAAGCCGCTCGTTGCGCCGATGGTCGCGCCGGCCTTGCCATATCTCGGCCGCGTGGCGAGGCGAAGAACGCTGAACACCCAGCAATCAGCGTCGCGTGCCGATGGCGAATAACTTCTAGCAATGATCGACGACTCCGCCCCCCGTCCGCTTCCCGTCCTCCGCGCCATGGTCGATGTGCTCGACCGTGATCTGCTGCAGATCGTCGCGCGGCGCATGGCGCTCGTCGGCGAGATCGCGGCCTACAAGCGCCAGCACTCGCTCCGTATTCGTGACGCGCAGCGCGAGCGGGAGATCCTCGATGATCGGTGCCGCCGAGCGGAGGAGATGGGGTTACCGCGTGGGGAGATGGAGTCACTGTTCCGCGTGCTCATGCGCGCCAGCAGAGATCATCAAGCCTCGCTTCGCGCTGAGCTTCCTTACCAGTCGGCCTCGCGGACCGTGGCGGTGATCGGTGGTCACGGCGGCATGGGGACGCTCATGGCGCGCCTGTTCGGCGACCTTGGC
>Ga0075421_100005675_pt1 | contig 15115 bp, 13 predicted proteins | sample SoiMetdeltSBSDD5_FD_75292 | JGI IMG/M metagenome (GOLD analysis project Ga0075421, IMG submission 75292) | Bulk soil microbial communities from a Populus tree surrounding site in Tennessee, USA - Soil MetaG P. deltoides SBSDD5 | ecosystem: Environmental > Terrestrial > Soil > Tree plantation...
TTGGTGACCACGTCGCCCATCGGCGTGATCTCGTGCACGGTGCCCTCCAGACGCCGATCCAGGAAGGCATCGGTGCGCAGCAGCGCGGTCTGGCCAACCGCGACCCGAGGGATGTCGACCTCGTTGACCTCGGCGACGATCTGCAGCGGCTTCGGCACTCCGACGCGAAACAGCACCTGCCCCGCCTCGACGATCTCGCCCACCTCGCCGTCCCGCCGCAGGATGACCCCATCCATGGGCGCCGAGATGGTGAAGTAGGCGAGCTTCTCCATTTGCACGGAGATCAGCGCCTGGACCTGCCTCAGGTCCATGGCGATGCGCTCGTGCGCCTGAGTGGTGGCCACCCCCCGTCCCACCAGATGCGCGACCCGCTCCATCTCCCTCTTGGCAAATTCCTCTCGGGCCTTCAGCTCCTCAAGCTGTGCGCGCGGCTCCTTGTCGTCGAGGCGCACGAGGACGTCGCCCTTGGCCACGGTCTTACCCTCGCAGTAGCACATCTCGACGATGCGATTGCGCATCAGGCTCGTCACCTTGGCCCAGCGCACGGGCTCCACGGCACCCGTCGCGTAGACAATCTCGACGGCGGTCCCGCGTATCGCCGCAACAGCCGTGATCTCTGGCCCGCGCCCGAACCGCCACCCGGCCGCCACGGCAACCGCGAGAGCGAGGACCGCCAGGTGCGTTTTGCTCAAGGATCGGAGTTGCGACATGGAGTGTCGAGGAGAGGGGACCCAATCCGCAAATACGAGGAAATCTTGGCCGGAATGAAGGCCCTCCGTGCGTCAATTTATGTGCTCGGGCCGCTTCTTGGGCGCCGAATTGTCTCTAGCGAGCGAGGTGCCCCACGAGCCTAGGGAAAATCCGCCCCACAACGCGTGACGCTGGCGAGCCAAGACGGGGTAAGGGGGATGGCGCCCTGACGGCGAACGCGCGCCTGCGGCCCTCTAGCTGGCTTTTTAGGCCTGGCCATGTGCTGCCGGGTCCAGATGTCGCTTTTTCGCTAGCCGAGCCGAACCAACGGTCACGCCAAGAATCCGAGCGGCCTTCTCGTCATCGCCTCCAACGCGAGCGTAGGCGTCTGCCAGCTTGGTGCGCATGATAGGATCGCTCCAATCGACCTTCTCCGCCCGCTTGGCGTCGATGGGCTTTAGGTTTCACTAGAGGATGGCGAGCCTTGGCTTCGCACAACGTCTCGGCCTTGGCATAGGCACGCATGGCACTCCGCCGGCGGTCGGGATCGAGCCCGGCAAAGGCCGTCAAGAACGCGTCGCTGCGAACGTAAGCTCGGAGGCCCTCGACATCGCCGTTGCTGGCCAGTCGTTTGAGCACAGTAGAGATCGATTTGAGGCAGCCTCTAGGTGTCGGCATGGTGGTAGTCGCCATGAATTTCCAGCAGCACGGCGGAAAATCTTCTTCGTGCCCCCATTTCTCAGCCCTTCGTATCCTCGAACAGTTTGCCCAAGCGCCTAATGACTTTGCTGGCGACCTCACCGCCGACATCCTGGCGATTGTCATCATAGACCAGGAGCGTCTCCATCGATGCGTGCCCAGAAAATTCACGGACGGCCCGGACGTTGCCTTTGCTTTCGTCAAGCGCAGCCGTAATCGCCGCGTGTCGGAGGCCATGAGGGCGGATGACGCTGCCGAGCTTGGCGCCCATTGTCTGCAAAAGCTTGTGGATGCCATCGCCGGAAAGCCGGCGACCAGCGAGCACGCCACCGCCCTTGCCGACCTGGAGGAAGAGTGGCCCTGGCTCCTTGCCGCGGAGCGCAACCCAAGCCCGCAACTTGGCCGTCACCAGCGGATCGAGCGAGAGGAATTTGCGCTCGCGCTTGCCCTTGCGCAGGACGCTCAAGCGGTTGCCCCGAGGGTCAAAGTGCTCAAGATCGAGCGCGACGACCTCGCCGCGACGCAAGGCCCGGCCGTAGCCCAACAGCAGGAAAATGGCCACATCACGAGCGGCCTTGGCCTGATGGGGTTGGGCCTTGGCGTATTCGAGGAGCATCACCACCATGTCCCGCTCCGGGCCTCGCGTGTCCCGATAGGCCTCGGCTCGGACGTTGCGCGTTGCCAAGTCGTACGTGACGAACCCAAGTTCTTTGCCGAGTGCTACGAGCGACCGCAGCGCCGAGAGCCGGCGGTTGATGGTGCTCGGCGATAGCCCACGGTCGATCATGGCCGAACGATAGGCGCGAACGATTTCGTTGGCTTCGCCTTGCGGCTTCGCCAGCAACGCCGTCACCGCCTCAGCAGTGGTCAGAGAGGTGGTCATCAGAAACTTACCAAGCCAGTCCGAGAAATGCCGGAGGTCGTTGCTATAGGCGCGGAGCGTCTGCGGGCTGCGCCCCTCGCGCCAACGCTCGATTAAGCGTGCGGCATCGATCAGCCGCGCCGCCACTGGGTCGAGATTGAGAGGGACCAGCGCTGTCATCGTTCGTCTCCGCCGGTCGAGATCCGAGCCCGCACGGCCAGAGTGCTCCCCTGTTGGGTGTCGACCTCTGCAAAGAGGTCGGGCTGTTTCTCCGGCCTGCGACCCTTGGCGTTCACGTCGTAGTACTCGAATGGAATGAACGTGTACGCCTTGCGGACGGCCCAGCGCTGAAACTCCGACAGACTTCGATGTCCGATGCGTTGATTGCAGCCGCCCAGCGGCAAGCCCCTAGTGCGATCCCCGTAGATCATCGGGTAGGGCCGAATGCCGCGCGCGACCATCTTCTGGAAGCGGTACATGACCCGCTCCCACGTCTCGCGGTGGTCGTAACCGACGAGCATGTAGACGAGCAGGCATGTCGGCGGAATACCGTGCTCTTCCAGAAGATCAACGCCAGCGAAGAACCGCGCCTCATCGCCGATGTTGTCCCAGGCCGTATAGAGCCGCCGCGTCGTGAACTGATCGTCCCGCACGGGGATGGATGCCAGCGCCTTGGCAACATCGGTATCGACCATTCTGATGTTGATGCCTTGGTTCAGGCAGACCTTGAAACCACCCGATATGATCTCGGCGATGCGCGCTTGCCATTGCTCGCGGGGTTGCCCGAAGAAGTCGTTGTCGAGCAGATGGATGTGCTTCGGCCATGGCTCGCCGCGCCAGATCGAGGCGATGGTGTTTACGGAGCGCGGCTTGCCCTCCTTCTTGGGAACCACGCAGAAGCCGCATTTGAGGCGGCAACCGCGTTGCGTGAACCCTATGGATCCACGGAAGTGCGGATAGATGGAGTAGTCGTATCGCTCGTTATCCTCGACCCCTAGGTATTCCTCGACCGTGGTGTTGTCGGCAAGATTGTGCGTTCCGCCGACGATGGCATCGGGAAAAGCGGCGAGGAATGCAGCGACGCGATCCGCGCTGAAGGAGAAGAGGGCCGACCCATAGACGCGCGCGTAGTCGGTCTCCAACAGCCCGCGCTCGACGTCCTTGGTGAAGTACAGGTCATCGCCCTGCGCACGGTGGTGGTGCGCAAGCTTCATCAGAGCAAGGTTTGGCAGCTTGCCGTCGATCTGTGTCAGCCGAACCCGCACGCTAATTGCCCCCTATTTTGCTGCGAGAAGAGATCGCTGCACGCAGCCGGCGGGAACCCACCAATCCCACCAAATCACCATTCAAGCCAGAGCCCTCGGCGCGCTACCTACCCTCCAATGCGCGGCACTGGCTCGTCCGCGGCAACGCCCCAACCACAACCCACTGATGCGACGATCAGCGTGCTTCTCGACCCACCGCCCAAGCCATCGCCGGTTTGATCCTGGCAGGGGCATCCAAAGCGGTGTCTGTGACGCGGGCCGATGGGGCACCCTCCTCATGCCTGCTGACGTTGCTCTGCGAACCCCGACGCGTACCGCGGCGGCAGTGGCCGATCCTCCAGCTCCGGCAGTGGGCGCGCGGTGAAGCTCTGCATGTCGTTGGAATAGGCTCGCAGCGTCTGCGGACTGCGCCCTCCTCCAGCGATCCCGGTCAGCCGCTCCACATCGAGCGCGCGCGCAGCAAGCGCCTCAAAAGGCACGATGGCTGTCATACAATCCTCACCTCGATGAAAGCGCGCAGTTGGGCCAATCTGCTTGGCGTCTCTGCAAGATTCGGGGCGGTTCGGGAGGTTCTAGCGGTTTGGTTGGAGCACTCAGGCGAGAAATGGCAGAGTGACAACTCCCGCCCATCCGGTGGACACAAAACCGCCAAAACCGCCAAAATCGCACTCATGCGACCTGCTCAATGAACAAAGTGCAGCATGGCCATGCGTGTTGTCCGACAAGCGAGCAAACGAGCGCCCGTCGACGATGCGGCCTTTGACACTTGCCAGCCAGTTGCCCAGCGCCCTGGTTGGAGACTTCTTATTGCAGGCCCCGGTCAACTCGATGGCTTCGCGCAGGTGATCAATTTGGCGAGAGAGAGCCTGGGCTGCCGTACACGCGCTGCCACGCCCAGTCCCGATTGCCTGGGCCCAAGCACCGAGAACGGCATTCAGCGTCTGCAGTTCGGGATCTTCGGATCGCGCGGCCGCTAGCGTGTCAACGGGGTCAGCGCGGCCAAGCCAGAGGAGCGCCCCCCGGACGCTCTCCGACCAACCTGTGTAGCTCCCAAACGGTGGCGGCTTCACTGGTTTGCCAGCAGCGAAATAGGAACGCACGACTATTAGCACGGCCGCCACATAGTGAGCACGATTTGCAAGGACCTTCTCTACTGGGTTGCTTTTAAACCGGCGCAGCTCGGGTCGCTCGGCCTTTGCGTCCAACCGACAGGTCACCGCTCTCCGAACGAAATCGCCCTTCAAACGGATGTTGTTACCCGTAGCAAACACAGTCATCCGATTTGGAATTATGGGTTGTTCCGAGCGACCCAGAATGCGGGGACTTAGAAGTGGGCGCTCGGCGAGCTGACACAAAAAGTCACCGCCGAGTTCACCATTTACATTGTCCACAGAGACAAGTGGATATCCAGCCAAGACGCACGCGACGAGCCGCTTCTCAGTTTCAGCCTCATCTCGGCCAGCGGCGATTACATGGCAAGGCTGGCCGACGGCGACCGCAGAAGCGACATCCATGAGGAAGGATTTTCCAGTGGCTGGCGTTGGCGCTCCTGCCACGTGGATTGGGGCGTTTGAAAAAGCCGGGCGTACCACCGGCGTGATGATCGCGGAGAGAGCAACGCTCCGACTCGGCTCGTCAACGAATGGAAACTCCTCCAGCAGGTCATCAAGAACACTCAGGGCCTTGAGCCCGTCGGACCTCGATGGGTACTCTGGGATGGGCGGCAGGATGGGCGGAGCAATGAGCAGCAGCTGTGTCTGGGGATCGTAGCCACCTTCCGCGAGGATCGTTCCGTCCGGCCGCAACGTTGGCGTAGTCAATATACCCTGTACAGGCGGAAACTTCCAATCTCCGGCTCGCTCCACGATGATCTCGGCCACGTCCTTTGGTGCGTCGGTTGGGATCCAGTCCTGTTCACGTCGCCGGTATCGCTGCCACTCAACGTGCTGACCCATCTGGTCGCGCATGTACCCAACAGTAACGTTGCGAAGAGCAGCCGTTTTCGCCTTCCGCTCATTGGAGGCTGGGACCGTACATGTGATCGGTCTAACGAGCTTTCCAGCACGCTGGAAAAAGGGAACCCCTGCAGCGATCAGATGCCGCTCGGCTTCGGTTGCGATGTGTGAAAGCTGACCGGCATCTCTGCGGATGATCGGCAATGTGCGGGAATTGGCGGTAGATCGGCCGTTTTGCAAGCCGATGTAGGGTCGACGATTCATATCGAGCTGACGGCGCAAAGCATCTGCGCCCGCGTCGCGCAATACATCGTTGGCGTCAGGAAAAGAGCTCATGAGTTGACCCTTTCCACGCTGCCCACCACCGTCTTGATGTCGACAGTAATGCCTCGCTCAAAAAGGCGCTCAGCCAACAGATGGGCATTGCGTTGACCCACCTCGTCGCCGTCCGCAACGATGGTTACAATCTCTGTGTAGTCCGGAACCGCTTCAGCGAGATGCGGCATGCGACTGGCGCTACCTGCGGCCCATACGCCGAGCCCCGTTGCGACGTGGACACTTAGTGCACTCTCAATGCCCTCGGCAATCGCTAGCCCAAGGTTATCGTTCGGCGGCGCGAGCACGATGGGGGTGCCCAGCGATGGGCCGACCATGATTTTGTCGCGGTCGGTCCCTGCCTTGCCGCGCCCATCGACGCGAAGGCGCGTCAGATGCACGCCAGTGATCGCCCCCCGCGACACAGCGAGCCGGCCGGGCTCTGGCTCATGAGCGAGCGCGAACGCGGCCAACATGGCCGCGTAGGGGTGTTTTGGTGGGCGTGGTGGGATATAACGAAGGGTGGTCGGCACAAGCGGCATTCGGATGCCGCGCGAAGCTAGATAATCGACCAACGTGACGCTTGACGGGCGAGATTGGTCCCGGAGCCATCGGGCCTTGTCGCGCTGACCTATGCCAACTTCTAGGGCTGCGGTGTTGCTGGTCCGGCGAGGTCTGGGTCTCGGCCTGGTCGACGCGCCGGGCCGCCAGGGCTTCAACCCCAGCTTCTCGCGCACGTAGTCGCGGCACCTGAGCGGATCGTCACAATCGCGACCGAAACTATGGACACGAAATCCGTCAGGCGCCGTCGGATCGAGCCACACTCGCAGCGAACGATCATGCGGGCCATGGGCGGGGCCCGGCACCAGGAAACCGTCGCCACCTAGCACTTCGCCGCCGAGGGCGCGTGCGATCTCCTGGATTGGGAGGCCGGCTAGTTCATTGTGTCGATTGCGGCGGTCGATGCGCATTGCCTGTTACCATCGTGTTGGACGGCCGATACGCTAGACGGGTTTTCGGTGTTCGGCTTCTTTTCAGCGCGGCTACGCTGTCTCAGAGCAGCGACCGGCTTTTTGTGGGGGTCGATGCCTGCAGAAGCTGCATCATCATGGCCCATCTACTGCGAAGGGACGCCGCGCTCGCGGGGGGACGGCAGACGTGGCCGATGCGCGGGCGGGCGCGGCAGCACCTGCAACCGGCGTGTCGACGTCGCGCGCCTCGATTAGCTTTCGGCGTGCAGCGTGGCACTCAGACCTCAACCAACGCGAGGAGTTCGGGCCGACGCGCACTGGTGGCGGATAGCGCTTGGCCTTGATTCCGCGGTACAGGGTGGAGGGATTAAGCGGCCTATCCCCGCCGAAAAAGGCGCATGCGGCGGCTAGAGTCATCATGTCCTCGGCGCCTGCCGTCGCCGATGCTGGCGCGCCCGTCGGCGCGAAGGGTACGGGCGCGACGGCGGCCATGGCATCCGGCATTATCGCCGTCGTTGATAGCGCCGTCCGCTGGACGTTGTGCATGTCGTGGCTCCACATGGCATAGGATGCAGAGCCATATACGGGCGACGCAGAGGCGTGTCAGCGCCGTGTCAATTTTGGGGTCGCCGTAGCGGACCCTTATTTCGCCATCTACGCCCGACGACCTGCGCGTTCAAGCGCGATCAGCGCACAGTCCGGGCAGCGCTTGCGCTTGAGATCTCCCGTGCTGAATTGCGGGAGAATTTGGTCTTTGGCTCTTCGCGCAAATGTTTCGGGTCTCCTCGGTCTGCCCACCGGAGGCAGGACTTCCCAAACCGACCGGAGAAACCGTGCAAACGGGCCTTCAACTTTTGTCTTGTCTCTCTTGTCCCAGCGCATCGCTACGCTGCCACCGGCAATAGCGTACGTTTGCGCAAGTGCCTTTAGCAGCCAATCGGTGTCGCTGGCGCTGCCTCGGCGCTCTCTCGCATTCCCTTCCTCGGCTCGCCGGTCCGCTACCTTCTTGTAGGCGTCGGCGAAGACATCTAGCGCTGGAATCAGAAGCCCGAGCCCATAGCCAACACTCCGAGCGGTCTGGACAGTAGTATTAGCAGCCTCTTGTGAGCCATCGGCTTCGCTTCGCTTAGGAGGAGGAGGGCTTGAGGCGGAAATTGCGCCGAGCGTCGCGATGATGTCCGGGCTCACGCCGTTCAGCCGCATCCACAGATCGTCTTCGAGAGCACCGCTCGCCTTAATCGACGCAGCTAGCGACGCTGCCTGCTGAACTACACCGGTCCTCCATTTTCGTTCCAACTGCTGATGATCGCCCTTTCTGTCCTGGCAGATCATCCAATAGGTATGGATAAACCCTTCAATCTTCCCACGGCAAAGCGGGCAAAATACAACGTGACCGGCTTCAAGCTTTTCAAAAAATGCGTCATCGAGGTCAGGACGTTGCGCAGATCGATTGCCAAACGCCGCGGCAAGCTTGTGAAGGTTTTCCGGGGCCAACCAGGGGCGTTTCCCATTGCTCCGGGAGGCAACGGTCTGGCGCGATAGCGCCTCGTTCAATTCCTCAAGGCATTTGGACAGAGTTTGCCGGGCTTGAGGCAGCACATTGTTGACGATGTCACGAATAAAGGCGGCTAGGAACTCCCCCGGCAGTGTTCCCGCGTGTTCTCGGGTCGCAGACAATACGCTCACTAGCGGCTCGAGGATGCGCAAGAGGTGCTCGCGCGCTTCGACGTTAGCGAGGGTCGGAATTACAACCTCACCGATGAGATCGCCTTGGACAGAAACCCGATGCCCTCTGTTCATGCCGCCACCGCCAAAACGCCCAGGCCGACAAGCCAGCTCGCCCATCGCTCCAACGCCTCACGCTTCTCCTTGGCGTAGTCGTATTGGTCGTAGACACCGAGCGTGACGCCGGCCTTGGTGATGGTCCGGTGGTTGAGGATGTGGCCGCGCACAATTGGGGGTACGCCGAGTCTCGCCATACCGCTCGCCGCTGAGCGCCGCAGGTCATGCGCAGTCCAGCGTGCGAGTCCGAAGCGTTCCTGCGCACGCAGGAGCGTTTTGGCGACGACGAGCGGCGATAACGACCCAGTCCCATCCTTGTTGGGGAATACGAACTCCGCATCCTTGCCGGCGTCGGCGAGAGCTTGCCTGATGATCTCGATGGCGGAGTCGGACAGTGGAACGACGTGCTTGTGTCCGTTCTTAGTTCGCGCGCCCGGAATGATCCAAGTGCGGGCATCGAGGTTGAGTTCGGCCGTCTCCAGACCGGAGACCTCGCCCACGCGCTGCCCGGTCACCAGGCATAGCTTGACGATCCTTTGGCATGCCGGTGATCTAGCAAGCGCCAGAGGCAGGTCGGTCCACACCTTGACGATCTCATCGTCACTGAGCGTGCGCTCGCGCGGCGTCGAGCCAATCGGCTTCTTCATCCCGTCGAACGGATTGTGATCCATGTCGCCACGCGCGACTGCCCACCGGATGACCGCCCTTAGGTCCTCGAAGACGCGTCCAGCCTCCACACGGCGTCCGCGTTTCAATACGGGGTCGACCGCCCGGTTCATGTCGCGTCGATGAAGGTCGGAGAGCTTCACGCTGCCGATGACGGGCGTGACATTTTTGGCCAATCGACGCTCAATCTCCTTGGCGCTCCGCAGATTCGGCCTGGCATGCTTCTCAAGGAAGCTCTCGATGATTGCGGCCACTGTCATTGCGCCAGCGGCCTGGGCAGCCAGCACGGCCCGCGGATCCTGCCCCTGCTGCAAGTGTGCCCGCGCTTCAATCGCCAACGTGCGGGCCCGCGCGAGGGAGGTGGCGGGATACGTCCCAAGCGTCATGCGTGCGCGCTTGCCCACCCCGGGCGGCGTGAAGAGTAGCGTCCAGGTCTTGCGCCCGCCCTTCGACACCCGCAGAGCCAGGCCGCGCGTGCTGGCACTATCGTCGAAGTAGTCGGTCTGGTCCGTGGATTTCACGCCGCCCACGAAGCGGTCCGTCAAGGAGACCCGCGGCATGTGTCTCACCCCCGCGCCGATTCCGTACCTGGCAGGTACAGCTGCACGCGCTTGGGTGCAATTGCTAGCCATGGGACGCGACGGGTTGCGATGAGGTTATCCACCAAATCAACAGGTTGGTCGATGCAGGGGATGGCATGCCGTGGCACGCCATTGCATGGCAGTTATCTGTTAACCGGCTGGTCGTAGGTTCGAATCCTACCCGCGGAGCCAATAGAATCAATGAGTTAGCTTTTCGACGCCAAAGCGCGTGCTGCGGGCGCAGTGGAAGCTCAAACGCCTGCGCCGGCGACACTGGGGAGCCAGAGACTCATTGGCGCTTCTTGGATGTCGGCAGCCGAACATCGGAAGCCGTGTGAATCGAGAGGTTCATGCACGGTTTTGGGAGCACGCGGAGGTGCGATCGCTCCGCGTGGCTCACAGAAGCCGACTTCCCGCCGCCATCTCCCGCCAAACGACTAGCTCCGTTGAGAGCGAGTGCGCCCCCTGGGTCGCAGTTGGAACAGCGTGATGCCGCTCAGCACGAGTACGGCACCTGCAATCTGCGACGGTGCGGGAATTTCCTCGAGCAGAGTGACAGCGAGGATCGCGCCGAAGACTGGCATGAGATGGATGAACTGACCCGAGCGACTTGCTCCGAGCTGCGAGACGCCGTACGACCAGAACAAGAACGCAAGCACGGACGCAAATAGCGCAATGTAGCCGACGCTAAGCAGGATCGGCACCGATGCAAAGACAGCAAGCTCGGTTGTGGAAGATAGACACAGGAAAGGACCGAGCAGCAGGAGCGCGCAGCAATGCTTGCCGCCAGCGCAGCGCTCTGCGGCAAGTCTGCCGGGCGGCGTCGCAACAGCAACGAATACAGGGACCAGATCGCCACCGCCAGGAGCATCCAAAGGTCACCGGCAGTGAAGCCGACGTTGCGGATCTGGGTGACGTCGCCGCGCGTAATCAGGATCACGGCGCCGGTGACAGAGACAGTGGCGCCTGCGAGTTGTCGCTGGGTCGCGGATTCCAAGCCGAGCAGTATCGCACCGGCGAGAATGACCACGGGCGATAGCGAAAACAGCAGCAGCGCATTCATTGCCGTGGTGGTCTGCAGCGCGAGATAGACGAGCGTGTGGAACGCGGCGATGCCGCTTGCACCCAAGCCGAGAATGAGCTGCCATTCGCGGCGGATGGCACCGGCATTCCTGCACGCGTCTTGCCAGGCGAAGGGAGCCAGCAGCACGAGCGCTGCCAACCAGCGCGCAAAATTGAGCATTACCGGATCGATCTGGCCCCGCATCGCCCGCCCCGCGATAAAGTTGCCCGACCAGAACAGAGCAGCCAGCGTCAATGCCAGCGCCGGGCGCAGCGACGCAGCCGGTGCGGCTGACCCTGCTCGTGGCGTGATCGCCATTGCGGTTGCGAACTCCAGGTTCAGGTTCCTGCGATTGGACCGACGCGCAATCAGTCCTGCATGCTGGAGCGGGGCCAGCAGCTAGACGATTTTGCCCGGATTCATCACGCCGCGCGGGTCGAGCGCGAGTTTGATTGCGCGCATGGCGTCGATGGCGGCGCGCCCGTGCTCGGGCTCGAGAAAATGCTTCTTGCCCTCGCCGATGCCGTGCTCGCCCGTGCAGGTGCCCTCCATGACGAGCGCGCGCTCTGCCAGGCGCTCGATGAAAGCCTTCGCGCGGACAACCTCCGCAGGGTTGTCCATCATCACCAGCACGCACGCGTGAAAGTTGCCGTCTCCCACATGCCCGACGATCGGCGCAACGAGCCCGCTCCTCGCAATGTCCTCTTGAGTGGCCGTGACACATTCCGCCAGCCGTGAGATGGGCACGCAGACGTCTGTCACGACGACCTGCGCACCGGCCCGGTATGACTTGGCAGCCCAGAAGACGTCGTGCCTTGCCTGCCAAAGTCGATTGCGCTCCTCCGGTCGAATCGCCCAATCGAAGCGACTCCCATTGCACCCCCGCGCGATCTCAGCGAAGCGCTCCGACTGCTCGGCAACGCCTGCCTCCGTGCCGTGGAACTCCAGGAAGAGGGTCGGCTGCTCGGGCATCGAGAGCTTCGAGTAGGCGTTGCAGACCCGGATCTGCATGGCGTCGACCAGTTCGACGCGCGCCATGGGGATGCCCGACTGGATTGCCGCAATCGCGGCATCGCAACAGGCTTTGATGCTCGGGAATCGGCAAACGCCCGATGCCGTCGCCTCGGGGATGGCATGCAGCTTGAGCGTGAGCTCGGTGATAATTCCAAGCGTGCCTTCCGCGCCGACGATGAGCCGCGTGAGATCGTAACCGGCAGACGATTTGCGAGCGCGGCGGGACGTTGACATCACCTCGCCGTTCGGCAGCACGACCTTGAGGGCCAGCACATTATCTTTCATGGTGCCGTAGCGAACGGCAGTGGTTCCCGAGGCGCGCGTCGATGCCATGCCTCCCAAGGAGGCGTCAGCCCCCGGATCGACTGGGAAAAACAAGCCCTGATCGCGCAGGTATTCGTTGAGCTGCTTGCGCGTGATCCCCGGCTCGACCACGCAATCGAAATCCTCAGCGTGGATAGCGAGTACCCTGCTCATCTCCTCGAGATCGATGCAGATCCCCCCGAACGGCGCGTTCACATGCCCTTCGAACGAAGTTCCGGTGCCGAACGGAATGATCGGCACGCGATTCTCGCTGCAGACTCGAACCGCTTGCCGGACGTCCTCTGTCGATCGCGGAAAAAAGACAGCATCCGGCGGTTTGCCCGGCACCCACGTTGTCGTATTGGCGTGTTGCTCTCTGACGGCGCGTGACGTGCTGAGGCGGTCGCCGAAGGCGGCCGAGAGCTCGGCGATGGTTCGCCCGATTGCCGCCCGTTCCTGTGGTGATTGGGTGGACGCGAGCATGAAGGGCTCCGGATATCGAAAGGAACAAGAGGCCGCACTTTCGATCCGGGTAGGCGTCAAGTAAACTCACTATGTAGTATACTTCAGGGACCCTGGTGCAATGGTGCGTTCGGCAGCAAAGACTCGGGGCCGCATACTCGATGCCGCCTATGTGCTCTTTAGGAAAAAGGGGTTCACACGCGTCAGCGTGGACGAGATTGCGGAAGCCTCTGGCATCACGAAGCGAACGCTCTACGCTCACTTCGTGAGCAAGGACCAGTTGCTGGCGACAGTGCTGGACGCCCAGCACCACCTCGCGTTCGATGCGTTTCAGACCTTTGGCAGCAAGCTTTCCGGCACGGCCGGCGAGATGGTCGCGGCAATCTTCGAGGAGCTTGCCACGTGGGCGGCACGGCCCAGGTGGGCCGGGTCTGGCTTCACCCGACTGGTCATCGAGCTCGCCGATCTGCCGGGCCATCCCGCGCGCAAGATCGCAAAGCAGCACAAGGCGTTATTGGAATCGCACTTGGCCCAGCTGCTTGCTGCGGCTGGAATTCCAGCCGCAAAGTATCGCGCTCGCGAACTGTGGCTACTGTTCGAGGGGGCTATGGTACTGGCCTTGATCCACGGCGATCGCGCTTACATTGGCGCCGCCTCCGAGGCAGCGAGGATCCTGCTGTCGGCACCGCGAAGGCACGACCTGAAAAGTCGAGCCGACAGATGCGTGGACCAGCAATGAAGTCCGCTTCGGGCCTACCGTCTGGCAGCGGCGAACGTCCGGCAGGTCTAGCCCCGACAGCTGCCGAAGCCGTTGCACTGCAAAGATTTTCAGCCTTGCGCCAAGCAGAAATGCCGACCTTGAACACAAGTCGTCTCTACATTACACGCTGAGTTCTGCAATAAGACGATGCCGGAATCCCCATGCGATTGGATACGCTGCTTCGGTGGCTGCGCCAGGCGGCGGTCTTTGGAACACTTATGCTTCCATGTCGAGCTGATGCCGCTGGAGAAATTCGCCGTCTCGACATCGGCGGTCATCCGCGCGTCTACAAGATAGAGGCGGTGGGTCCCGCGCCCGCCAACGGAGCGTTGCGGCCCATCATCATCGAGCTGCATGGCGTCGGCACCGATGTGCGAGATGCCAACGCGAGCCGCTTCTTTCCCAACTTCTCGACCGTCACGGGGATGCCGTCAGTCCTGCTCGTTCGCCCGCAAGGTGCCAACCGCACCTGGGACACGATCCCAGGCGGCGTTTCCGACTGGAGGCGATTGTCCGGCACGGATGGGGTGCCCGTCGATGACATCGCATTCCTGCGCGCCGTTCTCGCGGACGTTGCGGCGAATGATGGCGGCGACCCGAAGCGCGCGGTTCTCTATGGGATCTCCGCCGGCGGCTACATGACGGGTCGGCTCAGCTGCGAGATGAGCGACGCCTTACGCGCCATCGGAAATCTGATCGCCACTTCAAGCCGCGACCAACTGGAGGCGTGCCCGCAAGGCAAGCCGTTGCCGTACCTGCTGTTGATGAGCAAGACCGATCCGGTCAATCCATACGCCGGGTTGAAACGCGATGGGAGCGGAGATCTCATCTCTGCGGAAGAGACAGTTGCGCATTTCGCTCGCCGCAATGGTTGCCGTATCGCGACGGAAGAAACCGTTCCGGTGACCGACGCCAACGACAGATCGACGGCTGTGATCGTGCGCCACGGCGAGTGCACAGGCGGCGCAGAGGTCCTGTTCTACCGATTGGATGGCGCCGGTCATACGCTGCCGTCGCGCATCCGTTACGACAGCGACCGCGACAACGTGGTCAACCGAAACATCGAGACCGCGCAGGAGCTGTGGTCGTTCTTCGCGCGGCATCTTCGCCGCTAGGCCGGCCGAGTCAGTTCAGGGTTGTGGCAAAGGAGCCTCGATTACCCCGCAACAGGATGCGACCACCGCACTCGCGACGACAGCTCGACGAGACCGGCAACGACCATTGCCCCGCTCGCCGATCTCCGCCCGCATGCTGCACGCACCCGGCGACGCACAAATCCCCATAGCGCCCGCGGCAACGCCAGCGCCCACCGCTCGCGGGTTCCTTCCCTGGCGGCTTTCGGACACCGGCCCCACTGCGCCTGGTCACCGTCGTGATGGGCCGGCATCCGAAACCCTTCACATAAGGCGGTCGTTCCATCGGCAAGGCCATTCGATCGAAATCGATCCCTAAGCGACACCCCGCAAGCCCTGGATCAGTATCGTCAGCTTCAAGTCGGGATGGCCGGCCAAAGCGAAGGTCACTTGCTCGTATCGGAGAAAGCCTTTCACGGGATGATCGAACGTCCGTTCGCCGCCTTCCCGCCCGAGCACCACGTGCTCATGCCAGTATCGCTTGAACGCGTCGCTGCGCTCGCTCAGGTGTTCGACGAGACGGTGAATGGCCGGATCGTTCAGGTGCGCGCTTACGTCGGCGCGAAACTCCGCCACGACGCGTCGGGCACGGTT
>Ga0075421_100005676_pt1 | contig 15113 bp, 14 predicted proteins | sample SoiMetdeltSBSDD5_FD_75292 | JGI IMG/M metagenome (GOLD analysis project Ga0075421, IMG submission 75292) | Bulk soil microbial communities from a Populus tree surrounding site in Tennessee, USA - Soil MetaG P. deltoides SBSDD5 | ecosystem: Environmental > Terrestrial > Soil > Tree plantation...
GGCGACCGACTTGCCGTGTGCGTCGGCGATGGCCGTGAGCGTCGGGTCGGTGAACAGGTTGTTGCGGCCCTCGGCGAAGCCGCCCCACGACTCGATCTGCACACCGTGGGCCTCCATGACCTCTTGGTCGGCATGGCGCTGGAAGAACGGGTTCGTCTCGATCTGGTCGACTGCTGGGGTCACCTCGTTGTGCTCGATGAGGTCGACGAGCCGGTCGGGGTAGAAGTTCGCGACACCGATCGCTCGGGCGAGGCCGTCGGCGTGGAGCTGCTCCATCGCTCGCCACGAGCTGTAGTAGTCGCCGAGCGGCTGGTGGATGAGGTAGAGATCGACATGGTCGAGACCGAGTCGCTCCAGGGACCGTTCGAAGGCGGCCTTCGCGTTCGCCTCCCCTGGGTTCTGGATCCACAGCTTGGTGGTGATGAACAACTCGACGCGGGGGATGCCGCTGCTACGCACGGCCCGGCCGACGGCTTCCTCGTTCCCGTACGAGGCGGCGGTGTCGATGTGCCGGTACCCGACCTCCAAGGCCGTTGCGACGGCCTGCTCGGTCTCCTCCGGAGGGATCTGGAAGACGCCGAAGCCCACGATCGGCATCTCGACACCGTTGTTGAGGGTGACGTCCGGGATCGTGATCATGCGCGGTAACTCCTGCCACTCGTCGCCTTGGACCGTCGACTCGTCGAGGCGGACACTACGGCCCGCATCCGTGCGTTCCTGACCTCACGCCCGCGCGGTCATCTGTGCCCAGCTGGTCAGGGACGCGCCGAGCGGCGCTCTGTGTGCTCCGCGGCAAGGTCGGGCTGCTCCTCCCGGGCTGAGGACCGATGAACGCTCTCGGTTGGGGGAGCTGGAGCGCGAGGTCAAGGAGTCGCGCCTGGCGAACGAGATCTTGAAGGCGGCGTCGGCTTTCCTTCGCGCGTGGGCTCGACCCGCGACCACCGAAGTAGTCGCGTTCATCGACGCTCACCGGACCCGGTTCGGGGTCGAGCCGATCTATCGCGTGCTGTCTGAGCACGGGGTCAAGATCGCCCCGAACACCTACTGGGTGGCCCGCAAGCCCGACTTCCGGGACATCAGGACGCCTTCGGTAGCAGTCATCGCCTGGTCAACGCTCTTGAAGCGTCGGGTAGCTCGCCCTGCTCATGGACTAGGTGGACGATCCAGCCGAGGCCAAAACGGGCACTATTGCAGTGGATGCAACATATGGCGCCTGATCTGGTCGGGTCCGAGTCGGGCCATGCTGGTGTCTCTGCAGCCACTAGCAGGGTGTTTGCGGCCCGCTGCTGACCGATGCAACGATGTTGCGTCAGATGCAACAGCACCGGCCGGGCGGTGGGAGCAGTGAGGATTGGTGGAAATGCCCGGCTCGGCGGCGCTGGTCTTGGTCGAGGGGGTGCGGCACCTTGACGAGGCCGCTGCGGTGTTTGACGCGATGGTGGAGGGCTGGTCGCGTCAGCAGCTGAGCCGACGGCTGGGGGAGACGACGGTACGACGCCGGGCGAAGCTGTTGCGGCGTTTCGTCGAGTTCTGCGGTGAGTACCCATGGCGGTGGACGCCCGGCGACGTCGAGGACTTCACCACGGCGCTGATGTCGGGCCCCGATCGGCGGGCGGCTTCGACCATCCGCGGCTATCAGGTGGACCTGCGGGTGTTCTGCGACTACCTCACCGACGCCCGCTACGAATGGCCAGGCGAGTGCGAACGCCGCTTCGGGGTGGTCCCGGTCCAGGTATGCCACGAGTGGAACACAATCGCTCACCTGGCCGACTACGAGGGCAACCCGGAGCGCCGACCGTTCACCTATGACGAGCTGCAAGCGTTCTTCGACCACGCCGATGCCCGGGTGGAACGCATCGCCGGCTCTGGTCGCAAGGGCGCTCTGGCAGCCCTGCGGGACGCCCAGCTGTTCAAGACCGCCTATGCGTTCGGGCTGCGCCGCCACGAGCTCGTCCGCCTCGACGTCGCCGATCTGCGAGCGAACCCCCATGTCAAGGCGTGGGGCCGGTTCGGGTCGCTGCATGTCCGCTACGGCAAAGCAGCCCGTGGCGGTCCGCCCCGGCGCCGCACGGTGCTCGCGGTGCCCGAGTTCGACTGGGCGATCGACGGGTTGCGCCAGTGGGTCGAGGACGGCCGAGCCCGGTTCCAGGCGGGCGGGCATCCGGCGTTGTGGGTGACCGAGCGGACCAGCCGGGTCTCGGTGCGCTACGTCGACGAGCGATTCGCCCAGCTGCGGGACGAGGCCGGCCTACCCGCCGAACTGACACCGCACTGCCTGCGGCATTCCTATGTCACCCACCTGGTCGAGTTCGGCTATCCCGAGCGGTTCGTGCAGGAACAGGTCGGCCATTCCTACGCCTCGACCACCGCGATCTACACGTCGGTCAGCAACGACTTCAAGAACCGGACCCTCGCCCAAGCGCTCAGCCGCGTCTACGCCCCGACTGGAGACCAGCCGTGACTAAGAAGATGACGATCCGCTGGCAGCTACGCCAGCTCATGGCCAACCAGAACATGTTCCAGACCAGCGACCTGGCACCGCTGCTGGCCGAACGGGGCATCCACCTGTCCCGCGAGCAGGTCTACCGGCTGGTCACCAAGACCCCCCAGCGCCTGAACATGGAGGTCCTCGCGGCGCTGTGCGACATCTTGGACTGCGGACCCGGCGACCTGATCGAGGTGATCACCGAACCGGCACAGGTCGCCAAGACCGGCACCGGTGAACCAACGAGCGCCGGGATCGGTGACCTGCGGCCCGTGCGCGCTCGGATACGCCGCCCCGACCAGCCGTGACCGCACTCGAAACCGGGCGGTGGTCCTATGACCAAGAGCAGAAGCTGGCGATGCTCGTCTACTGGATCCGTGCGGCTGACCCATCGCTGCCGCCCGAGGTGGTTCGCGGCGTCGTCGCTCACCTGACGGCCCGACCGCAGCAACGCACCATCCTGGTCGGGCACTTCGAGCGGTGCCCCGACCTGTTGACCTCGGGCGACACCCGCATCCCACCCCTGGCCCAGCGGCTCATCGAACGGCTGGCTGCGGCCGGCTCCCAGGTGGTCGTCCGCCCGGTCTGTGGGTTCTGTGGCCGGGCGCGGCTGTTGGATCGGATCCTGCCCGACGGGCACCGGGCGTGCGGCCAGTGCGTGCAGCGTCGGCGCCTCGAGCCGTGCACGCGTTGTCGCCGGGAGCGTCCCATAGAGCGGCGTGTCGGCTATGAGCAGCTGTGCCAGGGCTGTTACCGGCGTGACCCGGCGTTCCAGGAGACCTGCGCCGGGTGCGGTCGAGACGCGTTCATCGTCGCCCGCCCACCGTCCGGACCCCGGTGCGCGGCGTGCGCCGCCACCAAGCACCGTTGCGTGGAATGCGGCCAGGTCGCCAAAACACGACCGGGCCTACTCGACGGACCGGTCTGCAACCGCTGCGTCGAACGCCTTCGCAACAACCCCGGCCCCTGTCCGGGCTGCGGCGACACCAAGATCCTGGCCTTCCTCCACGACCAGCAACGGGTCTGCGCAACCTGTGCTGGCCAGCCGCCAAGGTTCGCGTGCAAGCAATGCGGCCGCGAGGACCACCAGCACGGCCGACGCTGCGCCGTCTGCGTCCTTCGCGACCGCGTCGCCGCGCTGCTCGCCGGCCCGGACGGCCAGACCCACCCCGGGCTCGCACCGCTCGGTGACGCCTTGTGCGCCGTCGATCGCCCCAAATCCACCCTTCACTGGCTCCAGTACAGCCACGGCCCAGCCGTGCTGCGACGCATGGCCCTAGGCGAGATCGCGGTCAGCCACGCAGGACTCGACGCTCTGCCCCGCACCAAATCCCTGGACTACCTGCGGGATCTCCTCGTCGCATTAGGCGTGCTACCCGCCCAGGTCGTCGAGTTCGAACGTCTCGATCCCTGGCTACGCGATCTCCTGACCACACTCAGCCCCGACCACGTACGCATCGTCCAGCCCTACGCGACCTGGCACGTCCTGCGAAACGCCCGCGCCAAAGCCAACCGCGGCCAGCTCACCCCCAGCGCCGCCGAACACGCCCGAGCCAACATCCACGGCACCATCAACTTCCTCACCTTCCTCACCGACCGGTCCCGCACCTTGGCCACAGCCCGCCAAGTCGACCTCGACGACTACCTCACCGACCACCACGGCCGAGCCCGCCACCTCAACGGGTTCCTCAACTGGGCGCGGCAACGCCACCTGATGGGCGACTTACGAACCCCGCCCTGGCAGCGGACAACCCCAGAGGTCACCCTCACCGACGACGACCGCTGGGCCGCGGTCGCCCGGCTACTCCACGACGAAACCCTCAACCTGGATGTCCGCGTCGCCGGCCTGTTCGTGCTCCTCTACGGCCAGCCCCTCACCCGGATCTGCCGCACCACCCCCGACCAAATCGACCACGAGCACCAGCAGGTCACCATCCGCTTCGGCGACGACCCCGTCGTCCTCCCCGCACCCCTGGACAACCTCGTCCTCGCCCTGCTCGACCGCCGAGGACACGCCTCCATCGCTGGCCAGCCGACCCGGTGGCTGTTCCCCGGCGGGCACCCCGGACGCCACCGCCACGCCGGCACCTTCCGCCGCCAACTCGCCAAGGTGGGCATCATGCTCCACCCCGCCCGCAACGCCGCCATGGTGCAACTCGCCGCCGAGATCCCCGCACCCGTACTGGCTGACCTGCTCGGACTCAGACCCCACACCGCCGTCCGGTGGGCCACACTCGCTGCACGCGACTGGGCCGCCTATACCGCTCTACGACCCCATGGTCGTAGTTAGCCCGGACCCGAGCGAAGCGGCCGGGACTGCGACGAGGTCTGCCCGGCGCTGACGCACCAGGGAACGACCTGGCGTCGGTTCCCTTTGGGACTTGAGCGGACAGGCGTTCGATCTGTGGCGTTCGGGCCGGTCCGGTCGGCGGCCAGGTCTTCGACGACGATGCCGTCGATGGCTGCGAGCGTTTTGGTGTTGAGCGCGTCGAACGCGCCGGCCTCGATCTATTCGTTGCGGCGCGCTCTTCGGTGGCTCAGCCCTGGTTGACAGTACGCGCACCTAGAGACTTATAGTGCTAGGCAACTAGATGGATGGAGACCTGGCGATGATCGAGTTCCACCTGGACGACCGGACCGGCCTCTCGCCGTACCTGCAGCTGGTCCGCCAGGTGCGGCAGGCGCTGCGGCTGGGTCTGCTGCGTCAGGGCGACCAGCTCCCCACGGTCAAGGAGGTCGTGGCCGGGCTGGCGATCAACCCCAACACGGTGCTCAAGGCCTACCGCGAGCTCGAGCACCAGGGCCTGGTGGCCGCCCGACCGGGCGTGGGGACGTTCGTGACGGCGACGCTCGCCGACGACTCGTTCGCCGCGCACGGCCCACTGCGCCAGCAATTGCAGCGCTGGCTGGACAAGGCCCGCAAAGCCGGTCTCGACGACGAGAGCATCGAGGCCCTCTTCATGACGACCTTTCGGACCGCCCGTCAGGAGGACATAGCGTGACTGCTGCCTTGCGAGCCCAGGGACTGGGCAAGAGGTACGGACGCCTCTGGGCGCTGACCGACTGCACGCTGGACGTCCCGGCCGGACGGGTCGTCGGGCTCGTCGGTCCCAACGGCGCCGGAAAGACGACGCTGCTGAACCTGGCCGTCGGCATGCTGACGCCGACGTCGGGCACGATCGAGGTGCTCGGCGGCCGCCCCGCGGCGAGCCCGGAGCAGCTGGCCAAGGTCGGCTACGTCGCCCAGGACTCGCCCACCTATGCCGGGTTGAGCGTCGAGGACCACCTGCAGTTCGGCGCCCGGCTCAACCCCGGCTGGGACGACGCCCTGGCACGGGGCCGGATCCGACGTCTCGGCCTGGACCTCTCGCGCCGGGCCGGCAAGCTGTCGGGCGGCCAGCGTGCCCAACTGGCTCTCACGTTGGGCGTCGCCAAGCGGCCTGAGCTGCTGCTCCTGGACGAACCGGTCGCCTCGCTCGACCCGCTCGCCCGGCGGGAGTTCCTGCAGGACCTCATGGAGGCCGTCGCCGAGCACGAGCTCAGCGTCGTGCTGTCCTCGCATCTGGTCTCCGACCTGGAACGCGTCTGCGACTACCTCGTCGTTCTGGTCGACGCCCGCGTGCAGCTGGGCGGGGACATCGACACGCTCCTGGCCACCCATCACCGACTCACCGGACCGCGCCGTGACCCCGCCCGGCTCCCGGCGGACCAGCACGTGATCTCCGCCAGCCACACGGACCGACAGAGCACCTTCCTGGTGCGCACGGAGGCGCCCATCATCGACCCTGCCTGGACCGTCGGCCAGATCGGCTTGGAAGACCTCGTCCTGGCCTACATGAGCCAGACCGCAGCCAACCGCGACAGCGGCCACGGCAGCCACACCGACGACCGGCCGACCCTGGAGGTACAGCGATGATCTGGCTGACCTGGCGCCAGTCCCGTGGCGGAGTCCTGACCATGGCCGCTCTGCTCGCCGTGCTCGCCGTGATCCTAGGCGTGACCGGACCGAGCCTGGCCCACGACTACTCCGCCGGGCTCGCCGCCTGCGGCTCGGGCGGCGACTGCTCCGCCTTCCTCGAGCAGTTCTTCGACGACAACTTTGCTCCGTTCCTCGCGGTCACCGCCGTCATGCTGGTGCTGCCAGCGCTCATAGGGGTCTTCTGGGGAGCGCCGCTGATCGCCCGTGAGCTCGAGGCCGGCACGCACCGGTTGGTGTGGAACCAGAGCATCACCCGTACCCGCTGGCTGGCCGTCAAGCTCGGTCTCACCGCGCTGGCCGCCATGACCGTGGCGGGGCTCGGCAGCCTGGCGGTGACCTGGTGGGCCAGCCCCATCGACAGTGCGGCCGATTTCCCTCGGATGGAGCCCCTGTCGTTCGCCGCACGTGGCATCGTCCCCGTCGGCTACACGGTCTTCGCCTTTGCCCTCGGGGTGACCGTCGGGATGCTCGTCCGCCACACCCTCCCGGCCATGGCCATCACCCTGGCCGTCTTCGTGGCCGTCCAGATCGCTGTGCCGCTGATGGTCCGGCCCCACCTCCTCCCGCCCACCCGTTCGACCATCGAGATCACCGAATCGAACGTGAGCAGGTTTATCCGGGCCAACGACGACCTCTTGGTGGAGGCGAACGTGGCCAGCGCGGATGCCTGGGTCCTGTCCAGCCACATCAGAGACGCGTCCGGGCACGCCGTCGCCGTCATCTCGATGCCCTCGACCTCAGGACCCTGCGCATCACCACCCCCCGACGCGGAGGAACACGCCGATCCAGGAGACGACCCGTACGTCGCGGCGTGCCTCGCCGAGATCCAACGGCTCGGCTACCGGCAACAGACGACCTACCACCCCTCCAGCCGCTTCTGGCCCTTCCAGTGGTACGAGGCCGGGATCTACACCGCTCTCGCCCTCGGCCTCGCCGGGTTCAGCGCCTGGCGGATCCGCCGACTCCCGGCCTGACCCAACCCGAGCCACCCAACCGTAGATCGGAGAGCCATGCACGAAACATGCGCTCGCCGGACTGCGCCCATCACAAAGCGCCCAGCAACGATCACCCTCGTCACACTGGCCCTCGCCGGCCTGCTCGGCGCATGCAGCAACGATGGCAGCTCCAGCGACGGCGACGCCAGCACCAGTCCGGACCACGATCTATCCGAGGCGGAGGAGGCCGAGTTCGAGACCGCGTCCGAGTTCGCTCGATGCATGCGTGACCACGGCCTCGAGGAGATGCCCGACCCGCAGGTCAGTGGGAATGGGTTCATGTTGGTGGGTGTTCCGTTAGACCCGCAGGACTTCGAGGACTGGGACGCGGCCCAGGAGGCCTGCCAGCCCGTCGTCGATGATGCCGGCCCGCCTGATGAGACCGGCGATGACGCTGCCGGTTGGGAGCAGGTCGTGCCGGGAGGTGATTGCCAGTGCTCCGATGGCTCGGGGTTCCGCTTCTGGGTGCGTGAGGCGAATCCGGAGAAGGTCGTCGTCTTCCTCGAAGGTGGCGGCTCCTGTTTCTCGGCGGAGACGTGCGCACCTGACAGCGAGCTCTACAACACCACGATCACCGAGGGTCCGGCCCGGGAGGGCGTGTTCGATTTCGCCGAGGAGCGCAACCCCTTCGCCGACTACTCGGTCGTATTCGTCCCGTACTGCACCGGTGACGTGCACATCGGCAACGCCACCACCGAGTACAGCCCCGAGCTGACGATCCAGCACAAGGGATACGTCAACGGCACCGCCGCCGTCGACCACCTAGCCGCCACCTTTCCGGGCGCGACCGACGTCGTTGTGATGGGCGAGAGCGCTGGCTCGATCGCGGCGCCGCTCTATGCCGGGCTGGTGTCGGATCGCCTCCCCGATGCCGCGATCACGGTGCTGGCCGACGGGTCGGGTTCGTACCCTGACGTCCCCGCCATCAACGACCGCGTTGCCGCTGCCTGGGGCACCGGCAACGCCATCCCGCCCTGGCCCGAGAACGCCGGTCTGACCGCCGAGCAGTGGAGCAGCGTTCCCGGGCTGTTCGTCCAGGCCGGGCGGCACGACCCCGAGATCGTGTTCGCCCGCCACGACTACGCCTACGACGAGAACCAGGCGTCCTGGTATCCGTACCTCGGCGTCGATGTGGGGGATCTCCTGTCGCGCATCGACGCCAACGAGACCCAGATCGAGGGCGCCGGGGTGAACCTGCTCAGCTACGTCGCACCGGGCGACGAACACACCGTGCTCGGCGACGAGGGGTTCTACACAGAGGAGGTCAACGGCGTCGCCCTGGTCGACTGGGTCGGCGCACTGATCGTCGGTGAACCGCTCGACGACGTCCACTGCGACCGGTGCGAGACGGCCTGACCAACAGCCGGCGAACGACGAAGACGAAGCTGTCCCAGAACGCCCGGCCGAGCCCACTCGAGGCGTAGCCCAAAGTCCGATTCGACAAGGGCGCTGATCAGCTCGCTGCGTCTGCCTCAGGGAAATAGTGCACAGTTCGGATAATGCTCTCCGCCAGTGTCGCCCTAGCGCTGTAGACGTCGGCGACCTGGGCCAGCTCGTAGCTGTTCTCGACAAATCCTCGAGCCAAGCCCTGGCGGGGTCATTCCCAACGCAGCTTCATACACGAACATTTGTTCGTGGGCAGTGATCTCGTCGAGACACCCCAGTCGTGCCGTCGGCGCAGCTAGCTCGCCGTGTTGTGGCTTCTCGGGCACACCATCCGATCGGGGCCAGTCCTGCTTCACGCCGTCGAGGTCGACCGCCACACGACTCGTCCGTTGCGGGAAGCCACGACCGATGGTCCCGGGAGATCCTCGCTCGTCGGCCACCGCGGCCTGCTACTCCTCCTCCTGTGGAAACGGCCAACGATCGTCGATCTGGTCAAGACAGTCTCGAAGTGTGGAGTGGTCGCCTTGCTCGCGAGTGAAGCCCAGGAAGAGCGCCTGGACGGCTCGGGGGAGGATGTCCTCGCGGTCCGGGTTCGGTGAGATGAGTTCGCGTAGAAGGGCACCCATGACGAGCATTTGGAAGATCTCGGTGATCTCGGCGGCGGTAAATGGGGCGCGCAGCTCGAGCTGAAGTAGTCCGAGCGACTCGGTGAGGGGCGCTGCCTGCCAGGTTTCGTCGAGCTCGTGGAGACAATCCCGGCATCGGTCGAGCAGGTCGGGTCGGGTCATGCCCCCAACGGCAAGCTGGAGTAGAACCTTGAAGCTGTCGTCGTCCCGGCCAGCGCGGAAGGTGAGACGCGGACCGAGTTCCATGGCCTGGCTGGGCAGCATCCTGAAGCCGTCCTCATACGTGTTAGCCCCGGTGGCAAGGCTGCCGGCGAGGGCGCTCTTGCGGATCATGTGGGAGAGCACTTCGTGTTCGAAGTCCTCCCTGCTGCCGAAGAGTTCCTCAAAGGCCTCATCGCTGATGCCGACATCGCGCAGTATCTGGGCGAACTCGCTCTGGCCGATCAGGCGACCGGACAGCTCCAGCACTGCTCGGTTGAGGGTCGCCAAGAGTGCAGCGACTCCGTGCTCAAGGCAGCTTTCCCGAACTTGCCCGCCGCTCATCGCTCCGGAGCGTAGGCGACTCTATCGTCGCTGTGAGGCTCCGGCGGTCGCGAATCTGCCGGCCTGCTGGCCCACCTCGGTCAGGTTGTCGAACGCTTCGAGGAGCGAGACGGTTGGGTCACTGTCCTCGCGCTCAAGGAGTCCGAGGAGGACAGCCAAGACGGCATCGGGAAAGAGGTCGTCGTCAACGGCATCAGGTTCCAGGCCGTGCCGCACGGTCAGCCCGTCAAGAAGTGCCGTAAGTATGACTGCCAGTCGGCGCTCATCGAAGCCTCGTCGCAGTCGCAACCCGTAGAACCTCAAGACGAGGGCGTATGCCTCGCTCCAGTGTTCGGTGCCCTCGGCATAGCCGGCGGCCATGAGTTCGCGCACCCACTCGTGCGTGCGGCTTGCGGCCCACATGTGGAGCTGGACAGCAAACGCCGGATCCTCAGCAAGTGAGTCCATCTCCTCGCGGGCAGCTGCCTGGACGAAGTCCCTGAAATCCGGCCGATCCTTTAGAGCCATGACCAGCTGACGGGAGCGCTGCTCGGGCGTGCCGTGCACCATCCTTCTGTTGTCCAGGATGTAGCGGACCAGATCAGCCAAATACTGTGCTTTGGAGGTCCACCTGCGGTAGAAGCCTCCGGTCGTCTCGTTGCTCTCGATCACGTCCGTTGGCCCGATGAGGCCTAGCAGCGGAAACTCTGGGACATCGTCATCACCGGGTCGCCGAGCGACGCCGCTGCGGCGAGATGGCCGAGCACCGGATGTTGAGCTGTACCCCAGCTTCGCCTGGATCAGCTGCCACCCCCTGACGAGGTAGCGCTGAGCGGTGTCGTCATCAGAGCGCGCCGGCGGCCGGCCCATCGGTACCTCCCGAGGTGTCATTCGACCGTACCAGCCGCCACGCGAATAAGTGCGCTCATGCTCTCCAACGATTGGCTTTGTACGGATTCTGATGGGTGACCTATCGTTGCCGCGACACAACGAGCGTCCATCCCTAAGGAGGACGTGATGCCATCGAATGCGGCCCGTGAACCCGGTGGAGTCGACGAGACCACGCCCGATTCGACTGACGGCTCGCCTGTGGAGATCACCCTCGACCTCGGAGTCCCAACCCCGGGCGGCGGCTCGCGGACCATCAAGCGAGGAGGTCTCGGAGCAATCAGCGGCTCCATCCACGCGAACGTCAAGCGACTGAGGAATCTGCTCGTCCCCAGACAAGCCGGCCGTGTACGCCGCCTGATGCCGGTGGTGGCCATCCTCGGTGTCGTCCTCGGGCTGTTCTGGGTGACCCAAACCAGTGAGGACCCCGACTCCGTGGAGACGGGTCTCCCCCCTACAACCACCACCACCACTTCTCCTTCCCAGTCGACCACTACGACAACCAGCACTCCCGAGGACGTACCACCTGAGCCTGGGGACGAGCCACCACCCTCCACCAGACCGCGCCCGGACGACGGCGAGGACGGAGGAGACGATGGGGTCAACGGGAAGCGGCCGCCTGGCCAGGGCAGTGATGGAAGCGACAGGGCTGGCGGTGGGGACCCTCGAAGCGGCCCATCCAATGACACCCCAGCGTCTCCGCGGCCCGCCGCGACCACAACTACCACGACCACAACCACCACCACTACGACTACAACCACGCCGTCCCCGCCGCCCGGTCCGGTGGAGGAGTGCCCGGGCCTGACACCCTCCGATCTCACCGACGCGATCGGTGGGTCATGGTCGTTCTGGTTCGTCTTCAACGACTCCGGACCGGGAGTTGCCGTCAACGCGATGCTCACGACGATGTGCGGGTTCGTCTCCACCGACGAACCACCGCCGGACGCCAACCAGACCGACAGCATCACCGTCTCCTTCGAGCTGACGGCCTCGCCCTCCGAGGCCCAGCTCGAGTACAACGCCCGCCGACCTCTCTACGGAGGCGGCCAGGAACCGGAATTCATCGATGGCATGGGCGACGAGGCCTACGCCTTCGACGGGCTCGTCGTCGTGCGCATCGGCGCCGAGCTCCTCGTCGTCTCGGTTGGGTCGGACAACCCCGACCTACGGCAACAGATCCGACCGCTGACGGAGTACCTCGTCGCCCGGTACTGGCCATGACTTGGGCGAGAAAGGTTCCGACCACGGTGCGTCGCTGGTACCAGACCCACGCCGGGGCTCGCCGAGCCACCACCTTCGCCCTAGGGGCGATCTTCGCGGCCTTCGCAGCAAAGCTCGTCCCGGCGTGCACCGACGCGGTGTGGGCAATGGTGTGGCCGGAGGAAGGAACGTACCGGGTCTCGGTGCAACGGAACCCAGATCGCATCCAAGTCGTACCCAACGCGGACGAGTCAGATGAGAGCGGCCAGGCAACCTCAGCTGGTGGCACCTACCTCGTGGAGGGACCCATTGATCAGATCGGGCCACCTCCAGACGACGCCGACAAGTGCGTGGGACGATTCGAGTGGGCCCAGCAGTACGACGCCGTCCTTGCCGACATGGCCCAAGTTCGCGTACGCGTCGACGCGACCACCGATGAACCCGTCAACGTCACGGGCATCGACATCATCGTCGATGAGCGCAACCCGCCACTAGACGGCGTACACCTCGCGTGCCCCGGTCGAGGCGATGTCATCGAGGACCGGGTCGTCAGCGCCGACCTCAGCAATCAACCACCAACCGTTACGGTCTCAAACGGCGGCGAAGCCCCCAGCCAGGACGTCAACTACGTCGTACGTAGGGGTGAGCCAGAGGCCTTCCTCGTCATCGTCACGACCCCCACCTGCGACTGCCTGTGGCACATCGAGCTACATGTCGAGGTCGACGGCGACGAGAGGGTCGAGGTAATCGACGATGAGGGCAAACCCTTCCGTACGACCGCATCAACCGCGGCGACGTCCTACCGGTGGCGCAACGGCAGCTGGACTCCTCTCAGCCCAGTTGGATCCCCGGTCCCGCCCACCCCCACTGGTGACTGCCCGTACCTGAGCATGAACGACGTCGACACCATCACCGGCCTCAGTTGGACCCTTTCTGACGTCCGAACCGAGAGCGGCTCCGTCGACCAACCCACCCAATCAACGACCTGCACCTTCCTACTCGCCGATAGGAGCGTGGAGCCGCCGCCGTACATCCAGGTGGCCGTGATGACTGCGGCGACCCAATCGCGTGCCAACACCGACTTCGACGAGCTGGTGACCGGCTACCGAACCTACGAGACCGCCTCGCCCATCCAGGGCATCGGCAACCAGGCCTACCTGTTCGACGACGCCCTCGTCGCTCAACACGGCCTCGACACCCTTCATGTCACCGCCGATGGGGTCGACCAGCCCCGCGACGTCGTCCAAGGACTCGCCCACCAGACCGCTACCAACACCTGGGGGACGGCGTAGACCGGGCCTGTCCGTCTCGTGCAATGGGCTCGACGCCGAGGACACCGGACAGTGTGGCGAGGTTCCACCTACCAATAGCCAGCCCCATAAAGGCCCGCGTCGCGACTGGAACCTCCTCTGACCCGACGAACCAGGCACACGCGCGGAATCGGGTGGGCAGGCAGGACCTACTCCGGTGGAAGCCCGACCGGAGGTGTCGTCCGCATGGCGAGAACGTCCCGCTCCCGCACGAGCCGAGGCCCACGGAACCGGACTAACCGTGGGCAGCACAGAGGGTGAGGCGGCAGCGAGGGAGTTCTGCGTATCCACGGAGAGCGGCGGATCCGCTCTCCGCAATCTCCTCGCCTTCATCACCGAGAACCCCGTCACCTACGCCATCGTGGACAAGATCGACCGGTGGGCACGCAACCGCGAAGTTGATGCCCTCATCACCCGATCGGTCCGGGACGCCGGCGCCCGACTAATCAGCGCCCAGGTGGCGATCGACGAAACGCCCGCCGGTCAGCTGCTCCACGGGTCATGGCCTCGATCGCCCAGTTCTACTCCGACAACTCGCCCGAGAAGTCATCAAGGGCAGCACGACGAAGGCTGAGCTTGCGGCACCCACAGCAAGGCGCCAGTTGGCTACCTCAACGTCCGGAGGATCATCAACGGCCGCGAGGCCAGGGTCGTCGAGGTGGACCCCGAGTGTGGACCGGTCATGGCATGGGCCTACGTCGAGATGGCCCGAGGCCGAGGCCAATCCGCACGCTTCATGCGGAGGCGACTTCCAAAGGCCTTCAGGCGGCACCGCGACCTCAGCGGCCCGCCAGGCCTCTCACTGTCTCCCAGTTCCATCGATGCCTACAGAATCCGTACGACAAGGGCCTCGTCACCTATCGCGGCGTGACCTACGTCGGGACCATCAACCGCTCGTCAGCCCCGATATCTGGGACCGCGTTCAACGCAACCTCGATGCACAGAACGCCAGCGACGCCAACGACCGGCAGCGCCGCAAGCTCCTCCAAGCCCAGTACGACGATGCCATTGCATCCGATCTGTCCAGGTCCGAGCAACAACGCGTCACCCGCGAGATGGAGACCACCAACGGCCGCCTCGCCGCCCTCGACCAGGTCTTCGCCGACATCGAGGAGACACTCGACCGCGCACTCCAGCTGGGCCAGGACTGCCACCGTTCCTACCGGGTAGCAGGCCCCAAGGTCCGACGACTCATGAACCAAGCCTTCCAAGCGCTCTACATCACCGACGAGGACACCGTTCGGAGCGATCTCGCCGAGCCATTCGCCATCCTCCTCGGCGAAGAACTCACCAGCCAGGCCGAAGTCGCCCTCGGCCGAGAAGCCGGCGATCCGTCCAGTCCCACGAGGACGGGTCCTGACATGACCTCAGGCCCCCACAGTCAGCATGTCGAGGGTTTGAATAAGGCGCTTTTGGTGGGCGCGGAGGGACTCGAACCCCCGACACCTGGCTTGTAAGTGCGGCTGGTCGACCGATTCGGTGACCTGGCCCAGCCTGGCCAGGGCAGGAGCGGCGCGAGCTGACCGACTGCGACCCGAGCGGACCGCCCTAGCGCGGTCGAACGGGCACGCCGGGGGCACGGGCTGAGGGACACTCCTGCGCGACCTGGCGCGCACCAGAGTAGAGGGTCCGGGCCGACGAGCTGCCCCGGGCCGCCTGCTGCCCCGCCGGCCGAGGACGGCGCCTTAGCGCCGCCCGCAGAGCCGGCGGGCGCGTGCAGCA
>Ga0075421_100005677_pt1 | contig 15112 bp, 13 predicted proteins | sample SoiMetdeltSBSDD5_FD_75292 | JGI IMG/M metagenome (GOLD analysis project Ga0075421, IMG submission 75292) | Bulk soil microbial communities from a Populus tree surrounding site in Tennessee, USA - Soil MetaG P. deltoides SBSDD5 | ecosystem: Environmental > Terrestrial > Soil > Tree plantation...
TCGTGACCTGCGCTTCGTCGGCGACATCGCATTGGCCGCTCCACGCGCGGCCGCCGCGCGACTGCACGGCCTCGACGAAGTCCCGGGCCGGCCTCTCCTGCTCGCGATATGCGACGGCCACCGCGGCGCCGCGCTCCGCCAGCAGATCGGCGATGCCGCGGCCGATGCCGCGCGAACCCCCGGTGACGACGGCCACGCGGCCATTGAGGAGAAGATTCTGAAGGTCTGCGGCATTCACGGGAAGCGACCGAAAATCATATCAGTTCTCACCGGGGGACTTCGTCCCCCGGACCCCCTTACACGCGCGGTCGCTGCGCTCTCTCGCGGCACGCCACTCGTGTGTCCGCAGCGTTGAGCCCTCGGTTCGGTCATCCTTCGCGAGGCACCCGGAGTACGGCGCAGTAGATTGCGCCGCCGCTCGCGACGCTGTTGACGAGGACGATGGGCCCGGGCGCGTCGGCGGCGTCGCGCGCCAGGTTCAACGACGCGGCAACCGGATCCGGATCGCGCAGGCCGGCGATCGGCGGCACCTTCCCGAGGGCGCCACACAACACCGCGGCGGCGCACGAGGCGGCGCCGGCGGCGCTGCACTCGCCGATCGCTCCTTTGATCGACGTCACAATCGGACGCGAGCCGAAGATCGCGGCGATGGCCCGCGCTTCGATGTCGTCGAGCGTGGGCGTGGCGTTTGCCGACGCGTAGATGACGTCCACGTCGCCCGGCGTCACTCCCGCTTCATCCAGCGCGAGCGCGATGGTGCGCGCAAGCGCGTCGGGATCGTCGGGCCAGAGGTTGATGCCCGACGTCGCACTGGCCGCGCCGATACCAAGAATCTCGGCGCGCTGGTGGTCGCATGCGGCGTGACCCAGCCACAACACATACGCACCTTCGCCGAGGACGAACCCGCGTCGTGCCTTCGCGAACGGCGCGAGCGACGCGTCCGGCGCTTGGGCATCGCTCATCACGTTGAAGCGATCGTGGCCGCGAAACAACAGATCGTAGATGGCGTCCATGCCGCCGGCGGCGACCCGATCGGCGCGCTGGAGCCGCAGCAGATCGACGGCCGACGCGATGGCCGCAAGTCCCGAGGCTTCCTTCTGGCTGATGGTCGCGTTGGGCCCGCACAGCTTGTATTCGAGGCCGGCGAGCCCCGCGGCGGCGTTGCCGACGGTACTGTTGAACAACAGCGCCGGCGCGCCCGAGGGCCCGCCCTTGAACAGCCCCTCCAGGTACTCCCGCGTGGCCTGTCCACCCGCGCTGTAGGTGCCGAGCACGACGCCGGCTCGTGGATCGCCCGCGCTGACCGTCGCATATCCGGCGTCGTCCATCGCCTGACGGATGGCGACGAGCGCGAGGGGACCCGTCGTGTCCATGCGTCGCAGCTTCATCGGCGGGATCCACGCGGCGGGATTGAACCCGGCGACGCGCGCCGACAGCACCGAGCGGCAGCCCCGGGACGCGAACGCCGGATCGACGGCGATGCCGGCCTCGCCGCGCAACAGCGCGTCGCGGAACCGGTGGGGAGAATCGCCGAGCGGCGAGACCACACCTACGCCGGTGATCGCAATCGGGTCGGCCACCGTGCGTACGTTACCATTCGAGATCGTGAACGTTCAAAGGCGGTCGCGGCTGGCGCTGCCGACGGCACTGTTCGTCATCCTGATCGGCGGGTCCCTCAGCTCGCGCGATCTGTTCGACGAGATCTACGAGCGCAGCCAGAAGCAGAACGCCGCCCTCAAGACGCTGACTGCATCGTTCACGGAAACGTCGGCGTCGCCACTGCTCGCCCAACCGCTGGTCGAGCACGGTCGCGTCTTCGTCCAACGGCCGTCACGCGTGCTCCTGCGCTACACCGATCCCTCAGAGCGGACGGTCCTCATCGACGGCGACCGGATGTCGGTGGCGTGGCCGGCAGCAAGGGTCTTCACCGTGACCGACGTCGGTGCGGCACAGCGGCGCGTGCAGAAATACTTCATCGACAGCTCGCCCAGGGAGCTTCGCGGTCACTTCGACATCACGGCGCGCGAGGCGGCTGATCGGCCGAACACCTATCTCGTGACGATGGTCCCGAAACGGAAGCAGATTCAGGAGGGGATCGTACGCCTCGAGCTGTGGATCGACCGCACGGCGCTGACGTTGTCGGCGATGCGGATGACCTTTCCGTCGGGCGATACGAAGTTGATGACGTTCACCGACGTCACGATGAACGCGACGATCGATCCAGCGATGTTCACGGTGAAGAGATAGACGCGCGGGTAGCGGACGGAGCAGCAGCACGTGCATGGATCGATCCTGAAGCGGTGACCTCACCAATTCCCAGCATGCTGTCGTGGAGCCGCCGCCATCGTGCGGTGGTGGCGGTCGCGACCTTGTGTCTTGCCGCCGCGTCGGTGGCCGGCATGCGCGGCCTGCGCTTCGACACCGACGTCCTCGCGCTGCTGCCGCGCGAGGGGCGCGTCGTGCCGGCGTTCCGCACTTTCGTCGCGTCGTTCGGCAGCGTCGACGATCTCTACGTCGTCTTCAGCGCCCCGGCCGGGCACCAGATTGGCGAGTACCAGGCGGAGATCGACGCCTGGACCGATCGGCTGCGCAGGATCGAGGGCCTCACCCGCGTCGACAACGGGCTGGTCGACGGGTCGCGCGATCTGACCTGGTTCGCCGATCGGCGGCTGCTGCTGTTGAGCGGGAGCAGCCTGACGACCGCTCTCGACCGATTCCATGGATCGCCGCTGCAGGAATCGCTGCGCCGCCGACGGGCGCTGCTCACGATGCCATCCCCTGCGATCGTGGACATGGTTCGCTACGACCCGCTCGGATTGTTCGACCTCGTGCGCGACGAACTGGGCGGAGCGCAGGCTGGCGCGAACCTCGGCGTCATCGACGGCGGGTACATCTCGGCCGACGGTCGGAGCCGGCTGCTGATTGCCAAGCCGTCACAGCCGCCATTCGATGCGGAGTTCTCGCGATCGCTGATCAACCGCCTCGAGGCGCTGCGCGGCGAGTTCGCTCGACCCGCGGCCCGTGACGCCGCCGCATCAGACGACGACCGACCGCCGATGCAGGTCCAATTCGCGGGCGGCCACCGGATCGCGGTCGAAACCGAGTCGGTGATTCGCCGCGAGAGCATCCTCAACACGATCGGGTCGCTGGCGCTCATTCTCCCGTTGCTGTATCTCGTCTTCCGGTCGCCGTGGCTGGTCGTCGTGGGATCGATCCCGTCTGCGGCATCGCTGCTCCTCGTGCTCGGCATGTTCGGCGCGCTCGGCACGACGCTCTCCGTCGCGGCCACGGCGTCGAGCGCCATGCTCTTCGGCCTGGGCGTGGATGGTGTGGTCCTCCTCTACGTGGCCTACACCCATGCGGTTCGATCGGGAACCGAACGAGCCGACGCGATCGACGGCCTGGCCGGCCCGTCGTCGAGCATGCTGCTCGGGATGTGGACCACCGCGGCAACGTTCTACGGGTTGACGTTCGTGGATTTTCCCAGCCTCGAGCAGCTCGGCGCGTTGATCGGCCACAGCATGCTCGTGTGCGGTGTGCTGACGCTGATTCTCGTCCCCGCGCTGCTCCCCCTGCGACCGCCCGTCCGGCGGGCGAGCCATGGGCGCGCGCTCGTGATGCCGTGGTTTGCGTCGTGGGTCGATCGGCGGCGCCGCGCGATCGTGTCGGTGGCCGTTGCGGTCACCATCGCGATGGGCGTCGCCGCGACCTGGCTGCGGATCAATCCAACGCTGGAGCGCCTCCGCGCCGTCACGCCAGGCGCGCAGCTGCTTCAAGAGATCGCCCCGATGTTCGGGCTGCCGGATGACGTGTATGTCGTGCTGACGAGCGGCACGGATCTCGAGGCGCTGCTCGCGGCCAACGAACGGCTTCGCGACGCGCTGAAGGCGGCGCGGCCGGGAATCCCCGTGCAAGCCCCGTCAACACTGCTGCCCTCGCAGGCGACGCAGCGCGATCGCCAGTCGCGGATTCAATCCGCGCTCGGGGGCGCGCCCGGCGGGCCTCGAGCGATCGCGGCCGAACTCGAGGCCGCCGAACGCGACCACGGTTTCCGCGCCGGATCGTTCGAGCCGTTCCAGCAGCGCTTGCCGCATATTGTCGGCACCGGCCTGCGGCTGACCTACGACGGCTATCTCGCGCACGGCCTCGACGATCTGATCGGCCGTTTCGTGCGACACGAGGCTGAACGCTGGGTGCTGGCGACGTACGCGTTCCCGCGCACGGTCAGCGAGGCCGCCACGCTCGAACGAGTGGCGGCCGAATCGCACTCCGACGCGATCGTGACCGGCCTGCCGCTCGTCAACCGCGAGCTCGCGCGGCGATTCCTCCCGGGATTCGCCAAGGGACTCGCCATCGGCACCATCGTCGTCGTCGCGCTGGTGGTGATCGCGTTCCGCGACTGGCGATTGTCGCTGCTGTCGCTCGTGCCAACCGCGATCGGCTTGATCTGGGCGGCGGGCGTCCTCGCGCTCGCCGGCGCCACTCTCGATTTGTTCGCGCTGTTCGCCGTGGTGACGTTCGTCGGCATCGGCGTCGACTACGGCGTGCACGTCGTGCATCGCTATCAGGAACGCACCGACGCGCGACAGGCGGTGGCCGAGCTCGCGCCGGTGATTCTGGTGGCCGCGCTGATCACGCTGCTCGGCTACGGCACGCTGGTCACGTCCAGCTATCCGCCGCTCCGGTCGATCGGACTCGTGTCCGCGGTCAGCGTGATGACGCTGGCCGCGGCCTCGCTGTTCGTGCTGCCGGCGATTCTGTCGTCGCTCGGCCGGGCGGGGCGCTCTTGAGCGGCGAAGTGCGGGTGGTGGCAGTGGTCCCGGCCTTCAACGAAGCCGGCACAGTCGACCGTGTCATTGCCGGCTTGCGCGACGTCGTCGACCACGTGCTGGTAGTGGACGATGGCTCGATGGATGCCACGGCGGCCGTTGCCCGCTCGGCCGGCGCGGAAGTGATCGAGCATGGAGGAAACCGAGGCAAAGGGCACGCGATCCGGACCGGGATCGCGGCGTTGGCGAAAGGCTCGTTCACGCACGTGTTGCTGCTCGACGCCGACATGCAACATCTGCCCAGCGAGGCACCGCGCCTGCTCGAGGCGGCGGCGCGGACCGGCGCGGACGTCGTGCTCGGAGAGCGTCAATTCGACCGCGCGTCGATGCCGGCATCACGCTATCAGGCCAACCGCGTTGGCAGCCGCGCCCTCTCGTGGTTCGTGGGCACCCAGTTTCAGGATACGCAGTGCGGGTATCGCCTGGTCCGGCTGACGGCGCTCGAGGGCATCACGCTGCACGCGCGTGGCTACGAGATCGAAACGGAGATGCTGGTCAAGCTCGCGCGGCGCGGCGCGCGCATGACCACCGTCCCCGTCACGGCCGTCTACGCCGGCCAACCGAGCAAACTCCGACCGGTGCGAGACACCACCAAGACCTGTTTTCTCGCGGTTTACTATCGGTTCATCGAGCGCATGTGAGCGTGCACAACGTGCCATCCGATCCGGAGGGGCCTGCGCCGGCAGCCGCGGCCCCACCCCGCCGCTGGACGCTGCACGGCCTCAACAACGGCCTGATCTTCAGCGCCACCTACCACGGCGTGCGCACCCTTCCTCGTGCGGTCTCGTACGCCATCGGGCGCGCCGGCACGTGGATCGCGTGGCGGACGATGACGAGGACGCGGGCGGCAATTGCCGACAATCTGTCGGCGGTGTTCCCGGCGGAGGACCGCGCGGCGCTCGAGCGGCGCGCGCTGCTCACGCTGCGCTGTTATGCCGACGACGTGATCGACTTCGTCCGCGCGCTCGGGCAGGTGGACGCCGCACCCGAGCGCGTCTTCGAGGTTGCAACCGAGTACGCGACGCTCTTTGCGGGGTTGCGGCAACGGGGCAAGGGGGTGCTGCTTCTCACCGGCCACTTCGGCAACTGGGAAATCGGCAGCATGTTGATCGGCAACGTCCTCGGCCTGCCGCTGACGATCGTCGCAATGGCCGAGGCCGACCCGACCGTCAACCGCATCCGGCTCGAGATTCGCAACCAGATGAAGGCGGACACCATCGAAGTGCGGCAATCGCTCGATACCGCGCTTCACATCCGCCGCTGCCTCACGGAGAACCGAATCGTCGCGATGCTCGTCGATCGCCACTACGGCAAGGACCGGATTCCCGTCACCCTGCTCGGCCGGCCGGCGTGGTTCCTGCGAACGCCGTTTCTCCTGGCGCAGGGCACCGGCGCCGCGATCCTCCCCTGTTCGATCGAGCGAGTCGCGCCGGGCCGCTTTCGCGTGTATCCAGCCGAGCCCGTGTACGTGACCACCGACCTCCCGCGCGAGGACGCGTTGCGGCACGCGGCGCAGCAGGTCGCGACGGCTATCGAAACGCGGGTCCGTGCGCATCCGGAGTATTGGTACCACTTCTACCGCTATTGGGACGCCCAGCGCGACGACTACAACGGGCTCGGCTGACGCACATGGATCCAATCTCGCACGTATCCCTGGGGCGCATACTGATTGCTGCCGGTGGCGCGCGCGAACGCGCCACTGGTCGTCCGGTGCGCGGCACCGTGGCCGCGGCTTTGCTCGGAGCGTTGTCGCCTGATATCGACTCGATCGTCATGCCGTTCGGCTGGGATCGATATCTGCGCGTGCACGAAATCGGGACGCACACGATCCTCGGCACGGTGGCGTGCGGCCTGCTGACGGCGGCGGTGGTGCGGGTCTGCGCGCGCTCGACGTACGCGACCCTTGCCGCGGCGGCCTGGATCGGCGCCGCCAGCCACGTGCTGCTCGACCTGTTGTCGAGCGCGCGGCTTCGCCCTGGATGGCCCGTCGTTGACACCGTCGTGAGCCTGCCGGTCGTGGCGATGGCCGACCCGTGGCTGCTGACGCTTTGCGTCGCGGGTGCGCTGGTGTCGCGATCCTTTCGCGGCCAGCTGCCGTCACGACTGATGCTCGGGGCCATCACGCTCTTCGTCCTGGGCAAAGCCGGCGCGGGCATCCTCGCCGTCGATAACTACGCGACGGCGCGCGATCGGGCCGGCGAGCCGATCACCGCGCGTGCCATCGAAGCCGAGTGGGCGGGCGTGACAGGCTGGCGGGTCTTCGACCGCACGGCCCGCGCGCTGCGCGTCTGGCACACACGCGTGGGCGCAGAGGCACGAGTCGTTCTCGCCTGGCCGTTCGCGGAGGAACCGCCTGCGGTCACGGCATCGAGGCAGCTGTCGACGGTCCGCAACTTCCTCCGCACCCACGAGCTCGTGTTCGCGGGCGTTGTCCCCAATGCGAACGACCGTTCGCTCGTGCTGTGGTCTGACATCCGTTTCTGCTGGGATCCCGACGCGCCCAACGCGCCGCATCTGGAGCCAGTGATGCAGGCCGGAGATCAACGGCTCGCCTGCGCGCTGTGGTTTGGTGGGGAGTTCGATGCGAGCGGTCAGGCCGTGCGGGAGATCGTCACAATCGGAGGCTTCACCCAGTCACGCTGACTTCGCTGATCACGGCCGCTGCGCGGCACCACGATGAGCACGAAGGCCACGACGAACACGAAGCCAAACAATTCATTCTTCGTGTCCATCGTGTTCTTTGTGCTCTTCGTGCCAGCGCCGCAGGCGCCGTGATCAGTGCGCGTCGCCCGAATGTGAAGGGGGGATCAGCACGAACAGCACATTCGCAAACGGCGTTCCTTCGCTGGTGCCGCGCGTCTCAACGCGAAATCCCAATCGCTCCGCACACGCCGTCCAGTCCGCGGCGGTCCTGAAGTGAAACGTCTGCCGCCAGTTGCCGGACGCCAGCGATTTCAGGCGATTGCCGAACCGCACCGCGGCAAAGCCCCAACCCGCTGCGGCATCGGTCTCGCGGATCAGGATCACGCCACCGGGGTCGAGCGCGGCCGCCGCCGCTGCGAGCAGCGCCTCTTGATCGGCAGCGGGCACCATGTGAAGGACGTCGAAGAACAACACGACGCGGCAGCGCCGCGGCATGTGCGTCCGGGCATCGCCCTCGACGATCGTCGCGCGATCGCCGAGCGCGCCGCGCGCGATCGCCGCGACTCGACGCCGGACTTCGATGCCGACCAGCTCGTCGAAGACCGGAGGCGGCCCCGGTGCGCCCTCCCCTTGTCCGCCGGAGCGCGCGGCGCGAAGGTGGACGTGCCCCGATCGAAAGCCGTCGGCGGCTTCGACGAGCATCGCGAGCATCAGACCTTGTCCGCATCCGACATCGACGAGCGTTCCGCCTGACGGCACCACGCGATCCACCAGCACGGTGCGATACAGCGGATCACCGCGCAGCTTGCCGCGGGCGAATTCCCACGCCGTCACGCTCGTCGTGATGTAACGGTCGGACGCCCGACGTACGAGCGCCGCGAACCAGGCGTCCGCGCCGCTCGAGCGCGCCAGGGCATACGTCGCCCCGCCGACCATCACGCCGAGAGTGCCGCCGACGACGATACTCCCCACGATCAGATCGGCGCCAAAGCTCCAGGGGTCGATGGTGCGCACAGTCTCGAGCGACAGCGCGTGGAACGAGCCGCGCCGCAGCCAGGCGCCGGCCTCGAGCTCCGACAACACCAGGAGCGGCGCCATCAGCGGATTGGAGACGTTGGCGGCGAGATACATTTTCAGCCGGTTGAGACGCAGGCACCAGCCGATCGCCCAGCACAGGAGCAGGTGGAAGCCGTAGACCGGCACGCAGCCGATGAACACGCCGATGCCGACGGCGATCGCCTCGCGTCCGGGCCCGCCACCTTCGGTGCGCAGCTCCCAGAACACCCGCCGAAGCGACGTCGCCTTTGGAGAGATCATCAGGAACGCGGCCGCGTCACACCTCGGCGAGCGTCACGCTCCCGACCGCGACGGTCGTTCCATCGGCCGTCACTTCACCTTCGATCTTGTAGAGCCCGCCGAGGCGGCCGAGCACGCGGGCGCGCGCCTCCAGATAGCTCCCCGGACCGGCAGCCGCCGGAAACTTGAACGGACCCAGAGCGGCGACGCGCAACCGCAACGGCTTGGCGGCGTGGCCGTCCGCCGGTGCTCCGGCCGCCAGCCCTCCGACCTGCGCGAGCAATTCGACCAGGATCACCGCCGGCACGACCGGGTGGTGGGGAAAGTGGCCGTCGAAGTAGAAGTCCGTGGCGGCGGCCCGCCGGCCCCCAGCGGCGCGCGTCCCGGGAACGAGATCGGTGATCGCGTCAACCAGGCGCATCGGCGGTTGATGCGGCAGGAAATCGAGGGGGTTCATCGAAGCGGTTCAGTATACTTTCCAACCTCGTTATGAGTGAGATAGTGGGGCGATTCGCGCGAATCGCGCGCGACCATCCGGCTCGGCCGCTCGTGCACGTGCCCGGCAATCGCGTCACGTGGACGGCCGAGAATCTGTGGGACGCGGCGCGCACCTACCGCGATGCGTTCGCGGCGCGCGGGCTCGGGCCCGATCACCTGCTGCTCGTCGCCTCGGGCAACCGCGCGGCAACGCTGGCGATCTGGCTGGCCTGCCGCGCGCTCGACGTTCCCGTGATGCCGGTCGATTCGGGAACACCGGTGGCCGAAATGCGCGCGTTGGCCGAGCGCTTCGGCGCGTTCGCCGCGATCGTCCCCGAGTCGATGTCCGACCTCACCCACCTCGGGGCCCCGACCGCACTCGACGGCACGGTCGACACGGCGCTGGTGATGGTGCCGCTTCGCGGCGTCGAACCGAATCCCGACGTCTATCGGGGCGCGGCGGCGCTGAAGGTCACCTCCGGATCGACCGGCCTGCCCAAGGCGACCTTCACGCGCGAGTCGCAGCTCGTCGCCGACAGCACCCACATCGTGGCCGCGATGGGCATCCGGCCCGATGATTGTCAGATTGCCGTCCTTCCGCTCTCGCACGCGTACGGTCTCGGCAACCTCGCGATCCCGGTTCTGCTCCAGGGCACCGCGATCGTGCTGCGCGACGCGTTCGTGCCACAGCAGATCGTCGCCGACGCCACCACCTATCGGGCGCGCGTGTTCCCGGGCGTGCCGTTCATGTTCGCGCACTTCGCCAACAATGCCGCGCTGTCGTGGCCGCCGACGCTGAACGCGTTGATGAGCGCCGGCGCGCCGCTCGACGCGGCAACGGTGCGCGCCTTCGCGCAGGCGTTCGGGATCAAGGTGCATTCGTTCTACGGCACCAGCGAGACGGGCGGCATCGCCTACGACGATTCGAACGATCTCGACGCCGCCGGCACGGTCGGCCACCCGCTGCCCAACGTCACCGTCACGTTGCGGGCCGAGGACGGCGCGCCCGCGAATGGCGGACGCGTTCACGTCGCGAGCGCGGGGGTGTCGTCGGGCTATGCCGGCAGGCCCGCGAGCCCCAGCAGCAACACCGACGACTTCACGGCCGGCGGATTCCTCACCGGCGATTTCGGCCGCTTCGACCCGCGCGCCAACCTCGTGCTGACCGGCCGCGCCTCCTCCTTCATCAACGTCGCCGGCCGGAAGGTCCAGCCCGCGGAGGTCGAACAGGTGCTGCGGACGATGACGGGGGTTGTCGACGTGAGAGTGGTCGGCGCCGCCGATGCCAGACGCGGCCAGCAGATCCTCGCGTGCATCGTCGCTGACGACCCCGCGCTGACACCCGGCGCGGTGCGCGGCTATTGCGCCGCGCGGTTGGCTGCCTACAAAGTACCGCGAACGATCGTCTGGCTCGATCGCATTCCACTCACCGAACGCGGCAAGACCGATCGTGCGAAACTGGAAGCGCTCGTGCGGGAACACTTGGACCGGACGGCCGAGAGCGGTGTGCTATAGTTCGCCGTGCTTTTATCCGGATTTTTGACGATATCCGCAACGGCATACCGTGCGAGCTCTAACGGGAGATCAATCGGATGAAGGTGTGGAGATCGATCGAAACAGCGCTCACCTACGGCGCGCGGCTCGCCTGGCCGGCATTTCAAGCCATCAACCGTCAGATTCCTTCTCAGCCCTTTCAACCGAAGTGGGCGCCCGCGCCGCTCCTGAAGACCCATCAGCGTTCCAGTCCGCAGCTCGGGTGGCCGCGCACGACGGATTCGCTCTGCCCGACGTGCGTCCGTGAAACCCGCGCCCGCATCCTGAACGGCGAACAGTCGATCGCCTCGCTCGTCGACGAACACGTCGGCGAAATCACGGCCACCATCCTCGAGCGCGACGGCAAGGTCGTCATCGAGAAGACCTGCCCGAGCCACGGCACGTTTACCGACACGCTGGCGATCAATCCCGAGTTCCTGCGGCGGATCGAATCACGTTTCCCGGGCCGTGACTTCGACGCCGTCACCGACCGGCTCCACAATCACGGCACCTCGTCCATCAAGCATGGCCGCGGCGCCGTCCTGACCATCGACCTGACCAATCGCTGCAACATGATGTGCGACCCATGCTTCATGGACGCGAATCAGGTCGGCTACGTCCACGAGTTGACCCTGGACGAGGTCAAGCAGCTCCTCGACGATGCGTTGACGATCAAGCCGCGGCGGCAGATGACGGTGCAGTTCTCCGGCGGCGAACCGACCATCTCGCCGATCTTCCTCGATGCCGTGCGCTACGCCCACGACGTCGGCTACTTCAGCATCCAGGCGGCCACCAACGGCATCCGGCTGGCGCAGGACCCGGAGTTTGCCGCCGCAGCGCGCGAGGCCGGCATGCGCATCGCCTACCTGCAGTTCGACGGCATCGGCGAGGCCGCCAACGCGCATCGCAAGGTCGGCAACCTGTTCGACGTCAAGCTTCGCGCGATCGAGAACTGCCATGCCGCCGGCATCGACGTCTGCCTGGTCGTCACCGTCGTCAATACGATCAACAACGACCAGATCGGATCGATCGTCAAGTTCGCGCTGGAGAATTGCGACAAGATCAGCTTCGTGTCGTTCCAGCCGGTCTCGTTCACCGGCCGCGACGAGGACATTTCCGACCAGGACCGGCACGCGCGGCGCTACACGCTGTCGCACCTCGCCGAGGATCTCAAGCAGCAGACCGGGGTCACCGAGCCGTTACGCGACTGGTTTCCGTTGTCGGCGTCGAGCTCGCTGTCCGACGTCACCGATCTCCTGAAGGGTCCGGGCGCCGACTGGGGGACACTCAAGTGCGGGTGCCATCCCGATTGCGGCATCGGCACCGCGTTCATGGTCAGCAAGAAGACGCGCGAGTGGGCGCCCCTCGGCGCGTTCGTGAACGTGGAGCAGTTCCTGAAGGATGCGCGCACCATCGCCGACAGCGCGCGCGGCGCGGCGCTCACCAAGGTGCAGACCGCGCTCAGCCTGTTGCGCAACTACACGCCGTCGCAGGCACCGCGGGGGTTCCGCCTCGTCGATCTGCTGAAGAAGTACGACAAGCAGAGCGGCGGCCAGCTCGGTGGCACGCTCGGCGCCCGCGACAACGCCAATCGCAAGCGGGACGAGTGGTTGCTGATGTTCGTGGCCGGCATGTGGTTCCAGGACCTGTGGACCTACGACTTCCGCCGTACCGAGATGTGCATCATCCCCTACGCGACCCAAATGGGAGAGATCTCGTTCTGCGCCTACAACACCGGCGTGGGCTGGCGGCAGGTCGTCGAGAAGATGTTTCAAAATGCGTCCGTCGCGGAATGGTACAAGGCCCACGGCAAACACGCCGTGTACGCCAACCCCCGCAGGATGGTTCCGCTCGACGCGAACGTCCAGCCGATCGCGCTGCGCATTCCGCGCGGCGGCACGCTCGTGGACTGGAGTCCGTCCCCGGCGCGGGCCAGCGCCCCGCCCGGGGCGGTGGTGCTGGTCGAGGAACAAGCACGCTGAAAAGACAAAGGCCCGGGTGATGCACCCGGGCCTTTCAATGCTGATCGTGCGACGTGTCCGCCGTAGCGGAAACTATTCGACTTCCTTCTCCTGTGTCTCGTCGGCGGCAATCCGCAGCGATCGCAGGAACCGCCGATCGTTGGCGCTCATCTCGATCGGACGCCGATCGCCGCGCGCCGCCTTGCTCGGCGTGCCGACTTTCGCGAGCGCGCCGGGCGTGGTGCGGTTGACGAACCCAATGACCGCTTCGAGCTGAACGCGCATCTCGTATCCCGCGGCGCGCACGCGCTCCCGGCACGCCTCGACGCGCGGATCTTCGGCTACGGCGGCAGCGATGGCGTCGGACAGCTCACGTGCCATCCGATTCATGACGTCATCCATTCTGGTACCTCCTCGCCGCCGGAACTGGGCACCCGGGGCGTCTCCCGATCCGTAGTCGCTACGGCCGGCTGAGGATGAACCTCGCCGAAGCAGAAGCTGTCACCCGGGGAGGGCGGCAGGGATCGGCCGACAAATATAAGCATAGTGAAGGATTGCAGCGTGGGAACGCGAGTCCATTTTAAACATGCCCCTATCGAGTGTCAATGCCATAACCCGCAATATGTTGTGGTGTAAAGAGCGCGGCAACCATGGTTACTGCGGTCGGCTCTCGCGCAGAAGGTAGAATGAGCCTCGTTCATCCAAGACGACCAGTTTGGTTCGATGACCAATCATTTCGGCAGCCCGCGTGCGCTCGAAAACTTCGACCCCTCTGCCGAGCTTGGGTTCCCGGGGACGTTCCCATACACGCGCGGCATCCAGCCGACCATGTATCGCGGCCGCCCATGGACCATGCGGCAGTACGCGGGATTCGGGACCGCGGCGGAATCCAACCAGCGGTATCGGTATCTTCTGGCCCAGGGGGTGACGGGGCTCAGCGTCGCGTTCGATCTGCCGACGCAGATGGGCTACGACTCGGACCACGCGCTGGCCACCGGCGAGGTGGGGCGCGTCGGCGTCGCCATCGACTCGATCGAGGACATGGCCACGCTCGTCGACGGCATTCCGCTCGATCGCGTGTCGACGTCGATGACGATCAACGCGACCGCGATCATTCTGCTCGCGCTCTACATCGCCGTCGCGCGCCGTCAGGGCGTTCGGCCCTCGGCGCTGTCGGGAACGATCCAGAACGACATCCTCAAGGAATATGTCGCGCGCGGGACCTACATCTATCCGCCGCGGCCATCGCTGCGGATCGTGACCGACATCTTCGCCTACTGCGAGCGCGAGCTGCCGAACTGGAACACGATCTCGATCAGCGGGTACCACATCCGCGAAGCGGGCTCGACGGCCATCGAGGAGGTCGCGTTCACGTTCGCCAACGCGATCGCGTACGTCGAGGCGGCGGTTGCCGCCGGACTGCAGGTCGATCGCATCGGCCAGCGGCTCTCGTTCTTCTTCAACGCCCACAACAACTTTCTCGAGGAGGTCGCGAAGTTCCGCGCCGCGCGCCGGCTGTGGGCGCGGATCATGCGGGAACGATTCGGCGCGAGCAATCCCCGCGCCGAGCAGCTGCGCTTCCACACCCAGACCGCCGGCAGCACGCTGACCGCGCAGCAGCCCGACAACAACATCGTGCGGGTCGCCGTGCAGGCGCTGGCGGCGGTGCTCGGCGGGACGCAATCGCTCCATTGCAACGGCCGCGACGAAGCGCTCGCGCTCCCGACCGAAGAGTCGGCGCGCATCGCGCTCCGGACGCAGCAGCTCATCGCCGCCGAGAGTGGCGTCGCCAACACGGTGGATCCGCTGGGCGGCGCCTACGCCGTCGAGGCGTTGACCAACGAGATCGAAGCTGGCGCCCGGCGCCTGCTCGACGGCATCGACGCCGCCGGCGGAACGCTGGCCGCGATCGAACAGGGGATGATTCAGCGCGCCATTCAGGAGTCCGCCTACCGCGCCCAGCAGGACGTCGACGCCGGCCGTGCCGTCGTCGTGGGCGTGAACGCGTTCGAGACGGACGAGACCGGCCGGATCGAGGTGCTGAGCATCGAACCCGAAGTCGAGCGGCGGCAGATCGAACGCGTGCGCGCGTTGCGGGCATCGCGTGACGCGCCGGCCTGGACCGCGGCCCTCGAGGCGGTGCGCTCCGCGGCGCGTGGCCCCGACAACCTCATGCCGCCGATCGTCGCTGCGGTCGACGCGCGCGCGACCGTGGGTGAGATCGCCGACGCCATGCGCGGCGTGTTCGGCGAGCACAAAGAGATCGATGCGTAACCCCGACGCTCGGCTCCTGTCGGTCAGGAATCTCACGACCGGATTCGATCAGGACGGCCGGTTCGTCCCCGCCGTCAACGACGTCAGCTTTCACGTCGA
>Ga0075421_100005679_pt1 | contig 15111 bp, 14 predicted proteins | sample SoiMetdeltSBSDD5_FD_75292 | JGI IMG/M metagenome (GOLD analysis project Ga0075421, IMG submission 75292) | Bulk soil microbial communities from a Populus tree surrounding site in Tennessee, USA - Soil MetaG P. deltoides SBSDD5 | ecosystem: Environmental > Terrestrial > Soil > Tree plantation...
GACGACCTGACGGCCCGCCACGCGCTCCGCCCGCGCGACCATGCCCCACCGCTCCACGGGCCACCGGCGTGCGGCGCTGCCCGCCCCCGGGTGGATCAGGGTCGCGCCACGCGCGTTCTCCGGCACGGCATCGTCCGGACGCTCCCGCGTCGGGTCAGCCGGAAGCTCGAGATCGAGACGGTGCGGATCGGCCGGGATGCCGCTCTCGCGCAAGAGCCGGCACCATCGCTCGACCTCGTGCTCGTCCGCGCGCCAGCTCGGGAATTCCGCCGTCGCGGCGACGTCCGCGTGCGCGAAGGCGATGAGCCGCCGCGGACACCGCTCCAGCAGCACGCGATGACTCTGCGGTCCCCGGCCATGGAGATTCACCGCGACGTCGGGCGCGGGCGCCACTCCCAGCGGCGCCAGCGGTTCCGCCGGAATGACGTCGTGCACGGTGCCCGTGAGCCTCGCCAGCGGCGCGAGCGCGGCCGGCGTCGCGAGCAGGCGGCGATGCGATGGGAACGCATCGGCGAGCGCGCGAAGCGCGGGCACCGCCGTGAGGAGGTCGCCGAGGCCGAGCGCGCGCAGCACGATGAGCACCGGCCGCGCGTCCATCACGTGACCTCGGACAGCAATGCGTCCCAGTCGGCGAGGAAGCGCGCGAGGCCGTATCGCGCCCGCGCCGCTGCCCGGGCGGCCTTGCCCATGAGTCGCGCCTCCTCGGGATCGTCGACCAGGCGGCGCACGGCTGCGCGCACGACGTCGAGCCGCGTGGAGACGACGCCAGCTTCCGGCGGCACCGCTTCCGGCACTTCGGTGGTGGCAAGGGCGACCACCGGCATCCCGAGATGCATCGCCTCCAGCAACGACAGACCGAGCGACGTCCATCGCACCGGGTGGAGGTAGACACGCCGGCGCGCCATCTCGTCGTGCAGCACCTCCTGTCTCAGGTTCTCGATGCCGCCCAGGTCGGCCGCGCCCATACCGAAGAGATCGATGGGAACGTCCGCGCCGAGACGACCGAGCAGATCGGTGCCCGTGACGCGCCCGCGCCGGCCGGCCTCGTTCAGCACGACGGCGGAGCGCGGGAGCTCCCCGGTATAGCGGTACCCCGGATCCACGATGCCGTGCTCGATGACGCGTGTGCGCGTCGTGCCCGCGTCCCAGAACAGGTCGTTGAAGTGCGTCACGTGGACGAGCGTCAGATCGCGGCGATCGGCAGCGGGATGGCGCATCTCTGCGATGCGGCCCTGCGGCGCGTTGTGCTCCAGGTAGATCGCGGGCACGTCGCGACCGGGCCGCCGGCGCAGCCAGCGTTCGGCCAGTCCTCCGAGCTCGACCGGACGCTGCATGATCACGACGTCCACGTGGGCGTCGGCGAGCTCGGCGGGTGTCAGCTCGATCACGGATGATGGCCACTCCCACGTCTGTGCGCGGCCACGACCGTCGGGACCGCGATCGGGGACGACCGGGACCAGGTAGCAATGGCAGCCCTGAACGAACGCGGTCGTCCACGAGCCGTGCACGTGCCAGATGAGAATGTTCATGCCGCGCGCCCCAGGAGGAGCTCCACCGCGGCGACGATGTCCGTCGCGACTTCCGGCGCCGCCGCCACTTCTTCGCGCCGGGTCACCGGCGTCGGCACCAGCACCGCGCGCGCTCCCGCGGCGCGGGCGGCGTCCACGTCGGCGCCGGTGTCACCGATCACCGCGCATTCCGCGGGCGAGACCCCGAGCGCGGCCGCCGCCTGCACCACGAGGCCGGGCGCGGGCTTCCGGCATCCGCAGCCGTCGTCGGGCCCGTGCGGACAGACGAACCAGAGTCCGAGCGGTCCCAGGATCTCCTCCACGCGCTGGTTGACGGCGTGCACCTGCTCGAGCCGAAGGACACCGCGCGCGACGCCACTCTGGTTCGACACCACCGCGAGCGCGATGCCGGCTCGGCGCAGGCGGTCCAGCGCTTCGCGCGCCCGCGGGACCGGACGCACACGATCGGGATTGCCGTTGTAGGGGACGTCCACCACGAGCGTGCCGTCGCGATCGAGCAGCACCGCGCGCGGTCGGGGACGTGACGATGCCGGCCGCGCCCAGTGACCGCGAAGCGACGCGATCCAGCCGCGGGCGTAGTGGTACGCGGCCGCCGCCGGGAGCACCGCGCTCGTCGCGATCATGGTGGCGATCTCGTCTGGCGTCCGCGGACCGGGCGCGATGCGCGCCCACGCCAGCTCCGCCGTCCCCGCGAGCCAGGCGAGCGCGCCGGCGACGGCGAGGCGGCGGCGGCCGGTGAGCGCGGCCGCCACCGCCACGCCACCCGCGATCGTGATCGCGAGATGACGGCGGCGACGGCCGCGCGGTACCCCCGCGCGCGCGCGCCAGTCGCGGCCGTGACGCAGGCGCATCAGCACGTCGTCCGCGTTGCCCGCCTGGAGTCGTACGCTCACCCACCGGTCCGCCGGCCGGACCGGATGCGTCACCCCGCGCCGTCCGCGTCGGAGCGCGTATCCCGCCGCCATCACGCGCAGCGCGAGGTCGGCGTCCTCGCGATATGCGCGCGGAAAGCGCTCGTCGAAGCCGCCCACGCGGTCGAGCGCGGGGCGCCGGTACACCATGTCCGCGGTTGCCCAGTGCGCGGTCTCGAGACCGCGCACGTTGCGTTCCCAGTCCGTGGGCGGCCGATGGGCGGGCCACGGCACGTGGATCCGGCCCTGGGATCCGGCGTCGCGCGGGCCCAGGGCGGCGATGTCGTCCGCGAGCTGCGCGAGCCACGCGGGATCGGGGACGACGTCGTCGTCGAGGAAGGCGACGAACGGCGCCGACGAAGCGCGCCAGCCGACGTTGCGCGCGGCGGCCGGGCCCGCGCCCGCGCCGCGCAGGATCCTCACGCGTGCGCGCAGCGCCGGCGGCACGCCGTGAGGCAGCAGCGCCGAGTCCGGACATCGACGATCGTCGATGAGGAGGATCTGCGCGGGAGCGGGGCCGAGCGCGGTCGCGAGACGATCGAGGAGCGCGTGGAGCGACGGACGCCCGAGCGTGGGCACGACCACGTCGAACCCCGGCGCCGTCATGCCGCGCGCGCTCCCGTGAGCGACCAGCGGCGCACGAGGAACGGACCCAGCGCGAGCGCTTGCACCGGCGCCGAGCCGAAGCATTCGAGCGCGTCGCGCGGGTCGTCCACCATGGGCCGCCCCGCGGTGTTGAGGCTCGTGTTCACGACGACCGGCACGCCCGTGCGCCGCTCGACGGCACGGAGGAGACGAGCCACCAGTGGCTCCTCCGCCGCGTCCACCGTCTGGATGCGCGCGGTCCCGTCCACGTGAACGACGGCGGGGATGCGCTCCGTCCATGGCGGTCGCACCCGGTGGGTGAAGAGCATGTACGGGCTCGGGAGCGGACCGTCGAAGATCTCGGCGGCGCGCTCGAGCAACACCATCGGGGCCACCGGCCGAAACTGCTCGCGCCCCTTGATGTCGTTGAGGCGACGAAGGTTCTTCGGATCAGAGGGATTGGCGAGCAGACTGCGGTGACCGAGGGCGCGCGGCCCGTACTCGCTGCGCCCCTGGAACCACGCCACCACGCCGTTCGCGGCGAGCACGTCCGCCACCGCCTCTGCGATGTCCGCCGGGCGCTCGAACGCGATGTCTGCGCGCTCCAGCCAATCGGCGAGCTCGGCCTCCGACCACTCGCGTCCGAGCGCCGCCGTCTGCATCGGCGACACGGGATCGCCGAGACGCTGCGCCACGTAGAGCGCGGCGCCGAGCGCGGTCCCGGCATCGCCCGCCGCGGGCTGCACCCAGATCCGTTCGAACGGCCCGTGCTCGGCGATGTACGAGTTCGCCACGCAATTGAGCGCCACGCCGCCCGCCATGACGAGCGCGCGGTCGCCCGTCTGCTCGTGGAGCCAGCGCGCGAGGTCCAGGAGCACTTCGTTGAGACGGGTCTGCACGCTCGACGCGAGGTCGGCGTGTTCTTGTCCCCATTCCTCGGCTCGCGCCACGCGCGGCGCAAGCGCGGACCAGTCGATCGGCGCCACGGTGAATCCGCCGTCGCCGGTCGTGCGCACGGCGTCGCGGAGGGCGTCGAGGAAGCGCGGGCGCCCGTACGACGCGAGCGCCATCACCTTGTACTCATCGGAGGACCGCCGGAACCCGAGATGGTCCGTGGCTTCCTCGTACATGAGCCCGAGGGAGTGCGGCAGGCGCTGGATCTTGAGGATCTTCAGCTCGCCGCTGACGGCCCGGCCCGCGAGATGAGAGGCGCGCTCCCCGCGGCCGTCGAGGACGAGCACGCTCGATGTCGAAAACGGCGCCGCGAGATAGGCGGACGCGGCATGGGCGACGTGATGCGGCACGAACCGCACACGCTCGGGATCGAGGCCGGGAAGCGCCGAGCGCAGGAAGAGCGGCGCCCGCTGCACGTACAGGGTCCGCAGACCTTCCCACGCCGCGGCCGTGATATCGGCGATGGGTGGCGCGCCCCGGCGCGGGTCGTACGAGTAGGCGACGGCATCCAGATCGGCGGGAGCGAGGTTCGCCCGCGCCAGGCACCAGGCCGCGGACTGCTCCGGCAGCTCCCACGTCGAGAATGCCACCGGCACCTTGCCGTGCTTGCGCCGCGTGAAGCGCTCTTCTTCCGCGGCGGCCACGATCTCGCCGTCCACGACGAGCGCGGCGGCGGGATCGTGGAACACGGCGTTGATTCCGAGCACGCGCATCGAGTTCCTCCGCTCAGGCGGTGTTGCGTTTGTACGTCCGCGCGACAAGCGGAGTGTTAATGAAACCACCGTGCCACCGAATCGCGCCGATTCTTGAAAGCCGCTTATCCAAATCGGATCGCCGCTCGGGATATCGAGAGTCACGACAACAAACGGTGTTCGCTTTTACGCGGCTGCGCGCGCTGCGTGTGCGAGCTACGGGCGCGATGTTTGCCCCACACTTCTCCGAGCAAAAGCGACAATGAACGCTGCACGACTGAACTGGGGATGCGGGCCGGTGTGCGCGCCCGGATGGACGAACGCGGATCGAATCGCCGCGCCCGGCGTAGATCTCGTCGCGGACATCCGCGATGGGCTTCCCGTCGAGGACGCGTCGTTCGATTACGTGGTCTCGATCCATGCGCTTCAGGACTTGCCGTACCTCGACGTCCCCGTCGCGTTGAAAGAACTCCATCGCGTTCTGAAGAGCGCCGGGATCTTGCGCCTTGGCGTTCCCGATCTCGATCGTGCGATCGGTGCCTACCTCCTGGGCGACGCGGGTTACTTTTACATCCCGGACTCCGACGCCCGCACGGTCGGCGGAAAGCTGGTCGCGCAGATCATCTGGTACGGCTCCGTGCGGACGCCGTTCACGTTCGACTGTCTGCAAGAGTTTCTGAGTCGCGCCGGCTTCCGCGACATCAGGCGCTGCGCCTTCGGACAGACGGTCAGCACGTATGCGAACATCGTCGAGCTCGACAACCGTGAGCGCGAAACGCTCTTCGTCGAAGCCGTCAAATAGGTCGCTCGGACGCGGGATGCTCGTCATCTCCCCGCACTGCGACGACGCCGTCTTCGGCTGCGGCGCGCTGCTCGCTCGCCATCCCGGCGCCTGCGTCGTGACCGTGTTCGCGGGACGTCCGCATCATGACGAGTCGCTCACGGCGTGGGACGCCGCCGCCGGTTTCCAGGCCGGGGAAGACGTGATGGGAAAACGACGAGAGGAAGACCGCGCCGCGCTCGCGGTCCTGCGCGCGCGGCCGGTGTGGCTCGACTTCTGCGACAGTCAGTATGCGCGCTCACCGTCCGCGCGCGACGTGGCAACCGCGCTGGACGAGGTCATCCGGCGGGAAGCGGCAACCACCGCGGTGGTCCCCCTCGGGCTGTTTCACAGCGATCATCAGCTCGCGCACGAGGCGGCGCTGCAGGCGCGCCGTGCGCACCCCGCGTGCATCTGGCTGACCTACGAGGACGCGATCTACCGTCGCATCCCGGGCTTGGTCGACGCTCGGCTCGCAGAGCTCGCGGCGGCGGGGTTGCGGCCCGTCCCCTTCACACCGGACGGGCGCGCCGACGACTCCGCGAAGCGCGCCGCCATCGCCTGCTATCCCTCCCAGCTCCGGGCACTGTCGCGTCCGGGATATCCCGGGTTCGAGGACGCCTTCGCGCCCGAACGCTACTGGCGACTCGAGGAATGATGGCCGATCCGCGCGTGGCGGTCGTCGTGCTGACGTACAACCGCGCCGACGACCTGAGCCGGACGCTCACGCGCATGCTGGCCGTGCCCGAGCGGCCGTCGATCGTGGTCGTGGACAACGGCTCCTCGGACGGCACGCCCGCCGTCGTCGCGCAACGGTTCCCCGGCGTGACGCTGGTGCGCCTCGCCGCCAACGCCGGCGCGGCCGGGCGCAACGCCGGCGTCGCGCGCGTGGACGCGCCATACGTGGCCTTCTGCGATGACGACACCTGGTGGGCGCCGGACTCGCTCCGCCGTGGTGCCGATCTCCTCGACGCTCATCCGAGCCTGGCCGTCATCACCGCGCGTGTTCTCGTGGGACCGGGCGAGCGCGAGGACCCGACGTGTACCGAAATGGCGGCGAGTCCTCTCGACCGCGAGCCCGGCCTGCCCGGCGCGCCGATCCTCGGCTTTCTCGCGGGCGCGTCGATCGTCCGCCGGAACGCGTTCCTTGCCGTCGGCGGCTACGAGCCGCGTTTTTTCATCGGGGGAGAGGAGGCGCTGGTGGCGGTGGATCTGGTGGCGCGCGGCTGGGGACTCGCCTACGTTCCCGAGCTCACCGTGCACCACCACCCGTCGCCGCGGCGGGAGCCGCGGCGGCGGCACGGGCTCGTCGTCCGCAACGCGCTCTGGTTCGCGTGGCTCCGACGTCCGCTCGCGAGCGCGCTACGGGTGACGGTGAGCACGGTGATGGCGGAGCGCGCGAGCGCGTCGGGACTCCAGGGATGCGTTGCCGCCCTCGCCGGCGCCGGGTGGATTGCGAAGGCGCGCCGGGTCGTCCCGCCTCATGTCGAAGCGAGGCTCGCGCGGCTCGAGCGCGCGCGCTCCCGTCGCACGTTCCGAGCACCTGCTCGCGGCACGCCGCCGCCGCCCGCTCGGGAAGATACGACCCGAGCCGCGTGAGTCACCGTCCCGCCCGGATCAGCGCGGCGGGGCGGAGACCACCGGTGATGCCGCCCCGAGCGATGACTGCTCGCCGCTCCGCGGCGGCAGCACCGGCGGGGTCGTCTCTCGCGGTGACGAGGCCGGCGCGCCCGTCGCTTCCAGCGCCTGCACGCGCGTCTCCGCCACACGGGCACGCGCCTCGAGCTCGTTCACCCTGGCCGCCATCCGGGTCATCTCTTCGCGGAGGCGGGCCTGTCGCTCGCGTAATTCTTCGACGGTCGCGGCGGTATCGAGCGTCGATGTCGCGGCCGGCGGGGCCGCCACCTCCCATGAGTGCCGCCCGAGCGCCACGATGGCGAGCAGCGCTGAAACCGCGAAGCAGACGGTGGCAATGCCGTACGCGGCACGCGTGAGGGCGAGCCGGCGCACCGCCGCCGCCGGCTTCTCGCCGACCTCGGGGGCGTAGCCGAAGGTCATGACGAGGCCGCAGACGACGAGCGCGCCCACGCCGCTCGTGAGCACGATCCCGAGGAGCACGAAACCGGTCAGGCTGAGCATCACCACCTCCGTGTGCGCCGACGGTGCCGCCCGTCGCGCGATGTCGTGGACTCAGCGAAGAGTATAGAGATAGGCGGCGATGTCGCGCCCGTCACGCTCGGTGACCCCGAGCTCGGGCATCGGCGTTCCCCGCCGGACCTGCTGCGGGTGGCGGATCCACTCGATCAGCCGCGCGGGATCGTTGGGCGCCCCCGCCACGTACGTCCGGCGGGCCAGTCCCGTGAGCGGCGGTCCGATCGTGGCCTGCGCGCCCGGCACGCCGGGGATCGTATGACACGTTTCGCAGCCATATTTCGTGATGGCGCTCCGGCCGTGGCTCGGATCGCCGCCGGTGAGGTCTCTCGCCGTGCGCGTGCCGCCGTCGCACGCGACCGCCGTGGTGGCGACGAGAGCAGCGATGATGGCGGCGCCCGCGATACGGCGCGCCGTTTCCGGCTCGGCGGTCTCGCGCAGCATCCGCGCCACCACCAGGAGCGCCATCACGGTCACGATGACGCCGCCGGGGACCCACATGATGAGTCCCGCCACCTGCTGGTCTTCGAGCGCGGTGAACGCGCCGGCGCCGTATGTCGCGTACCACGGTCGCGGTGAGAGCGTGAGCAGCGCACCGAGTGCCGTCGAGTACAACCCGGTGACGAAGAGGTAGACGGCACCGGCGCCGCCGCGCGCGCGGCGCCGTTGCCCCTGGAGCAGCGCCATCCAGAAGAGGAGCGCCGTGGCCAGGAACGTCGCGTGCTCGACGGCGTGCACACCGCGGTCGCGCACGGCGGCCTCGTAGAGCCGCGGTACGTGCCACGCGGAGACCGCGATCACGTGCAGCAGCCACGCCACGAACAGCCCGGGCACCGCACGCGCCATGGCGGCCGCCACGCGCGGTCGCCAGCGGCGGGGCGCGAGGCGAGCGAGCGCGAGCTGAGGTCGTCCCAGCGCGAGCAGGGGCGCCGCGACCAGGATCAACAGCTCGTGCTGCGTCATGTGCGCCGCGAACGACCGCGCGGCGGCGGTGTCGAGCGGTGGAAGCAACGCGCACGCGAGGGCGGTCCAGCCAAGCGCGAAGGCGGCGACTTCGCGCGCGAGGGGCCCGCGCCGCCGCGATAGCCGCCAGCGCGAGCGGGCGCCGATCGCATAGGCGACGCCGGCGACGGCGAGTGCCGGCAGCGCCAGCGCCGCGGGACCCGCCGCGGCGCTTCCCGCGTGGGCCAACGCGACGGAGGGCGTGGCGAGCAGCGCCGGGACGACGAATGCGAGCATCCCGCGGCGGCGTGGCCCGCTCACCCGCGTTGGCTGCCGAGCAGCCTGCGGACAAGCGCTCACTGGCATGGCCCGAGGATGAACGTGGGGAGCATCGTGGCCACGATGACGATGCCGAACCCGAGCCCGAGCGCGATGCCGACGCGCGCGAGGAACACGGTCGCGTGCGACACGCGCTCGGTCGGCGGCGTGCCGCGCGGCACGCGCGACGCCTGCCACGCGAGCGCAATCGCCACCGCCACCGCAACCATCGCGCCTCCTCCCACGACCCAGAGCACGCTGCGGCCCGTCCTGCACGTCGTGCTCACGAGCGCGTAATTCGTCTGCAACAGCGCCAGCCAGACGACCGGGCCGGCAAGCAAGACGGTCCAGGCGGCGGCGAGACGGCGGGTTGGCATCACAGGCGCGGGACCCAGTAGACGAGGACGTAGAGCGGCAGCCACGAGGCGACCACGAAGTACCAGTAGAGCGCGTTGACGCTGGCGTCCACGAAGTGCTTCCGCTCGATGGGCCCGATGATCATCAGGAGTGCGAGGAGCAAGTTCTCGAGCGTCGAGGACACCAGGTGACCCGCATGCATCGCGACGATCGTCCAGAGCACCGACCCGTACGCGTGGCTGTCCCACCGGCAGTTGAGCGCAGCGAACTCGAAGCCGCGGAGGACGAGGGTGCCGCCGCCGATGAGCGTGCCCACGGCGAGCCAGAGCGCGACGGCGCGGCGATCCGACCGCCACGACGCGCGATGCATCAGGTACATCGGGGCCACGCTCACGACCAGCAGCGCGATGTTCAGGGTGGCGGCGAGGAGCCGCGGCGACGGCGTTCCGAGCGGGGGCCACGTATCAGCGGTGACTCGCAGATAGAAATACGTCGCCACCAGCATCGCGAACATCGTCGCCTCGATCATGAGCATGCCGACGACGCCCCACCAGAGCGTCGCCCGCGGGCCGTAGGCCACGCTCGGCAGGTCTGACACGTCGAGAGACGGCGCGACTCTCATGGCCTCAGCCGTTCCCGCGCCGGCCCCGGCAGCGGCGTCGAACGATGCGGCCAGAACCACCCGGTGAGCGCGATGAAGACCGGGATGGCGCCGAGCACGACCGCCCACGGCGTGAAGATCGCGCCCACGAACACGATCGTTGCCGACACGGCGGTGAGGAACGGCCACACCGTGGGCCCGTCGAGGTGCTGGCGGTGGTCGGGCCGAGCATCGACGGCATCCGTGATCAGCACCTCACGGATGTCCGTGCGCAGTCCCGTCACCACCGGCTGGTCGGGCGTCCGCGTCCACAGCGCATGGCGGCTGTTCACGGTCGGCAGGTGCGCGTAGTTGTAGAGCGGCGGCGGCGAGGTCGTGGACCACTCGAGCGTGTCGGCATCCCACGGGTTGTCGCCGGCGATGGCGCCCCGGCGCAGGCTGATCGCGGCATTGGCGACGGCGGCAAGGACGCCGAGACCAAGAACGAACGTGCCGACCGTGGCCACCTGATTGAGCAACGTCCAGCCCGTCTGCGGCAGATACGTGTAGATCCGCCGCGGCATCCCCATCAACCCGAGCTGGTGCATGGGAAAGAAGGTCAGGTTGAAGCCGACGAACACCAGCCAGAAGCTCCACTTCCCCGCCCGCTCGCTGAGCATCCGCCCCGTGAGCTTGGGGAACCAGTAGTGCAGCGCGCCGAAGAGCGGAAACACCGCGCCCCCGATGAGCACGTAGTGCAGATGCGCCACCACGAAGTACGTATCGTGCACCTGGAGATCGAGCGGCGCCGACGCGAGCATCACCCCCGTGAGCCCGCCCACCACGAAGATGACGACGAATCCGAGCACGTAGTACAGCGGCGTCGTGAAGCGGAGGCGTCCGCCCCAGAGCGTGACCACCCAGCAGAAGATCTGCACACCGCTCGGGATCGCGATCATCATGCTCGCCGCCGTGAAGAAGCTGAGCCCGAGCTGGGGCAGCCCGGTCGCGAACATGTGGTGGACCCAGAGACCGAAGCCGAGGAACCCGGTGGCGAAGAGCGAGAGCACGAGCGCGGTGTAGCCGAACACCGCCCGGCGGGCGAACGTGATGACGATCGTCGAGACGAAGCCGAGCGCGGGCACGAAGATGATGTAGACCTCGGGGTGCCCGAAGAACCAGAACAGGTGTTGCCAGAGCAAGGCGTCGCCGCCTTCGGCGGGATTGAAGAACTGCGTGCTCACGAGGCGGTCGGTGGCGAGGAACAGGCTCGCCACCATCACCGCCGGCATCGCGAAGATGACCATGAAGGACGTGATCAGCATGGCCCACACGAACAGCGGCAGGCGGTTCAGGGACAGCCCGGGCGCCCGCATCTTGAAGGTGGTCACCACCGTCTCCACCGCCGCCACCAGCGCCGCCAGCTCGGTGAACGTGATCAGCTGCGCCCACACGTCGGGGCGTTTGCCGATACCGTACTGCGGTCCCGCGAGCGGCACGTAGCTGAACCACCCGACGTCGGGACCGACGTTCAGGATGAAGCTGATCCAGAGAAAGAGGCCGCCGAAGAGATAGACGTAGTACCCGAACGCGTTCAGCCGTGGAAAGGCGACGTTGCGGGTGCCGATCATGAGCGGCACCAGATAGAGCCCGAGCGCCTGCATCACCGGCACCGCGAACAGGAACATCATCGTGCTGCCGTGCACGGTGAAGAGCTGGCCGTAGAGGTCGGGACCGATGAGCCGGCTCTCGGGCCGCGCCAGCTGCAGACGCATCAGGAGCGCGAGGATACCGCCCAGCGCAAAGAAGCCGAGCGCGGTCACGATCATGCGCGTCGCGATGCTCTTGTGGTTGACGTTCATGAACCAGCCGAAGAAGCCGCCCGGCTCCGCCCACGTGCGCGCGAGCGTGGCGCGCAGATCCGGGGGCGGCGCCGGCGCTTCCTCGACAGGGCGCGGCGCCCGCATCGCGAGGCTCATCGCAACATCCCCAGATAGGCGAGCAGCGCCTGGAGATCCTCGCTGCCGAGGCTCGTCGCCGGCATGAGCGCGCCGGGCTTGGCGGACTGCGGATCGAGAATCCAGCCCGCGAGGTGACCGGGCGTATTCGAGATGGTCCCGGCGGCGAGCGTGCCGCGCGTGGCGAGGTGCGTGAGGTCGGGCCCCGCCCGCGACATCGCGATGGTGCCGCGGATGGCGTGACAGAGCACGCACGGCCCCGTCACGAACACGTCGTGGCCGCGTTGCGCGAGCGGTTCCGCGGGCGCGGCGGCGGGCTGGCGCTGCTGGGCGAGCCACGCCTGGAACTTTTCGGGCGGCTCCGCCACCACCACGAGCGCCATGTGGGCGTGCTGCACGCCGCAGAACTCCGCGCACTGTCCGCGGAATGTCCCCGGGACATCGGCCTGGATCCATGTCCGCGTGACGTAGCCGGGGATGAGGTCCGTCTTGCCGTGCAAGTTCGGGATCCAGAAGCTGTGGATGACGTCGCGCGAGGTGAGCTTGAACAGCACCGGCTGCCCGACCGGGATGTGGATCTCGTTCGCCGTCGTGACCCGCTGGGACGGGGTGGAGTCGTCGTAGTCGACTTCCCACCACCACTGATGGCCCGTCACCTCCACGGTCAGAGGATCGTGGGTGGCGAGCATGGCGAGACCGCGGTCAGTCATCACGCTCACCACCAGCAACACGAAGATGACGACGACCGTCACCGCCGTGCACACGGTGACGACGGCGACCTTGCCGGGCTCGTCGCCGCCGTTCGCCACGGGAGCGCCCGTGACATCGGCCTGGCCGCGGCGGCGTCCGCGCACGGCCGCGATGGCAAGACCGACCACGACGGCGCCGAAGACGGCCGCGGACACCCAGAACATGAGCCACCACAGCGCCGCGATCCGGCCCGCTTGCGGCCCCGCCGGGTGCAATGCGGACTGGGCCCTGCTGCAGCCGGCGAGGACACCGTAGGCGATGGCGAGGCGGGACGTCGCGTTCACTGCGCGCGCTCCGCCGAAGGCGGGACATTGGCGCTCGTCGGGCGCTCGGGTGTCTTCGACGCCTCCGGCTCCTTGACGTTCATGTGGTCGCTGCGGTTCGGACGCACGTCCTTGCGCAGCTGTCCGCTCATCGAGCGGACGTACGCGACGAGCTGCCACACCTGCGCGTCGTTGATCTTGCCCGCGAACGACGGCATCCCGTTCGGCCGTCCCTGCACGATGCTGGCGTAGACGTTGGCAGGCTCGCTGCCGTAGATCCACTTGTCGTCCATGAGCGGAGGCCCGATCCCGCCCCCGCCCTGGGCATGGCAGCCGACGCAGTTGAACCACGTGTAGAGCCGCTGTCCCTCGGCCGCCCCCCACCCGTTCGCGTCGTAGGGGCCGGTGGCGGCGGCGCGCGCGCCACCGGGTTGCAGCTGGCTCATGCGCACCGTGTCCGGGCGCGCCGTCGCCGGCGACACCTCGCTGAACCGCCGCTGTTCGCGCTGGCAACCAGCGGTGATCGTCACCGTCAGCAGCACACCGAGCGCGATGGCTCTCATCGCGCGGCGCCGTCCGCATCGACGCGGGGAACGCCGTAGGCGGCGACGAGGGCGTCGATCTCCGAGCGCCGGCGCGCGAGGGCGCCGTCGAGCTCGTCACGGAGCGCGCGGTCGCCCTTGCGCACACCGGCGGCGATCGCGAACACGAACGGGAGCGCGGGCGTATCGCGAGCGGGCGTGACGGGGACGACCTCGAGAGGGACGGATTGCCGCGACGCGAAGTATCCCGCGAGCGGCCCCCACACCACCGCCACGTCGACGTCGCCGCGCGCCACGGCTTCGACGATCCGCGCGGGCGGGTTCGCGTCCGCGTAGTCGCCGTAAACGGTGTAGCCGGCGACGTTGTGGACGATGCCGCGGCGGGCGAGCGCGTGGGCGGGCGGCGTGTTCGCGTAGTCGTCGCCGATCAGCTGCACGCCCACGCGCACGGTGCGTAGCGCGGGATCGTCGAAGGAGCGGACGCGGATGCCGCCGTCACGCCGCGAGACGAAGACATACGTCGATCGGTAGTAGGGCCGCGTGGTGAGGACCGAGCCCGCGTCCACGGGGACGCCGAGCACGACATCGCAAGCGCCGGCGCCGAGCGTGTGGCGAACGAAGCCGCGCCGCTGCGCCCACCACGTGTACTGAACGCGCGCGCCGAGGTCGCGCGCGAGCACCTCCGCCACGCGGTTCTCGAACCCTTCGCCGCGGTCGTTCGTGAACGGCAGGTTGTTCGGATCCGCGCACACGCGCAGCGCGCGCGCCGGCTGCGCGCTGCCGGCGGCGGCGAGCGTGAGCATCGCGACGGCGAGCGGCCACCGGATCCTCACGGCAGCGAGAACACGTAGAGGGCGCCGCCCTTGGTCGTGTGCTGCGGCAGGTCCTTCATCGCGTTCGCAAAGCCGAGGGCGGCAGAGCCGTCGCGAGCGTCGAGATCACCCGCGACGATGGCGCCCGCCCATCCTCCGACGCCGGCCAGCACGGCCACGTACTGCTTCCCGTCGGGCCCGCGATAGGTGATCGGTTGCCCGATGATTCCGGAGCCCACCGGGAATTGCCACAGCAGCTCGCCCGTGCGCGCGTGCACGGCCTTGAACCATCGATCCATGGTTCCGTAGAACACGACGTCGCCGGCGGTGACGACGGTGCCGCTCCACACCGGGAACGACTCCTTGATGCTCCACACCTTGCGCGCGGCGACGGGGTCCCACGCCGCGAACTCGCCGCGGTGTCCGCCCGGTCCCGGCTTCATGAGGACGTTCGCCCCCACGAAGGGCGTGCCCGCGATGAAGTTCGCCTCCGTGGACTCCGCGTCCATGCAGAGGTTCTGGTGCGGGAGGTAGATGAAGCCGGTTCGCGGCGAGTACGCGGAAGGCTGCCAGTCCTTCGCCCCCGGGGCCGCCGGGCAGATATCGCGGACGACCTTGCCGACTTGCGGCGTTTTGTCCTCGTTGTAGATCAGCCGCCCCGACTTGAGATCGACGCCTTTGCTGGTCGTGATGTGGACGAACGGCGTGGCGGACAGCACTTCGCCGGTGGCGCGGTCGAGGACGTACATGTAGCCGTTGCGCTCGGGACGAACGGCGACCTTGCGCCGGCCACCCGGTAAGGGCAGCTCGAGCAGCAGGACCTCGTTGACGCCGTCGTAGTCGTGGAGGTCGTGCGGCGTGAGCTGATACGCCCACACCGCCTCGCCCGTATCCGGCCGCCGCGCGAACAGTGTGGCCGTCCACTTGTTGTCGCCGGGGCGCTGATC
>Ga0075421_100005683_pt1 | contig 15105 bp, 12 predicted proteins | sample SoiMetdeltSBSDD5_FD_75292 | JGI IMG/M metagenome (GOLD analysis project Ga0075421, IMG submission 75292) | Bulk soil microbial communities from a Populus tree surrounding site in Tennessee, USA - Soil MetaG P. deltoides SBSDD5 | ecosystem: Environmental > Terrestrial > Soil > Tree plantation...
CTTCTACTTCATGGAGGTCAACACGCGCGTGCAGGTCGAGCACCCGGTGACCGAGATGGTGACGGGCATCGACATCGTGCAGGAGCAGATCCGCGTGGCGGCCGGCCAGCCGCTGTCCTTCACCCAGGCCGAGGTCTCCTGGCACGGCGCCGCGATCGAGTGCCGCATCAACGCCGAGGACCCCGCCAACGGCTTCCGCCCGAGCTGCGGGCGCATCGCGCGCATGCAGTTCCCGGGCGGCACGGGCGTGCGCTTCGACACCCACGCCTTCGGCGGCTACGAGATCTCGCCCTTCTACGACTCCATGATCGGCAAGCTGGTGGTGCATGCGCCCGACCGCGCCCAGGCCATCGCGGCCATGCGGCGCGCGCTGGACGAGACGCTCATCGACGGCATCGCCACCACCGTGCCCTTCCACAAGCGCATCCTCGCCGACGCGCGATTCGCCTCGGGCGACTACGACACCTCCTTCATCGCCACCATGCAGGAAGCCCTGCCCGCGGAGCTGAGACCATGAGACGCGCGCTGTCCTTGCTGTTGCTGCTGGCGCCGCTGAGCGCGGCGCAGGAAAAGGTGCAGGTGCGCCGGCTCTCGGACGTCGTCGCCGTGCGCGAGGGCGTGCTCGCCACCGAGCGCGTGCTGTACTACTTCAACCCCGTGGCCGAGCTGGAGGCGGGCGACGAGCTCGAGCAGGGCAGCGGCGGTCACAGCGAGGTCATGCTGACCGGAGGCGGGCTGCTGACGCTGCACGCCGGCGCGCACCTCGTGTTCGATCGCCTGGCCCCCGAGGGCGACGTGCTGCGCCTGCCGCTGTTCACGCGGCTCGACGCGCTGGGCGGCGAGCGGCCGCTGCAGCTGGTCATGCCGGGCGGCACGGTGTGCGACCTCCTGGGCACGCACATCACGGCCTACGTCGAGCACGGACGGCTGCGCGTGCGCAACGAGAGCAGCACGCCCATCGTGGTCAACAGCGACCTGCGCCTCGAGAAGGACCCGCCCACGGACGGCTCCGCCGGGCGCCTGGAGATCGTGCGCGGCGAGGAGGTGCGGCTGGTGCTGGTGGGCGGCGACGTCGAGCCGCCGGGCGGCGCCCTGGAGCTGTGGGGCGCGCTGCCGGTGCGGCACGCGGCCGACGTGACGCTCGAGCCGGATGGCGACCAGCTGCGCCTGACGGCGTCCGAGGGCGCCCTGTCCGCCACGCGCAGCCTGACCGTGCGCGGCGTGCGCACCGTGGCCCGCTCGGGGCTCGTGCTGCACGACCCGGCGCACATCGAGTTGCCCTCCACGCCGGAGGCCCCGCCGGCCGATGAGGCCGAGGACGTGGCTCCGGACGAGGCGCCCGGTCCGGGCGACGTCGAGCCGCCCGCGCAGCAGCCCGCGCCCGACGAGGGGACCCCGCCCGACGACGGGCCCGACGACAGTGGAGACTCTTCCCGATGAGAGCGGTCGTGACCGGAGGCGCCGGGTTCCTCGGCAGCCACCTGTGCGAGCGCCTGCTGGCCGAGGGCTGGCAAGTGGTCTGCATGGACAACCTGTCCACCGGCGACATCGCCAACATCGAGCACCTCCTGGGCCACGGCAGCTTCCGCTTCCTCAAGGTGGACGTGACGGACTACATCCACGTGCCCGGGCCCGTGGACCGCGTGTTCCACTTCGCCTCGCCAGCCAGCCCGATCGACTACCTCGAGATGCCCATCCCCACGCTCAAGGTGGGCAGCCTGGGCACGCACAAGGCGCTGGGCCTGGCGCGCGCCAAGGACGCCCGCTTCGTGATGGCCAGCACCTCGGAGGTGTACGGCGACCCGGCCGAGCACCCGCAGACGGAGGCCTACTGGGGCAACGTGAACCCGGTGGGGCCGCGGGGCGTGTACGACGAGGCCAAGCGCTTCTCCGAGGCGCTCGTCATGGCCTACCACCGCTTCCACAAGCTCGAGACGCGCATCGTGCGCATCTTCAACACCTACGGCCCCCGCATGCGGCTCAATGACGGCCGCGCGCTGCCGGCCTTCATGGGCCAGGCGCTGCGCGGCGAGGCCATCACCGTCTTCGGCGACGGCAGCCAGACCCGCAGCTTCTGCTTCGTGGACGACCTCATCGAGGGCATCTGGCGGCTCAGCAACAGCGACGAGACGTACCCGGTCAACATCGGCAACCCGCACGAGATGACCATCAAGGAGTTCGCCGAGACCGTGGTGAAGCTCACCGGTTCGAGGAGCCGCATCACCTACCACCCGCTGCCCGAGGACGACCCGAAGCAGAGGCGTCCGGACATCAGCAAGGCGCGGCGGGTGCTGGGGTGGGAGCCGAAGGTGCCGCTGCAGGAGGGTCTGCGCCGCACGCTCGAGTACTTCAAGACCCGTGTCGGGCAGGGCGGCAGCTGACGTGTGCGGCATCATCGGAGTCACCGGCCGGCCCGAGGTGAGCCGGCTGCTGATCGAGGGGCTCAGGACCCTCGAGTACCGCGGCTACGACTCGGCGGGCGTCGCCGTGCAGGAGGGTGGCGAGCTGGTCGTCGTGCGCCGCGAGGGCAAGCTGGCCGGCCTGGCTGCCGTGCTGGACGAGCGCCCACCCTTCGGCACCACGGGCCTCGGGCACACGCGCTGGGCCACGCACGGCCGGCCCAGCGAGCGCAACGCGCACCCGCTGGTGGACGCGTCGGGCCGGGTCGCCGTGGTGCACAACGGCATCATTGAGAACCACGAGGCGCTGCGGGCCGAGCTGCAGCGCGACGGCGCCGTGTTCCGCAGCGACACCGACACCGAGATCATCGCGCACATGGTGGCCGCCGAGCTCCGGCGCGGCGCGGGCCTGGCCGAGGCCGTGCGCCGCTGCGCGCGCCGGCTGGAGGGCGCCTTCTCCATCGCGCTCATCTCGGCCGACCATCCGGGCGTGCTGGTCGCGGCGCGGCGCCACTCGCCGCTGGTGCTGGGCGCGGCGCAGGGCGCCAACTTCCTGGCCTCCGACATCCAGGGCCTGCTGGTGCACACGCGCACGATCATCCCGCTGCACGACGGCGACGTGGCCGAGCTCACGCCGCAGGGCATCCGGCTGGTGGACCTCGACGGCCAGCCGCTGCAGCGGCCGGCGCAAACCATCGACTGGGACCCCGTGCGCATCCAGAAGGGCGGCTACCGCCACTTCATGCGCAAGGAGATCGACGAGCAGGCCTCGGCCGTGCCGGCCACCATGCAGAGCTACCTGACCACGGACGACGGCCTCGACATCGCGGCGCTGGACCAGCTGGGCGGCCGGCTGGCGAAGGTGCGGCGCATCACCTTCGTGGCCTGCGGCACGAGCTGGCACGCGGGCCTGGCCGGCAAGTTCTACGTCGAGAACCTGGTGGGCCTGCCGGTGGATGTGGACTATGCCAGCGAGTTCCGCTACCGCCGCACGCAGCCCGGGCCGGAGCACCTGATCGTGCCCATCACGCAGTCGGGCGAGACCATGGACACGCTGGGCGCGCTGCGCGACGCGCGCGCGGGCGGCTCGCCCATCGTGGCGGTGTGCAACGTGCCCATGTCGTCGGCCACGCGCGAGGCCGACGCGACCATCCTCACGCAGGCCGGGCCCGAGATCGGCGTGGCCAGCACCAAGGCCTTCACCACGCAGCTCACCGCGCTCTACATGCTGGCCCTCGACCTGGGGCAGCGGCTGGCGGTGCTGAAGAAGGACGACATCGCGCGCCGCATCCTGCAGCTGCGCCGACTGCGCTTCGACATCGAGGCCGCGCTGGAACACGCCGACGCCCTGCGCTCCGTCGCGCACCGCCACGCCGACGTGCGCGACATGCTGTTCCTCGGGCGCGGCGTCAACTATCCGATCGCGCTGGAGGGCGCGCTGAAGCTCAAGGAGATCAGCTACATCCACGCCGAGGGCTACCCGGCGGGGGAGATGAAGCACGGGCCCATCGCGCTCATCGATGCCTCCATGCCGGTGGTCGTGATCGCCACGCCCGGCCGCGTGTACGAGAAGGTGCTCTCCAACATGCAGGAGGTGAAGAGCCGCGAGGGCCGCATCCTGGCCGTGGCCGTGGAGGGCGACACGCGCGTGGCGGCGCTGGCCGACGAGATCCTGCCCGTGCCGGCCGTGGAGGAGGACCTCTCGCCCATCGTGAACGTCGTGCCGCTGCAGCTCCTGGCCTACTTCGTGGCCGAGAAGCGGGGCTGCGACATCGACCAGCCGCGCAACCTGGCCAAGAGCGTGACGGTCGAGTAGGACCGGCGCCGCCATGGCCAGCACCATCCTCGTCACGGGCGCGGCCGGCTTCATCGGCAGCCACCTGTCGGAGCGGCTCGTCCAGCGCGGCGACCGGGTCGTGGGGCTCGACAGCTTCCACCCGTACTACGAACCGGCGATCAAGCGCCGCAACGTCGCCGGCCTGTCGCGCGGCGGGAGCTTTGCGCTCGTGGAGGGCGACATCCGCGACCGGGAGCTCGTGGCGCGCGTGCTGCGCGAGCACCGGCCGGACGCGCTGGTGCACCTGGCCGCCATGGCCGGCGTGCGCCCCTCGCTGGCCGATCCGGTGCTGTACCACGACGTGAACTGCACCGGCACGGCGGTGCTGCTGGCGGCCGCGCAGCAGGCGGGCCTGCGGCGCTTCGTCTTCGGCAGCAGCAGCTCGGTGTACGGCGGCAACGCGAAGGTGCCCTTCCACGAGGACGACGACGTCTCCTTTCCCGTCTCGCCCTACGCCGCCACCAAGCGGGCCAACGAGCTGGCGTGCCACGTCTTTGCGCACCTCTACGGCATGGATATCGCCTGCCTGCGCTTCTTCACCGTGTACGGCCCGCGGCAGCGGCCCGAGATGGCCATCCACAAGTTCGTGCGGCTGCTCGAGCGTGGCGAGAAGTTGCCGCTCTACGGCGACGGGCTCAGCGAGCGCGACTACACCTACGTCGACGACATCCTGGACGGCGTGGTCAAGGCGCTGGACCGGAGCCGCGGCTACCGCATCTACAACCTGGGCGAGTCGCGCACGGTGAGCCTGAAGGAGCTGGTCTCCGCGCTGGGGCGCGCCACGGGCCGTGAGCCGGGCGTGGAATGGCAGCCGGCGCAGCCGGGCGACGTGCCGCGCACCTTCGCCGACATCGGCCGGGCGCGCGCCGAGCTGGGCTACGACCCGCGCGTCGGCCTCGACGAGGGCCTTGCGCGCTTCGTCGCGTGGTATCGCGGGCCGGAGGGGCCGGCGGCGGCCGACCGCGCGCGATGACGGGCGTGCTGGTCACGGGCGGCGCGGGCTTCATCGGCAGCCACGTGGCCGACGCGCTGCTGCAGCGGGGCGAGCGCGTGACGGTGGTGGACGACCTGTCCAGCGGCCGGCGCGCCAACGTGCCGTCGGGCGCCACGTTCGTGAAGGGCGACCTGGCCGAGCCGGGCGTGGCGGACCGCGCGCTCGCCGGCTGCGACCGCGTGGTGCACTGCGCCGCGCGGCCCTCGGTGGCGCTGTCGGTGGAGGACCCGCTGGCCAGCAACCGCGCCAACCTGGAGGCCAGCACGCGGCTCCTCCTGGCTTCGCGCGCGGCCGACGTGCGGCGCGTCGTGTACAGCAGCAGCTCGGCCGTCTACGGCGGCACGGACGAGTCGCCCGCCGACGAGGCGCGCCGCGAGGCGCCGCTCTCGCCCTACGGCATGAACAAGCTCGCGGCCGAGCAGCTGTTCCGCATGGCGCCCGCGCTGTGGGGCGTGGACACCTTCTGTCTGCGGTACTTCAACGTGTATGGCCCGCGACAGGACCCGGGCTCGCCGTACTCGGGCGTCATCTCGCTGTTCATCACGGCCGCGCTGGCCGGGCGCGCGCCGGTCATCCACGGCGACGGGCGGCAGAGCCGCGACTTCACGTACGTGGGCGACGTGGTGGCGGCCAACCTCGCGGCGCTGGACCTGTCCTCGGGCGAGGGACGCGTGGCCAACGTCGGTCGCGGCGAGTCGACGACCATCCTCGATCTGTGGGAAGCCGTGGCCGCCGCGTGCGGGCGGGCGGGCCTGCGCGCCACGCACGCAGCCCCGCGGGCGGGCGACATCCGGCACTCGCGGGCTGCCACGGCGCGCGCCCGGGAGTGGCTGGGGCTGGCGGCGCGCACGCCGCTCGACGAAGGCCTGCGCCTCACGGTGGCGTGGTATCGTTCCGCCCCTTCCGGCGGCAGCCCGGAGGACGCCGGACTTCGGCCGGCAGGCCCCACCAGCCGATGAGTCCGGGACGGCCGCTCCAGGGCGCAGCCACCCACCCCGTGAGACATCAGTTCCGATGAAGGGCGTCATCCTCGCCGGCGGCCTCGGCACGCGGCTCCTGCCGCTGACCAAGATCACCAACAAGCACCTGCTGCCGGTCTTCAACCGGCCGATGATCCACTACCCGATCGAGTGCCTGCGCAAGGCGGGCATCACGGACATCCTCATCGTGACCGGCGGCAACAGCGCCGGCGACTTCCTGCGGCTGCTCGAGAACGGCGACGAGCTCGGCGTCTCGCTCAGCTACGCCTACCAGCGCGGCGAGGGCGGCATCGCCGACGCGCTGCGACTCGCCGAGCGCTTCGCGGGCAGGGACCCGATCTGCGTGGTGTTGGGCGACAACATCATCGAGCGCAACATCCGCGCCACGGTGGAGGCCTTCAAGCAGCGCGGCGACAAGGGCGCGTGCATCCTGCTCAAGGAGGTCGAGGACCCCGAGCGCTTCGGCGTGGCCGTGCTGGACGGCGAGCGCATCGCGAAGGTCATCGAGAAGCCGAAGGAGGCGCCCAGCAACCTGGCGGTCATCGGCATCTACCTCTACGACAACGACGTGTTCCGCATCATCAAGGGGCTCAAGCCGTCCGGTCGCGGCGAGCTGGAGATCACGGACGTCAACAACGCCTACATCGCGGCCGGCCACATGAGCTACGGCCTCCTGTCCGGCTGGTGGACCGACGCGGGCACCTTCGACAGCCTGCTGCGCGCGAGCAAGCTGGTGGCCGAGGGCGGCGCCAACAAGGACGGCTGATGGTTCGCGTGCTGGTCACGGGCAGCGGCGGCATGCTGGGCTTCGCGCTGCGCGAGAGCTGCCCGGCGGGCTGGGAGATCCTGGAGGCCGACCTGCCGGAGACGGACGTGACCGATCCCTCGTCCGTGGCCGCGGCCTTCCGGAGCGGCCGGCCGCAGGCGGTGATCCACGCCGCGGCCTACACCAACGTGGACGGCTGCGAGAGCCACGAAGAGCAGGCCCTGGCGGTCAACGGCGCGGGTTCCGGGCACGTGGCGGCCGCCTGCGCGCAGGCCGGCATCCCGCTGCTGGCCGTCTCCACCGACTACATCTTCGACGGCCGCATCCCGGCGCCCGGCGAGTACGGCGAGGACGATCCGCCCTCGCCGCTCTCCGCGTACGGGCGCACCAAGCTGGCGGGCGAGCTGGCCGTCCGCGAGCGCTGCCCGATGCACTGGATCGTGCGCTCGCAGTGGCTGTACGGCCTCGGCGGCCGGAACTTCGTGGACACGATGCTGAGCCTGGCGGCCGAGAAGCCCTTCCTCGCGGTGGTGGACGACCAGGTGGGCAGCCCGACGTGCACGCACGAGCTGGCGCCGGTGCTGTGGCGCTTCCTGCAGCGGCCGCCGCCCTGGGGCACCTGGCACGCCACGCAGGCGGGCAGCACGAGCTGGCACGGCTTCGCGGAGGAGATCTTCCGGCAGGCGGGGCTGCGCGTGGACCTGCGACGGCAGTCCAGCCGCGACCTCGCGCGCCCGGCGCCGCGCCCGGCGCGCTCGGTGCTGAGCAACGCCAAGCTGCGCGCGGCCTTCGGCACGGGCCTCCCTCCCTGGCAGGAGGGGCTGGCGCGCTTCCTCGAGCGGCGGCGCTGCTGGCAGGCCGAGGGCCGACCGGCCGCCGACCCGGCCGCGGACGCTGCCCGCGGGAGGAAGACATGAAGGTGCTGGTGACCGGCGGCGCGGGCTTCATCGGCAGCAACTTCGTGCTCCGGCTGCGGCGCGAGCGGCCGGACGTGGCCATCGTGAACGTGGACCTGCTGACCTACGCCGGCAACCTGGAGAACCTGGCCGGGCTGCAGGAGGACGGGGGCCACGTCTTCGTGCGCGCCGACGTGGCCGACCGGCCGGCCATGGAGGCCGTCTTCGCCGCCCACCGGCCCGACGGGGTGCTGCATTTCGCGGCCGAGAGCCACGTGGACCGCAGCATCCTGGACGCCACCCCCTTCGTGCGCAACAACGTGGCGGGGACGCAGGTTCTCCTCGACCTGTCGCGCGCGCACGGCGTGCGCCGCTACCTGCAGGTCTCCACGGACGAGGTCTACGGCACGCTGGGTCCCGCGGGCAAGTTCACCGAGGACACCCCGCTCGCCCCCAACTCGCCCTACGCGGCCAGCAAGGCGGCGGCCGACCTGCTGGTGCGGGCGGCCGTGCACACGCACGACCTGCCCGCCGTCGTGACGCGCTGCAGCAACAACTACGGGCCGTTCCAATTCCCCGAGAAGCTGATCCCGCTGATGATCGTGAACGCGCTGGAGGGCCGGCCGCTGCCGGTCTACGGCGATGGCCTGCAGGTGCGCGACTGGCTGCACGTGGAAGACCACTGCGCGGCGCTGTGGACGGTCTTCGAGCGCGGGCGGCCGGGGAGCGTCTACAACATCGGCGGCAACAACGAGCAGACCAACCTCGACGTGGTGCGGGCCATCCTGCGCGAGCTGGGCCGGGGCGAGGACCTCATCCGCTACGTCAAGGACCGGCCCGGACACGACCGGCGCTACGCCATCGACGCCCGGCGCATCCGCGACGAGCTGGGCTGGGAGCCGAGCCGCCGCTTCGAGGAGGCACTGCCGGACACGGTGCGCTGGTACCTCGGGCACCGGGACTGGTGGGAGCGCGTCCGCTCCGGAGCCTACCGCGAGTACTACGAGCGCCAGTACGGGGCGCGGGGATCGGCCTGAGCGGGCCGTTCCGCCGAAAGCCTCCATGTTTTGGCCTTTCGCGCCGATATCATCGGAAGGGACGAGGCGGCGTCGTCCGCGGTCCCTTCGGCGGGCCGGGGCGGAGCGACCGCCCTTCCCGTGGCTGGAGCTGGAGAGCGTGATGGTCCGCGACTCGCTGAGGCTGGCCGGGGCGACGTGGCTGCTGCTGCTCGCGGCGTGCCAGTCGTCCGACGATGCGCGCGTGCTGCAGGTGCTGAACCAGCGCGGCTTCGGCCGGGCCACGCAGGACGCCAACCGGCAGTACTACGTCGGCATCGGCGACTCCATCGTCGTCCAGGACAGCATCCATCCCGAGTACAACGGCCTGTCGGAGACGGTGCGCATGGACGGCGTGGTGACCCTGCCCGAGGTGGGCGAGGTCTACATCAACGGCCTCGCGCCCGAGGAGATCACCGAGGTCCTGCGGCTCAAGTACGCGCAGTACGTCAACGACTCCTCGGGCATGTCGGTGCGGGTCACGGGCATCCAGAGCAAGCGCTACTACGTCACCGGCCTGCCGCCGCGCATGCCGCTCTCGATCAACTTCGAGGGCGACGTGCTGCTGGTGGACGCCATGATCAGGGCGCAGATGGACGACACGCTGGTGGACACCGAGAGCATCCGCGTCATCCGCGGCGACCCGGAGAACCCGCTGGTCATCGAGTGCAACTACGAGGACGTCACCGAGCGCGGCCTGACGCGCGACAACATCCTCATCCGCGAGAACGACGTCATCTGGCTCACGCCGTCCATCGTGGGCTGGCTGACCTACGGCGTGAACCTGCTCGTGGCGCCGCTCAAGCCGATCCAGCAGCTGTTCTTCGGCTGGAACAACATCGTCACCGTGACCGACAGCTTCGGCGACTACACGTACGGCACCTACAACTACGGCAACAAGGGTTACGGCGGCGGCGGCCAGTACGGCGGCGGCGGCTTCTGAGGCATGCCCGAACGCAGCGATCCGATCCTGGAACAGGGCGAGGCGCGCGAGGCGCTCGCGGAAGTCCTGCGCGCCATCCGGCGCAACAAGCTGCGCGTGGTCTTCACCACGCTCGTCGTGCTGCTGCTGGGCGTGGCGCTCTCGCTGCTGTGGCCCAACAAGTACGAGTCGTCCACGCACTTCCAGCTGCGCGACTGGTACGTCGTGGCCGACGCCATGCTGCTGGAGGAGCTGGCCGACCTGCCCGAGGCCAAGAAGCTCAAGACCCTCGAGAACGAGCTGCGCTCGCGGGCGCGCATCGAGGCGGTGATGAGCGAGTTGCAGTGGCTCGAGTGGCTGGAGACCGCCGGCAAGGAGTCCGACCGCCGCGACCTGGACGAGAAGATCGCCCGCAACCTGGTGGTCGCGATGGAGGGCACGCTCACCGGCACCCACGACATCGTCCTCAGCTTCCGCTGGACGTCGCCGCGCAAGGCGGCCGACTTCGTGAACCGCCTGCGCGACTCGTGGATCCAGCTCACGCTGGAGGCCTACAAGAGGCGGCTCGAGGAGCAGAAGGACCGCATGGAGGGCGTGCTGGCCGACCGCGAGGCCGACTACCACGCGGCGCTGTCGGCCGTCACGACCTACGAGAACGAGCACAACGTGCCGGCCCTGCTGAGCCCGGAGGTCAACAACCAGCTCAAGGCCGACTACGAGGTCAAGCTCGCCGCGGCCAACGCCGAGCTGGTGGCCGTGGCCGGCGACGTCCAGCGGCTCGAGGCCGTGCGGCAGGCCATCCCGCGCGAGACGCCCCAGCCGCGCGCGCCGCAGACGCCGGAGCAGGCTGACCTGCTGGTCAAGCTCCAGTCGGTCTCGGTGCAGCTCGCGTCGGTCTCCGACCCGGTCAAGGGCCTCACGCCCGTGCACCCCAAGCGCCGGCTGCTGCAGTCGGAGTACGACACGCTGCTCGGCCAGCTCAAGGCCGCCGGCTACGATCCCGAGGACGGGATCATGGTCAACCAGACCAACCCGGACTGGCTGGCCGTCGAGAACGAGCGCCAGGCGAAGCAGTTGCGCAGCCAGGAGCTCACGGCGGAGGTGGCCGGCCTCAAGCAGCAGATCAACGACGTCCAGTCGCGGCTGGACATGCTGCCCGTGGTGACCGCCGAGCTGGCGCGGCTCAACTCGCTGGTCGAGGTGAAGAGCCAGCTGGTCAGCGAGGCCCGCACCGAGGTGCAGCCGCTGCGCGAGAGGGTGCTGCAGTGGCGCGCCCAGAGCTTCGGCACCGACGCGGAGGGCTTCAGCGGCACGCAGAGCGGCCCGTTCGAGATCCTGGAGACGGGCGTCGAGCCGGATCATCCGGTGCTGCCCATCACGGCCATCATCCTGGCCGTCGCGCTGGTCGTGGGCGTGTTCCTGGGCGCGATGGGGCCGGTGCTGACCGAGATGACGCGCTCCTCCTTCGGCACCGTCCGGGAGGTCGGCCGCTCGCTCGGCGTGCCGGTCCTGGGCGCCGTTGACCTCATCCTCACGGCGCGCGACCTGCGCGCGAGGCGCGTGCAGCGCGGCCTGACCTACGCCACCATGGCGCTCGTGCTGCTCTCGCTCGCCGCAGCCATCTGGATCTACCACGCCAATCCGGAAGTGCTGCCGGACGCGCTCCGCCGCACCCTGCGTGAGGTGAGGATGGCCCTCACCTGAGCGGGGTGCCGGCCAGCAAGGAGGTCCCGCTGGATGTGCTGTTCCTCGCGCACCGGGCGCCCTTCCCGCCGGACAAGGGCGATCGCCTGCGCGCGTGGCGGCACCTGCAGCGGCTCTCGCGGCTGGGGCCGGTGGACCTGGTGGCGCTGGCCGACGACGAGCACGACGCCAGCGCGGCGCGCGCGGGCCTGGCTCCCGTGTGCCGCGAGCTCGTCGTGCTGCCGCGGCGCCGCGCGCGTGCCAAGCTGCAGGCGGGCCTCGCGCTGCTTGCCGGCGGCAGCCTCTCGGCCGCCTGGCACGCGGACGGCCGGCTGGCCCGCGCGCTCGCCGGGCTGCAGGAGCGCCACGACTACGGCCTGCTGTGGGCCTTCTCGTCCGGCACCTGGCCCTGGTGGGGGCGCTGCCGCGCGCGCCGGCGCATCGCCGACCTGTGCGACCTCGACGCGCTCAAGTGGGAGGCGCTCGCGCGGCGCGGCGGGCCGCGGGCGGCGCTGTGGCGCCTGGAAGCGCGGCGGCTCTTGCCGCTCGAGCTGCGCCTGGCGGCCGAGGCCGACCTCGTGCTGCTGATCACGCCGGAGGAGGCGGCCGACCTCGCGGCCCGCGGCGGTCGCCCGCGGCGGCTGGAGGTGCTCACCAACGGCGTCGACGCGCAGGCCTTCGCCGGCCTGGCTCCGCCCTCGGCCGCCGCTCCGGTCGTGGCCTTCCTCGGGCAGATGGACTACCCGCCCAACGTGTCCGCCGCCGTGCACCTGGCGCGCGAGGTGCTGCCGCGCGTGCGGCGCACGGTGCCGGGCGCGCGGCTGCTCATCCTCGGCCGGTCGCCGGCGCCCGAGGTGGCCGCGCTGGCCTCGGCCGGCAAGGTCGAGGTCCGCGGCGCGATCGACTCGGTGCCGGCCTCGCTGGAGCCCGTGGCCGTCTTCGCAGCGCCGCTGGACGAGGGCCGGGGCCTGCCCAACAAGGTGCTCGAGGCGCTGGCGGCGGGCCGGCCGGTGGTGCTCTCGAGCCGGGCGGCCAGGGCGCTGTCGGGCGGGCCCGGCCGCGACTACCTGGTGGCCGACGGCGCCGAGGCGTGCGCCGCGGCCGTGGCGGGCCTGCTGGCCGACCCGGCTCGCCGCGACGCCCTGGGTGCCGCCGGGCGCGCGTACGTGAGGCGCGCGCACGACTGGGACGAGGTGCTCGCGCGCCTGGAGCAGCTGGTGCGGGAGACCACCGGTGCGTGACCTGATCGTCTTCGTGCTGTTCATCACGCTGCTGCCCACCTGCTTCCTGCGGCCGTGGTTCGGGCTCATGGCCTTCACCTGGCTGGCCTACAACCGCACGCAGGACCTCACCTGGGGTTTCGCGCGCATCCTGCCCATCTCGCAGGTCATCGCCATCGCCATGATCCTGGGCTGGCTCGTGTGGGAGAACCGACCGCTGTGGTGGCGGCACCCGCGCATGGCCGGCATGGCGCTGCTGGTGCTGGTGGTGGGCGTGTCGATCGAGGCCAACGGCCTGAGCTGGGACCAGGTGGGCACGCGCTACTCGGAGCTCGTCAAGATCGTCTTCGTGGCGCTGCTCACCGGCGCGCTGCTCGCGAACCGCACCCGGCTGCGCGCCTACTTCGCGGTCGTGGCGCTGGCGCTGGGCTTCTACGGCGTCAAGAACGGCGTGTGGTTCCTGCTGGGCCAGGGAACCATCGTGGGACCGGGCGGCATGCTCAAGGACAACAACGACTTCGCCCTGGCGATGGTCATGAACCTGCCCTTCCTGTGGTACCTGGGCTACGACCTCCGCGATCTGCGCTTCGGCCGGCTGCTCAGGCTGGGCCTGCGCGTGGCCTTCTTCCTGACGCTGGTGGCCATCATGGCCACCGGCTCGCGCGGCGGCTTCCTGGCCATGGCCGTGGTGATCTTCATGATGGCCATGAAGACGCGCTACAAGGTTCCGGCCATCCTGGCCGTGGTGCTCCTCGGACTGCTGGGCTACGCCTTTGCGCCGCAGGAGTACATCCAGCGCCTTTCCACCATCGCCTCGGCCAGCGACCAGTCCGCCCAGGGGCGCCTGCTCTCGTGGCGCGTGGCGCTCAACATGGTGGCGCACAATCCCGTGCTGGGCGTGGGCTTCAACAATTTCGTCTACGTCTACCAGAACTTCCTCACGGGCGTGAGCCTGCCGCCGGGCCTCGTGTACGTGCCGAGCCGCGTGGCGCACAACAGCTACCTGCAGATCTGGGCCGAGTCGGGCTCGATCGCCTTCGGGCTGTTCCTGTTCCTGCTGATCGGCAGCATCCTTGCGATGCGCCGGCTGCAGCGCGTGGTGCGCGGCACGGACGACGCCTGGGTGACCCCTTATGCACGGATCGTGGAGACCACCCTCTACGGGTACATGGCGGGCGCCATGTTCCTCAACCGCGCGCACTTCGACCTCATGTACCAGCTCGTCGCGGTGGCCGCCGTGATGCCGGCAGTGGTGCTGGCCGAGCGTGGACGCCTGGCGGCACTGCGCCGGCGACGCATCGGTCCGGCGGTGCACGGAGAGGTGCAGGTGCGCCACGCCGACGCCTTCGTCAAGCTGCCGACGACATGAGCGCGGCGAGCGCCGAGCCGACGCGGCTGGCCGTCGTGGTGCCTGACCTGCGCGTGGGAGGCCTGCAGGCCATGGCCGTGCGCCTGGCGCTGGCGCTCGACCGGGCCGAGTGGATGCCGCGCTTCTACACCTTCGACGGCGAGGGCCCGCTGGCGGCGGACCTGTCGGCGGCCGGCCTCTCGCACGTCTTCCTGGCGCGCGCCCCGGGCGTCGACCCGGGCCTCGCGCGACGGCTGGCCGCGCGCCTGCGCGCCGACGGAGCGCAGCTCGTCCACTGCCACAACATCACGGCCCTGTTCCACGGCGCGCGCGCGGCGGCGCGCGCCGGCCGCCTGCCCGTGCTGTACACCGAGCACGATCGCGACCTGCCCGCGCCGTGGCGCCAGCGCCTGCTACATCGCTGGCTGGCGCGCCGCGTGACGCGCTGTGCCGCCGTCAGCCGCCGGCTGTGCGCCGCGCTCGTGCGCTGGGAGGGCTTCCCGGCGGATCGCACCGCGCCGCTGCACAACGGCACGGCCGATCCGCGCGCGGCCTTCCGCGGCACGCGCGCGCAGGCCCGCGCCGAGCTCGGCTGGGACGATGCGCCCGTCGCGCTGGCCGTCGGGAGCCTCACGCCCGTCAAGGACCACGCGGCGCTGCTGGACGCCTGGCCGGCCGTGCGGGCGCGCGTGCCGGCAGCGCGGCTGGTGATCGCGGGCGACGGCCCGCTGCGCGCCGACCTGGCCGCGCGTGCGGCCGGGCTTCCGTCCGGCGCGGTGACGCTCCTCGGGGAGCGCGACGACGTGCCGCGGCTGCTGGCCGCCGCCGACGTCTTCGTCCTGCCCAGCCGCAGCGAGGGCCTGTCCCTGTCGCTGGTCGAGGCGCACGGCGCGGGCCTGCCCGCGCTGGCCTTCGACGTGGGAGGCAACGGTGAGGTGCTGGAGGACGGCCGGACCGGCCGGCTCCTGCCCGCGGGCGACGCCGCCGCGCTCGCCGCGGCGCTGG
>Ga0075421_100005684_pt1 | contig 15104 bp, 11 predicted proteins | sample SoiMetdeltSBSDD5_FD_75292 | JGI IMG/M metagenome (GOLD analysis project Ga0075421, IMG submission 75292) | Bulk soil microbial communities from a Populus tree surrounding site in Tennessee, USA - Soil MetaG P. deltoides SBSDD5 | ecosystem: Environmental > Terrestrial > Soil > Tree plantation...
AGTCCCGGCTTCATCGACTTCAAACACGCCCCGGTTTGTAGCCGAACCCCGCCAAAACTCAAAACCCAAAACTCCCTTCACATCTGAGAGGCCGGCGCCAAGGGTGACTCCACCTCGTGCGCCTTTCGTCCGAACAGACCGTGCAGCCAAGGCCTCTTCTCCGGTTGGTAACGCCCGACCGCCACAGTACGGAATTCACGAAGCAGGTTGCGCCTGGCCCAGAGAATTGCGAAGCAGAAATTGGTGGTCAGACCGATAACCACCCACGCAAACAATGTCCACCGGTCGCCAGGATCGAAGGGCTGGCCTCGCCAGGCACGGGAAAGAAGATCCAACGCCATTCCGCCGGCGTAAAGGATTCCCCAAGGCAAAATCAGGATGCGGCCGACCGACCCCAGAATGGCTCGACTGGAGTTCCGAGCGGTCAATCCGAGCCACATTGCCACCCACCCCAGCGCCGCCATATCGGCAACCATGAGGAGAAGGTTCACCGCCACCATCTCGGGCGCAAACGATCTGCGCAGGATCAGGAACTCCAACCCCAGCACCCCCGCCAGCGGAATGCCGAATTGCCGGTACAGCGCCAGCCATTGCCCGCGGAGAATGTCGCGCACGGTCAATGGCGTGGACAAGAGCAACTCCAGCGCGCCGCTTCGACGGTCCTCCGCCAGCCGGTTGCACGCCTCCGAAATGACCCAGATCTTCAGGAACACCTGGAACAACAGCACGGTTGGAATCAGCGTCTTTCGGTCGAACATGATGTCGCTGTATTTATACCAACCCCACAACCAGGTGCCGCCCACTGCCGTCAAATAGAGCCAGACATAAGTCGGCTTCCAACGCTCGCGCCCGACCAGCCAGAGGAACGGATTGATATCGAGCAGCCGCGTCCGATGGGACGCCCGTTCACCCGCTGCGCCAAAGGCCCATTGCTCAATCCGTTCTCTCTGCTTCTCCAAACGGGAGTTGGATGATCGGGCCTGCCAGATGCCCGGCAGAACACGGCTTGACACAGCGAGAAAACCCCAGCTCACCAAATGGATCAGCAGCAGCGACGACCAGAAGCTCGCCGGCGGAAACGGCATGAAAGGCACTCCGGCAAACAGGATGTGTCCCAATCCGTAAGCCGGGCTGAAGATCAGTATCGGCCAGATCATGTTCGGGTCGTCGAAGCCCCGGAAACTCGTCCCCAACATGAAAGCAAGCACGCCCGGTCCAAGGCTGAACAGGAGGCTGACGAAGACCGTGGCAAACATCGCCTTGCGCTCGTTGCGGCTGACGGTGGACACAAAAATGCCAGCAGCGAGCGAAAAGAACAGTGTGTTGAGGAGAACCAGTGAAGCACGCCACAACTCACCCGCCGACACTCCCCCGAGCTGCACGGTCAACGCGATCACCGGAATGATCGCGAGCAGGCCATACACCGAGTTCAACGAGGTCGCAACGAGCTTCCCGAAGACAACGTCGTAACCCTTCAGGTCCGTCAGAAACAACAGCCCGAGCGTCCCCTCCCTTTTCTCTTCGCTCATACAGTCGGCCGTGACTCGCGACCCGATGAACAGGCAATAGACAAACGCAAACGTGAACAGTGTCCGGAACAGGTGACGACCGTGCACCGACGAAGGGACCGCGTCCCGGAACAGCGTCAACATCATCCAACTGAAGGCGACGATCGCGAACGACGCGGCGACGACGCGCATCCAGTATGTGACCCGCCGTCGCGACGCGACGCGCAATTCACGCTCGACAATGGGCAGGACAGTCATACAGCGCGTTCAGTTCCTGTCATTCTGACTCCGGCCAGGTCATATCCTCACGCCGCCGGTCGCGGTAAAAACCGTCGCTCGACCAGTCGAGTGTGCAATTGCTTCGCCGCGGCCACCGTCACGGCGATTTGAATCAGCACGAAAGCCAGCGTTGAAAAATGGACACGATAGCCGAGCCACCGGGTTCGACCTTCCACAAAATCCGCAAGCCAATCCGGGATAAACACGCCGACGACGAGGCAAAGCAGGAACGCAGTGATGAGGTTGGCCCGCGAGAACGACAAGGCGAAACCAATGGCGGGCAGCGCGAGAAGGGACGAGTAGAGCGTCAGCACGTCATCGACCAGGACTCCCGAACGCGGAGACACCACGTGTTGAAAGTAACGAAAGGTCGTCCAAACCATCACCGCCGGCAGAAAATGGCAGAAGAGACCCCAGAGCCGGCCGGTGATCAGTTGGTGTTCGCGCACCGGCGTCACCAGCAGCAGTTCCAGGGAACCGGCCTGCAACTCGCGACGGAAACTGCCCACCGCGGCGAACGCGATGGCAGCGATGAGCACCCACATCAAGTTGCGCGAACCGAACACCTGGCCGAAAATCGCCAGTAGCAGCCAGCCCCACTTGGTGAGTCGCGCCGTCCAGGAGTACTCCTGCAGCCACGCAATCGGGTTGCGATCCAGCGTCCGGCCCTTGTTCCAGCGAAAGACACGCCCCAAGAATTGCGAGTCGGCAAAGGTCAAAGTCCAGCGCGGTTGCGGCGGCGCGACCAGTTCCCGCTGCCAGTTTCCCTTGAGCCGCCACGAAACACTCAGGATCACCAACCACAGGTTGCCGGTCGCCAGTCCGACCAACACAGCCGATCCAATTACCGGCCCTCCCAACCGGCCAAAGATCAGTCCAAGCGGAAACGCGATGACCGCCATGGCCAACGCGAGGAACTCGGCGAGGACGAAAGCCCGCATCCATTCCGAGCTGCTGGACGACGCCAAAAGGCCGGCCGCCAGGCCGAGCATGGCGGCGGCCAGGTTGCCCAGCAAGGCGGCCGACACCTCCCAGGCCTGCACTCCGCCCATCAGCATGGGCACCACAAAGAGCGGCGCCAGGGCGGTCAGCACGGTCAGCGCCCGCAGCAAATGCACCACGCTTTTGCCGACCACAATTTCGCTGGAGGTCAGCGGTGTCAGCAGCAACAAACCCAATGTCCCTTCCCGCTTCTCACGGCTCAGACAGTCCGCCGTCAATTGCGGCGTCAGCACAAGCGTCAAAAGGATCGACGCCGATGCCAAAGCGCCGAACAGCTGGCGGCCGAGGAACGAGGAGGGACCGTCGAAGCCCTGCGCCACGGCAACGAAGTACACCAACACAGCCCCCGCTCCAGTGAGCCGAAGCCAGTGGTGATACGGGCTGCGCGCCTCGGCGCGCAATTCACGGTCGATCACGGGAAGAAAGGTCATGGTGAGCTCAGTGATTGGGAGTTGAGAGTTGAGAGCGAACCACCGGCCCGCGACACGCGGTTTGTCTCAACTCTCAACTCATAAGCTCCTCAACTTCTTCGCTCACTGTGTCTCGCCGCGCGTTACCCGCAGGAAAACTTCCTCCAGACCCAGCTCGTCTTCTTCCAAACCGACCAACCTCACCCCGCCGTGCACGAGCGTCTCGGCCACGCACCCTGGATCGGTGTCGTGATCGTTCAACGTCACCTTGAGGCGCCCCTCGACCGTTTCCACCTCGGTGACCTCCGGGCGCGCCTTCAACAATTCCACCGCCCTTGCCTCGTCGCCGATGACCCTGACCCAGAAGATCCGGCCCGTGGCCATCTGGTCGCGCACGCCCTGCACGGGGCCGGTGTAAATCAGCTTTCCCTTTTCGATGATCGCAACGCGATTACAAAGCGTCTCGAGTTCGCTCAGAATGTGCGACGAGATGATGATTGTTTTGCCCAGCCGCTGGAGTTCCTGAAGGATCGCCATCATTTCGATGCGCGCCCGCGGATCGAGCCCGCTGGCCGGCTCATCCAACAGCAGCACAGCAGGGTCGTGAATCAACACGCGTGCCAGACCCAGGCGCTGTTGCATGCCGCGGCTCAGCGCGCCAATGAGCGCACCTTTTTTCTCGCTCAGGCCCACCAGTTCGAGCACGTCGTTGACGGTTTTCTCGCGCTGCGCCGAAGGGATCTTGTAGCACGCCCCGAAAAAATCGAGATACTCGGTCACTTCCATGTCTTTGTAGACCCCGAAAAAGTCGGGCATGTAACCGATCACGTGTCGCACCGCGTCGGCGTCGCGCACGACATCGTGTCCCAGCACCTGCGCGGTGCCGGCGGATGGCGCGAGAAAAGTGGCAAGGATGCGCAGCGTGGTGGTCTTGCCTGCGCCGTTTGAGCCGATGAACCCGAAGAGGTCGCCACGGTTGACCGTGAGATTAAGCGCGTTCAAGGCGATCATCGGACCGTACACGCGGGTCAGCGCGAAAGCCTGGACCGCCGGCGCTTCTTGGATGGGGGGTGCGGTGGACATACTGTTCAAAGGTTTCCGGATTGGCCGGCCGGGATCGCGAGCCGGAACATGGTGTTGCGCTGGCTGCGGATCGTCTTGAATCGGTTAAGCGGCATAGCCGAAGGCGAATGGCCAGGGTCCCACGCCAGCAATACCGCGTCGCCGCGCTCGACCAGCGGCGTCAGATCCATCCCCACCGGATAAACGAACGCGCGCTGGTGCAGACCGACATTGAGCGCCTGGGAAATGAACGAGGTGGCTGCGACCGTACGCGGATTCAACTCCACCCAGCGATTGGCGTTATCACCGAACGCGTACTGGCGCTGCTGCACCGCACCCTGAAACGGCCCGCCATGCTGGACGACGAAGTCGCGCAGCGGCGCGCTCTTCGGCTGTTCGAGCGGGACGGTCGTGGCGCGGCCGGCCGGCACATCGCCTACTTCGTAGATGCGGTCCTGAAATACCAGGCGGACTTCCTTGAGGTCGCGGCTCAGATTGTTGCGAAGATTCAACTGTCGGTTCGCCCCTTGTGTCGTGATCGTCGCAGACAATGGAACGTCAGCGAACTCCGCCCAATCGCTGACGTAGAGCTGGCTCGTCCAGACCGGGACTTCGATCTCGGCGTCGAATCCTTTGTCGCGCTGGAGAACTTCGGAACGGCTCCCTTCCTGTCCGCCTCTGGCCAGGCCCATGAACTCGCCGCGCAGGGTGGCGTGGGTCTGTTCCCCGACCAGTTTGTAACGCGCGTTCACCGGAGAATAAACGGAGGCGTATGTTCGGCCCCGCCACTCCGCCGTGCGTTCGCCCTGCGGCAGAATGTCCACCAGGTGCAACTCGTTCCACTCGGTTTCCCCGGCGCGCAGCTTGTAGCCGATGTAGTAGATCAAGAGCGAAAAGAAGACGACATAGATGGGAAACGTCAGCCACGTCAACATCTGTTTGCCGGCCTTCTTCAGGCAATACTGATCCACCGGCCCAATGACCAGCAGGTAAACGACGAGCAGCAACAGGAGCCATTGCACCGGCAGCTTGCGAACCTGCCGGCTGTCGATCATCGCTCCGAACACACCGTCGATGCTCGATCCGCCATAAAAATTCAAATTCAGAGGATCGCCGCTGAACCAGCCCGGCGGCACGCGCACCACCTTCGCCCAGAACCATTCGCGGTTCTTCCACGAACGGAACGGCTCGCGCTCCGGGCTGAACGTCAACACAGTCACCTGGCCACGCCCACGGTTGGCGGTCACGATCAGAGGCGTTCCCTGAACGGAAAGCACTGTCCGGCCGCCGCGCAAATTTCCTGTGGCGACCGGAAAATCGGCCTGGTTGAACTCCGCGTCGTCAGCCAGGTCGGCGTAAGGATTGAAACCGGGATTGGACGCCCGGCTGCCCGGAAGCCCCGGTCGGTTCCGTGCTCCTGCGCGCGTTGTGCTGTCCGGCGTAATCTCCTGATCTTTGCCGCTCCGCAACCAGTCGAGCACTTCGCGATTTGCCTTTCGCGTCTCGGCGCCCTTCAGCTCGATGGGCAGCAATTCCTTCAGCCACGGCGCGGCGTTGACATCGGACGCTTGCTCCACTCCGACGATCAAGTGGCCGCCGCCATGCACCCAGGCGGTCAGGGCGTCCGATTGATTAACCTTCAACTCAAGCGCCTTTTCCGAACTCAGGTAAATCGCGTCCAGCCCTTCAAACGGAATCGGATTGTCCGGCATTTGCTCGACCTGCAATCGCGCAACCAGCGGCTGGAGCGGCGTGCGGGCGTTGTTGTTCCGCAACTCCGGGAGTTTGGGCAGACCGGCGAAGGTCCGGGGAACAGCCCCCATCAGCACGCTCTCCCACGCAATGCCGCGCGGGCGCATGCCGGTTTTCTCCGCACGCAACTTGCCGCGGTCATCGAGCAATCGCGCGTCCCAGACGCCGTAGGTGCCGGAAGCGGCGAACATCGGGATGACGAAGCGTTTGCGGGTATTGGTCGGCAGTTCCACGGCGAGACGCTTGGCCTGGCCGCCGCCCATTTGCGAAGAAGAAACCTCGAAGACCGCGTTGAAGGGAGGGCCGTCATTGAGCACTTCGCACGCGACCGGAAACCAGCCCGCCTCGCGGACGATGCCGTCGGTGCCGGTCGGCTGTCCGCCGTAACCGAGGAAGACGTCGAACTGGAGGGCGGACCTCGCAGAAACGCCGCACACCAGCAACGGCAGCAGGAACAGCAGTGACCGCTTAACAGACGGAAGGCGGCACAGCACCGAAGTCAAACTGCCGCGCGTTGACTCACGAAGGGGAAATCGGCTCTGCGCACTCAACTCCATAATGGCTTTGTTAACATGCGTATAGTCGGGCGCTGCGCGGGAAGCAATGCAGAACTGCTATCCATAAGAGTCTTCGCAGTCTGCGAGAATCTACGGAGCGCGACCGGTCCCCGGTCGCAGCAGCCCCGCCGGCGTGAGATCACGGAACTCCTCGGAGCTGCTCGTCTGGACTCGGACCTGCTGCGCGCCGGGACGTCGCGCGCTCCGTTTTGGCTGTGGCTTCGTCTTGTCAGGTAATTGCGAGGTTTGACTCATTTTCCGGTCGGCTGCTCAATCTTCAAGGATTGGACAGCGACGGGTGGACTGCCCTCACGCGAGGCGCGACCTGTTTCCGTTCCCGGTGGCATCCTTTGGCAGGTGGCAGTGATTTAATCTTAATCTTTCTCTTAATCATAATCCCTTCCCCGGCTGATTAAGATCACGCTTACGAATTAAGATTAAAGACACAACCTGGCAGGTTGGTTCCTCGCTTTGCTTCGGCGCGGGAGTGCCCGCCTCGGAGTTTGAGATGCACGGTGAGCATGACAAGGATCTTCAATACTCTTGCGCGGATCGAGAGTGAGCGCGAAACTTACATGGCAATCGTGAACAATTGCTGTGAAGAACAACTTTTCAGACCTGAAAATACTGGCTGTTACGTCGGCATTAGTCGGTTTGTCGCTTCTAACCTTTTCCATTCTGAAGCGCATCCCAAAGCCATCCGACGCGGAAATACGAAACCTCAATCCCGAGGCGGTAAAGGTCTTGGTCGATTGGACATGGACCTGTTCCTATATTTTGCTCCCTGCACTGGGAATCCTTTTTTTGTTAATTGCCGTCACTGTCTATGTTCATATCTTGAGGCGAATCCGCGGACCTGCCTAAGGATTCGACAGTGAAAGGATTGGTTCCGACATTCGACACAGACATCAACTCCCCAGCAGCAACGACGGCTTGTTCCGGTCGTCGCCGAGTTTGAAACGCGGAACGGCTTTCAGTGAGAACGTGACGGCCACGCCGTAATCGGTCGGGCCAACCCGATTGTCCCGAACGCGAAATGTGACGGCGCCCGTCCAGCTCCGGAAATCCCGATACAGCGTGTACTGCTGTTCTTCCAGAGTGCCGTCCCGGGCCTCGTAACGATGCGACGCGCGGAATCCCCAGTCTTCGTTCAGGCGGTAGTAAAGAGCGCTGTAAATCAGGTTGTTTCCGGAATCCGGTCCGAGCGCCGGATCCTCCCGCAGGTAACGATGCCCCAGGGAGACTCCCCATCTGCTGTTCGGCGTCAGGGTGAGAACATGATTGGCTTCGTTCCAGCGGTGGTCTTTTACGTCGAAACGGGTTTCCGAAGTCAGCGTGATCCACGAGCGCGGCTTGAAATCGAGGTCGGAGTAAATATCCGAGAACGTCTCCTGATCGGTCCGCGGTTTGATCCGCCAATCGGTATAGACGGCCCAGTTGACCAGGTTTTCCGCGCCGTCCTCCCGTTTGGTCTGGAGTTTGTTGCGGAGGCCGAGCCGGAGAACGTTCTGGCTGTCCACCGAATCAATCGCGTTGTAGTCCGGAAAGTCGATCGGCAACAGCCGGAGGGACGGCAGCTCGCTGTCGAACTGCGGCAGTTCAGGAGGGCGCCGGCTGGGCGTCGGAACATAGACGTAGTTGAACGAGGGCTGGAGGATGTGGCGGAGCCCATCGACATCCAGCAGTTTGCTGTGCGCGCCGTTCCAGAGGCGGGAGGCCTTGAAGGAAACCTCCGCGCCCGTGTTGAACACCCAGCGATGCTGCTCGCCGAATGTCGTGCCCGTGCCTTCCGTCTCGCCGTAGTAGGTGAAGCGGCCGCCAGCGCGCGGCGTGACGTTCAACCAGCCGAAGAACGTTTGCGGCAGGAGCAGTTGATGAAAGGAATCGCCGCGCACGGCGGCGAAATCGTTCGAGACGCCGTTGGCGAACTTGTGCCGGAAGTAGCCGAACGAACTGTCACTTTCGTAATAGAACGGCGAAACGCCGAGCTGCTGGCGCAGGCCGGTCAGTTTCACGTCGGGCAGGCGCTCGATCGTCTCGAAGAAGTCGTTGATCTGATACTGGCCGAGGGCGTTCAGGCTGAAGTTGGACCAGAGCTGGTTGACTTCCACGAACGACCTCGGCTGCGTGTTCTCACGGTACTCCGACTCGAAAAAATCGCGAGTGAAGAAGGCGTCGCTTTGCTCGCGCACCACGGCCCGGGCGGTCAGGTTGCTCCGAATGTTGACCTGATGCGTGAAGCTGATGCGATGCCGGTGTTCGCGGATCGGCACGCTGTTGGTGGACGTGAGGGTGGCCGGTTCAAAGCCGGGTTCCTCGTCGCGGGCGTAGTAGAACCTGAATTCGCCCTGTCCGAGTTTTCCGACGTCGTAGTTCACATCGGGGCCGACGCCGACGCCGCGTTTCAGGCGATAATCCAGATTGATCGCGCCATTGAGTTTCTGGTTCCAGTGCCAGTGGTAGGCACCGAGCACGAACGGGCCGTACAAACTCCGGTAGCCCGGCGTGACGACGAAGTAGTTGGCCGTTGGGTCGAGCTGGCGGCGATAGTAAGGGAAATAAAACACAGGCACTTTCCCAAAATACAACACGGCGTGCCGGGCCTCGAAATACTTGCCCGGAACAATCGTCAGCCGTCTCGTGCGCACCCGGTAACCAGGCCGGTCCACGTCGTCCGTTGTGACGAAGGTGTTGGTGGCGACGTACACCTTGTTGGTCTGGTCGAGCATCAACCCTTCGCCGGCGGCAAAGAACGGCGCGCGGCCGGTGCGGAATGGACCCGTCTGGATCTGCTTCGATAGAAAGTTGTAATGCAGGCGGTCTCCGCGCCAGACGGCATTCTCGCTTTGCAGAATGACCGACCCTTCGGCGAAAACGTCGCCCGTCTTCTGGTTCACCTGACCGCGCTGCGCCGTGAGAACGGCGCCTTTGTAGCGGACCACGAAATCGTTCGTGGCCGTCGCAACGCCGGCGTCATAGTCGAAGTTGATTTCGCCCGGTTTGACCGCCTCGATCTCAATGACTTCTTCCTCTTCGGTGGCCTTCAGGCACAGAGTCGCGCCCAGCCACAACATAAGAAGACAGTTCAGGCGCGGTAATTTCATTCGGCCGGCACAGCTAAACAAACGAGCATAGGATTGCCAAGAGACATTTGCCTTCGGGACGCCCGAGGGCGAATCGAAGAGGCGTTTTGCTCAACCCTGGAGCGCGGGTTTCCAAACCCGCTCGACGGCTGAGGTTCTTCAGCGGTCTGCCGATTTGGAAATCGGCGATACGGCAGGTTTGGAAACCTGCGTTACACACGTTTCGTGAGTTCGCACCGAAGCGGCGAAAATTATGCGAGCTCAACCCTTGAACCTCCCCTCTGCGCACTGGGGAGAAGGCCGGGATGAGGGGGGGTACGGTTCACGGGAAGTCGGGACCATGAACTTCCGGTGGGGCGAGACTCCGTCGAGCCGAGAGGCGAACGCAGTGAGCATTTCTTCCCGGGGACGAGCGTACGAAGATGCTGCGCTCGCACCGTCTGCGACGGTAGGATCGGCTCGACGGAGTCTCGCCCCGTCCATGGGAAGCAAACACACCGGTCGGAATCCCCCTCAACCGGCCCTCCGAGCACCTTCTCCCCCACTGGGGGGAGAAGGGAGTAGGGCCCATGGAAGGCTGGCTGAATGCAAGATGAAAGGATTGATGAGAATGCATTGCGCACGCACTCGAACGAATGAGTGAATGGTGGGTGCTTTCGATTGCTCGAAGAGCCTCCCCTTCCTGGGGAGAGGTTCCGGAGCGAGGGCGAACGTCTCATTCCATTGGAGTAATTGCAGTTTACTAACGCTCTGACGGGCCGATTCCCCACACCCATCGAGGCAGAATCTTCGTCATCATTCAGAAATCTTGGGAGGAAACCGCTTGTTGGCACGTGTTCTGCGATCAACGGATACAGGAAAACGGGGCGGTCGAACTGTTCCGTTTCGGCACAACGCGAGAAACATGAATGTCCAAAGTCAAAACCCGAAGCGCCTCGGCACACCGAGGTGGAGCGGGCTTTATCTCGTGGAACTTCGTTCCCGTGTCGCCGAGATGAACTCGCGCCGGCCGAAACTAGGAACGCCGGGCGTCCTGTCCAACCCGTCCGCCTTGGACGATCCTCCTATGGCGCGTCGAAGCCTGAAGTAACTTCGCGGCACTCGCGGCTCACTTCTCTGGAAGGAATTCCACTTCGCAACCGAGCTGCCGAAACAGCTCGGTCAATTGCAGTTTCGCACGGCTCTCGGCGTCTTCATAGATGCCGTTGTATCGAGCGGCCAGGCGCATGTCCATGACCGCCTGACGACGCGCGTTTTGCTCCAGCGTCTTGTCGAACGTGCGCAGCAGTCCGGTGGAGTTTTCGATGACCTGAGTCTTTTGTTCGTCCAGGTAAACGTCGGTGATGGCCGCGCGCGGAAGTTTCAGCAGGACCTTGTTGCCTTCGACGCGCAGGTCTTGCGGAGTGAGTTTCTGCAAATCAACGCCTGCCTTGACCACTCCATGGGCGACCATCAGAACGCGGTTTTGGCCGTACCATTTCACGTCTTCCAGGATGACGACTTTCTCGAGTACGTATTTCACGGTGACCAACTGCGAAAGGGTCTGCACCTCCTTGAGGAGCGTGGTCGTGTTCTGAATCTTCGGCGGCGTGTTCGACCACGGCAGCCGGAACACCAGCAATCCGAAGAACAGCCCAATGCCCGCGACAATCGCCAGCGCCAATCCGACGATGATCAAACGCGTTTTAAGCACAGCACAGTATAACCATGCGCCATCCCCGCGCAAAGACTAGATTGCCGCCTCGACGATGGCCCGCTACTCTCGCGCCATGAGCTTGCCATTCACCGGTCAGTTCCCGGCCTATCGTTCCCGGCGTTTGCGGCAGTCCCCCGCCCTCCGGCGGCTGGTCGCCGAAACGAGGTTGAGCGTCGAACAACTCGTTCTGCCGTTGTTCGTCCGGGCCGGAAGAAAGTTACGGCGCTCCATCGAAGCCATGCCTGGTGTCTTTCAGCTCTCACCGGATGAACTCGTGCGCGAAGCCGCAGAAGCGCGCGCGCTGGGAGTGCCGGCCGTCTTGCTTTTCGGCATTCCGGACAAAAAAGACGAACTGGCCTCCGGCGCGTATGCGCGCAACGGCATCGTTCAAACAACCGTCCGGCTCCTGAAGAAGGAGTTGCCCGATCTGCTGGTGATCACCGATGTCTGCCTGTGCGAGTACATGAGCCACGGCCATTGCGGCATCGTGCGCAAGGAAAACGGCGGAGCGCGGATTCTGAACGATCCGAGCTTGAAACTTCTCGCGCGCACGGCGGTCAGCCACACTGAAGCGGGCGCCGATCTCGTAGCCCCCAGCGACATGATGGATGGGCGCGTCGGGGCAATCCGCCGCGCACTGGACGCGGAGGGTTTCTCTGACACGCCGATCATGTCGTACGCGGCGAAGTATGCCTCGGCCTTCTACGGCCCTTTTCGCGAAGCGGCGGAGTCCGCGCCGAAGTTCGGTGACCGGCGCAGCTATCAGATGGACCCGGCTAACGCGCGCGAGGCGTTGCGTGAAGTGGCTCTCGATATTCAAGAAGGCGCAGACCTCGTCATGGTCAAACCGGCGCTGGCGTGCCTCGACATTATTCACCGGGTGAAGGCGGAGTTCGGCTGGCCGACCGCCGCCTATGCCGTCAGCGCCGAGTACAGCATGATCAAAGCAGCCGCAGCGAAGGGCTGGATCGACGAACGCGCCGTGACGCTGGAGAGCCTGCTGGCGATGCGCCGGGCCGGAGCGGACATTTTGATTACCTACGCCGCCAAAGACGTGGCGCGGTGGTTCGAACAGGGCGGCAGTTGAAACGGTTACCGGCTGAGGGTTAGAAAAGCGATGATGATGGCCACGACGATGAGGACCCCGAGGACGATGCCGATGATGATAAAAATCTTGTTGACCTTGTTGCTCTTCTTCGAGAAGGCCGTGCTGCCAGGATTAGGCCCGCGTCCGCCCTGGTCGAAGTCGCCCACTTTGACTCCCTGAGGCAGGACGACCGTTTTGTCGAGGGGCTTCTTGCCAGGGACCGTCGAGGCTGCGGAGGCGGCCGTTCCGGCGCCGGTTTCGAGGCGCATTTCCACCTGCCCCAGCCGCAGGATCTGGCCGGGCTTGAGAACCGCCTCCTTGATCTGCTCGCCGTTGATGAACGTCCCGTTGGTCGAGTTGAGATCTTTCACCAGAATATCGTTGCTGCGCTGGAGGAGTTCGCAGTGATGGCTGGAAACGGATTGCTCCGGGATTTGGAAGGCGTTGTCCTCGACGCGCCCAACGGTGGTTTTTTCGACCTTGAGTTCATAGGTCAGTCCAGTAAACCCTTCGCTGAGCACAACAAGTTTGGCCATAGGCTGGTTGGTTCGCGACATTATCTTCACCATCCGCCTCTGAGTCAAACGGTTTTATGGCGCAACGCGCCTTCCGCGCTCAATGCTTCTCGATTAGCGCGCGAAATTCGTCGAACAACGGCGTCGAATCGTGCGGCCCCGGCGAAGCCTCGGGATGGTACTGCACGCAGAAGATCGGTTTCGTTTTGTGCCGCATTCCCTCGACCGTCTGGTCGTTGAGGTTGATGCGATTGACCGAAACCTCCGACGGCAAGGAAGCGGCATCGACGGCAAATCCATGGTTCTGGGAAGTGATTTCCACCTTGCCTGTCTCCAGGTCTTTGACCGGCTGGTTGCCGCCCCGGTGGCCGAACTTCAACTTGAACGTCTCTCCGCCGAACGCCTGGCCCAGAATCTGGTGGCCGAGACAAATGCCGAAAATTGGAATCCCGGTTTTGACGAGATCGCCCACCGCCCGCACCGCGTATCCGAGCGCGGCGGGATCGCCGGGTCCGTTGGAGAGAAAAATGCCCGCCGGCTTGTGCTTCAATGCGTCCTCGGCGGTCGCCGTTGCAGGCACCACCTGCGCCTGGAATCCGCGTTGCCGGAGACGCCGCAGAATGTTGTATTTCATCCCGAAGTCGTAGGCCACGATTGGAATCTCCGCCGGCGGCAAAGCTTCACGGACGTTGCGGGCGTCGGACGCGGCGGGGCCCTGCGTCAGCTTGAAACTCGCGCTCTGTTTGTCTTCGGGGTCCCAAAGAAACGATTCCTTGTGCGTCACCTCTTTGACGTAATCGACGCCCAACAGGCCTTCCCAGGCCCGCGCCCTGGAAACCGCATCGGCGTCCGGGACCGCCTCCGTGGAAATGAATCCCTTCATCGCGCCGCGAACACGGAGTTTTTTAGTCAGCGCGCGGGTATCAACTCCCTGTATGCCAGGCAGTCCGTGGTTTTCCAGATACTGTTCGAGCGAGAAGTCCGCGCGCCAGTTGCTGACCACCGGCGAAAGCTCGCGGACGACGAAGCCGGCCACGTGCGGCCGCCATGATTCAACGTCCTGCTGATTGACACCGTAGTTGCCGATCAGCGGATAGGTCATCGCCACGATTTGGCCCTTGTAGGAAGGATCCGTCAGAATCTCCTGGTAGCCGGTCATCGAAGTGTTGAAGCACACTTCGCCGCAAGCCGAGGCGCGCGCGCCAAAGCCCTGACCGTGGAACACGGTGCCGTCTTCGAGTGCCAGAATCGCTTTCATCAATCGAATCACCGAATTGCCGCGCGATGCTAGGGCGGCGCGTCGGACGGTCAAGACCTAACCAAAGAAAAAGCGCGGCCGCAAAAGCCGCGCTCTTCTTCGAGATGTCCCGCGCGAGACTACTTCTTTTTCAGCTTTTCCAATTGCCCGATAAAAGGCTTGGGGCCACCTGCCTGATAGCCGAGTTCGCCGATCTTTTTGCCCTCCGCATTCAACACAATGATGGTGGGATAGCCCTCCACCTTGTATTTCTTCTCGAGGTCGCGATTCGCCTTCTTCTGGGCGGCGCTTTGTTCTTTCTTTTGCGGGAAATCGACTTCGACGAGCACAAGATTGTCCTTCGCATACTTGGCGAATTCGTCGGTCGAAAAGACCTCCTTGTTCAACTTGATGCACCAGCCGCACCAATCCGAACCAGTGAAGTCGAGCATCACCATTTTTTTCTCGGTCCTGGCAATCTCCTGCGCCTTGGAAAGGTCTGTCTGCCATGCGAGTTCCGCTGCGGCAGCTTGAGTGACGACCCAGCAGACCAGCCAACCAGTCAGTAGTGTTTTCATGGGTTTCATGGGCTGAGATGATTATGTTCGTTCATTGGACGCCGCCTCCTTCAACTCTGTTCAAACCAGACCTGTTTCCCGCCGACAATGGTCGCCACCGCCTTTCCTTTCAACCGCCAGCCATAAAACGGACTGTTTCTGGATTTGCTGGCCGTCCCCTCCGCGCTGCACACCCATTCGCGGTCCAGGTCGAGTACCGTCACGTCCGCGTCCGCGCCGACCGACAGTGTCCCTTTGTTCAACCGAAGCAGGCGGGCGGGCGCGACGGTGAACTTCGAAATGAGATCCGGCAGTGAAAGCCGTTTGGTGTGAAACAACTGCATCAGCGAAAGCGCCAG
>Ga0075421_100005685_pt1 | contig 15103 bp, 10 predicted proteins | sample SoiMetdeltSBSDD5_FD_75292 | JGI IMG/M metagenome (GOLD analysis project Ga0075421, IMG submission 75292) | Bulk soil microbial communities from a Populus tree surrounding site in Tennessee, USA - Soil MetaG P. deltoides SBSDD5 | ecosystem: Environmental > Terrestrial > Soil > Tree plantation...
CCCGGAAAATCGGCGAGCGGCATCAATTCGATCGCCGTCACGCCGAGCTTGGCGAGATAATCGAGCCGCCGCTCGACGCCGGCAAACGTGCCGTCGGGCGAAAACGTACCGACGTGCAGCTCGTAAATGACGGCTTCGTTCCACGGCCTGCCGCGCCAGCTTTCATCCGGCCACTCGTATGCGGCGGCATCGATGACCATGCTCGGTCCGTGCACGTCCTCCGGGTTGTAGCGCGAAGCGGGATCGGGCACATCGAGCGTTCCGTCGATGCGATAGCGGTAGCGTGTTCCCGGCGGTGCAGTCGTGACGAGCTCGCACCATCCGCCGCTTTCCATGGGCATTTTCATGGCACGGGACTCGTTACCGTCGCCGACGACGAGCTCTACGGATCGCGCGCTCGGCGCCCACAGCCGGAACCGCGTGCGCCCGTCGTGCAGCGTTTCGGCACCGAAGGGCATCGCATGTTTCCGCCTCACTCGCGTGCTTTCTGCTCCTGGAGGAGCACGAGCGAACGGGCTTCGGCCGTATAGGTGCCGCCAGCCGGCGTTACGCCGCCACGGCCAAGGCCGTGCTCGTAGGCCGTGTCCATGATCATGAGCCAGCGGGAGCCCGGCTCGAAATCGGGAAGGCGGAACACGACCTGCTCTTCGTGCGAATTGAAAAGGACCAGGAAAGTCGCGTCGCTGACGGGGCGACCTTTCTCGTCCTTTTCGGCGAGTCCTTCGCCCGAAAAGTAGACGGCCAGACTGCGCGCCTGTGACTCACGCCATTGGGCATCGGTCATCTCCACGCCTTTCGCCGTGAGCCAGATGACGTCCTTCACGCCCGAGCCGCGTATCGGACGACCCTGGAAGAAATTGCGGCGATGGAAGATCGGGTGCTCGAGCCTGAATTTGATCATTCGCACGAAAAACTGGAGCAGGAGCTCTTTCTCCGGCGTCATGGACCAGTCGTACCAGGAGATTTCGTTGTCCTGGCAATACGCGTTGTTGTTGCCTTTCTGGGTGCGATCGATCTCGTCACCCCCGAGCATCATCGGCACACCTTGCGAGAGCATCAGCGTCGCGACGAGATTGCGTTTCTGCCGCGCACGCAAGGCATTGATCGCGGGGTCGTCCGTCTCGCCTTCCACGCCGAAGTTCCATGCACGGTTGTCGTTGTGGCCATCGCGATTCGCTTCGCTATTCGCTTCGTTGTGCTTCTGGTTGTACGTGACGAGATCGTGCAGGGTGAAGCCGTCATGGCACGTCGCGTAGTTGATGCTGGCATGAGGACGCCGGCCGCTGCGCTCGTAGAGGTCGCTCGAGCCGGTCAGGCGCTGTGCGAAATCGCCGATGATGCCGCCGTCACCTCTCCAGAACGAGCGCATCGTGTCGCGGTACTTGTCGTTCCATTCCGTCCAGCCGGGCGGGAAATTACCGACCTGATAACCGCCTTCCCCGAGGTCCCAGGGTTCGGCGATCAGCTTTACCTGTGATATCACGGGGTCCTGCCGAATGATGTCGAAGAATGCGCCCAGGCGATCGACTTCGTGCAACTCACGTGCCAGTGCCGACGCGAGATCGAAGCGGAAGCCGTCAACGTGCATTTCGGTGATCCAGTATCGCAGCGAGTCCATGATGAGCTGCAGCACGCGCGGGTTCTGCATGTTCAGCGTGTTGCCGCAGCCGGTGTAATCGACGTAATGGCGCTTGTTTTCGGGGTTCAGGCGGTAGTACGAAGCATTGTCGATGCCGCGAAACGAGAGGGTCGGACCGAGGTGGTTGCCCTCGGCGGTGTGGTTGTAGACGACATCGAGGATCACTTCCATGCCGGCGGAGTGAAAAGCTTTCACCATCGTCTTGAATTCGGATACGTTGCCGCTCGACGAATAGCGTGCTTCGGGCGTGAAATAACCGATCGAGTTGTAGCCCCAGTGATTCCGCAGTCCTTTCTCGACGAGAAATCTGTCGTCAGCGAATGCGTGCACGGGCATCAACTCGACGGCGGTGACACCCAGCCGCTGCAGGTGTGTTATGACAGCCGGCGTGGCGAGACCCCCATACGTACCGCGCAGCGGCGGAGGTACGTCGGGATTGCGTACGGTGAAGCCCCTGACGTGCGTCTCGTAGATCACCGTGTCGTTCCACGGAATGTTGGGACGGCGGTCGTCCCCCCAGGTAAAAGCCGGATCGATCACGCGGCATTTGGGCATTCCCGGTGCAGAGTCGCGGCGGTCGAACGAGAGATCTTCGCGCTCGTGCCCGACCCTGTACCCGTATTGCGCATCGCTCCAGTTAATATGGCCGAGGAGCGATTTCGCATACGGGTCGAGCAGCAACTTGTTCGGATTGAAGCGATGTCCGAGCTCGGGTCGATACGGACCGTAGACGCGATAACCGTAGAGCAGCCCGGGCCGCGCTTCCGGCAGGTAGCAATGCCACTCCTGATCCGTGTGTTCGGTGAGGGGTATGCGCTGGACTTCGCGGCGGCCTTTCACGTCGAAAAGGCACAGCTCGACCTTTTCCGCGTGTTGTGAGAACACGGAGAAGTTGACGCCTTCGCCGTCCCACGTCGCGCCTCGCGGATACGCACGGCCAGGCCAGACTGCAGTGATGGGTCCGTTCATGTGTTCTTGTTTTTAGTGGAAAGACAATTAACCGCCAAGGACGCAAAGGACGCGGAGAGTCAATTACAAGACATAGGTTCTTGCGGTACGGTGCGGTGCGAGCGCACCGGCCTCAATATCCTGGCTGAGCGATTTGACGCGTGCGTCAGTGACGCACCTTACGGACTCAAGGAACAAGCTGAATATATTGCTAACCTTCTGCGTCCTCCGCGTCGTCCGCAGTTCGATAAATCACTTGTATAACTCGCGCACGTCCTTCGTTTCTTCAAGTTTCGACGCGGACGTGAGCCGTCGCCGGTCCGAGCGAGGCCACCACCGGTCGAGCAGCTCCGCTGCCCAGCCCTGGCCGCCAATGCCGAAGGCAAGGGCGAGGGCAAGCACTACGCCCGCGAGCACGATCAGAAAAGCATGGCGCACGATGTCGCCTCCGATCTGCATCTGCTCGAGCGCGATCAGCAGGACGAATGCAAGGATCGCGTATTGAGCCAGCCGTCCGAGGACGTCGCCATCCTGGATCCCGACATTGCGGCAGTAAGCCATTACGGCGCCGCCGATAAAGCGCGCGAAGTAAGCGCCGAAAGCGAGGATCACGAGCGCCACCATGAGGCGCGGCACGAAAGACACGATCTGCCTCAGCAAATCGGTCACGTAGTGCATGCCGAGCGTATTGAAGGCAATCACGAGTGCCGCGAGGATGACCAGCCAGTAGACGAGCACGCCGAAGATGTCGGTCGTGTCGCTGCGTATCCCGCCTTGCTGGAGGAAGCCGTCGAGCCCGGCGCGTTCGGTGAGCACGTTGAAGTTGATCGCACGCAGCGCTTTTACGAGAGCGAAGCGCGCGGTTTTCGCCAGGAGCCATCCGGCGATCACGACCACGATTGCGAGTACGACCTGGGGCAGGAACGCGACCACGTTGGCGAGCGTTACGCGCAGCGGTTCGAGTATCGAATCCATTCGTTCCATGGGACCCTCCAACCTTTGGTTGTCTTATGAAACCGGCACCAGCCGATTGATCCCCGCCAGCGGCCAGCGCACCCAATCCGGCCTGTTGTTGAGCTCGTAACGAAGCTCGTAAAACGCCTTCTCCAGCTCGAAAAGCTCGAGCAGCGCGCGGAAATCCGCCGTGCTCGCGTATATGCCGGTTTGACGCGCGGTCTCCTCGTACGCCGTCAGGAAGACGTTGCGGACCTGTGCTTCCCAATCCGCGGCGAGCGGCGCGAGCTTCGCTTCGTCCTCGGGAGCCTCGATCGCCCGTCCAAGTCCCGCGCCCGCGGCGTAGCTGAACGAGCGCACCATGCCCGCGACGTCGCGCAGTGGGGAGTGTTTTCGCCGGCGCTCCTCGACCGGCCGCGCCGGCTCGCCTTCGAAATCGGTGATGATGAAGTCGTTCTTGCTGATCAGCACCTGGCCGAGATGGTAATCGCCGTGATGACGAGTCTTGAGAACACGGCCGGGCGGCGGCTGGAGCGCATCGATGCGCGCGACGATCTGCTCCCGACGCCCGGCAAGCTCGCGAGCGTCCGCCGCAACGTTCGCCGGCAGCTGACCGAATCTGCGCGTGAGCAGATCGAGCGCGGCGGCGGCATCGTCGCGCACGCGCTGCTTCCATTCGTTGAAGTCCTGTGCAGTGGCGGGCGCCGGATCGAACGCAGGATCGCCGGTGTGCTTTGCAAAGGCAGCGTGCAGCTCGGCGGTGCGCACGCCAAGCATCTGCACGAGCGCGAGATACGCGCCGTGTACATCGGGTGGCAGCTCCGTCGTCGCGCGATGCTTATCGAAAAACCGCGCGAGGTACTCGAGCGTGTAGGTCCAGCCGTCGCCCTGATTGCGCACGTACGCCTGGAGAATGGCAAGTGTTGTCACCTGGCCGTCTTTTTCGACGTGCTCGACGGTACCCGCGAACGGCACGCAGTTCGCGAAATGCGCAACTTCCGTGAGGAAGCGCCCGATCTCCACTTCGGGATTCACGCCTCTGCGAACCCGTCGATAACCTTTCAGGAACAACCGCCCTCCGATCGTGACGATCGTGTTGCTGCTGACTCCGTGCGGTATGCTGACCGGCAGCGATGTAACGTCGCCGCCGGCGAGCTCGTGGTATGCGCGTGTCGGACGGAAATGCAGGGTGCCGTTTGCTGTCGTCACGTCGCCGCCCCGGCCTATGGCTGCAACGATCCCGCGGGAGAAGCGGTCGTCTCCGAAAGCGTCCGCGAGGAATCCGACGCTTGCCTGTTGCCGTACTTTCGCCATCGTCACCGGCCCGAGGGCGCGAACGCGCTCCTCGTCCGTGTCCTCCCATGCGAGGGCAAGCGGGATGAAGTAGCACGACGCTTCACCCGGACCTTCGGTGCGGAACATGGCGATCATCCACGTGCCGCCGGGCGCGTCCCATAACAGGTGATCGTAGAGCCGCACTGCGCGAATCGTTTCGCCTTTGGCTGCGTACCAGCGCTGCGACTGGACATAACGCGGAAGCACCTGCTCCTCCAGCTGCGCACGCGTCTTCTCCGCCAGGCCGATGCGCCATGGCACCACACGGTCGCGGAAGAAGCTCGTCCAGCCATCGAAGAGAACGACGATCGGCAAGTCCTCGGGCGCCGCGCGCTCCTCGTGCCAGCTCGGCACCGGCACGTCCGTCGCCAGACGAAACCAGTAGAAGCTGTGCGCGGGAAGCGTAAGCATATAGGGCAGGTCGCCGATGGGCGGGAAGGGCGTGCGCCCGAGAAGCTCGAGCGGCACGCGCCCCCGGAAGCGCGCGAGATCGAGCTCGACCGGTTGCGCGGAACGGCCCAGGTTCGCCACGCACAGTATCGCTTCTTCACCGAGCTCGCGAAGGTAGGCGAGCACTTTGCGATTGCCCGGTCGCAGGAACGTGAGCTTCCCGCGTCCGAAAGCGCGGCTCGTGCGGCGCACCGCGAGCATGCGCTTCATCCAGTTGAGGAGCGATCCCGGCTCGCGCGTCTGCGCTTCGACGTTCACCGCCTCGTAGCCGTACACGGCATCCATGATGGGCGGCAGGTACAGGCGCTGCGGATCGGCACGCGAGAAGCCCGCGTTGCGATCCGGGCTCCATTGCATCGGCGTCCTGACGCCGTTTCGGTCGCCGAGAAAAATGTTGTCGCCCATGCCGATCTCGTCGCCGTAGTAAAGGATCGGCGACCCGGGCATCGACAGAAGCAGGCTGTTCATCAGCTTGATCGTGTCGATGTCGTTTTCCACGAGCGGCGCGAGCCGGCGCCGGATCCCCAGATTGATGCGTGCGCGGGGATCGGCGGCGTACATGCGATACATGTAGTCGCGCTCCTTGCTCGTCACCATTTCGAGCGTGAGCTCGTCGTGGTTACGCAGGAATATAGCCCACTGGCAGTTCTCCGGGATGTCGGGCGTCTGCTGCATGATCTCGACGACGGGATAACGGTCTTCCAGCGCGATCGCCATGTACATGCGCGGCATCAGCGGGAAGTGATATGCCATGTGGCATTCGTCGCCGTTTCCGAAGTACTCGCGCACGTCCTCGGGCCATTGATTCGCTTCGGCGAGCAGGAGCTTGTCGCGATAGGAGATGTCGAGCGCCGCGCGGATCTTCTTGATGACTTCGTGCGTCTCCGGCAGATTCTCGTTGTTCGTGCCGTCGCGCTCGACGAGGTAAGGAATCGCGTCGAGCCGGAACCCGTCAACGCCCATATCGGACCAGAAGCGCATGATGCGCACCACCGCCTTCAGCACGCTCGGGTTGTCGAAGTTGAGATCGGGCTGATGGCTGAAGAAGCGATGCCAGTAATACTGCTTCGCGAGATCGTCCCAGGCCCAGTTGGACGTTTCCGTGTCGGTGAAGATGATCCGCGTTTCCTTGTACTTCGTCGGATCGTCGCTCCACACGTAGAAGTTGCGCTTGTTCGAGCCGCGCGGGGCGCGCCGTGCAGCCTGGAACCAGGGGTGCTGGTCGGACGTGTGGTTCACCACGAGCTCGGTGATGACCCTCAGGCCGAGACGGTGGGCTTCGCGCAGGAATTGGCGGAAGTCGGCGCGCGTTCCGTACTGAGGATGGACGTGGTGGTAGTCCGCGACGTCGTAGCCGTCGTCTTTCAGCGGCGAAGGGTAGAACGGCAGCAGCCACACTGCGTTGACGCCGAGGTCGCGGATGTACTCGAGCTTCTGGGTAAGGCCGCGAAAATCGCCGATTCCGTCGTCGTTCGAATCGTAGAATGCTTTCACGTGCAGCTGGTAGATGACGACATCCCTGTACCAGAGCGGCGTGTCTTCGAGCGCGGCCTCGTCGGTTTCGCTCGCGGCTATCGCTGCAACGGGACGGTCCATCGTGATTCCTGTTCTCAAACGAAATAGTCGAAATCGCGCTCGTCGCGCACGCGCCTGCGCACCGCGAAAATGTGTCCCATGCCCGGTTCGAGCTCGACGTAGTTGCGCCGCCCGTGCCAGAGATAACGTGCATCGGTCAGGAGATCGTGTACCTGATAGGGCGAGTGTGCGTCCAGCTTCAACTGATCGAGATCGAGATCCACCCAGCCGCTTTGACGGTGGTGAGGATCGAGATTGACGATCATGAGTAGCGCGTTCGAGAGGTCCGCGGTTGCCTTCACGTAGGCAATGAGCTCGTCATTATCGATCGTCACGAAGCTCACCGTGCTGTCATCCTGGAGTGCCGGGTTTTCGCGGCGTATCGCGTTTACGCGTGCGATGAGGTGTCGCAGGCTGTCGGGCCGGTCGAGGTCCCACGTGCGAAGCTGATACTTCTCCGAGTCCATATATTCCTCGCTCCCCGGCTCGCGTGGCACGCGCTCCGAGAGCTCGAAAGCAGGCCCGTAGATACCATAATTCGCAGCGAGCGTCGCAGCGAGCAGCAGGCGCGCTACGAAGGCCGAGCGCCCGCCGTGCTGCAGGTACTCCGTCAGGATGTCCGGCGTATTCGGCCAGACGTTCGGGCGGAAATATTCGCGGCCGGGGCCGTGCGCGAGCTCGTTGAAGTATTCCATCAGCTCGTGCTTGGTGTTTCGCCACGCGAAGTACGTATACGACTGCGTGTAGCCGAGCTTGGCGAGCCTGTGCATGATCTTCGGGCGCGTGAACGCTTCGGCGAGGAAGATGAGGTCCGGATACTCCGTCTTCAGCTCGTTGATGATCCATTCCCACATTGGAAAAGGTTTCGTGTGCGGATTGTCGACGCGAAACGTTTTGACATCCTGCTGGATCCAGAACTCGAAGACGCTTTTCAGCTCTTCCCAGAGATGCTGCCAGTCTTCGGATTCGAAATGGAACGGGTAGATATCCTGATACTTCTTGGGCGGATTCTCGGCGTACTGCACGGTACCGTCGGGGCGCCACGTGAACCAGTCCGGATGTTCTTTCACGTACGGGTGATCCGGCGCCGACTGGAACGCGATGTCGAGCGCGATTTCCATACCGAGCTCGCGTGCGCGTGCCACGAGGCTTCTGAAATCGTCGAGCGTGCCGAGTGCCGGATGAATGCTCTTGTGTCCGCCTTCTTCGGAGCCGATGGCCCAGGGGCTTCCTACGTCGACGGGTCCAGCGGAGAGCGCGTTGTTTTTGCCTTTGCGCTTTTCGCGCCCGATGGGGTGTATCGGCGGAAGATACACGATGTCGAATCCCAGCTCCGCGACATAGGGCAGGCGGGCTTCACAGTCGCGGAACGTTCCGTGGCGGCCGGGCTCGGGGCTCGTCGAGCGGGGGAAGAGCTCGTACCAGCTCGAGAAGCGCGCCCGTTCGCGGTCGACGAAGATCCGCAGCTCTCTGTCGTATACGGTGGCGAAACGCCGGTCGGGATAGTGCTTCGCGACGGCTGCCAGCTCTTCGTCGAGTGCAATCCGTTTGATCTCGTCCGGGTCGTGCGCCGCGAGAAGCTGCTTGCCCCATTGCCTGAGGCGCTGTGCGTCGGTGCGGCTTGCCCGATTCGCGGCTTCCGCGATGAGCTTGGCCCCGACAAGCGCCGCCGATGCGATGTCCGCCGGATCGACGCGGCGGGTGAGCTCGTGGCGCCACGACAGAAAATGATCGACCCACGCAGTGACGGTGTACCGGTATCGGCCGAGCATCTCCAGCGGAAATTCGCCACGCCACCGGTCGTTCACGAGTGCTGTCATCGGAACTTCGGTCCAGTCGCTTTCGTCCTCGTGCCGGTAACCGAGCATGCATGCGATCACGTCGTGCCCATCGGCGAAAACGTCGGCTTCGACGATCATGCGGTCGCCCACGATGCGCTTTACGGCAAAGCGCCCACAATCGAGCTCGGGATAGACGTGGTCGATCACGGCACGCGCACGTCCATCCGCATTCGTGCGTCGCGGCGACCTCGTGGCGGTGCGTCTCGCGGTTCTAACGTTCATATTTGAAGTACACCACGCCGAGGGGCGGGAGCGTGATGCGTATCGCATGGTAGCGTCCGTGCGCAGGCACGGGCCGCGACTCCACGCCGCCGAGGTTGCCCATGCCGCTGCCGCCGTAGTATGGCGCGTCGGAATTGATGATCTCGCGCCAATAGCCCGCGGCGGGAACACCCACAAGGTAGTTCTCGCGCGGCACAGGCGTGAAGTTGCATGCGACGAGGATCACGTTTTCGTTCTTTCGCGACTTGCGGAGATAAGCGAGCGTGCTCTTCTCGGAGTCGCAGCAGTCGATCCATTCGAACCCGTTCGGGTCGAAATCGAGCTGATGGAGCGCCGGCTCGGAGGCGTAGACGCGGTTCAAGTCCGAAATCCAGCGCATGAGCCCGGCGTGCTCCGGATAGTCCAGCACCCACCATTCGAGACTTTCTTCGTGTTGCCATTCGCGGCGCTGGCCGAGCTCACCGCCCATGAAAAGAAGCTTCTTTCCGGGGTGTGACCACATGTAGCCGTAAAGGAGCCGCAGATTCGCGAACTGCTGCCACGTATCTCCAGGCATCTTTCCGATGAGCGAGCCCTTGCCATATACGACTTCGTCGTGCGAAAGGGGCAGCACGAAATTTTCGTGGAAGGCGTAGATCAGCGAGAACGTCAGCTCGCCGTGATGATACTTCCGGTGCACGGGGTTCTCGCGCATGTAGCGCAGCGTGTCGTGCATCCATCCCATGTTCCACTTCATCCCGAAGCCCAAGCCGCCGAGGTAAGTGGGACGGGAGACCATCGGCCATGCGGTCGACTCTTCGGCGATCATCTGAGTGTCCGGATGATCGCGGTATACAGCTTCGTTCAACGTGCGCAGGAAGTGGATCGCGTCGAGATTCTCTCTGCCGCCGTATGGGTTCGGTATCCACTCGCCATCGCGGCGCCCGTAGTCGAGATAGAGCATGGAGGCCACGGCGTCGACCCGCAGCCCGTCGATGTGATAGTGCTCGAGCCAGAAAAGCGCGCTCGACAAGAGGAACGCACGGACTTCGTTGCGCCCGTAATTGAAGATCGCGCTGTTCCAGTCCGGGTGGTACCCCTGCCGTGGATCCGCGTGCTCGTAAAGGTGAGTGCCGTCGAAGCGATAGAGCCCGTGCTCGTCCGTTGGAAAGTGCGATGGCACCCAGTCGAGTATCACGCCGATATCGTTCTGGTGCAGCATGTCGACGAGATACATGAAATCCTGCGGTGTGCCATAACGCGATGTCGGCGCGAAATACCCCGTCGTCTGGTAACCCCAGGAGCCGTAGAACGGGTGCTCCGTAATGGGCATGATCTCGACGTGCGTGAAGCCCGTATTCTTCAGATGCTCGATAAGCGGCCCGGCGATGCCTCGATAGCCGAGAAACTTTCCATCCGGAGTGCGGCGCCACGAGCCGATGTGCAGCTCGTACTTCGCCATAGGCGCGTCGAGCGCATTGCGCGCATGCCGTTCTTTCATCCATGCCTGGTCGTGCCACTCGTAATCCAGACGCCAGATACGTGACGCGGTGCGCGGCGCCTCTTCCCAGTAGAACGCGAACGGATCGCCTTTCTCGAGCGTTCGTTGATATTCAGAGGTGATCCGGTACTTGTATGCGTTACCGGGATGCACGCCCGGGATGGTGCCTTCCCATATCCCGGAACCGTCCCAACGCGGATTCAGGACGTGCGCGCCGGGATTCCAGCCATTGAAGTCGGCGATGACGGAAACTGCGCGCGCGTTGGGTGCCCAGACCGCAAAATGCGCTTCATGATCATCAATGTATTGACAGCCCAGCTTCTCGTACAACCGTGTGTGGCTGCCTTCCTTGAACAGATAGACGTCGTGATCGGTGAGCGTACTCATGGCAAATCCGCGCAAGCAATTCCGCGGCCTGATGGGCTCGCCGCGCGGTGATCGCGACCGGGCAGCGCGAGAGCGCAAGAATTACCACGCGGTGTGTCGTGCATCAGACGAGACGAGCAAACCGCATGCGTGCGTGTGCGGAGGCCGCTCGTATAATCACTCACCTGCGCTGCGCGCTTCGATCGTGCAGCATCGGAGGAGCAATGAGTCGTGAAGTTCAACTGTATGTCGGCGATGCGCTCGGCCGCTACGGCTTCCCGCATGGCCATCCGTTCGGGCCCGACCGGCAGGACGCGTTCTGGCGCGAAGCGGAAAACCAGGGTCTGCCGAAGAGAGTAGAGCTGTGCGAGCCGCGCCAGGCGACGCACGCGGAAATCGAGCGCTTTCACAGGCACGAACACGTCGAGCGTGTGCGGGTGTTGTCGATGGAAGGCTACGGCTCGATCGACTACGGCGATACGCCTGCGTATCCCGGCGTTTACGAGGCATCCGCGAATGTCGTCGGTGCAGCGCTCGAGGGCCTCAAAGCTGTTATGTCCGGGGAATGCAGCCGGACGTTCCAGCCGATCGGCGGATTGCATCACGCGCGCCGCGCGGGCGCGGCCGGGTTCTGTGTCTTCAACGACTGCGGCGTCGTCATCGACACGCTGCGCAATGAATACGGCCTGAAGCGCGTCGCCTATGTCGATATCGACGTGCACCACGGAGACGGCCTGTTTTACCCGTACGAAGAAGATGGCGATCTCGTCTACGCGGATATTCATGAAGACGGCCACTATCTCTACCCCGGCACAGGGCACGATTACGAGCGCGGCAAAGGAGCGGGGCAGGGCCTCAAGCTCAATCTGCCGATGCAGCCGGGCTGGGGCGACAACGAATTTTTTGCAGCGTGGGAACGCGTCGAGGAGCATCTCAGGAATCACAAAGCCGACTTCATCGTTTTCCAGTGTGGGGCGGACAGCCTCGCCGGCGATCCGTTGGCGCACCTGCAGTACACGCCCAAGGCGCACGCTCACGCGGCGCGCAGCCTGTGCGCACTCGCGAACGAGTTGTGCGACGGACGGATTATGGGTTTCGGCGGCGGCGGCTACAACCGCGGCAATCTCGCCGCGGCCTGGTGCGCGGTGCTGGACGAGTTCATCAAGGGGTCCGAGCGCTGAAGCTCAGCATCCTCGATCAATCCCCGATCGTCAGCGGACATACGCCGCAGGAGGCGATACGCGAAACGATCCGGCTCGCGCGAGCTGCCGAGAGACTCGGGTATTACCGCTACTGGCTCGCCGAGCACCATGCGATCGCCGCGCTCGCCGATCCCTGTCCGGAGATCCTGGTGACGCGCCTCGCAGCTGAAACGTCCACGCTTCGCGTTGGCACCGGCGGCGTGCTGTTGCCGTACTACAGCCCGTTCAAAGTTGCCGAACAGTTCCGCATGCTCGAAGCGCTCTATCCCGGCCGCATCGACCTCGGGCTCGGCCGTGCGCCTGGCGGCGATCAGATGACGGCGCTCGCGATGGGAGAAGGACGGTACACGGGAGCGGAGCATTTTCCGGAGCAGGTGCAGTTTCTCGTGGCGTACCTGGACGATGCATTGCCGAAAGACCACCCCTTTGCGCGTGTGAAGGCAATGCCGGCCGGCACGACATCGCCGGAGGTTTGGCTGCTCGGGTCATCCGACTACAGCGGCGCGCTTGCCGCCGAGCTGGGACTTCGTTTCGCGTTCGCGCAGTTCATCAGCGCGGACGGCGGGGATGCCGTGATGCGCGAGTACCGGACAGCATTCAAGCCGTCCGCGCGCGAAGCGGCGCCGTATTCGCTCCTGTGCGTTTTCGCGATTTGCGCCGAAACGACTGAGCTCGCGGAACGCCTCGCAAGAACCGTAGATCTGCGGCGGCTCAACATGGATCACGGCGTGAATGCGCCTGTGCCCACGCTCGCGGAAGCGGAGAGCCGCACCTACACAGAGGCGGATCGCCGCCGCATCGCGCACCATCGGCGCCGTGTCGTGCTGGGTACGCCGGACACGGTCCGCGCGACGCTTCTGGAGCTGCAAAGCGCGGCGGAAGCCGACGAGCTCATGGTGATCACGGTCGTGGGTGATTATGACGCGCGGGTGAGGTCGTACGAGCTTTTGGCCGAGGCTTTCGGATTGTGTCAGCCGGCCGATGAACGCCGACGTTAAATCTCTCGTCGGCTTCTTCGCCGACCCGCCAGCCGATCGGTACTCGGAATGTTATTTCTGGAGGAGAGAATGAAACAGTTGATCGCGGCGCTGTGCCTCGCGCTTGCCGTTGCACCGTGCGCCTTCGCTCAGGAGAAGTCCGTCAAGAAAGAGCCGACCGAAAAGCAGAAAGCACAGCACGCCCGCATGAAAGACTGCGCCGCCAAAGCCGGAGATCGCGGGGGCGACGAGCGCAAGAAGTTCATGAGCGAATGTCTATCGAAGTCGTGAAATCCCGCGATGCAGCCTCACTTTTACAGGCCCGTACAGTCCTCGGAATCGGTGCATTCCTTGCATCCCTTCTCGTAATGGATGCCGCCGGCCAGGACCGCTACGCTGCCGGGCGCAAGGAGATGCTCGAGGACATTGCGCGCACGACGCGCGAAACGCGGTCGGAGACCGGCCGGGCCGAGCTCAGCCCGCGTGTGATGGAAGCGGTCGGGCGCGTGCCGCGCCACAGGCTCGTGCCACCGGCCGACCAAGGCAGCGCGTACCGCAACCAGCCACTCGCAATCGGTCTCGGTCAGACCATTTCGCAGCCGTTCATCGTGGCGCTCATGACGGATCTGCTGGACGCGAAGCCGGGCGACAAAATTCTGGAAGTGGGCACGGGGTCTGGATATCAGGCCGCCGTTCTCGCCGAGCTCGGCGCACGCGTCTACACGATCGAGATCCTCGAGCCGCTGGGGCGCGAAGCCGCGGCGCGGCTTGCCGAGCTGGGTTACAAATCGGTGGTAACGCGTATCGGCGACGGCTATCGCGGATGGCCCGAGCAGGCGCCTTTCGACTCCATCATCGTCACGGCCGCGCCGCGCGACGTGCCACCTGCGCTCGTCGAGCAGCTCAAAATCGGGGGCAAACTGGTGATACCGCTTGGAGAAAGCGGCGGTACGCAGACACTGTACGTCGTTACGAAACAGCCGGACGGTACGACCGCGCGGCGGCCGGTGCTCGCCGTGCGTTTTGTGCCGCTAACGGGTGAAAGTGTGAAGAGCCGCAGCGCCCGTTAGGTTTGTGCACTGCCCGGGCAGCTCCTGCGACTAAAAGCTTCTGCTGACGCCGAGACGGAGACCCGGAACGCGGTACAGCGAACCCTGCTCTTGACCGAGCAGATCGTACGTGAGGGCCCAGTTCGGGGACAGCCAGTGCCGCCCGGATAGCGTCCAGTCTCTGACATTCCCGGCCGCGGGACCCATGGGCAAGCCCGCGTATTCCAGATCGCGGCCGGTCGTGTACGAAAGACCGATCACGTTGCGCTCGCCGTAGAGATAGCTGACTTCGAAACGATGCGCCGCGCCGAATCCGGCACCTTCCGCCCGGTTCGAATACAGCGTGTATGCCCCGCGGAAACTACCCCAGCTACGCTCTGCTGAAAGCGAGAGGAGGTGGGTCGTCGCGAAGGTGTACTCCGTCTGCCTCACGCCGAAGCCGAGACCCCATCCGCCGGGCAGCGCGTGCGTTACGTGACTCGACAACGTGTATCGCGGCAGCACCTCGTGCAGCGTATTGATGTTTGGCTCGGCGAGCGCGAGCACGTTTTGGCCGACCGGCTGGTGCAGTGTGAACCGGTAATCGGCATCAGCCGTGGCGAAACGGCGTTCCTCGAATGCGCCGCCGGAAAGCGTGAGCCGCAAGGCCGGATCAGGCAGGAGCTCGTTGCCGCTCCGTTTCAATCCCGAGCCGGTGCCGGAGAGCGCATTGGCGGCTGAGAACCCCTCGAAAGCATTGCTCGGAGGCTTGAGACCTCTCAAGTCCGAGCCCTCCCCGGCCAACGCGGCAGCACCATGCAGACACACGGCAACCGCGATCGTCCCGGTGTAGCGCCCTGTTCTCATGACGGCTATGGTTCTATTGTGTTTTTGGATGACCATTGTAATACACCGAATCGCCGGCCTGAGGCTCGCCGGGCCGGACATTGGTGCAATATTGCGCGGGATTCGGCGTCGCGCACAGCGCGCCTTGTACTCCGGCGCCTGGGTTTTTTTGAACGGACGGGGCTGTCGTTTGCGTGCATCGCTGATCGCGATGCATGCGTACTCGTCGTGTCGCGGCAT
>Ga0075421_100005686_pt1 | contig 15098 bp, 12 predicted proteins | sample SoiMetdeltSBSDD5_FD_75292 | JGI IMG/M metagenome (GOLD analysis project Ga0075421, IMG submission 75292) | Bulk soil microbial communities from a Populus tree surrounding site in Tennessee, USA - Soil MetaG P. deltoides SBSDD5 | ecosystem: Environmental > Terrestrial > Soil > Tree plantation...
GGCCAGCTCGAACTGATCGCCCAGCGCGGCCCGCACCCGTTCGTCCTTGCGGTCGTCCACGGTCAGCAGCAGCCCGGCCGCGACCAGGTCGGCCAGGTGGTCCGCGGTCGGCGTCACCACGAGCAGGACCCCACCCGGCCGCAGCACCCGGGCGAACTCGGCACCGTTGCGCGGCGCGAACACGTTCAGTACCGCGCTCGCGGTGCCGGACCGGACCGGCAGCCCGGTCCAGACGTCCGCGCACACCGCACCGATCCGCCGGTGCGCCCGCGCGGCTCGGCGGGCGGCGTGCTTGGAGACGTCGATCGCCAGCCCGACCGCGCCGGGCAGCTCGTCGAGCGCCCGCGCTAGGTAGTAGCCCGGGCCGCCGCCGGCATCGACGACCAGCCGCGGCTCGGGCAGCCCCGCCGTCCGCGCCGCCAGCTCGGTCGCGAGGTGGTACTCGAGCGGCCCGAACGCGCCCGACTCGAGAAACCGCGCCCGTGCCTCGACCATGGCCGCGGTGTCGGCCGAGCCAGGTGGCGTGTGGCCGCGGAGCAGGTTCAGGTAGCCCTGCCGCGCTACATCGAAGCTGTGTCCCCGCTCGCATCGAACCGGACCGTTGGACCCGGTGCGAGCCAGCTCGCCCTGGCACACCGGGCAGTGCAGGTAGGGCAGTACGGCGTCCAGCACGCACCCATCTTGGCGTATCGGTCCCGGTCGAAGCGGGCCGCGCGCGGCCCCGGTGTCCGGTACCGCATGGCCTAGGTTGGACGCATGCGTCCCCGAGCTGCGACGGTCCGCCGCCTGGAGCGGTCGATCGGCACGCTCGCATCCGCGGCGATCGCGCGGATGGACGACACGCTGCCCTGGTACCGCCAGATGTCGGCCGAGCACCGGTCCTGGGTGGGCCTGGTCGCGCAAGCCGGGATCGCCGCATTCGTCGAGTGGTTCCGACACCCGGACGAGGCGCCCGCGATCACCGCGGACGTGTTCGGCACCGCACCGCGTGAGCTCGCCCGCGCGGTCACGCTGCAGCAGACCGTGGAGCTGGTCCGGGTCACGATCGAGATCGTCGAGGAGCAGGTCCCCCAGCTCGCGGCCCCCGGCGAGGAGTCGATGCTCCGGCAGGCCGTACTGCACTACTCCCGGGAGATCGCATTCGCGGCCGCCGAGGTGTACGCCCGCGCGGCCGAGGCTCGCGGCGCCTGGGACGCACGGCTCGAAGCGCTGGTGGTGGATGCGCTGGTTCGCGGCGAGGCGGACGAGGCGGTCCGCTCCCGGGCGGCCGCGCTCGGCTGGGGCAGCCCGGAGTCGGTGGTCGTGGTGGCGGGGCTGGCCCCGGACGCGGAGCCCGACCTCGTCGTCGAGGGCCTGCGCCGCGCCGCCCGGCACGCCGGCTACGAGGTGCTCACCGGCGTACACGGCGACCGACTGGTGGCCGTGCTCGGCGGCATCCTCGACCCGCTCGCGGCCGCATCCCGGCTGGTCGGCCAGTTCCGCAAGGGACCGGTCGTGGTCGGCCCGACCGTCGGCGACCTGCTGGCCGCCACCCGGTCCGCCGAGGAGGCGCTGGCCGGGTTGCGCGCCGCCCCCGCCTGGCCGGACGCGCCCCGCCCGGTGCTCGCCGCCGACCTCCTCCCGGAGCGCGCACTACTCGGGGACGAATACGCCAAGGACGCCTTGGTGGAGGAGGTCTACAGACCCCTGGCCGCGGCCGGGTCGGCGCTGCTGGAGACGGCGGCCACCTACCTGCAGCAAGCCGCGTCCCTGGAATCAGCCGCCCGGATGCTTTTCGTTCACCCCAACACCATCCGTTACCGGCTCCGGCGTGTCACCGAACTCACCGGACACGCCCCCACCGATGCAAGATCAGCATTCGTCCTGCAAGTCGCGCTGGCTCTGGGAAGGCTGGATGACGTGGACCCTCAATTGTAGAAACCCTACAAGATCTGGCCAGTGAGGTTCATCCGGCTCCACATCAGCATCGCGCCGCGCACTCAGCCAAGCTCGATATGTGCTGGTACTCGTTGCCCCCGGACAAGGCGCTCAAGCCCCCGGCTTCCTGACCCCCTGGCTCGACCTTCCCGGCTTCGAACACCGGTTGCACTGGCTGTCCGCCTGCGCCGGCATGGACCTCGTCCACTACGGCACGCAGGCCGACGCCGACGCGATCCGGGACACCGCGGTCGCGCAGCCGCTGCTGGTCGCCGCCGGTCTGGTGTCCGCGCTCGCGCTGTTCCCGCATCCCGCCGACGCGTTCAAGGTGGTCGGCGCCGCGGCAGGGCACAGCGTCGGCGAGATCACCGCCGCGGCCGGTGCCGGCGTGATCAGCGCCGAGCAGGCGATGGTGCTGGTCCGCGAGCGCGGCCGGGCGATGGCTGCGGCCGCCGCGGTCGAGACGACCGGGATGACCGCGGTGCTCGGTGGCGACGCCGACACGGTCGTGGCCAAGATCGAGGAGCACGGACTTACTCCGGCAAACATCAACGGCGCCGGCCAGATCGTGGCCGCCGGCACAATGAGCCAGCTCGAGGCGTTCCACGCCGACCCGCCCGAGGGCGCGCGGCTGCGGCCACTGTCGGTCGCCGGCGCGTTCCACACCAAGCACATGGCGCCCGCGGTCGACACGCTCGCCCGGTACGCCCGTGCGGTCTCCACCCACGACGCGCGGCTGCGGCTGGTCTCGAACGCCGACGGCGCCGTCGTCCACCACGGGCGCGAGGTGCTGCGCCGCATCGTCGGCCAAGTCAGCGCCCCGGTCCGCTGGGACCTGTGCATGCGCACGCTCGGCGAGCTCGGTGTCACCGGCGTCATCGAGGTCCCGCCGGCCGGCACACTGACCGGCCTCATCAAGCGCGCGTTGCCCGGGGTCGAGACGCTGGCCCTCAAGTCGCCGGACGACCTGGACGCGGCCCGCGCGTTCGTCGACAAGCACGCCACGGCCAGCCCACTCGAGGGCTCGCCGACCTGGCGACTGGTTGTTTCGCCCGGATCTGGGACAATTCGGGTGGGACAGGCTGACGTAGGCACACACCTGGAGCCCGGCGCGGTCGTCGGTGTCGTCGTGTCCAGACGCGGCGAAACCGAGCTGGTGGCGCCGCACGGAGGGACGATCGTGGAGTGGCTGGTCCACGACGGGGATCCGGTCAGCCCCGGTCAGCCGCTGGTCAGGCTCTATCCCGAGGGAGTGCCCGCATGAGCGCGCCGATCAAGCCCGGTTCCGGTTCCGCGTACGCCCGCGTACTCGGGTTCGGCGGATACCGGCCGGCGCGAGTCGTCACAAACGAGGAGATCTGCCAGAACATCGACTCCAGCGACGAGTGGATCCAGGCGCGGTCCGGCATCGTGACCCGGCGCTGGGCCAATGCCGAGGAAACCGTCCGGGCGATGTCCGTCGCGGCCGCCGGCAAGGCGCTGGCCAACGCCGGCGTGCGGGCCGACCAGGTTGGCGCGGTCGTCGTCTCAACCGTCTCGCACCTCTATCAGACCCCGGCCATCGCGACCGTCATCGCCGAGGACCTCGGCGCCAAGGGCGCGGCCGCGTTCGACATCTCGGCGGCATGCGCCGGCTTCTGCTACGGCGTCGGGCTGGCCGACGGCATGGTCCGCACCGGCTCGGCCGACTACGTCGTGGTCATCGGCGTCGAGCGGCTGTCCGACCTGACCGACCCCCACGACCGCTCGACCGCGTTCATCTTCGCCGACGGGGCCGGGGCGGCGGTCGTCGGACCGTCCGACGAGCCGGGCATCGGCCCGGTCGTCTGGGGCTCGGACGGCACGCAGGCCGGGCTCATCACCCAGGAGGAGAGCTGGCACCAGGCGTTCTACTCCGATGGCGGTGCGCAGTGGCCGCACCTCCGGATGGAGGGCAACCCGGTGTTCCGGTGGGCGGTCTGGGAGATGGCCCGGGTCGCGCAGCAGGCCCTCGACGCGGCCGGCGTCAGCACGGCCGACCTGGACGCGTTCATCCCGCACCAGGCAAACATGCGCATCACCGACGCGATGGTAAAAGCGCTCAAATTGCCCGAACACGTACGAGTTGCCCGCGATATTGCCCAGCAGGGCAACACGTCGGCGGCGTCGGTCCCGCTCGCGATCGAGCGGATGCAGGAAACTGGCGAGGTCAAGAGCGGAGAGACCGCCTTGATCATCGGGTTTGGTGCCGGGCTGGCCTATGCGGCCCAGGTCATCAAGCTGCCGTAGGTTCTGCGATAGCCCGTGTCACCGCGCGGGCGCGGCAACCCCACCCAACCGCGTAAGGAGTACGAACACCATGGCTTACAGCGAGCAGGAGATCCTCAGCGGCCTCGCCGAAATCGTGAACGAGATCGTCGGCGTGCCGACGTCGGACGTGCAGACAGACAAGTCCTTCACCGACGACCTGGACGTCGACTCGCTGTCCATGGTCGAGGTGGCCATGGCGGCTCAGGACAAGTTCGGCGTGACGATCCCGGACGAGGAGATCAAGAACCTGAAGACCGTCGGCGACGCTGTCAGCTTCATCGCGAAGAACAGCTGACCGGACCGCGCCGGCCGTACGGCACGGCGCGCCCGGACGTAGCCGACCGTGGAACCACAGGGAGGATCCACCGCAATGACCACGAGTCCCGTCGTCGTCACCGGCCTCGGCGCCACCACGCCCGTAGGCGGTGACGTGGCAGCGACGTGGTCCGCCCTGCTCGCCGGGCAGTCCGGCGTCGTGACGCTCACCCAGGACTGGGCCGCCGAGCTGCCGGTGCGGATCGCCGCGCCGGTCGCCGTCGACCCGAGCGAGGTGCTCGACCGGGTCGAGGCGCGCCGCCTCGACCGGTCGGGACAGTTCGCGCTGATCGCCGCACGCGAGGCGTGGGCAGATGCCGGCGCCGTAGACGTCGATCCGGAGCGGCTGGCGGTCGTGGTCGCCTCCGGGATCGGCGGCGTGCACACGCTGCTGTCGAACTACGACCTTCTCAAGGAGAAGGGTCCCCGCCGGGTCTCCCCGCTGGCCATCCCGATGCTCATGCCCAACGGACCCGCGGCCAGCGTCGCGCTCGAGGTGAGCGCGCGCGGGGGCGTGCACACTCCGGTGTCGGCGTGCTCATCGGGCGCCGAGGCGATGGCCTACGGCCTGAACCTGATCAGGTCGGGGCGCGTCGACGTGGTCATCGCCGGCGGCACGGAGGCCGCCATCCACCCGCTGCCGATGGCCGCATTCGCCAACATGATGGCGCTGTCCAAGCGCAACGACGAGCCGCAGCGGGCCTCCCGACCGTACGACAAGGCGCGGGACGGTTTCGTGCTCGGCGAGGGTGCCGGGATCGTCGTCATGGAGACGGCCGAGCGGGCCGCCAGGCGCGGTGCCCGGATTTACGCCGAGGTAGCCGGGGCCGGTCTGACCTCGGACGCGCACCACATCGCCCAGCCGGACCCGGCCGGGACCGGCGCGACCCGGGCGATGCGCGACGCAATCGCAGACGCCGGCCTGCGGCCGGGCCAGATCGCGCACATCAACGCGCACGCCACCTCCACCCCGCAGGGCGACGTGGCCGAGGCGCTGGCGATCCGGAACGCGCTGGGCGATGCCACGCCGGGCGCGGCCGTATCCGCCACCAAGTCGATGACCGGGCACCTGCTAGGTGCGGCCGGCGCGGTCGAGGGCATCGCCGCGATCCTGGCGCTGCACCACCGGCTGGCGCCACCGACCATCAACCTCGACGACCCGGACGACGAGGTCGGCCTGGACGTCGTACGCGACGAGCCGCGGGCGCTGCCCGAAGGCGGCATCGCCGCACTGAACAACTCCTTTGGCTTCGGCGGTCACAACGTCGCGGTCGCCCTGCGCAGCTACGGCTGATTGCGCTTACCAGCGGAGGCTCCTGTGACCATCCTCGACCAGCGGTCGAGCACCGACCCGGACGTGGATCCGCGCGATCCGCGCCTGCGGCTGTCCCAGCTGTTCGACACCGGCAGCATCGAGCTGATCACCCCGGAAGACGACAGCGGCATGCTCGCCGCCGTAGGAACCATCGACGGTGCGCCGTCGGTCGCGTTCGTATCCGACGCGCGGTTGCAGGGCGGCGCGATGGGGATCGATGGGTGCCGGGTCATCCTCACCGCGTACGAGCGCGCGCTCACCGACGGGGTACCGGTGATCGGCCTGTGGCACTCCGGCGGTGCCCGGTTGCGCGAGGGCGTGGCCAGCCTGCACGCGGTCGGCCAGGTCTTCGCCATCATGACCCGCGCGTCCGGCAAGATTCCGCAGATCTCGGTGGTGCTCGGACCGGCCGCGGGCGGGGCCGCGTACGGCCCGGCGCTGACCGACGTGGTCATCCTCGGTCCGGACGGCCGGGTGTTCGTCACCGGCCCGGACGTGGTCCGCTCGGTCACCGGCGAGGACGTGGACGCGCTTCGGCTGGGCGGACCGGAACCGCACGGTCGCCGGTCCGGGGTCGTGCACGTGGTCGCTGAGTCGACCGCGGCCGCGTACGAGGAGGCGCGCCGCCTCGCGGCGCTGCTCGGTGACCAGGGCAAGCTCAACCTGTCCGCGGTCACCGAGGTGGACCTGGCGGGCTACCTACCCGAGTCGGCCAAACGGGCGTACGACGTGCACGGCCTGGTCGAGCACCTGCTCGACGACGACTCGGTGCTCGAGCTGCACCCGAAGTGGGCACCGAACATCGTCACGTCGCTGGGCCGGCTCGGCGGCCGTACCGTCGGCGTGATCGCGAACAACCCGCTGCGGCTCGGCGGCTGCTTGGACTCGTCGTCGGCCGAGAAGGCGGCCCGGTTCGTCCGGATGTGCGACGCGTTCGGAGTCCCGCTGGTCGTCGTCGTGGACGTGCCCGGTTACCTGCCCGGCGTGGGCCAGGAGTGGGACGGTGTGGTCCGCCGTGGCGCGAAGCTGCTGCACGCGTTTGCCGAGGCCGAGGTGCCGCGGGTGACGCTGGTGACGCGCAAGGCATACGGCGGCGCCTACATCGCGATGAACTCGCGCGCACTCGGCGCGACCCGGGTGTTCGCGTGGCCGACCGCGGAGGTCGCCGTGATGGGCGCGGTGGCCGCGGTGCGGATCCTGCACCGGCGCCGGCTCGCCGAGGTGGCCGAGGACATGCGCGGCCAGGTCGAGCAGGAGCTGGCGGTCGAGCACGAGCAGGTGGCCGGCGGTCTCGGCCGCGCCATGGAGATCGGCGTGGTCGACGAGCTGGTCGAGCCGACCCGGAGCCGGGGCGCCATCGCGGCCGCGATCGTGGACGCGCCCCAGGTACGCGGCCGGCACGGCAACATCCCGCTCTGACCGGTCGGCCGAGCCGGCGAGGCCGGCGAGGCCGACGAGATATCGCGATCATTACGCGCCTACGGGCGCGGGCAAATGCGGCGAACCGGGCAAACCGCGGTGCGTGGGACGCGTAATGATCACGAATCGAGCCCAGTTGCGGACCCGGAGGAACGGAGCGGGTGGGGCGGTCGAGCGGACCGCCCCACCCGCGTCAGGAGCCGTTACGAGGCAATCCCGTACACGGCTAGCTCGGACATGTCCATGAAGTCACACGCCGAGAACGGGCCGGGACACGTCCCGCCGGCCTCGACGAGCTGCGTCGACTCCATGGTGAAGCGCACGAACCGGATGTTGTCGGTCGTGCCGGCGTTCAGCGGAACGCTGTTGAGCCGGTGCCGATCGGCAACGCCGAACCGCCCGCTCGCCGCCTCGACGAACGTGGTGCCGTCGGTCGAGGTCTCCAGCCGGAAGTCGCCGGTCGACGCACTGCCGCCGTCCCCGCAGGTGTTGCCGGGGTCGATGGAGATCTCGGTCACGTCTACCGCGACGGGTAGCTGGATCGTCACGAACTTCGGTGTCTCGACTCCGTTGACGAAGTCACTCGTGCTGCCCCAGCCGGTCCCGAGGGACTGGTCGATGGCACCGTTCGGACCGCAGCCGAATGCACTGAAGTCCGGACCGTTGAAGTCGACCACCTGACCGCCACCGGATAGCGCCGCCCAGTCCCGCCGCAGCGCCCAGTTCTTGACCTGGGTCCGCGAGGCGATGCTCATCGTCACGACCTGCCGGTCGTACCCGGCGCCGCGCGCGAACAAGGCCGCGTAGGTGCCGGGGATGATCCCGGTGATGGTGTAGGTGCCCGAGCTGTTGGTCAGCGCGGCAAAGTCACCCGGGAACCCGGACGCGTGCCCACCGAAGCCGACCAGAATCCCGCCGATCGGTGCGCCGCTGTCCTGGTCGGTCACGCGACCGGTCAGCGTACCGGTCGGCGTACCCGCCGGCGGCGGCATGGTGAAGTCCTCCACCGGAGCCGAGTCGTCACCGTCGACCGCAGCCGCGAAGAAGCCCATGCCACGGTGCGCGAAGACCTGCCAGATCTTGTTGTTGGCCCGGCCGCTGTTGACGACCTGGTCGGCCTGCAGGATCGAGTTGCGCATGTCGAGGAACGACGGGTTGGACGGAGCGAGCTCCATCGCCCGGGTGACCAACGACTCGGTCAGGTTCACGCCGAGCTTCTTGCGCAGGTCCCACAGCGTCTGCGCCCAGATCTCACCGTCGGCGTGTACCTCGGGACCGCCGATGATGCGGCCGTAGTCGCCGTAGGTGTAGCCACCCGGCCCGACCAGCGGGGTACCCGGACAGGCCGGCGCGGTCGAGCCGACCGAACAGTCCAGGCCCTCGGTACGGACCAGGCCCTGACCGCCGAACTCCACGTACTTGCCGATGATCAGTTCGCCCTCGGTGGCGGTGTCGCGCTCGAAGCCCTGCTTGACCAGGAAGTCGTACGCGTACCAGTCGCTCCAGGCCTCGCCCATCGCACCCGCCTGGACCGAGCCCAGGGTCGAGTTGCCGAGCGCGTCCACGACCAGCCGGTTGGACAGGCCGTGGCCGTACTCGTGGTAGACGATGTCGGCGGGGTCGCCGCCGTTGGACTTCAGGAACGGGTCGACGTTGACGGCCGCCGGGTCGTGGAACAGGAACATCTGCATCCGCGGCGGGATGCCGTCCGGCGGGGTGGCCATGTTGGCGTTGTCGACGTGATTGCTGTCGGGCAGACCACCGGCGGTGTTCGCACCGTCGTCGGACTCACCTTGGACCGCGTCGCCGTCGACCGCTTCGAAGTTACCGGCCGTCCTGGTGAACCCGATCGGGGCGTTCCTCAGGTGGTCGTGGAACTTGCCGATGAAGTAGAACACCTGGACCGCGTTCTGGGCCCGGTTGACCTGCCACGAGTTCACCGTGGCCGGGTCCCACGAGCACGGGAAGGCGGCCGAGCAGTTTCCGCCCAACGAGTTGAAGTTCTGGAACGGGTAGCTGAACCGCCGGGTCGAGGACGGCGTGACTTCCTCGCTGGCCTGCGCGGCATCATCGTCGTTCACGTCGCTGTAGACGTGCGCGGTGTTGCCCGCCAGCCGCGGCGAGTTGCTGGGCAGCCAGCCAGGACCGGTGAAGTTCCGCAGGCTCTGGGTGCCGCCACGCGGCGCTCCCGGATAGTTGTCCCAGGCCAGGCCCGAGTCTTGCTGGGTCAAGCTGCGCCGGTACAGCACCCGCCCGGTGGCCCCGTCCACGACGTGCAGGTACATGGAGTCCGAACCCGGCGAGGTGATCGTCTGCCACGCCAGTCGCAGGCCGCCGCCCACGGTCTGGAAGTAGACCAGCGCCGCCTGGTCGCCATCGCTGAACGTGGTGGTCCGGCGCGCGTCACTGCCGCCGGCCGACTTGCTCGGCTTCGCGGTCAGCGCCACGTCCTCGGCCGCGATGTCCCTGGCGCGGGCGGCCGAGACGTTCGGGGCCGCGGCCGCGGTCAGGGTCGGCAGCGCGGCGATCGGCGAACCCACCACGTTGATGAGCCGGCCGTTGCGGGCCACGTTCGCCTTGATGCCGTTACCGAAGACCGGCACCCCGCCGACCTTCTGGATGAAGCTGAGGTGGTGGGTCCGGGCGATGTCGACGTAGTCCTTGCGCAGTTCCAAGCGCCTGACCTCGGTCGGGGTCAGCCCGAACACGTCCGCATGGCCGCGCACATAGTTGAGCGCGATGGTCCGGGGCGGTGCGCTGCTCGGACCGGTGAGGAAGCCGTCGAGCCGCTGGACGACGCGCGCGGTTCCGGTCAGCGGGTCGATGGACACGATGCCCTGGCGCCCCAGCTGCTGACGCAGCGCCTTGACCCCGGCGGCCGGCCGGGCCGTGTTCATCGCGGATCGCTGTTGCAGGACCTTGCGGTTGCCCGCGTCCTGCCTCGAGTCGTAGTAGGCCGCCTTCTCCTGCAGGTCGGCCGGGTTGAGCGTGTCCGGGCCACGGCCCTGGTTGCCCGCCGCCCCGGTCGCGATCGCCGGTGCCGTAGCAACCAGCAGAGCGGCAGCGCCGAGTAGCGCTAGTCGGGCGGTGGTGCGGGATGGAGCGAGTGCTCCGGGTAATGCAGGACGTAACGCCATTGACTTGCCCCCTTGTCCGCCAAAACGGCATGCGCGTTACCACGGGTGTCGGCACCCGCACCGTGTGGCACGGGCGAGCCGCTACTACGGTTCGAATCACGGGCCGGTCTGTAACGAGTTGCTAACGGCGTCCGGTATTACCGGCAGGTGTTACCAGGCGGTGTCAGCGGGGCCGCGCGCCGTCACGTTCCCGCGCCTAGCCCCGGGCGGGTCAGACGACCTGATGCAGCCAGCGAACCGGAGCCCCGTCGCCGGCGTACCGGAACGGTTCCAGCTCGTCGTCCCACGCGCGGCCGAGCAGCCGGGAGACCTCGGTTTCCAGATCGGATTGCCCGCTCTGCGCCTTCGCGATCGCCGCGCGCAGCCGGTCCTCCGGGATCACGATGTCGCCGTGCACGCCGGTCATCGCATGGAACAGCCCGAGCGTGGGGGTGTAGCTGTACCGCTCCCCCTCGAACCCGGTCGACGGGTCCTCGGTCACCTCGAAGCGCAGGTGCTCCCAGCCGCGCAACGCGGACGCGAGCCGGGACGCGGTGCCGACCTCACCCTGCCAGGAGAGCTCGGTACGCCAGGTAGCGGGCGCGGCCGGCTGGGTGGTCCAGTCGAACTTCGCGCGTACGCCGAGAACGCCGCCCGCCGCCCACTCGATATGCGGGCACAGCGCGGACGGCGCCGAGTGGACGTAAAGCACGCCACGTGTCGTCACCGGAACCTCCTGGCTCGCTGCGAGGTACGCCTTCCCCAACGACCTCAGCAGCCGCGCCGGAACTCCCGGTGATCAGCTCCCTCATTGTGCACCAGGAGTCACTCCGGTGCTAGTAACTACGGCAAACGAGTGACCGGGAAATACTTGCCGCTACGCCTATGCGGGCAGTTCGACCAGCAGCAGCGGATCCGTGGTCGGCTGCTCGGACCCGCCGGCCGGCTCCACGGTCACCGCGAGTGACTGCGCACCGCTGGTGTCGGCGGCCAGCGCCGGACTCGTCGATCCCTGGTCCCCGAGCGTGAGCAGGCCCGCGCTCTCCGGTCCGTCGGCGCCGATCACCCACAGCTGGTAGGTGCGGTCCGCCGGCACCGCCGGCAGGCCTGAGCTGAGGAACACCGCCTCGTCGCGCTCGCTCGACGCGACCACCGTACCGACCGTGTCTCCGCTGGTCACGCTGTTCACCTTGACGTCGGGAGCGGTCAGCAGGTCGCTGAGCGCGAGCGCGCTGGCCACCGTCGCGTCCTGCTGGCGCAGCTCCTCGCGCTGCTGGAACGTGACCACGCCGAGCCCGGCCGCGGCGAGCACGAGCGCTGCGATGCCGACGGCGACCGCACGGCGGGTCCAGCGGACCAGCCTGATCGGCGCCGGACCCTGGTCCGGGTTGCTGTCGCGCGTGCCGGGCAGCAGCTCCGGCCCGAGCTGGCGGACCCGGCCGATCTCGGCCATGACCCGGGCGCGCAGCGCGGGTGGCGGCGGCGCCGCGACCGCGACCGCCAGCAGCGCGGTCGTGGCCTGCAGCTCGCGTACCTCGCTGCCGCACGCCTCGCACATCCGCAGGTGCCGCTCGAAGTCGACCCGCTCGTCCACCGGCAGCGCGTTCGCGGCGTACGCGCCGGTCAGGGTGTGAATATCCGCGTTCACCGCGCCACCCCCAGACAGTCGCGCATGCGGATCGAGCCGTCCCGCAACCGGGTCTTCACCGTGCCCAGCGCCACCCCGAGCAGTTCGCCGACCTCGCGGTAGGTGTAGCCGCCGTAGTACGCCAGGTCGACCGACTCACGCTGGAGGTCGGTCAGCGTGTCCAGGCACCGCCGGACCCGCTCCTGCTCCAGCCGCACCTCGACCTGCTCGGCTACCTGGTCGTACTCCGCCGGCTGGTCCTGCCAGAAGGCCCGGGCAGTGCGGGCGCTCGCTGCCGCCTCGGTACGGACTCGGTCGACCGCACGGCGGTGGGCGATTGTCATGACCCAGGAGAGCGCGCTGCCGCGCTCGGGGCTGAACCGGGCGGCCTGCCGCCATACCTCCAGCAGGACTTCCTGGGCGATCTCTTCGGACTGCGCCGGGTCGCGCAGCACCCGTCGGACGATGCCGAAGACCGGTGCCGCCACCTGTTCGAACACGCGCTCGAACGCTCGCTGGTCGCCACGGGCAACCAAGCCCAGTAAGCTCTCCAGACTCTCATCGCCAACCACCGCGAACTCGCCGGCCTGGGCCTGCTCGCCCTCGGCCGACACCCGCAACCGGCCACGTGACCGGCGTGACGACTCACTCACTGTCCCCAATGTGACCCCTGAGCGATCACTTGACTAGTGCCTGACGGATCCAATCGATCGCGCACCCGGTGGCCGGGAACGCGACTCATCGAAGGATTCGGCGCCGTGCCGGGATCGGATTGGTGCCACCGGACAAGAATTTTCCAGGCCGGCGCCGGGCGCTACGGCCGGACCAGCTTGACGTTGAAGTCCGCGGTGCCGGAGGTGATCATCAGCCGCACCCAGAGCACGACGTACATCTCCATCCCGCGTGCGGCGCTGAGGTCACCGAGGTCGATGACCGAGTTGGCCGGCCAGCCGAACTCGCGCAGCAACCCGGCCGTCGTCGCCTTCGCAGCATCGTCGTTGCCGGCCATGAACATGTTGTGCGGGCCGGGCAGCCGGCCGGGGTCGACCATCACGCTCGCGTTGACCGTGTTGAGCGCCTTGACCACGCGCAGCGCCGGGAACTCGCGCTGGATCGACTCGGCCAGGCTGTCGGTGTTCGCCACGGTGAGCGTAGGTGGCATGCCGGCGGAGAAGTCCAGCGGGTTGGCCGCGTCGACGAGCACCTTGCCGGCCAGCTTATCCGCGCCGGCCGACCGCAGCACGGCCACCGACGCAGCGCCCGCGGTCGCGTTGACCAGCAGCTCACCGTGTGCCGCGGCATTTGCGAACGTGCCGGTCGTGGCGCGCCCACCCTGGTTACTCGCCCACTCCCGGGCGGTCTCGTTGGCCGCCGACCGGGAACCCATCGCGACGTCGTGGCCGAGCTGGACCAACCTTGTCCCGACCGTCCGGCCGACGATCCCGGTACCGAACACCCCGACCCTCATCGAACCTCCAGCGAGTAACGGCAACGTAGGGCGTATCAGGCACGCCCTAAGCTCGCATTATGCGGCGCACCGCGGTCATGCCGGTCCGGGCGGCAACGGTCGGGCTCGGTTTCGCGTTACTGGCCGGGTGCTCGGACGCCGGTTCGGCCGGGTCGGACGGCACCGCCGGGGCGACCGCCACCACGCCAACCGCCACCACGCCGTCCGCGACCGCGTCGGACCCGCCGACGAGTCCGACAGCTACCCCGAGCCCGCCGCCGGCGCGGCTTGACGTCGACCGCATCCTCGCCACGATCCGCACGCTGTCGGAACGGATCGGGCCGCGGGAAGCAACCTCGGCGGCATACCGCCAGGCGGCCACGGTGGTGGAGCGCCGGCTCGACGACCTCGGTTACGAGGTCCGCCGGCAGTCGCTGCGGGTGCCCGCAGGGGTGTCGTGGGGCGTGCCGGTCCCGGCCGGCCGCACCCACAACGTCATCGCCGAACCGGCCGGCTTCGACCCGGCCGAGCCGCACCTGGTCGTCGGCGCGCATCTGGACACCGTGCCGCAGGCGCCGGGCGCGGAGGACAACGCCTCCGGCGTGGCGGTCCTGCTCGAGACCGCCCGCCTGGCCGCCGAGACGCCGGCTGCGGTCCCGGTCGTGTTCGTCGCATTCGCGGCCGAGGAACCGCGCGGCGACGGCGACGACCGGCATCACTTCGGCTCGCGCGCCTATGTGGCGAGTCTCGGCCGCGCCGCCAAGGCCGTACTACTCGGCATGATCTCGCTGGACCGGGTCGGGGTCGGGGATCGGGTTCCGATCTGCACCGGCGGGCTCGGCCCGCGCACGGTCGCCGACCAGTTGGTCCGGGTCGCGCGCCGGCTGGACCTGCCGGTGCGGCGGTGCTTCGACAACCGGGCCAGCGACCACTGGTCGTTCGAGCGCGCGGGGCTCACCGGAGCACGGATCGGCTCGACGCCGTACCCGGAGTACCACAGCGCGGCGGACCGGATCGGCGTGGTGGAACGGCGCCAGCTCACCCGGGTCGCGCGCCTGCTCACCGAGACATTGCGGACCTGGCCGCGCTGAACGGCGCGCCGCTGGTCTGCCACATGCGGTCCAGGATCCGCGCCGCGGCGGCCCCGGTCACCACCCGGGGCGCGAAGTCCGACCCGATCACGACCGGGACGAACTCGGCCGCCTTCAGCTCGCTCCCCCAGAACGTGAGCTCGAGGATCACGCCCTCCCGGGTCTCCCGGGAGAAGTCCATGTCGAACACGTAGTTACCGAGCGAGTGCGCGACCAGCTTGTCGCGGTACAGCTCGATGCCCTGCACCCAGTGCGGATGACCGCCGACGATCAGGTCGGCCCCGGCGTCGACGAGCGCACGGGCGACCCGGCGCTGGTCGGCGACCGGGCGGTTCGTGTACTGGTCGCCCCAGTGCGGCAGCACCAGGACGATGTCCGTAGTCCGGTCGAGCCGCCGCACCGCGGCCTGCATCGCGCGCAGGTCGGTGTCGTTGAGCGGGCCGGTCCGCGGTTGCATCCGGATCCGGGCCGCGCCCGGGCTGTCTCGCCGCGCCGGCGGTGTTTCGCCGATCGCGTTGAACGCGAGGACGCCGAATCGGATGCCGTTGCGCTCCAGGACGGC
>Ga0075421_100005687_pt1 | contig 15094 bp, 9 predicted proteins | sample SoiMetdeltSBSDD5_FD_75292 | JGI IMG/M metagenome (GOLD analysis project Ga0075421, IMG submission 75292) | Bulk soil microbial communities from a Populus tree surrounding site in Tennessee, USA - Soil MetaG P. deltoides SBSDD5 | ecosystem: Environmental > Terrestrial > Soil > Tree plantation...
TCATCGAGCTTGGACCGGTGAAAATCCAGTTCTGGCTCAGCCAGATGCGGCAGATCGATCTTCGGCTCCGGGAATTTCTTACGTGGTTTGCATTGGCGGCGTTGTGTGCGGCGCAGGTCGCGCTGGTCTATTGGCTGATTCGTTGACGCTGGCCGATGGGAGCGCCGGCCACCTGTCAAAACCGTGTTGGGCGATTCAAGGCAAAGAAGCCTTGACCCTGTGGGAATTCAGTCTAAATGAATGAAGTCCCGACTGCCAAAGTCAGTGAAACCGTGCAATTGAATGCCGTAACCCGTCACCCGCCATGACAACACTCGACCTTCGGAGATTCATCAAACGCTCATCGTTGCTCACCGCCATCTTCGTGTCCGCCACGATGATCCAGGCGCAGGCGCCCAAAAAGCTGCTGGTCGTCACTGTCACCAAGGGCTTTCGCCACAGCTCGATTCCCACGGCAGAAAAAGTTCTCGGTGAGCTGGCTCAAAAAGACGGTTCTTTCACCGTCGATTACGTCCGCAACGACCAGGAAATGACTGAGAAAATGACCGCCGATGCGCTCAAGAAATACGATGGCGCCATCTTTGCAAACACAACCGGTGACTTGCCACTGCCCGACAAGCAGGCTTTTCTGGACTGGATCAAATCCGGTCGGGCTTTCATCGGGATGCATTCAGCCACCGATACTTTTCGTGGACACAAGCCACTTGATCCTTATGTGGAAATGATCGGTGGCGAGTTCAAAACCCATGGCGCGCAGGTCGAGGTGGAATGCATCAATCAGGACGCCCAACATCCTGCCTGCCGGCATTTGGGCTCCACCTACAAACTAAAGGATGAAATCTACATCTTGAATGGCTTTGAACGCGGCAAGGTCCACGGCCTTCTCACGCTGGACAAACATCCGAATGACAAGACGGCAGGCGATTATCCGATTGCCTGGTGTAAGGAATACGGCAAGGGCCGCGTCTTCTACACCTCGCTTGGCCATCGCGAGGACGTTTGGGACGCCAACACGCCGGCCAACTTGAAACGGGAAAACTCCGCCGAAGTCAGCGAGGCCTACCAAAGGCATATCCTGAGCGGTATCAAATGGGCGCTCGGCCTGGAAAAAGGCGATGCCAAACCGCAAACCAAATAATCAGCGCATATCCTTTATGAAAAAAGTATTCCTGGTCCTTGCGCTTTTGAGTATCGCCGGAATGGCCCAGAGCGCGGTCGCGGCTGGTGTGGATCAGTTGAACGAAACCGAAAGGAAGGAGGGTTTCCGCCCATTGCTCAACGGCAAGGACCTCACCGGCTGGAAGCTGCGAAATGCGAACGGCCACCCGAGCTGGAGTGTGAAGAACGGGATTCTGGTGAACGATGCCGGCAAGGAGCACGGCACCGACCTCGTCACTGTGGAGAAGTTCAAGGACTTTACCGTCCGCTGCGAATATATGGTTCCGAAGGGCGCCAATAGCGGCCTCTATCTGCGCGGCCGCCACGAGATTCAAATCCTCGATGATTATGAAAAAGGCCAGCCTTCGAAAGGCGGAAACGGCGCGATCTATAACCAGGCGCCCGTCTCTCAATTCGCCTCCAAAAAGGCCGGCGAATGGCAGACGGTCGAGGCCACGATCAAAGGCAACCGCATTACTGTCGTTCTCAACGGCGTGAAGGTGCACGACCAGGTCGAATCCAGCCGGCCCACCGGGGGTGAACTGGACGGCGACGTCAACGCGCCCGGCCCCATCATGCTGCAAGGCGACCACGGGTCCATTTCTCTCCGGAATATCCGGATCAAAGAGTTGAAATAGCGGCGATACCCCGCTTCGGATACTGTTGCGTGATTGGTGCGCCGTGGTAGATAATGCCCGTTCATGAACAACGCTGAAACATCATCGGACCTGAATCGTCGTGAGTTCCTGAGAGGCGGTTCTTTCGCGACACTGATGACCCTGCTTGGCGGCGTCGAAATCCTCTCTCGCACTCCCGCCCGCGCGGCCGACCTCGACACGCTCGTTCCCTTTCAGATCAACTGCGCTGTGATTGGCCTTGGAACCTGGGGACGCGAGATTCTCGCGACGCTCGCCCGGCTGAAAACGGCGCAAGTGACGGCGGTTTGCGATACTTACCCGGCTTCGGTAAAGCGCGCCGCCAATGCTGCGCCGAACGCCAAAGGCGTGGACGACTACCGAAAGATTCTTGAGGACAAAGAGGTGAAGGCGGTAATTGTCGCTACGCCGACTCATCAGCACAAAGAGATCGTCCTTGCCGCGCTCCAGGCGGGCAAACACGTTTACTGCGAAGCGCCGCTGGCCAACAGCATTGACGACGCCAGGGCGATCGCCAGGGCGGCCAAAGAATCTCGAAAACTGGTCTTCCAGGCGGGGCTGCAAAACCGCTCCGATCCCCAGCGCCGTTTTCTCATCGACTTCATCCGCGCCGGGGCCTACGGCAAGCCAATCAAGGCCCGTGTCCAATGGCATAAGAAGCAGAGCTGGCGGCTGAGCTCACCCAATCCGGAGCGTGAGCTGGAAATCAACTGGCGGCTCAACAAGGCAATCTCGCTCGGCCTGGTCGGCGAGCTCGGCATTCATCAGATCGACGCCGCTTCGTGGTTCCTGAACCAGCAGCCTGTCTCCGTCGCCGGCTTCGGTTCCATTATCAACTGGAAGGACGGGCGCGAGGTTGCGGATTCCGTTCAGGCCCTGTTCGAATATCCGGGTGGCGCAGCCCTGACCTTCGAGAGCACGCTGGCAAACTCCTTTGACGCCGACTACGAAGTCTATTACGGCACAGACGCCGCCATCATGGTGCGCGGGCCGAAGGCGTGGATGTTCAAGGAAGTGGATTCGCCGCTCCTGGGCTGGGAAGTCTATGCGCGCAAGGATACCTTCTACAAGGAAACCGGCATCGCGCTGATCGCCAACGCGACCAAGCTGACCAACATCACGGAAAAGGCCACCGACGAGGCAATCTACACCAGCACGCCGCTTTACTTCGCGCTCGAGTCATTCTTGACCAACGTCAACACCGTCGCTACCGCCGTCGATGACTTTTCCGCGACCTTCGACGCCAGTGACAAGGCGGCGCTGGAAAAATTCCTCGCCGACCTCAAGCTGACGCCGGCGGCCGGTTATGCCGATGGCTATGCCGCCACGGTCATGGCCATCAAAGCGAACGAAGCCGTCGTCAAAGGTGAGAAAACTGTCATTGGAAAAGAACTGCTTGAAGTGGGATAGCGGCATTGGAGCCGAATAGGGTGAAACAAACAGAGACCATGCCTATGAAGACGAAACAGATTTTTGTCGCCAGCTCCGTCATTCTGCTGCTGGCAGTCCCCTTGCGTGCCGCGGAAAACTGGGTCCGCTACATCTCGCAACCCGGCGGCGGACTGGTCAAGGTGGAAGGCACTTCGACGCTTCATGACTGGTCCGTGGAAACCAAATTGATTGGCGGGTTCGTCGAATTGGATCCGGGCTTCAACCTGGAGAAACCCGTTCCGGGCAAGGTGAACGCCCGGGTTGCAGTGCTCATCCCCGTGCGCCAACTGAAGAGCGACAAGACCGCGATGGACACCGTCATGTACGACTCGATGAAGGAAAAGGACCATCGGCGGATCGATTATCGGCTCACGGAAATGACGCTCAAAGAAGCCCCCAAAGCGGCGGATGCTCCGTTTCTCTTCGATACCAAAGGCGAACTGGTCGTGGCGGGCGTGACGAACAAAATTCAGATGGCGGTTACCATGGTTCGGGTCGGCGCCGACAAGTTGAAATTCACCGGTTCCATCCCAGTCAAGATGACCAGTTTCGGCATTCAACCGCCGACGAAGTTCGGAGTGTTTTCGACCGGAGACGACGTCAAACTCACCTTTGACTGGTTGACGGCCAGGAAAGAAGAAACCGCGAAGTAGGCCGGCAGTCTTTCCGTACCCTCCACGTCGCTATTGGACTTATTCCCCCGCTGGCGCTGCAGGTGATCGGGGCACAGGACTCCTCGCTTCCAGGAATGCCTTGAGTTCTGTCGCAGCCTTTCCACCAAACCCGGGCACCCCTGCAATTTCTTCAACGGACGCCAGCCGCAGCCGGTGCACCGAGCCGAACTTTTTCAACAACGCCGTCTTGCGTTGTTCGCCGATGCCGGGAAATTCGTCGAGAATGCTTTCCGAAATCTTCTTCAACCTTAGTTGCGCGTTGTAGGTGTTGGCGAAACGGTGCGATTCGTCCCGCACACGCTGCAACAGTTTCAACGCGCCGGAGTCATGGCTCAACCGCAGCGGCTCTTTTTCCGCGGGACGATAAATTTCCTCGAACTCCTTGGCCAGTCCGACGACCGGGATACGAGCCAAACCCAGTTTCTCCAGTTCACCACACGCGGCGTTGAGCTGTCCTTTGCCGCCGTCGATCAAAATCAAATCGGGAACATTCGACCATTTACCCGGCTGTCCTGTCTCAGCTTCGTTCTTCAGCCGTGTGTAACGCCGTCTGACCGTTTCGGCCATGCACGCAAAATCGTCCTGTCCAACGACTGTTTTCATTCTGAAGCGGCGATAGTTTGTGCGGTCCGGCCGGCCATTTTTGAAGCTGACCATGGACGCCACAGCGAACGTGTCGCTGATGTTCGAGATGTCGAAACCCTCGATGCGCTGCGGCGGCGAGGACAGTCCCAGCACCTTGCCCAACTCAACGAGGTCCCTGACCGGATCGACGGCGACGGGGAGCTTGTAGGGAATACGCTCGAACTTTTCCGTCTTCTTCGTGGTCCGACGCAAATCCAGCAGCATGTCGCGCAATTGCGCGGCTTTCTCGAAGTCCTGCATGTCCGCGGCCTTCTTCATTTCCGCTTCGAGCTGTTCCTTCATCTCTTTGCTCTGGCCGTCCAGGAAGTCGCATGCAGCGAGCACTTGCATCACGTATTGCTCGCGGCTCACGTTGCCGATGCACGGGGCGGTACAGACCTTGAGATGCGCGTAGAGACAATGCTTGTAGTCCTGTTCGGTCGGTGTCAGCGGACGGCAGCCGCGCAGGTTGAACTTGTGCCGGACCAGGTTCAGCGTGCGCCGCAGCGCGCCCGAATTGGCAAACGGTCCGAAATAACGCGCGCCGTCCTCGGTGCGCAACCGCGTGAGTGTGAAGCGCGGAATCGAGTCGTTGAGATTGATCTTGAGGAGAAGAAACCGTTTATCGTCCCGGAAACTGACGTTGTATCGCGGGTGAAACTCCTTGATCAGCTTCCCCTCTAATAGCATTGCCTCCGGCTCGCTCTTGACAACGTGCACGTCCAGATCGTGAATCGCCTCAACGAGGGCGTTGAACTTCAGGTCCCAGCCGAGCCGGCGGGACGGGTGGAAGTATTGGCTGACGCGCTTGTGCAAATCCCGCGCCTTGCCCACGTAAATCACCGTTCCAAACCGGTCCTTCATCAGATAGACGCCCGGCTTGTGCGGCAACTGGCTCAGCTTGTTGCGAATTGGCTCCGTGACCGGCATGGAAGAATCTTAGCCGCGGCCCCGAGTCCGCGCAAATATCGGGCGCGTGAGAGCTACGCGGCTATTTCAGGTTTCTCCATAAACGCATAGCACAGCATATGACAAATGCCCATATGCGCATCCTCTACCCGGCCGTAGTGCGTGTCGTTGACCACAATGACTTGATGTGCGATCTCGGCCAGCCGGCCTCGGTTGGCTCCGACCAGCGCGATCGTGTGAAGCCCGTTCTGCTTCGCCCATTCCACAGTCCTGACCACGTTCGGAGAACTGCCACTCACGCTCATCGTCAGGACCAGATCTCCGGGACGGCCGTAGTTCATCAACTGGCGCACAAAGACATCCTCGTAGGCGTAATCATTTCCCAGCGCCGTCATCCAGCTCGCATTGTCATTGAGCGCAAGGACGCGGAACCGCCGGCCGATCTTGTCGGAGGAACCCTTCCCCAGGTCTGTAGCGAGATGCGACGCGTTCGCCGCGCTGCCGCCGTTGCCGAAGACAAAAATCTGCCGGTCTTCCTGCACGGCCCGCCGAAACCTGTCGATGAGTTCTGCAACGGCGTCCACAGGAATGGAATCGAGGGCGGCCTTTTGGGATTTCAGATAGTTGCTGATCCAGGCGTTCATTGGGTGTGACTATGCCAGAGGCGGCGTGAATTGGCAGGAGGAATTTCTCGGTCAGGCGATCGCCTTCGCCAGATGCAAGGCTCCGACCGGCACCGCGTCCTCGCCGAGCTTGGCCAGCCGGACCTGTGGACCGGGCGCAAAAGCTTCCATCGTGAATCTGAAGAGCGCGCCTTCAACGGCAGCCCGCAACGGCTCGCCCACCAGCGAGAGTCCGCCCCCCAGCACGATGACGTCGGGGTGGAAGAGTTGAACGACGTGCGAGAGTCCAAAGGCGAGATCTTCGGCGGTTTCCTCGAGGATTCGCCGGGCAGCGACGTCTCCTTTGGCGAGCGCCGCCGCCAGCCACTTCGCTTCGCCGCTGGCCGAACCGGCGGCCAATTGACCCAACAAGGATTGTGGTTCGGCCTGGATCGATTTTCGAATCCTGGCATCGACAGCCCAGCCGGAGCATCGTTGTTCGAGAATCGTTCCGGTACGGTCGAGCCGGATGTGGCCGACCTCGGATTCGCCCGGTTTGGCGCCGTGATAAATCCGGCCATCCACGACCAGGCCACCTCCGACGCCGCTGCCCAACGTCACGTAGAAAACCGGATTAAGGCCAACACCGGCTCCGTACAGCGCTTCGCCGAGCGTTGCGCTATTCGCGTCGTTTTCGACGCAAACCGGCAGGCCGCTTAGGGAACGCAGCCAGTCGCGGAGCTGAAAATCCTCCCAGCCTTCGATCTGGTGCGAGCAACAGATCCGGCCGGTCTTCCAGTCCACCGGCCCGCCAAAACCAACGCCGATCGCCGCGACCTTTGCGGCCGGGATCATCTCCGCGAGCGCCGTCTTGATTTGTTCGCGGATGCCGGCGCCACCCGCCGCGGGATCAACTTTGAATCGGCGACGCTCAAGAACCTTTGCTGGAGAATTGCCAGCGGTAATCTGGAGTTTGGTACCGCCGATTTCGATGCCAAGGCAGGTGTTTTCCATCTGTTATGGCTTTCTATTTCGCGGCGTCTTTGAATTCGGACATCGCGCCTCACCCTAACCCTCTCCCTTGGGGAGAGGGAACAGCAATCGAACGCTTCGTTATTTGACGATGAGCACTCGGAAAATACCCCGGCTTCGATTCATCGAGGAGCGGCGAGCGATTCTCCCTCTCCCCAAGGGAGAGGGCCGGGGTGAGGGGGAAACTGACCGTCATATCGCACCGGGCCCCTTGGACTTGCCAACCGCCGCCGGCCTCGTTGGCCGCCGAGATATTGCCCGGAGAACGAAATTCTTTGGGACGCCCTACGGTTCGAACACACGGACGCGATAGTACTTCGCCGGCGAGTTGGTGAATGTGTCGGTGACTATGGCGGTGAAGTTCGTCGCCGATATGAAAGGCCGATTGGCCGGAGTGTCGAGTGTTCTCCAGGGAATCGGTAACGAAAGGACGTCCGTCCATTGGACTTCAAACCCGCGGTTGGCGATCTGGTCGAAAGTGATCTCGACGGTATTGCCGGAACGCCGTGCGGTAACGTCCCAGGCGTCGCCGCCCTGCAGCGGATTCGTGCCCGTCAGGTATTCGAGTGTATTATTCGCGCCGTCATTGTCCGGGTCGGCGTTCGGGGCCGCATTCGGTGCATTGGTCGAACCAAAGTTGGCCGTTTGCCACGCGGGGAAGCTTTGATAGTTCGCGAGTCCGTTGGTAATCCACGCGATCACGAGAGCCATCGCGTTTGTGTCGAGAACGTTGCTTGCGATGGGTGGCATCTGTCCGGGGCCGCGCGTAGAGATGCGCGTCAGCAACATCGAATTGGCCAGCGAACCCGGCGTGACGACGTGGTTGTTCGGATCGCCTCCGGTGTTAATCAGGTCTCCATTGATAATCCCGGCCTGCGATATCGGCATGGTCAGGCGGGCGTCCCAAAAGCCCTGGGACGGACCGCCCGGCTGATGGCATTGGATGCAGTTGGCAGCAAGATAGGAACGGACGCGATATTCGAGACTGTAGGTGCCGTTCATCGGATGGGCCAGGGAGGGCAGGGTAGAGAGATTGGAAACCGGACCGGAGAAGTATCCCACGCGGCTCAATGCGGCAATCTGGTTCTCGGCGCCGGCACCATAATCGAACTCCCGGTTCAACTGCGCCGTATTAAAGCCCAGCGCGTGGCCGGCGACCGCAGTGTGACATTGCAGGCATTCCGACCGGCTCGGGTAACGCCACACTTGCGTGCGAACGGTGCCGCCGTCGTGAATGAGGAACTCTTCGTCCATGCCTTCTTCAGCGACCAGCGCGGCGTTGGTCAACGAGTTACCCCATCGATAGGTCACGCCGTAAACACCGCCCGCGTTGCGGACGATGAAGCGTGTCTCCAGCCGCTTGCGTGACGCCGGCACGCCATTGGTCAATTCCAGCTCAAAATGCTTGACCCATACGGCGCCGGTGGGAAACGACCAGTTCCCGTCGCGGTCGAACCCGATCGTGAGATTGGTGTTGGGCACTGAAAACCAACGCGTTTTGATCGCGTGGTCGGACCAGAATGGAACGTTGAGATCGTACGGAACAATGCCGCCATGCGGCGCAAGCGACGCCAGATCAGAGAACGCGCCGGTGTCCGCGAGCGTGGGCGGCAGCGGTGAGCCGGTGACCGTGGAGTTGTAGATGATCCGATCGATCGTGCTGTTTGTGCCCAAGCTCAAATCGGCGTAGAGCACGTCTCCATTGCTGGGATCAATGCCAAAGGCCGAGATGCCCGTATCCGAAAGCAACAACTGGCGTGGCGTGGCGTTGGTGCCGTTGTAGCGGGTCGCCCAGACGCGACCGCCGCCGCCGTAATCGCCGAAGACATAGGCACCGAACAGTTGCGAGATTCGATTACCCCGATAGACCACGCCGCCCGTGACGGAAATCCCTTCGCTGTGACTGTAGTCCAGGATCGGATTGATGGAAGTGAACCCAGGCGGCGCTGCCTTGGGACCTGCGATGGTTCCTTCCCGGTAAGCCCAGCCGTAGTTCCCTCCTCGCACGATGATGTCGATTTCCTCGCGCGCACCCTGTCCCACGTCGCCGCAATACAGCCGGCCGGTCACCGGATCAAACGACATCCGCCACGGATTGCGCAATCCGACTGCCCAATACTCGGTGCGAACCTGGGCCGGGTTGACGGTTGCCCCGTTGAAATTGGTGGCGCCTACGAACGGATTGTCGGCCGGAACGGCGTAATTGGTGGTCGCGGCCGCATGAGCGTTGGGCGCGAGATTGCCGGGCCGTTTGTCTACATCGATGCGAAGAATTCCTGAGAAGAAGTCCTTGGTGATGGTCTGGCTGTTATTGAACTGATCGTTACCGCCGCCCTCATCGCCTAACGAGACGTAAAGGTAGCCGTCCGGTCCGAAATGGAGATCACCCCCGTTGTGATTGCTTGCCTCGTCCACCTGGTCGATCAGGACGACCTCGGGGTTGACCATTCCCTGATTCGGATTGGTGGGCGAAATCTCAAAGCGCGACAGGCGGTCGCGTCGTGTGCCCGTCGTGGTGTAAAAAAGATAGAAATAACGATTGGTCATGTACCCCGGATGAAACGCCATGCCCAAAAGCCCCTGCTCATTGCCGACGTCCGTGTCCGTTCCGCTGACCACACGGCTGGTAATGTCCATAAAGATCGTGCGCGTGGGCGCGGCCAGGTTGGTGATGGCTACGATCCGTCCGCGCTTTTCGAGAATAAACAGGCGATTGGTTTCACCCGGCGGCGAGGCAATGCACACGGGGTTGGTGAAAAGCAGGTTCCCGAACGCGTTGGTGCTGGCGAAACCGAAGGCCGCCGGTGACGCTGGCATCTGCAGCGTCGTGTTGGCGACGCGCTGCTCCAACCCCGCGGCACGGGAACCGCCGACGGAAGCGAGGAGGACGCAGAATCCCACGAGCGAAGATCCCCGAAGTGCTCTCATCGTGGGTAAGAGTGCCAATAATTCCTCTTCCTGTCAAAAAACTCGGTGAAAAAAATCGTCAAGACCTTGCTATGAAGTCGAGCGGGTTACATGTTTTTGCAGCCACTGTTTCTGTGCGAGGGGCCAACCCTTCTTGCGAGATTTCGTCACGGTAGCGTCGGGTTGCCTGCCGGACTGGCTTGCAGTTTCAAAAGGTATTCACGAGCCAGCTTGTTTGAAGGATCGAGTCGCAGGGCCTCTCGAAACCGGGCGATTGCCTCGTTGAAGCGGTTTTGTCGGGTCAAGGCGACTCCCAGATTTAGATGGGCAAGCGCGTAGTCGGGATTCAAGCGAATCACCTCGCTGAACTGTTCGTGCGCTTCCTGGACCTCGCCACGAATGGCCAACTCGACTCCCAGGAGATATCGCGCCTCCCAATAGTCCGCGCGCAACTCGACGGCCCGGCGCAGGCTCCTTATCGCTTCCTCGCGTTTGTTCTGTGACGCCAGGGCCTCGGCGACATGCAGGTGTATTCGCGCATTCCCGGGCTGCAACCGCAGAGCCTGGTCGAGATAGTTGAAGGCTGCTTCAGTCTTTCGCTGCTTCGTAAGCACCTGGCCCAATTCATCCATGGCTTCGACGACGTCAGGACGAAGCTGCAGGGTTTTGGTCAACGACTGTTCCGCTTCGGCGTGCCTTCCCATGCGGGCAAACAGTTTGCCGAGATAAAAACAAGGTCCGAAATGGTAAGGCAATAACTCTCCCACTCGCTTCCATTCCGTGACAGCGCGGGAATAGTCGCCTGTTTCCTCAAGGAATTTTGCGAAATTGCCATGCAGGAGAAAATCATTCGGTCTCTTTAACAGCGCCTGCCGATACATTTCACTGGCCTGATCCCTGGCCTCGAGACTCATCAAGGAGCGGATCTCGGCGAGTCTTTCTGTGATCGTCTTGAGATGATCGGCGTGATTCAGTTGAAGAGTAAACGGCGCCTCGGCCTCGCGCTGCCGGATGTTTCCATAGGCCCGATAGCGATCCCAAAGGGTGATACACAAGGACCGGCCACAGGCTTCCGCAGAAATCCATTCGCGTTTGTCGCGACCAGTCACCGACGCCGGCAGCAGGCCGGCAATCTGTTCGGCGATCGCGCGGGCGAGCAGGTAATTGCCCTCGAAATTCAGGTGCACGTGCTCGTAAAACAGCTCGTTCCCAGTGATCCCTTGGGGGCTGGCTTGCATCAAGACTTCCACGGCGTCCACGACCGAGACTCCTTTGCTTGTGAACCGGGCGGCCGCCTCCCTGATCATCGTATTCAATCCTGAATCCGCTCGAAAGTGTAACGCGTCAAAGTCCCTCGCCAGCTCAAAACTTCTCCGCGCCTGAGCGTGATTCGTTAGACCGAGATAGCAACGGCCCAGGCGGAAATGGAGTTCGGCAAATTCACCGTCGACCGCCACGGCCTCCAGATATTTGGACGCGGCCGCCTTTAGTTCTCCGGTGTTCTCCAGGCGAATACCTTCGCGGTAGGATTGCTCCCACGATGACAGTTGGGCCGCAGTCAGTCCGCTGGAATGGAGTGAAGCGAAAGGAGCGCAATCCTTCAGGTTGCTGGCCACCGTGCTCAAAACCACCTTCACTCCGGCGTTTTCCGCGGTGAACAAAAGCTCCTGCAGATTTCTGGCAAAGTATTCAGTGGTTCGTATGCGGCCGGAATCGTCGTGACGAGTCTCCGCGCCAGCGAACATCTTCATCCCCTGCCAGGAGCCCGGCGAAGCGGGCGCGCGGACAAGCCGGTCCGTCGCTGCATCGAGCAGTTGACCCACGTGCGTTCTCTTCAAGGCGAGGCTGGCGCGGAGCAGCAGGAGATTGGGCGTCCGTGATCCCAAAATCGTCCCGGCACCAAAGGGTCCGACTACTTCGTTGTGGCCCATGTAAACAACCCACAGATCGCCATCGTGCTTCGCGCACTCGCGCGCGATCGGCGTTATCGCGTGGGAATTGACCGCCGTCATCGCCGTGCAAATCACTTCAAAACGTGTCTCGGGAAAACGTTCCCGCAACAGGACCTCCAGATACCGGCCAAATCCGAACGCTGGTTCGGGGTCCCCCAGCGCCGCAGATTCGCCCAGCACAAAAATGCGATAGGTGCCTGCAGGCTTATCGACCCCCAGAACCGTGGGTGCGGGAATGCGGGCCAGGCCTGGTGGAAAAAAGCGGACGCCGAAACGGCCGTTTTCTACAAACGCGGTGCGCCCGTGGATGCGGGTTTTGAGGAAATAGCTCGTTGGATAGCCATAGCCGGCGAGCTGCAATACAAGTTCGGTCACGACAAGAGCCAAAACCGGAACCAGCGTCATAGCCAGGACCCGAAAGAGTCCTCGATGGCGTTGCGCAGTGGCGCCTGAAGGCGATGCCGAAGAACGTTGCTCCGCCTCCTTTCGCAACGAACGAGCGTCTTTAAGGAAACGTTTCTTTCGCTTCAACAACAGCAACGCTAACAAACCGCCTCTTCAGGAAAAGCAAAATGCAATTAATGGGCCGACTCGATCTTTTTTCTTGCCACTCCGCGAAGCATTTCACTAGATTCATGCGATCAATATCCTTAGTGATTAACCTGCGGGTGACACGCCTGGCTGGCAGATCGAAGACTAAATAAAACAACGTAGGCAACGGCAGCTAAAGGAAGGTTTTTATGCGTAACACACTTCTAACATCAATCGTGTCAGGACTCCTGTTGGTAGGTTCCGCCCAGGCGGGAACGACCCTTATTGATTTTGATACCGATCCTACGGGCACGGGATTGTATCAGGACATCGGCTCCGGCCAATGGCGGGCGACGGCCGGGAATCCGCCTACGGGAGGTTATCTCTCGATCACGGACGCAGTGGGTGGTCAGCGCGCGACCCTGATTTTCAAGGATTTTGACACCAATCTGGTCGTCAAGGCGTTCAGCTTTTCACTGGATGTACGAATCGGAAACGGCACGGCTGCACCAGCGGACGGATTCAGTATCAATTATGCGCGAGCTAACGATCCTGTGCTGGTTCAGGCGGACGGGAACGGATTCGCGGCCAGTCCCAACAATGAAGCGAATCTCCCGGAAGAAGGCACGCAAACGGGTCTGGCGGTCGGGTTTGACTCGTGGTTCAGCGGCGGCGCGGACGTTATTGGCATCAGTGTTCGCGTGGACAACGTGATCATTACCAACATCGCCAAAGCGACTTTGAACGGTGCGTGCGCCGACGTGGCTTCGCTACAGACGGGTCCGTTTGACGGGACCGGTTCTCCGGACGGGCTTTGCTGGCAGCCGTTCACCGTCAATCTCGACGAAGACGGTACTTTGGATATCACCTACAAGGGCGCGATCGTGACCACCAATTTTCAGACGAGTTATTTCCCGAGCGCGGGACGCCTGGTTTTTGCCGGGCGCACCGGTGGTTCCCACCAAAACCATCATATCGACAACATCAACATCACCACGATCGCCGCGGACAAGCCGCTGGTGACGGGTCTCCAGAGCAGCGCCGCCGGATTCACGATCACGCTCCAGGATTTGAGCACGTCCGTGAACACCAATACCATTGCAGTCACTGTGGACGGCACGAACAATGTCACACCGTCATTGTCGATCAGCAAGGCAGGAACAGTGACCACCGTCGGCTATAATCAGTTTCCCGCTTTGTACGCGGGCGGTTCCGCGCATACGCTCCAGATTTCGTTCCAGGATGACACAGGCTCCCCGGTATCACGGACCTTGTCGTTTACTGTCCCCGCTTACCAAACGGTTCCGGCAAGCTATGCGGCGACCGGAGTAGATACGACCAAGGCCGGTTTCCTCGCGCGCGTGACTCAGATTGGTATCGGCCGGGGACCGGGCAACGCGAACCTCACGGCCCAGGCGGAACGTCAGTTGGCCAACGGCTTCATTGATCCCTCCACCGGGACACCTTATCCAAACCGGGCGGACCTCACCGCAGCCGTCAACGGATTCTTTGTGGACGACAACGTCATCAACTGGAACCAGGACTTTGGCCTGGGAACCGACATCGGCAATTTCCAGGATGATTCGACGCCGCCGTTCCCAGACGAGCAGATTCCGGGCATTCCCGGTCTGGATTTGAGCACGGACAGCATTGCGGCGGAAATCCTGATGTATCTGGATTTGAAGGCCGGCGTGTATCGGTTTGGCGTCAACTGCGATGATGGCTTCAAGTTCTCCGCCTCACCTGCCGCAGGCGATGTGGTCGGACAGGTGCTCGGCTCTCGCAGCCCCGGCGGCGGGGCAGCGGATACGATATTTGACTTCGTGGCGACCGCGGATGGCCTCTATCCGTTCCGACTGGCGTGGTGGGAAGGTGGTGGCGGCGCCAATCTGGAGCTTTTCATGGTCAACCTGAGCACCGGCCAGAAATTCCTGATCAACGACCTGAGTTCAGCGTCGCCGATCCGCGCTTATCGCGAGAGCACCGTAACGCGACCTTACGTTTCGAGGGCACTGCCGGCGGCAGGCTACGGATTCGCCTTTGCCGACGCAGACCTGGTAGTTGATATCACGGACGGCACGCTACCGGTCAACGGCGGCTCGGTCAGCTTGACTTTGAACGGGACGGCCGTCACGGACATCACCAAGGCCGGGAACGTCACGACAATCAAGCGGACGGGATCACTGTCCAATCTGCTGCCATCCGGCGCCAACAACCTCACGCTTGTTTACAGTTTCACTGAAGGTGCCAACACGGTGAACGTGACGAACACGTGGACCTATACCGTGGCGCCCTACAAGATCATACCGGCGGCCAACAAAGTGGCGCCGGGCACGGTGACTATTGCCGATACCGGCTTCAAAATGCTCGCCAAACAGTTGGACCGTTCCGGAGACACGAACCAGGGGAACGGCGGCCGGTTGTTCACCGGTGATCAAAACCGCATGCCGCGGCCGGAAATCCACCTGGCCGATGGAAACATCAATCCGACCAACGGACTGTCTTATGGCAATCTGGCCAACCTGACTGGAGCGAATAATGGTCTTTTTGACATCACGGACGTTCTCAACTTCAATTCCAATCCGTCCGCCGGCAATAGCGGTGTCTTCCGTGTGAAC
>Ga0075421_100005688_pt1 | contig 15093 bp, 13 predicted proteins | sample SoiMetdeltSBSDD5_FD_75292 | JGI IMG/M metagenome (GOLD analysis project Ga0075421, IMG submission 75292) | Bulk soil microbial communities from a Populus tree surrounding site in Tennessee, USA - Soil MetaG P. deltoides SBSDD5 | ecosystem: Environmental > Terrestrial > Soil > Tree plantation...
ACCACCGCGGCGGTCGCGAGATGCAGCACGCCCTTCTCCGGGCCGACCCAGCGGAGCTGCGACTCGCTCGTCAGGCGACGCCAGAACCCAGCCATGTCCTCCTGGATCTCCTCGAGCGAGACGCCAACGACGAGCGGCGCCAGTGCCTGAGTGGCCGCGACGCACAGCTCGTTGCCGCGACCGATGGTGAACGTCAGCCCGTGCCCCTCGAGTGCGTTAGGCGCGTCGGTTCGCAGGATGACGTACGCCGCCGAGTAGTCGGGGTCGGGGTTCATGGCGTCCGAGCCGTCGAGCGCGCGCGAGGTCGGGAACCGGATGTCGTACGTGTCGACGCGCGTGATCGTGATCGGCATCCCGTCGCCTCTACATCTTCAGGGTGACGAACCCACCGTCGATGGGCACGTTGCTGCCGGTGATGAAAGCCGCGGCATCGGAGCAGAGAAAGAGCGCGAGCTCGGCGACCTCGTCCGGCTGGCCCATGCGCCCGATGGGTTGCGTCCGGGAGAGCTGGTCGAACATCTCGCGCTCGCGGCCCGGGTAGTGCTTCGCGAGGTAGCCGTCGACGAACGGGGTGTGCACGCGCGCCGGGCTGATCGCGTTGCAGCGAATCCCGTGCGACACGTAGTCGCGGGCGACCGAGTAGGTCATTGTGAGCACGGCCCCCTTCGTCATCGAGTAGGCGAACCGGTCGGGAATGCCGACGGTCGCGGCGACGGACGCCACATTGAGGATGACGCCTCCGCGTCCCTTCATGCTCGCCACGGCTGCCTTGAGGCAGTTGTACACGCCTTTCACGTTCACGGCGTAGAGGCGGTCGAGGTCCTCCTCCGTCGTCTGCTCGATGTTGCCGATGTGCGCTACGCCCGCGCTGGTGACGAGAATGTCGACCGGGCCGAGTCGTGCCTCGACGCGCTGGAAGGCGTCGGCGACGTCGGCCTGTCGGCTCACGTCACATCCCGCCGCCATGCTCGTGCCGCCTAACGACGCTATCTCGTCGGCGACGGCGACTGCGGACGGCTCCGCAATGTCGACGATGGCCACGCGTGCGCCCGCGCGGGCGAAGCGCAGCACGATGGCGCGTCCGATCCCCGATCCGCCGCCGGTCACGATGGCAGTCTTGCCGCCCAACACGAGGTCAGCGTCGAATTTCATCGGTTGACCCCATACGCGGTAAGCGCATTCTCGCGATAGAAGCCACGGCGCTCGGCGTCACTCCACCCCGCCGTGAGCCACTTCGTGAACTCGAACCAGTCAGCATAGCCAGCGGCGAGCGTCAGCACCGGCCAATCACTCCCGTACATCACTCGCCCGGTCCCGAACTGGTTGACGACGTGCGACGCATATGGAACGAGATCGGCCTCCCGCCACTCATCCGGGGAGGCTTCCGTCACGAGACCGGAGAGCTTGCACCAGACATTCGCACATTCCGCGAGGTGTGCAATGTCGCGACGCCACGACTCGAACAGCCGGTCGCGGATGCCCGGCTTGCCGCAGTGATCGAGGACGAAGCGCGTATCCGGGCACTGACGTACGAGCTCCAGCACCTCGCGCAACTGATCATGCGTGGCGCAGAGGTCGAACGTCAGCCCGCGACGTCCGACTGTTTGCACGCCCTCCACGAACGACGGCTGCCTGCAGAAGCCCGGTGCCTCGCCCTGGATGTTGTGCCGGATGCCTTTTACCAGTGACACTGCGGTGAGCGCGTCGAGTGTACGATCGAGCTCTTCCGGTGCCGTGAGTGACGCGAATGCGACGATGCCGGCGACTCGTGGATCCGACGCCGCGATCGACGCGAAAAAGTCTGCCTCGTCCAGCGCCTGACGGGGAAGGCAGTTGGCTTCCACGAGGATCATGGCGTCGACCGCGATGCCGGTTGTTGCTCTCGCGTAGTCCTCCGCCAGGGCTGGGCGATCGAGCGTCGGGAGCTCCTCGAGCCAGGGGTATGTCAGCCTGGACGGATCCCAGAAATGCACGTGTGCATCCACGATGCCTGTCGTTCCCGCCGGCAAGGCCGCCGCGGCGCCTAGCGCTGCTTCCCTCATCGCGTCGACCAGGCAAGCCGCAGCCGGTCCAGCGCGACGGCCAGGACGATGATCGCGCCGATGATGATGTCCTGGATGTAGTTCGGCCATCCCATCTGCTGACACCCGTTGCGCAGGAACGCCATGATCAGCGCGCCGACCATGGAGCCGAAGATGGTTCCCTCGCCGCCGTTGAGGCTTCCACCGCCGATCACCACCGCCGCAATCACGTCGAGCTCCGTGCCGATGGCGACAGTCGGATCACCCTGCCGAAGGCGGGACAGTTGCATGACGCCGGCGAGGCCAAACAGCAGGCCTGCGGATCCGTAGGTCACGAGCCGCAGGCGATTCGTGTCGATGCCGCACGCCCGAGCAGCCGCTTCGTTCGATCCCAGCGCGAACACGCGCCGCCCGAACACGGTTTGCCGAAGCACCGCGGCCGCGACAAGTGCCAGCAGGAGCGTGACCCACACGCCCGGCGGTACGAGCAGCCACTTCTGCCGCGGGAAGGTGATGAGCAGGTCGTTGATCCACGTGGCAGGCACGTTGACGGTCTGCTCGTTCGCGAGCCACTTCGCGAGGCCACGCGCGATGCCGAGCATGCCGAGCGTCGCGATGAACGGCACGACGCGGAGCCCGGTGATGAGCGCGCCGTTCGTGAGCCCCACGACGCCACCTGTCGCGACGGCTGCCACGATCGCGAGCGCGGGCGACCAGCCAGCCACGAGACATAACGCGGCCACGACGCCGGACAGCGCGATCGCGGACCCGACGGACAGGTCGATGCCGCCGCTCACGATGATCATCGTCATTCCGATGGCGCCGAGTGCGACGATGACCGTCTGTGAGACGACGATGCGAAGGTTCAGCGGCGACAGGTAGTGCGTCGGCTCTCCCGTGAGCAGCGCGAAGGCGCCGACCACGATCACGAGCGCCAGTGCCGGGCCGACGCGTCCGAGCGATCGGCGCAGCACTTACGCGCGCGCCACCGATGTGGCGAGGTGGCTGGTCATCGCCATGCCACCCCGAGCGTCCTCGAGACGCCCTTGGCCTGGGCCAACCGGTCGAGCATGCGTGAACCTCCGGCGAATGGCGGGCGTAATCTGCCACACCAGCGCTCACTCGGCGATGGGAGCACCGTTGATCGGGCGCAGTCTCCAGAGCATCACTATGAGAGCAACGAGTCCTGCTCCAATCGAACCCCACGCCTCTGGCGAGTCGAGCGCCCACAGCGTCGCACCGCCGATCACGCACCAGCAGAGTGGCACAAGCATGAGGGCACGAGGCGCAGGTGGTGAGGACACGAGCAGGAGCCCGATTGTCGCAACGCTGGTCGCATCGGGCGTGAGACCCATCAGCTCGAGCTGCTCCAAGGTCCGATCCGCTGCGAGGCCCGCGAGCGGCGGCAGGACCACCGCAAGTACGAACGCGGCTGGCCTAACCCATGTCCGACCCGGGCGCCCGAACGTGAGTCGGCGCCGCACCAGCCCGTACCAGACGAGCAGCGCTGCCTGCACGACAAACAGCACCGCGAAGTAGCGCGCCGCCCAGTTGATCGTGGCATAACGACGAAGCTGAAAGGCGATCCCGACCCATAGCCAGCACGCCGCCAGGAGCGCGGCGATCACGACGCCGCGCCAAGGGTCGTCGCGCCGGAGCATGACGAGGATCACCACGACGATCCCGAGCGCGACGAGCTGTGCCGGCCAGATCGCCTCGTGGTACAGCTCGAACATCCGGTAATACGTGCGCGGCGAAAAGAGGATCAGGTCGGACAGCCGATAGCTGAGCCAGTCCTGCATCAGAGCTCGGCCACGTAGCTGATCATCCGCCGGCGCATCGACTCGTCGGGGAGCCGGCCTAACGCGGCCCCCATGTTCTCCCGGACGTGCGCGACGTTCGTCGTCGCGGGAATCGCGCACGTCACGGCCGGGTGTGAGACGATGAACTTGAGGAGGAACTGCGCCCAGTTCGCGCAGTCGATCTCTCGCGCCCACGCCGGCAGCGGGTGGCGACGCACCTCGTCGATCAGCGACCCCTGGCGGAACGGGCGGTTGACGATGACCGCGATCCTGCGCTCGAGGGCGAGCGGAAGGATGCGCTCCTCCACCTCGCGATCGAGCACGTTGTACGTCACCTGCACGAAGTCGATCGGGTGCGAGCGCATGACCCGCTCGATCTCGCGATGGCGGCGTCCCTCCGACGTCGTGATGCCGACGTAGCGGATCTGCTTGTCCGCCTTCATCGCGAAGAGCGTCGGGAGGTGGTCCTCCCAACTGAGGAGGTTGTGCACCTGCACGAGGTCGAGCCGGTTCACGCGCCAGCGGCGGCGCGTCTCGTCGATCTGGCGGCGACCTCCGCTTCCCGACGACGTCCACACTTTGTCGGCCGAGAAGAGCGTAGCAGGCGTGCGCAGCTTCGTGAGGCCGTACCCGATGACGTCCTGCGACGACCCGTACATGGGGGACGAGTCGATCATTCGTCCACCCGCGTCGAAGAACGCACGCATGACCTCGGCGCACTGATCGCGGGCCGTGGTGTCATCGCCGACGTTGAACGTGATCCAGGTCCCGAGTCCCACGACCGGAAGCTCCTCTCCAGACGACGGGATGCGACGGGTGAGGAGTGCGCGGCCAGCCTGTCCAAAGGCGACGCGCGGATCGAGCAGGGCCGCGACCCCGCCGATCGTGAGTGCTCGGATTGCGTCGCGGCGGGGTAACAGCTCGTTCCAGTTCCTCATGCTGCCTTCCAGGGAGGAATTGGGGTCAGACTCGAATTAACGATTTGTTGCGCCCCGTCGCGAGGCATAAGACACCTGGGGTGAAACGCGATTGCTATCGCTTCCGCTTCACGCTGGACGGGAACTCCGGGCGATAGCAGACCCCCGCGAGATCGGCGACGCGCTCTTCGAAATAGGCGCGCGCATCCGCGATCGCCTGATTGTAGATCGTCGGTCCGAGCTCGGCGAGGATGAAGTCGAACAGAAGTCCGGCCTTCAGATCGCCGATCTCTTCGTCCATGTGCTCGGCGCAGTAGTCCCGGAGCGCCGCGATAGCGTGCGTCCGAGCGTCGTCGGGTACCGTGATCGATGACGGTTTACGCATGCGGCTGAATCAGTTGTAGAAGCCTCGAGCCGCCGCCCGAAAGGTTGTTGCCTCGAGGATGTCGTGACTATCCGAGAACTGATCGATCCCACCGATCCACGGGCGATCGAGCAGCCGGCGAACCGCAGGATCCTGAATCCGTGCGACGATCGCGTCCGCAAAGCCGCGCGTGGCAATTGTAGCGAACGGACGGCTGAAGAACGGTTGGACACCATCGAGTAGCGGTTCGGTTATCCCCAACGCGTTATGCATCGCGGCCAACTGTTCGTACGCCGCGATGAGACAGCGCTCCCGTTCACGCCATGTCGTCGCGGCGAGCGCCGAGTGGAGCGGGGGCGTCAGCGCGGACGCACACCGCAACTGCTGAAATGCCGACCCAAACCACTTTGCGTACGGAGCGAACTGCCGTTCCATGAGAAAGCACAGCCGCATCAGATCGCGAACGAGGCGTGCGCCGATGATCGCGGACCCGAGCTCGTCGCCGACGTATCCTGCACGCCCCATGAGGTGTTCCTCCTGTCCAACCCGGGTCCAGCCGGCGGCGAGAAGGTAGAGCCACACGTCGTGGGGATACCAGGCCAGTCGACGGCGCCACGCCTCGAGCCCGATGTCGTCATGGAAGACCGGGCCGGCGGCAACGGTTCGGAGCTTCTGACTGGGGAGCGTCAGCCAGTCGATAGGGGCAGCCGGTTCCGCCGCATCGAACCCCAAGTAGGCCTGAAAGAACGCGTCTGGCGTAAGCACTTTCGAACGAAACCAGGACGCTTGGCATGCCTGACCATCGCCCGGCACATCGACTTCCACAGTACACCCGCCAAACTGAGATGGAAGTTGGCTCCGGAGATGTTCGGCGATGGTGTGCTGAAGGTCGAGCGGCGAGCCCCGCTCAAGAAAGATGTCGACTCGCGGTCCCCATCCGTGATCGGTGCTCATTTCGGTATCGAACCCGAGCACGTCGGATCCGGGGCCAAGCATCGCTGCAGCGTAAGAGAGCCCCGGGAAACCGTTCCGGAGCAGCGGATGAACAGCGTCCCCAAAGAAGCGCCGACTCAACTCGATGCCGGGCACGAAGGAGGACACGCGCCTCACTCTCCGAAACGAACCCGGCGCGTCTCCTGCTCCTGCCCCGTACGCTGCGTTAGGCGCCCGTAGAGCTCGGGCCGGCGCGCCCGCAGCCACCGTCGCCCCGAGGACGTTGGCAGCAACGAGGCGTCTAGATCCGCGACGACCATGTCGTCACCCGGCTCGCTCGTCTCGACGATCACTTCCCCGTACGGATCGAGCACCATCGCGTTCCCCGTGCGAATCTCGTCGTCGTCCGGGCCGATCCCGTTGCTGAACAGGAGGAACATCCCATTGTCATGCGCGCGACTCGGAAGCCAGCGCATGAGCCACCCCCGGCCTTTGATGCCGCACAGCTCCGCATGGATGGCCGCCGGGTCCTCACGCCGCCGCTCCCAGACGGTGGGATCCACCGGCTTCATTGCGCGCGGGCTCACCGAATTGCACCCGCCCGTCTGGTGCGGAGCGAGCAGCACCTCGGCCCCCAGGAGCGCCGTGGCGCGTGCGTTCTCCACGATGTTGTTGTCGTAACAGATCAGCACCCCGACACGGCAGCCGTGCGGCGTGTCGAAGACGGTGTACCGATCGCCCTCGGTGAGGTACGGGCTCACGAACACGTGCAGCTTGCGATGCACGGCCCATTGCCCATCGGGCATCGCCACGACGTAGGCGTTGTGCAGTCGTCCGTCGTCCCCTCGCTCGATGAGTCCGGCCCCAATCGTCATCCCGTGTTCGCGCGAAAGCCGAAGGAGCTCTTCCGTACATGGGCCCTCGGGCACTGGCTCGGCGAGCGCTTCGACTTGGTCGCGCGAGAGCTTGCGAACGTGCCAGTAGCCGGTGAGGCACATCTCGGGGAATGCGATGATCTCGACGCGTCGTCGAGCGGCCTCGGTCACGAACTGGCGGACGCGCCCGAGGTTGTACGCCTTGTCGCCCGGGGCGTGCTGGAACTGAACTGTTGCAACGCGGATGTCGCGCATGCGTCAAACGCTAAGGAGCGGCGGGGACGATCGCCATTGCCTGGGCGGGCCGCCTGCCGGATGGGGTAGCCGAGGAACGCGTTTCGCTTCATTATCGTGGCTCTGGGCACGTTCCGGCTTCGTTGCGTAGGCCCGCGCCGCGCGCGGGCGGAGGCGCCGATGACCACCTCGACGGTCGCGGCCGCGTTGGCTAGAACCCTTCAGTTTCTACCGTTCATCGCGGCGGTCGCCTCGTGCGGCGGCGATGACGCGGTGTCTCCCACACGCCCCATACTGGTCTCCCGCACCCCGATCCTGTTCACGTCGGGAAGAAGCGGCGACTTCGACATCTATATCATGGAGGCCGACGGCACCGGCGCCCGGCCGGTGACGCGGACCGCCGGCATTGACCAGAGCGCCGACTGGTCACCCGACGGATTCAAGTTCGCGTTCATGTCGAAGCGCGATGGCGACTTCGATGTCTACGTCATGTACGCTGACGGGAAAGGGCTCCGGCAGCTCACCAATGGCGCCGGCTCCGACGGCTTCCCCCGATGGTCGCCCGACGGAACCCGGTTGCTGTACACGTCGGAGGTGAATGGTGGCCTCGACCTGTTCGTCATGAACGCGGACGGAACGAACCCCGTCCGCTTGACCAGGGACGTGGGCGAGAACTCCGGCGGTACCTGGTCCCCGGACGGGTCCAGAATCGCGTTCGTCTCCACCCGGGACGGAACGCCGGAGATTTACGCGATGCGCGCCGACGGTACCGACGCGGCACGCCTTACGACCAACGCCGTGATGGAGGGGAGTCGCGTGGTGTGGTCGCCGGACGGCTCGAGGATCGCGTTTCATGCCGCGACCCTGGCTGGCGATTACGACATCTACGTGATCGACGCGAACGGCGGGAACCTGACGCGACTGACGCAGAATCCGGCCAGGGACCGGTTCCCGACGTGGACGCCCGACGGGCGGATCGCGTTCACCACGGACCGCGACGGGGACGACGAGGTCTACGTGATGAACGCCGACGGGACGGGGCTGGTGCGCCTGACGAACAGCGCGGCGCCGGACGTGCTCGACTCCTGGCAGCGTTAATTGGCGCCGGGACAGCCGGGCCGCACACCCGTCCGCACGGCCGGGATCACGTGCTCTCGCAGGATCCTCGTGCCCAGCGATGCCCCGGTCGTGAAGTCGTTGTACCGGCCCGCGAGCACAGTCACCACCATGTCGAGTCCCGGGAGAACGAAGATCCGCTGCTGACCGTTCCCGACGGCCGTGCGCGCCTCGATGAGCCCCGCCGCGCTGGGGTAGCAGTTGTACCACCAGAAATACGCGTACCCGAACTCGCCACCACCGGCGCCTGCGGCCTGCCGGCGAAACCGAAAATGACGCCGCGTGGAAAGGTCGACCCAATCCGCCGGGACGATCTGCTTGCCGTTCCACTGCCCACGGTGCAGGTACAGCGAGCCGAACTTGGCGACGTCGCGCGCATGCAGTCTGAGCCCCGACGCAATCGCGGGCAGTCCGGCAAGGTCGCCGACCCACTCGAACTCCGTGATGCCGAGCGGCTCGAACAGCTTGGTTCGCGCGTAGTCCTCGATCGGAGTTTTCGTCGCACGCTCCAGCACGGCACCCATCACGTGCGTGAGCCCGCCATTGTAGTTGAACTCCGACCCCGGCGCGTGCACGAAGCGAGGCGACAACGCGTACCGCAGCGGCTGCGAGTCCCGCGTCATTCGGATCTCGTCGTTCCGCGGATCGCTGTACGGAACCTCCTCGTTCCACTCCAGCCCCGACGTCATCCCCACCACGTGCGCGAGCGTCACGCGCCGCCGCTCGGCTGTATTCAGGTCCGGGTATTCGGGAAACCACTCGACCACGGGCTGGTCGAGCGATCGAATCGCCCCCGCACCGAGCGCGATGCCGGTGAGCGCGCTCACGACACTCTTGGTCACGGAGCGAATGTCGTGCAGCTGCGTCGCGCTCATGGTGACGCGCCCGAGCGGCTGCCCCCACCGCTCGTCGAACCCGTCGAAGTACTCCTCGTAAATGAGCCGGCCGCCGCGTTCAATGACAATCGCGTGCACGCCGAGCTCTGGCCACGCCCGTACGGACTGCGTCAGGGCCGCGAGTCGCTTCGCGTCGACGCCTAACGAGTCCGCGTTGGCGGTCGTCCAGCCATCCGCGCGCGTCTCCGGGCGCCGGTAACCGTCGCTCGGTGGGCCTTGCGCGATCGCACCGCCAGCGGCGATCGCCAGCCCGAACGCACCCAGAAGCGCTCTCGGCATTCGAGGGCGGCGCCTAACGTGCTACCATAGCCTTGGCCTCCGCATCGACCTCCTGGTGCCACGCCATGAGCTGCGCTCTGAGCCGACGGGCGATATCCGTTCGTGTGCCGATGAGGTTCTTTCGTTCAGCAATGTCCGTCCGCAAATCGAACAGCAATGGGCGGCCCCCATCCATCAGCAGCTTCCAGTCGCCCGAGCGCACGGCACTTTGGGCGCGAGCCCCAACGACTCGCCAGAAAAGGGTGCGCTCGATGCTTGGCACCTTGCCCTCCAACACCGGCAGGAGATCGATCCCGTCCAGTCGGGCCTCCGGCGGGACCACGGTGTGCGTCGCCGCGAGGATCGTGGCGGTCAGATCCATCGTCATGCCGACCTGATTGGAGGCTCGATTGGGCGGAATGCGCGCCGGCCATCGCACGAGCGCCGGTACGCGAATGCCCCCTTCCCAGACCGACCCCTTGTGGTGGAAGAGCGGTGCGTTGCGGGAGAGCCACTCACCTCCGTTGTCGTTCGTGAAGATCACGAGCGTATTCCGCCGAAGGCCGAGGCGATCGAGGGTCCTGAGAATCTGACCGACGCCCTGGTCGACCCGCTCGAGCATGGCGACGTAGTCGGCACGCGTATTGGTCGCCGTGTCGAATGGCGTTAGGTGGCGTCCGTTCTCCCGAGCACGCGACGGTTGATCGGGCCGCTGGTAGGGCCAGTGCGGCGCGTTGTACGCGACGTCGATGAAGAACTGCCGACCGGCATGTTCCTCGATGAACCGGATCGACCGTTGCGTGATGAGATCGGTCATGTAGCCATCCGCCGTGACCGGCGTGGCGTTCTCGAAGAGGGCATCGCCCTCGGGCGCGTCCCTCCCCGAGACGTGGTGGTAGTAGTCGGTGAAGCCGCTCTTGAATCCAAAGAAATAGTCGAAGCCGTGAGCGTTAGGGCTGTACTCGTCCTTCCAGCCGAGGTGCCACTTTCCGACGAGCGCAGTGGCGTAGCCGTTGTTCTTGAGGAGTTGCGGGAGCGACCGGCCGGTCACGGCCAACCCGCGCTCCCAGTCCGCCTGTCCCTGTGCGCCCAGCGGTGCCTCAAACCCGAAGCGTTGCTGGTAACGGCCCGAGATGAGGCCCGTGCGCGTCGGGGTGCATGTCGCGCCGTTGGCGTAGAAGTCCGTCAGGCGAACGCCGGCACGCCCGATGGCGTCGATGTTCGGCGTGCGCACATCCGGCGCGCCGTAGCTTCCGAAGTCCCCGTATCCCGCGTCGTCGGTCATGATGAGGACGACGTTCGGTCGCTGCGCGGTCAGCGGGAAGGCGATGACCATCATCGCCGCGACTAGCACTGCTGCGACGTCACGCTCACGCATAAGGCTCCCTTGTGCGAACCTGCGACTCGAGCCAGTCAGCTCGACCGGACCAACCTAGCGTCGATTCAGATATGCGGCCACCTCGAACATGCCAAGTCGTTCCGCCCGGTCCGCGGCCGTCGTGCCATCGTCGTTCCGAAGCGACGGGTCGGCTCCATGCTCCAGGAATAGCTTCACGATCGCGAGCGCCACGCCTTCGTCCTCCGGCGGAAGCCACATGAGCGGCGTCGAGTTCTGCCACGTGACGCGCGCACGCTCCGGCATCTCGGCGAACACTTCGCGAAGGCGGTCGACCTTCCCCAGGTACGTGAGCTCCCACACGTCGCGGCTCAGCGGAGTGAGGAGGTCGATCATCTCGCGATGCAGATAGTAGGTGGCGGCGCCGAGCGGCGTGTTGGCCCAGTTGCTCTCGCGTGGGTCGATGTCCGCCCCTCGTGCGATGAGGACCTTCGCGGCGTCCACCGCGTTGCGGTATGCCGCTTTGTGCAACGGACGCTCCTTCCCCTCGTTCTCGACGTTAGGCGACATGCCGACGTCGAGCAGCATGGTGACGACATCGGCACGGTCGCGCTCCGCGGCGGCAAACAACGGCTCATGGGAGTGCAGGTACTCAGGATGGGCGGCCACTTCTCTCCGAACCGTTTCATGATCCAGGCGCATCGCCGCTGCGATGAACGCGTCCATCGGCTTTACTGCCACGTCGACGCGCCGCGCGCCATATCGTTCGAGGAGGTCCGCGATGTCGTGAAGCCCAAGCCGCACGGCGGCCTCGTAGAGCGAGAACTGCGCGAACCGCTTGTCCTTCGGACCCTGCGAGTTGGGATTCGCGCCGTGGCGCAGACACCACTCGACCAACGCCATGTCGTTCTTCTGGATCGCGCGCTCGAGGTGCCACCGGGCGCCGCTGCCGTAGCCACCCATGTCGAGCATCGACCACTCCGGATCGTCCCAGTCAGCCTTCCGACCGAGGTGCACCGACCGCTCGTAGATGAGTGGCAGGTACCACAGGTATTCGCCGTTGAACCCCATGTCGTAGGTGACCTGAATGTCGTACGGCTCCGCTCCTCGCTCGAGCAGCAGCCGCACGAGCTCGTTGCGTCGAGGATGCGGTGGACGGTTCTCTTCACCTTCGCCGATCACGCCGACGAGCGGCGTGTACCGGCTGCTGCCGGCCATGAAGTACACGTTAGGGTCGGCGCCGTGGTCGAGCAGCGCTCGCGCGATCGCGACCGCGTTGTCGTTCGCCGCCGGGAGTGGAAGGCGCGTGAAGCACAGATAGAGAAGTGGCTCCCACCCCTTCGGGCCGATCTCGTAGAACAGGTCCCCCTGGCCGCCCCCCATCGCGCGATACGGGCTCGGTCGTGAGCTTGGGGTGGACGCGAGCTCCGGTCGTTCCTCGAGCGCGCGCGCGACGGCCGCGAGATCGCCACAGACGACGGCCGTCGAGAAGTCGTGCCCGGCAATCTCCGGGTGACGCTGCAGGAGACGCATAGCCGTATGCTGTGCACGCTGATGGTCCGGTAGCCCGCGCACGTGATGGTCGGGGCACGCACTTTCCAGGAAATGATTCACGAGCGCTTCCCGCGAACCGCGTGCGGGCAGCTCGGCCTCGAGCTCCTGCTTGAGCGCCGTCCATCCGGGGTACTCGAGCTCGCGTGCGACAGCGTGCTGCACGTCACGGAGCGTTGGTGCGGCAGGGGCGTTAGGCGTGGCGCGCTCCAATCGCGCGCGGGCCTCGGGGTCGCCGGCGCGAAGGGCCTTGAGCCAGCGCTTCGCTTCCTTCTTCAGCCGCTCGAGGGTGTACTGAGGCGTGTAGGGCCCAGGCATGACACCTTCCTCCGTAGCGCCTGACGTCCGCTGAGTGACAGGCTGGAAGAAGGTTCGATGCGTGTGCTACGAACCCGACTGGGTGGGAATTCCCTTGCCGCGGACAGGAGGCGCCCCAGCGCGCGCTGAAGACAAGAGTGAGTCCCAGGGTATGCCCTGTCAATATCGAGGATCGAAGGCGAGCCTGGTGCAACCGGGCCTGTTTGTGGGTACTCATTAGGCGAATGCCTTCCATGAAGCGGTTCTGGCTCGCCCTCGTGGCAGTGTTGGTTATCGCCGCCGTCGTCGGCGCTGTTGCGGTCATCGGACGCTCGCGCGCCGCGCGGGAGCCTCTCCGGTTCGTCGGCTCCGAGCAGTGCGCAAGCTGCCACACAACCGAGTACGACGCGTGGAAGACATCCCAGCACGCCGCCGCCATGCAGGACGCGACGACTTCCACCGTCCTCGGGCGATTCGACAGCACGCGGTTCGAGTCGGGTGGCGTCACCTCCGTGTTCTTCCGCCGAGGTGACCGACTCGTCGTGAACACCGAAGGCCCCGACGGCCGCCAACAGGACTACGAGATCCGCTACACCTTCGGCGTCTACCCGCTGCAGCAGTACCTCATCGAGATGCCGGGCGGCCGCCTGCAGGCACTCACCATGGCCTGGGACGCGCGGCCCGCCCCACAGGGCGGACAGCGCTGGTTCACGCTCTATCCCGACGTGATCGTCTCGCACACCGACGAGTTCCATTGGACGGGCCGGCAGAACAACTGGAACTTCATGTGCGCCGACTGCCACTCCACCGCGGTCCGTAAAGGGTACGACCCCGCGACCGACCAGTTCCGCACGACGCACTCGGAGTTGAGCGTGGGATGCGAGGCCTGCCACGGTCCCGGGTCGCAGCATGCGAAGTGGGGCGCGTACCCGGGCTTCGTCAGGCGGATCGCCTGGGACAACAATGGGCTCCCCGCACAGCTCACCGAGCGGCGGGATGCTCGCTGGACCATGGATGCGACCTCACCGACGGCCCGCCGCAGCACGCCCCGACACACCGATAGGGAAATCGAAACCTGCGCGCAGTGCCACGCCTCGCGCGCGCACATCGCCGAGGGCTACACGGCCGGCGCAACGCTCCTCGACTACTACATCCCGTCGCTCATCATGGCGGATCAGTACTTCCCCGATGGGCAGCAGCGCGACGAGGTGTACAACTACGGCTCGTTCCTGCAGAGCCGGATGTATCACGCGGGGGTGACGTGCGCGGACTGTCACGACCCGCACACGCAGAAGCTTCGTGCCCCTGGAAACCAGCTGTGCGCGCAGTGTCATCAGCCGGCCGTCTTCGACGCACCAAGCCACTCTTTCCATCCACCGGGCAGTCCGGGGGCACAGTGCGTGTCGTGTCACATGCCAGACACGACGTACATGGAGATCGATCCGCGCCGCGACCACAGCATTCGCGTCCCTCGCCCCGATCTCTCCATCAGCCTCGGCGTGCCTAACGCGTGTAATCGTTGTCACCAGGACCGCGATGCGCCGATGGCCGATCGCGTGCTGCGCGAGCGTCTCGGGCGAACGCCGCGTGGGTTCCAGCGGTTCGCTGGCGCGTTCGCGGCGGACGATCACGGTGCCACGGGCGCCGCGGATTCGCTTGCGCGCGTCTTCAGCGACTCGACGGAGCCCGCGATCGCGCGCGCGTCTGCGCTCGCACGGCTCGCACGCTACGGCGGCCAGGCCGCGTTCGACGCGGCGCGGCGCGGCGCCGATGACCGCCATCCGCTCGTTCGCCTCGGGGCACTCCAGGTGCTCGAAGTCTTCCCGCCCCGCGAACGCGTGACGATCGCCGTGCCGCTGCTCGGCGACTCGACCCGCGCCGTGCGGCAGGGAGCAGCGTGGGTCCTCGCACCCGTCGCCGACTCGCTCCGCACGCCGCTTCAGCGCCGAGCGTATGCGGCGGCCGCCCGGGAGTTCGTGGAGAGCCAGCGGTACAACGCGGACCGCGCCGGCAACCGCCTGTCGCTCGCGGCATTCTACGCGCAGCGCGGTCAGCTCGACTCGGCGAAGATCGAGTACGAGGCTGCCCTGCGTCTCGCGCCACGGTTACGGGAGGCGCGCGTTGGGCTCGCGGTCGTGTTGAACGCACAGGGCCGGATTGCGGACGCCATCCGCACCCTCGACTCGGCGCGCGCGGACTACCCGCGCGACCGCGACGTTCTGCTCGGCCTCGCGATGCTCACGCGCGATGCGGGCGATACCGTCGCCGCCCGGCGCTTTACGCGCCTGCTCCTCGAAGCACACCCGCAGGACGCGCGCGGCCAGGAGCTCCTGCGCTCGCTGCGCTAATTGGGGTCAGACCCCAATTAGCCAGAGCAATCTAGGGTGCCCGAAACGGGGTCAGAACAAAGGGTCAGAACAAAGGGTCAGAACAAAGGGTCAGAACAAAGGGGCAGAACAATTGCTCTGACCTTCCTTGCTCTCTGATCCTCCT
>Ga0075421_100005692_pt1 | contig 15089 bp, 10 predicted proteins | sample SoiMetdeltSBSDD5_FD_75292 | JGI IMG/M metagenome (GOLD analysis project Ga0075421, IMG submission 75292) | Bulk soil microbial communities from a Populus tree surrounding site in Tennessee, USA - Soil MetaG P. deltoides SBSDD5 | ecosystem: Environmental > Terrestrial > Soil > Tree plantation...
GCGGAGCGCAAGTTCTGGGAGATGGGCGACGGGATATGGATCACGGCCGCGGGCTACGCTGCCGGCTTCACGCCCAACCCCACCTACGAGGAGGTATGCACCGGTCGCACCGGCCACAACGAGGTGGTTCTGGTGGCCTATGACCCCAAGAAGGTGAGCTACGAGGCGCTGCTCAAGACCTTCTGGGAGAGCCACGATCCGACCCAGGGCATGCGTCAAGGCAACGACGTTGGCACCCAGTACCGCTCCGGCATCTACGTGACCGGCGAGGCGCAGCGCCAGGCGGCGGAGGCCTCCAAGGCCGCCTACCAGAAGGTGCTGTCGGCCAACCGCTACGGCCCCATCACCACCGAGATCGTGGACGCAGGACCGTTCTACTTCGCCGAGGACTACCACCAGCAGTACTTGGCCAAGGTTCCCCACGGCTATTGCGGCCTGGGCGGCACGGGCCTCAGTTGCCCCATCGGTGTCGGCCTCAAGGCCGACGCGTAGGCGACAGAGCCTGCCTCTGGTCCTCCGTCGCCATCTGCTGTCGATGCATTTCCTGCCGGACGGCTGCACCATGCACGGTGACTGTTGACCCACGCTGCGTGCTGCCGCGCCCCTGCCGTGATCACCCTGCCTGATCCGCTGCGGCCCCAAGCCGACGGGCGCGCGCCGAAGTCCCGCACGCCATCCTCAAAGGGCCTCCCACGGTGTAGCTTTTCGGGAGCAATGCCGATCCAATACGATTGACACCGATCGCGAGGCAAATCCGATGCCGAGACTTCCTGCCGACCGCCTGACAACCATCGGAGCCGCGCTCCTGCAGGCGGCCGGTGCATCTCATGAGGAGGCGCAGGCCGTTGCCGTGGGCTGCGTCGAAGCCAATCTCGCCGGCCACGATTCGCACGGCATCATCGCCATCCCGACCTACATCGACCGCATCAAGGCAGGCCACATCGTGCCCGGTGCGAAGTGGACCATCGTACAGGAGTCGCCAACGACCACGGTGGTCGACGGCCATTGGGGATTTGGCTTTCACGTCAACGCCAAGGCGATGCAACTGACGATCGAGAAGGCAAAGAGCAGCAACGTCGCGGCCTGCACCGTATTTCGTCAAAGCCACGTCGGCCGTCTCGCCGCGTACCCCCTGATGGCTGCGAAGGAAGGCATGATCGGCATGGCTACGGCCGACTCGGGACGGTCACCCAAGATGGTCGCCCCCTTCGGCGGTCGCGAGGCGAGGCTTGGCACCAATCCGATCTCCATTGCCGTGCCGTCCGACCTGGAGGCGCCCTTCTGTCTCGACATGGCCACCTCAGCGGTCGCCGCCGGCAAGGTCATGCTTGCGGCGGCGCGTGGCGAGCAGATCCCCACGGGGTGGGTTGTCGGCAGCGATGGCAAGGGCGCAACCGACCCTCACCAGCTGCGCAACGGCGGGGCCCTGCTGCCGCTGGGAGGGACGGAGGGCTACAAGGGCAGCGGCCTGGCCGCCATGGTGGAGGTCCTGTGCGGGCTGCTCACGGGGCTCGGCTTCGGCGTCGAGCCGAGCGGTCGGCACAACGACGGCTGCTTCATGGCGGTGTTCAACGTCGAGGCCTTCCGGCCCCTGGCGCTCTTCAAGAAGGAAGTGGCCGAGTTCGCGCACTACTTGAAGGCGACGCCGGCGGCGGAAGGCAGCCCCGGCGTATTCTATCCAGGCGAGATCGAGCACGTGCGCGAGCAGGAGCGGCGGAAGGTGGGCATCGACGTGGAGGATGCCACGTGGGGCAAGCTCTGCGCTTTGGCCGGAGAGCACGGATTGGTGGCAGAGCTGGGGTTGGACTAGGCGCGGTCGCCCCGATGCTGTGCCAGAGCCTGGAAGCGCGGCCGATGGTCCGTTACCATCCGTACAAAGGGGCAGTCTGCCCGTGTGACAGAAGACGCCGAATCTTGGCCAGGAGAGCGGCATGACGCGCCAGATGGTGTTGGTTGGCTTTCTGCAGGCGCAGAACTGCACGAACCTCCCATGCTCGTGGCGCCATCCGCAGTCCCGCGACGATGCGCATTCGGCCGACTACTACCAGGAGATTGCCCGCATCCTCGAAGCCGGCAAGTTCCATCTCGCCTTCTTCGACGATCGCCTGGCCATGCCGGATCGCTACGGCAAGGACCACGCGCATACCGTGGAGTACGGCATCCGCGCGACCAAGATGGACCCCTTGATCGTGCTGATGACGATGGGCGCCGTGACCACCAGGCTCGGCCTGGCCTCGACCTGCTCCACCACCTACTTCGAGCCGTTCGACGTCGCCCGGCGCTTCGCCACGCTCGATCTTATGACGAATGGGCGCGCGGCCTGGAATGTCGTGACCTCGGTCAACGACGGCGAGGCCCTCAATATGGGTCACGACGAGCACCTGGCCCACGACCTGCGCTACGACCGGGCGGACGAGTTCATGGAGGTCGTGCTGGGACATTGGGATACATGGGACGACGGCGCCATCATCGTGGACAAGGGCACGGGGCGCTATGCCGTTCCCGGCAAGGTGAGGCGGCTCGATCATAGGGGCAGGTTCTTCAAGTCGCGCGGACCGTTCACCGTGCCCCGCTCGCCGCAAGGGCATCCCGTCATCATCCAGGCGGGCGCCAGCGGGCGCGGGCAGCGCTTCGCGGGGCGGTGGGGCGAGGTGATCTTCGCCGGCGCGCACCAGGCCGAGGTCGCCAGGGAAGGCTACCAGGCGATCAAGCAGGAGGCCGCGCGATTGGGCCGCAATCCCGATCACATCCACATCTGCAACATTCTCATGCCGGTCTGTGGTGCGAGCAAAGCCGAGGCCGAGGACAAGATGGCGCTCATCTCCACCCTTCCGCTCGAGATCGACGCGCTTTCGCTGTTGGCGGAGGCGCTCAATTTCGATTTCGCATCCAAGGGCATCGATGAGCCGTTCACGACCGAGGAGCTGCAGGCCATGACAGGCATGCTCGGCATTCGCGACGGTGTGCTGAGAAAGTCGGGCACTGCCAATCCGAGCGCCCGCGACTTCATCAACTTCAGCGGTCGCGGGCAAGTCGAGAGCGCCGTCGTTGGCGGTCCGAGCGAGGTCGCCGATGCGATGGAGGACATGTTCGTCAACCGCGGCTGCGACGGCTTCGTGGTGGCGGCGACGCACGTGCCCGGCGCCTACGCCGACTTCGTCCGCTATGTCGTGCCCGAGCTGCAGCGGCGGGGCCTCTATCACAAGGACTACGCAGGAACGACGTTGCGCGAGAACCTCGGTCTTGAGCGTCCCGCGGTTGGAGCCTGGAGGGTGTCGACGTAGCGCTGGTTGGGGTCGTTCTGTGGCAGGCACTCGCTTCCCAAGGTACCGGACAGCCTCGCCTGCGGCTCGGCTTCCGGGATGACGGGTCTGTCTCCGTCAGCTTCGATAATCCGCATTGACCGAGATGTAGCCGTGCGTCAGGTCGCAGGTCCACACGGTGGCCTTGCCCGGGCCGAGGGCGAGGTCCGCAGAGATGGCGATCTCGCGGCCCAGCATATAGGCGGCCACGGTGTCCTCGTCGTAGGTGGGGGCGCGCTCGCCGTCCCTGGCCACCTCGATGTCGCCGTAGCGGATGGAAAGGCGGTCGCGGTCGGCGGCCTCGCCGGCCTTGCCCACCGCCATCACCACGCGGCCCCAGTTGGGATCGCAGCCGGCGATGGCCGTCTTGACCAGCGGCGAGTTGGCGATGGCAAAGCCGATGCGGCGAGCCGCGGTGTCGCTCTCGGCGCCCGACACGTTAACCGTGACGAGCTTCGTCAAGCCCTCGCCGTCCTTCACCACCCAGAGCGCCAGCTCGTGCATCAGGTCGTGCAGCGCGGCGGCGAAGGTTCGGCCCTCCACGCTCGTTGCATCCACAATGGCAGGCGCCCCGCGGGCGCCGGCGGCACCGGTCGCGAAGGCGAGCACGGTGTCGCTGGTGGAGGTGTCGCTGTCGATGGTGATGCAGTTGAAGGTTTTGTCTGCGCCCGCCGCCAGCATTGCCTGCAGGGCGCTGCGATCAACGGCCGCGTCCGTAAAAATGTAGACCAGCATGGTGGCGAGGTCAGGGGCGATCATCCCGGCGCCCTTGGCGAAGCCGTTGATGACCACGTCCGTGCCGCCGAGCCGCACGGTGCGCGTGGCGAGCTTCGGGAACGTATCGGTCGTCATGATCGCCCGCGCCGCGTCATGCCAGGCGTCGGGCGCCGCCGCCTTGGCGAGGCCCTCCAGCAGGTGCGCGAACTTGGAGGCGTCGAGCGGCTCGCCGATCACGCCGGTCGAGGAGACGTAAACCTCGTCCGGAGCACAATGGAGGGCGGCGGCAGCCGCCTCTGCAGTCATGCGCGTTGCCTCGGCGCCCTTCTTGCCGGTGAAGGCGTTGGCGTTGCCGGAATTGACCACCAGCGCACGTGCCTTGCCCTTGGCGAGGTTCTGGCGGCACCACAGCACCGGGGCGGAGCTGGTCTTGGACCGCGTCAGCACGCCCGCGGCTGCGGTGCCAGGATCGAGCACCGCCAGCATCAGGTCGGTCCGGCCCGCATAGCGGATGCCAGCCGCGCAGGCCGCAAATCGCACGCCGGGAACCGGCGGCATCTCGGGAAGCCGCTTCGGCGCGAACGGCGAGGCCGGCGCGGTGGACTTGGCCATGGGCTGCAGCCTTTCCATCGGATAGCAAAATGCACGTGGGCGAAGGGCAAACGGCCGGTCGATGTAGCCGATCTTAACGATGCGCCACAAGACGGGGTCAGACCCCTCTCCTCCAGCATCTCAACAGAGGCTCTACGGCCTGGGAGAGGGATCTGACCCCGGCCACACGGCGCGTCACATCGAGGCCATCGGCAAGGGCCATCCTTCGTTGACAAGGCTGGTGCCGGTCCTTATCTGAGGATGGCCCCAGCGGGACCAGCAGCTGCAGGCGCTCCTCCGCGCGGGTTACAGCCTATCTCCCCGCTTCGAGACGGTGCCTGTTGAGGGCCGTCCCCGCCCGCGTGACGGGGTGCCGGCCGACCGCTCAACCTGCAGCGATTCAACGGGAATTTGCCAGATGCTGTCTTTCGGCGCGCTTGCTGCCAAGGTGTTCGGGTCGGCCAACGACCGCAAGATCAAGTCCTACCGGCCGACCGTGGACGCCATCAACGCCCTGGAGCCGGAGCTGGAGCAGCTGACCGACGCCGAGCTGAGGGCGCGCACGGAGACCTTCCGCCAGCAGTTGGCCGAGGGGACCGACCTGGACGAGCTGCTCGTCCCCGCCTTCGCCACCGTCCGCGAGGCGGCCAGGCGCACGCTCGGCCAGCGCCATTTCGATGTGCAGATGGTCGGCGGCATGGTCCTGCATCAGGGCAAGATCGCCGAGATGAAGACCGGCGAGGGCAAGACGCTGGTGGCCACGCTTGCCGTCTACCTCAACGCCCTCACCGGCCGCGGCGTGCACGTGGTCACCGTCAACGACTACCTCGCCAAGCGCGACGCCGAGTGGATGGGCCGCATCTACAAGTTTCTGGGCCTCAGCGTCGGCTGCATCGTCCACGAGCTGGACGACGACCAGCGGCGGGCCCAGTACGCCTGCGACGTGACCTACGGCACCAACAACGAGCTGGGCTTCGACTACCTGCGCGACAACATGAAAATGAGCGCCAGCGAGATGGTGCAGCGCGGGCACGTCTACGCCATCGTCGACGAGGTGGACTCGATCTTGATCGACGAGGCGCGCACCCCCCTCATCATCTCCGGTCCCGTGGAGGACCGCTCGGAGCTCTACAACGCCCTCGACGACCTGGTGCGGCAGGTGATGCCGGCGCACACCCGCATCGTGGCGGACCTCACCAAGGCCCACAGCAAGGAGGAGCTGAAGGAGCTGCTCAAGACCCAGGGCCTCTACGAGCTGGACGAGAAGCAGCGCCAGGTGGCGTTCACCGAGGCCGGCAACGAGCAGATCGAGGCGCTCCTCAGGGATAACGGCCTCCTCAAGGGCGAGTCCCTCTACGACATCGAGAATGTCACGGTGGTGCATCACGCCAACCAGGCGCTCAAGGCCCACGCCCTGTTCCTGCGCGACCGCGACTACATCGTGAAGAGCGGCGAGGTCATCATCATCGACGAGTTCACCGGCCGCATGATGCAGGGCCGGCGCTACTCCGACGGCCTGCACCAGGCGCTCGAGGCCAAGGAGCACGTCAAGATCCAGCCTGAGAACCAGACGCTCGCCTCCATCACCTTCCAGAACTACTTCCGCCTCTACGACAAGCTCGCCGGCATGACCGGCACGGCCGCCACCGAGGCCAACGAGTTCGCCGACATCTACAAGCTCGACGTGCTGGAGGTGCCCACCAACATGCCGGTGGACCGCACCGACGAGCACGATGAGGTCTACCGCACCGCCGGGGAGAAAGCGCGCGCCATCGTCGCCGAGATCGCCGACTGCCGGCGCCGCGGGCAGCCGATCCTGGTGGGCACGGTCTCGATCGAGAAGTCCGAGCAGCTCTCCGCGCTGCTGAAGGACCGCAAGTACATTCGCGAGCTGGGCACGTACATCAAGAGGCAGGCGGACCAGCTCAAGGACGGCAAGGAGGACGAGCTCAAGCGGCACCTTCTCGAGGTGGGCACCTACCTGGAGGAGCTGGGTGGAAAGGGCAGCGGCGATCCGATTCCGCACCTGGTTCTGAATGCGCGCTACCACGAGCAGGAGGCGCACATCATCGCCCAGGCCGGCGTGCCCGGCACCGTCACCATCGCCACCAACATGGCCGGCCGCGGCACCGACATCCAGCTCGGCGGCAACGACCGCTTCCGCGCCCGTGACTGGCTGAAGGAGGAGGTCGAGGCCGGCCGCATGGGGGCCGTGTACGGCGACAGCGCCGATGAGGAGCCGCTGCGCAAGTGGATCGACGACGTGCTCCACGCCGGCGACGACTGGATCGACGCGAGGCTCAGGCAATGGACCGAGGCCAGGGTTGCCGAGTGGACCAAGGAGCAGTCGGCCGACGGGGGGGCCAAGGGCCAGCAGGAGCCGAGCCCCCGCGAGGTTGCCAGGGAGCGGGCGCGCATCCAGGGCGACAAGCGCGGGCTCGCCCTGCGGCGCGCTCAGATAGCCGATGAATTGGCCGTCGCGGCCAAGTCGGGCGGCGTGCGCAACGGCCACGGCGACGAGGCGGCGGCGCTCGACTGGTACGATGCCGCCCTCACCGCCGAGGCGCGCGAGTGGCTCAAGGATGCGGGACGTGCCTGGAGCTTCGGCATCGTCAACGAGACCCTGTTCCGCTTCATGAGCGACACCCTGGGCGCCTGGGTCGCGCGCGAGGCCGAGGCTGGCCGCCAGCCGGACCCGGCCGAGGTCGCCGCCCGCCGCGCAGCCATCGTGGAGGCGTTCAAGACCGTCAAGATCAGGTGCGCCGAGATCCAGGCCGACGTGGCGCAGAAGAAGAGCCGGGCGCTCGAGGCCGGCGGGCTCTACGTGCTCGGCACCGAGCGGCACGAGAGCCGCCGCATCGACAACCAGCTGCGCGGCCGCTCCGGCCGCCAGGGCGACCCCGGCCGCTCCAAGTTCTACCTGTCGCTCGAAGACGACCTGATGCGCATCTTCGGCTCCGACCGCATGGACGGCATGCTGCAGCGGCTCGGCCTGCAGGAAGGCGAGGCCATCACCCACCCGTGGATCAACAAGGCCCTGGAGAAGGCGCAGCAGAAGGTCGAGGCCCGTAACTTCGACGCCCGCAAGTACACGCTCAAGTATGACGACGTGATGAACGATCAGCGCAAGGTCATATTCGAGCAGCGCATCGACATCATGGGCCACGACGACGTGAGCGAGGCCGTCGCCGAGATGCGCCAGCAGGTGGTACAGGAGCTGGTGTCCCGCACAATGCCGGAGGGTGCCTACGCCGAGCAGTGGGACACCGCCACCCTCAAGAGCGAGATTGCGCGCATCTTCGATCTCGACCTGCCGGTCGATCAGTGGGCCGCCGAGGAGGGCATCGCCAACGAGGAGATCACCGAGCGCCTGCTCGGGGAGATCGAGGCCAAGGCCAAGGCCAAGGAGGCGGAGTTCACCCCGGAGGGCATGCGCCGGGTGGAGAAGATGGTGGTCCTGTACACCCTCGATCATCTGTGGCGCGAGCACCTGATCATGATGGAGCATCTGCGCAGCGTGATCGGCCTGCGCGGCTACGGCCAGCGCGACCCGCTCAACGAGTACAAGGCGGAGAGCTTCGAGTTGTTCGAGACCATGCTCTCCAACCTGCGCGAGGAGGTCACCGGCCAGCTCATGCACGCCCGCGCCATGGCGGGTGAGCCCGAGGAGATGTTCGAGCAGGTCGAGCTGCCGCCGATGCAGGCGCACCACCCCGATCCGTTCACCGGCGAGGACGAGCTGGCGCTCGCCGACGCCGCCCTGGCGGCCGGCGGCCGGCCGGCGCCGCAAGGCGCGGACCGCCGCGCCCCGCTGCAGACCCGGAAGGGCGCTGGCGCGATCAACCCGAAGGATCCGTCCACCTGGGGCAAGGTCTCCCGCAACGCGGTCTGCCCATGCGGGTCAGGCAAGAAATACAAGCACTGCCACGGCAGGCACGACTGATCGCAGGCGATGTGCTCCGCGCCGAGTGTATCTCGGGGCGGCGTGATGCGCGCTATCCGTTATCCGACATCTCACTGTCCGCAGACGCAGCGGGCTCAACAGCCTTTTGTTGACGTGCCTTGTCTGCGAACTCGACAAGCGTGCTCCGCTCGTCTCTAATGCACGCGTGTGGCGAATCCCTGCGTGGCGCCGCCGGCATGCCTCATCCGATCGAGTTCAGCTGAGCGGTGTTCGAGCCTTGCGCATTCTCGGGATCGTAGCCAAGACCCACGACAGCGGCGTTGCTTTCCTCAAGGATGGGGTGCCCGAGCTCGTCCTGGAGGAGGAGCGTTTCAACCGCCGCAAGAAGACCAAGAAGTTCCCGCGGCGCGGGCTGAGCGCGGGCCTGGAGGAGCTGGGGCTCGCGCTTCACGATGTCGACGTGATCACGACGCCGTGGAGTCTGCGGCTGCTGCGCCGGACTTTCGCGTCGCTCCTGCTGCGCCGCTTTCCGCTCAGCCTCACTCTCACGCTGCCCATCTCGCACACGTCGCAGAAGAACGACATCGTCTTCCTCAATTATTTCCTGAAGCGCGACCTGCGCAGGCGCCTGGGCGTTACCAGCCTCCCGCCCGTCGTCAACGTGCCTCACCACCATTCGCACGCGGCCATGTTCTTCGTGTCGCCATTCGAGGACGCGCTGGTGCTGGTGATGGACGGCTACGGCGACGACTGCTCTTCGAGCGCCTATGTCGGCCGCGGCAATCGGCTGGAGCGCTTGTGGTCCACCGGCATCATGAACTCGGCGGGCCTCGTCTACACCTTCGTCACTGATTACCTGGGCTTTGCCGGCTTCGGCGACGAGGGCAAGGTGATGGCGCTCGCCGCCTACGGCGGCGACACCTACGTGGAGCGCTTTCGCGACGTGATCCGGCCGACGCCGGACGGCGGCTATGCCGTCAACATGGACTACTTCAGCTACGACATCTACGGCCAGCTCAGCCCGTTCAAGCGCAAGTTCCTCGACACCTTCGGCCCGCCGCGCCAGCGGGGCGAGCCGCTCACCGACCGGCACCGTGACATCGCCTTCGCGTTGCAGGCCGTCATCGAGGAGATCGTGCTGCACCGGGTGCGCACGTTGCTGAAACAGCACCCCCAGCGCGACCTGTGCCTCTCCGGCGGCGTCGCCCTCAACTGCGTAGCCAACGCCAAGATCCTGGAGCACACGGACGTGCGGCGCCTGTGGGTGCCGCCGTGCGCCTCGGACACCGGCGCCCCGCTCGGCAGCGCCTTGTGGCACTACCACCAGGATCTCGGGCACACCCGCAGCTACGAGCTGAAGCACGCTCTCCTCGGCAAGGCCTACGGCGAGGAGGAGATCGTTGGTGCCCTCGAGTCCGCCGGGCTCAGCTACCACCGCATGGGTGAGGTGCAGCTGCTTGCGCGCGTGGCCAAGGACCTGGCGGACGGCAGAATCGTCGGCTGGTTCCAGGGTCGGTTCGAGATGGGGCCGCGGGCGCTCGGCAACCGCTCGATCCTGGCCGATCCGCGCCGTCCCGAGATGCGCGACGTGCTCAACGCCAAGGTCAAGCAGCGCGAGCCGTTCCGCCCCTTCGCGCCGGCGGTGCTGGTCGAGCGCGCGAGCGAGTTCTTCGAGATCGACCAGCCCGACCCGTTCATGACGCTGGCGCCGCGCGTGCGCGCCGAGAGCCGCGACCGCATCCCTGCCGCCGTCCACGTCGATGGAACGGGGCGCATCCAAACGGTGGAGCGGTCGTCGAACCCGCGCTATTACGGGCTGATCGAGGCTTTTGGGCGGCTGACGGGCGTGCCGATCCTGCTCAACACCAGCTTCAACCGCTCGGAGCCGATCGTGGCCTCCCCCGCCGACGCCATCCAGTGCTACCTCAAGAGCGGCATGGACGTGCTGGTGCTCGGCGATTTCTACACCACCGACCGCCCGGCGCTCGCCAACGGCCACGCCGTGGACCGCAGCGCGCAGCCCGCTCCGGCGCGCGAGGCGTTGAGTGAGCCCGCGTTGACAGCAAGGACCGCGCCGAACGAGGCACATAGCTCGTAGTTCGTGGTTAGTTCGTAGGTTGGGTTACGCGCTTCGCGCTAACCCAGCCTACTCAGCTTTGGCTGCGTCCCTCGATCAGTTGACATGGCCGTCGTGGCGGTATGAAAGTCGCGCGCCCGGTGCACGGAGCTCCAGGCCTGTTAACGCCTACGGAAGGCAGCTTTCCCATGGTCGAATTGGCCCTTCCCCGCAATTCCAAGGTCACGACTGGCAGGACCTGGAACAAGCCACCGTCGAAGACTGGCTGGCAGGAATTCCGCATCTACAGGTGGAACCAGGAGGACGGTCGCAACCCCCGCGTCGATACCTACTGGGTGGAGCGAGCCACCTGCGGGCCGATGGTCCTGGACGGCCTGATCAAGATCAAGAACGAGATCGATCCCACCCTCACCTTCCGGCGCTCCTGCCGCGAGGGTATCTGCGGGTCGTGCTCCATGAACATCGACGGCACCAATACGCTGGCTTGTCTCAAGGCCATCGACGATGTGAAGGGGTCGGTGCGCGTCTATCCCCTGCCGCACCTGCCGGTCGTCAAGGACCTTGTGCCCGATATGACCAACTTCTACGCCCAGCTGCAGTCGGTCCAGCCGTGGCTGCAGACGACCTCGGCCACGCCGCCCAAGGAGCGCAAGCAGAGTATTGAAGAGCGCGCCAAGCTCGACGGCCTCTACGAGTGCATCCTGTGCGCCTGCTGCTCGACATCGTGCCCGAGCTACTGGTGGAACAGCGACCGTTACCTGGGGCCCGCGATCCTGCTGCAGTCCTACCGCTGGCTCAACGATAGCCGCGACGAGGCCAAGGGTGAGCGGCTGGATAACCTGGAGGACCCGTTCCGCCTCTACCGCTGCCACACCATCCTGAACTGCACCAAGGCCTGCCCCAAGGGCCTCAACCCGGCCAAGGCCATCGCCGAGATCAAGAAGTTGATGGTGGAGCGCTCAGTGTAGGAACGGGGTCAGACCCCTGGCCAAGACCCTGGAGTATCGCTTCGCACGTGGTGGCCAGGGGTCTGAGTCCGGCCCATAAAAAACCAGAAGCCGGAGATACGCCTGCACGGTCTCCGGCTTCAAATCTGTCAGCTGTGTCGCGACGCTCAGCGGTCTGTCGCTCTGCCCTGGTGCCCTGCCGGGGCCGGCGCCAGATCGCGAGGCTGGCGTCTTATCAGGCGCGCTTGCCGGCGCGCTTCTTGGCCGCCGGCTTCTTGGCGGTGGCCTTCTTCTTGGCAACGGTCTTCGTCTTGGTTGCGGCTTTAGCCATGTCGTTTCCCTTTCTCTCTTTTCGTCCGAATCAACTTCGAACTCCCACATAATGCGGAGCCGGCGCTATTTTGTTGATGGAAAACAGCAAATTCGGCGTGGAGTAGACATGCTTTGAGGGTTCGTGTTGCTATAAGTCCACAAATTTCCCGCACTGAGCTGCACGGCGGGGCACTTATTCTGTCTGTTTGCTTTTCCGATCCGCATCGGGTGGCAAAATGCCGGAGCCCCGTTAATCGCCCCTTAAGCGGCGGCCGCTGTTTGAATGTGGCACCGTAGGACCGTATCGCGCGATCCACGCCCGGACTTCGGATGGTCTCAGAGAGGCCAGGCGCCGGCGATCTGGAGGGCGAAGCCCACAACAATGAGCGTCGTCGCCAGCAGGAAGGCGCCCCGGCGCGCGGCCATGGCGTTGCGGTGCTCGGCGCGCGCGGTACGCAGTGCGCCCTCGTCCTGCATGCGGTCGAGCTGATCAAACGGATTGTGCCCGCCCACCGACCGGTTGCGCATGTCGCGCACAGCCCGCGCCCGGTCGAGCTGCTCAGCGAGCTGCATCTGCCGCCCTTCGTTAAAGAACGCGAGCCACCACTCGCGCAGCAGCATCGCGAAACCGGCAAAGTCGAGCGCGATGCCCAGGACAGTGAGCCATTGTTGGATCATTTGGGTGAGTGGTGAGTTGTGAGTGGTGAGGATCTTGCGGATCAGGGAGCGAAGCATCTTGCTGATGCTTTCGCATCGTGTCGATCCCTGAGCGATCCTGAGAAATTGCATGAACCCTCCGGTTTGATCGCGTCCGTAGCCTTCCGCGATGTTGGCTGGGATTGACGCTGAAGCCCGCCAGATCTGGGCCGTCATCCCATTGGTCTCCTCGCGCGGAAAATCCTTTGTGGCGCGGTGGCGATTTTCGGCCAGCGACATGGCCAACAGCCATACATCGAGGTCTTTATTGGACTTAGTGGCATCGCCTCTGGGCACAGTCTCACCTCCTCCCAGGAGCGCCCACCGACACGCACCATCTCACCACTCACCACCTCACCCGTTCAGTCCGCCCGCATCACCAGACAGTCGATCTCCAACCGCTTCAGCTCGCTGCACGCAGTATCGGCGGCGGCGCGGGCGTTGAAGCCGACGTAGCGGGCGCGGAAGAAGACCTTCTCGCCGCGCTTGATCTGGGCCAGGTGCGGAGGGCGCGCGCCCAGCACCGACCCGGCGCGCTGTCGCACCGAGGCCAGCTGGCGCTCGGCCTCGTCCTGCGTCTGGTAGGCGCCGACCTGAACGTGGAACAGCCCGGGCGGCGCAGCCCCGGCCGGCTCCGCGATGGTCGCAGCTGTCGCAGCCGGCACCGATACAGCCTCCTGCGGCTGAGCCTCAGGCGGCGCCGCGGTCGCGGACGGCTCGGGCCGCTTCAGGAGGTCCTCGATGTTGGCGGGCGCCTGCAGTCCTTCCGACGCGGGCGACGCACCTTCGGCCAGCACCGGGCGCACGCGCATCACCTCGACGCCGGGCACCGTGGGCAGGGGCGGGCGCACCGCAGGCTGCGGCGGTGGGACAGCCGCGACCGGCGTGGGGGGAGCCTTGGGCTCGGGCGGCGCCACCTTGGTCGGCTCGGCGGCGGGCGGCGTCTTGGCGAGCGCCACCGGCGGCGGGCCGGGTTGGCGTGTCCTCCTCTCCGATGCCTTCGCGAAGCCGGCGTCCAAATGCGTCCGCACGGCGGCGTTGCGGAGCGCCGCGGTCCGGCCGCCGAAGTAGGCCGCCACCAGGTGCTTCTTGCCGCGCCGCGCCGCGGCCACCAGGTTGAACCCGGAGGCGCGGATATAGCCCGTCTTCATGCCCTCCAGCCCCTCGTAGCGGAACAGCAGGGTGTTGTGGTTGCGGAAGGTCTCGCTGCCCCAGGTGAACGTGCGGGTCGCAAATAGCGGATAGTATTTCGGGAATTGATCGTGCAACCTGAGCGCCAGGGTGATCATGTCCCGAGCGGTGGTGACCTGTTCGGCGTGGGGCAGGCCCGAGGCATTGTGGAACACGGTGGCCGTCATGCCGAGCTCGCGCGCCTTGCGGGTCATGAGCCCTGCGAACTTCTCCTCGCTGCCGGCGATGCGCTCGGCAACGGCCACGGCCACGTCGTTGGCCGACTTGACGATCAGCACCTTGATGGCGTCGATGACGGCGATCTCGGCTCCCTCCTCCACCTCGAGGTTGGACGGGGGCTGGCCCGCTGCATTGGCGGAGAAGCGGATCTTGCTGGTGAGACTGAGGCGGCCCTGCTCGAGCTGCTCGAAGAGCAGATAGAGCGTCATCAGCTTGGCCAGGGAGGCCGGGAAGCGCGGCTCGTCGGCGGACCTCTGGTAGATCACGCGGCCGGTGTTGGCATCGACCACCAGGACGGCATGGCGGCCGGTCTCCGAGGCGTGGGCGCGGGCCAGCGGACTGAGCGCGACCGCCGCTGCCAGCGTCACCGTGACAAGGCGGCGCCAGAGCCGGCGCCGACACGAATGAAAGGCCATCCCCTCTTTCCCAGCTGCCTGTGCGGCGGAGCAGCCTCGCTCTCAGACTTGGTGAGAGCGCCCCCTTTCCGCTTCTTTGGGGTCTTTGGGGCGACTTTGAGGCGCCCTCCTCGGCAGTCGGGTATCGGCAGTCGGCAGTCAGGTTCATTTCGACTGCCGAAGCCCGACTGCGACTGCCGGTCTTCTCGCCAGCCTAGGTCGCGGGGGTAAGCGGCGGGTTAAATTGGGTTAACAAGCCGTGTGCGACCGGAGTTTGCATAAAGGTTGATATTGCGTCGCAGCAAGCCGACTTGACTCGCATTGTGCAGTGCATATATTCCGGTTGCGTCGCGCAGCTCCTGCTGTGCGCCTCCCCCCGTATCCCGCACTCAGGACCACGCCAATGATCAAGAACTTCGAGGACTTCCAGAAGCTCGGCCAGCAAAACGTCGACACCGCCATGAAGATGGTAGGTGAGTGGAGCAAGGGCTGGCAGGCCATCGCTGCCGAAATGACTGACTACACCAAGCGGTCGTTCGAGGAGGGCACGGCCACGGTCGAGAAGCTCTTGTCGGCAAAGTCCTTCGAGCAGGCGGTCGAGATCCAGACCGGCTACGCCAAGCGCGCCTACGACGACTACATGCACCAGGTTTCCAAGATCGGCGGCCTCTATGCCGAGCTCGCCAAGGAGGCCTACAAGCCGGTCGAGAAGGCGCTGCAGGCGCGCTGATTGTTCCC
>Ga0075421_100005694_pt1 | contig 15086 bp, 8 predicted proteins | sample SoiMetdeltSBSDD5_FD_75292 | JGI IMG/M metagenome (GOLD analysis project Ga0075421, IMG submission 75292) | Bulk soil microbial communities from a Populus tree surrounding site in Tennessee, USA - Soil MetaG P. deltoides SBSDD5 | ecosystem: Environmental > Terrestrial > Soil > Tree plantation...
GCGTCGACCTTCTCGTAGCCGACCAGCCTCACGTTCGCCGCCTTGACCCTGGCGTCCGCCGCCTCGACCATGGCGACCATGCCCCGACACTCAACCATGCCTAGCGCTTCCATATGATCCCCTGATTCGGATTGACCGGGCGCCATTGTAGATCAAAGCGCGTGACGGCGGCAAAGCAGAAAAAAGGCTATCGCGCCCAGGCCGGAGCCGGGGCGCGATAGCCCAAGTGTGAACCCTATATCTGGCCACAGAGGCACCGCAGACACAGAGAAGCATTCAGGGATTCTCTGTGCCTCGGTGGCTATTTCTCTGACACACGCATCCGCTCGGCGGAATCCCCGTTAGAAGACGAACCGACCAGAGAACTGAACCTGCCGGTTGGTCCCGAGCCCAACCGTGCGGCCGACGGTCGCGTTGAGCACGCCGAAGTTGCCCGCCGCCGACTCAGGGATCGGCTGCCCGGGCTGCAGCGTCGCGCTCGGCGGCACGTTGAGGGTCACGGGCGGGTTGGCGAAATTCGCCTTGTTGAACAAATTGTAGAACTCGGTCCGGAACTCGATGGCTGTTGCCTCGGTGATCCGGAAGCGCTTCTGCAGCGTCAGGTCGAACTGGTGAAAGCTCGTCCCGAAGAGCGCGTTGCGCGCCAGGTTACCGTAGGTCCCGGGACGCGGGATAGCGAAGGCCGCCGGGTTGAGGTACTTGAGGTCGTTGTTCTTCGGGTCGCTGAGGTACGGATCGACGCCCGGGATGATGTCCGGCCGCCGGGTGTTACGGCTCGCGTTGCCGCCCGGGGTGTTGATCACCGCGGTGTAACCGGCCGGCAGCGGGGTCGCCGCGCTGATCGCCGCGGGCAGCGGGAGCGTCTGGCCCGCCTCGCAGGTCGCGCCCGTCGCCGTCGGGTTGGTGCATTGGATGACGATGTCGGCGCGCGTGATCCGCAGGTCTACGGGCAGGCCCGAGCGGCCGTTGTAGACCCCGCCGAGCAGCCACCCGCCGAGCAGCGTGTCGGCGATCCCCTCGAGGTTGACCCTCCGCCCCTTGCCGATCGGCAGCTCGTAGAGCGCCGAGACGTTGGCGCTGTGGCGGATGTCGAAGGTGTTGTTGCCGCGCTCGTCGTTGAAGTTATACGGGTCCTGCGTGGTCTGGGCCTCGTTCGACCCCTGCGTCGTCCCGATGCTGTGGCCCCACTGATACTGCCCTCCGAGCGTCAGCCCCGCGGTGAAGCGGCGGTTGACGGTTACCTGGAGAGCGTTGTAGCTGTCGCGGCCGCCGCTCGTCTTGAAGTCGATCTCGCCAAACGGGCGGAGGACCGAGCCCCCGCGGCCGACGACGTTGTTGCTCGCGTCGAGCGCGAAGTTTACCAGGTCGTACTCGCGCAGCGTCGTCACGCTGACGACGCGGCCCGTCGCCGGGTCGACCTGGTTGACGATGCCGACGCCCGTCGGCAGGCTCTGCCCCGAGGCAAGCACCGGGATCGAGGTCGCGCCCGGGAGAATCTTGTTGGCGATGCTCCGCTGGAAGAGGTTGCGCCCCTGGCTGCCGACGTAGGCCACGGTGAGGACCGTGTTCCCGGGCAACTCCTGCTGGATCGAGGCGCCGTACTGCGCGATCCGCTCCGGCACCTTGTAGCCGTTGACGTCGTAGGCGCGCGGCGTGAAGGCCGAGACCGGGAGGCTCGTGTCGGCGACGATCGCGGCGGTGTTCGAGGCGAGGCCGGTCGGGATCGTGCGCGCCGTCCGGAAGACGTCGCTCTCGATCGGCTGGATCAGGTCCTCATACTGCCCCGGGCCGTAATAGAGGCCGCCGCCCGCGCGCAAGACGGTCTTGCTGTTGAATCGCCCGGGTGACCAGGTGAAGGCCAGGCGCGGCCCGAAGTTGGCCTTCTCGGCCTGATAGAAATCGTTGGTCGGGCTGATCAGCCGCCCGCTGCCGACGTCAAAGAGTATCGCGCGAGAGTTCCGCTCGCGGTTCGGCGAGTAGTACTCGTAGCGCAGCCCGTAGTTGACCGTGAAGTTCGGGCGGATGCGCCACTCGTCCTGGCCGTAGAAGACCGCGTAGTACTGGCTGCCGCTGTGGTCGCCGCTCTGGTAGCGGAAGACGGTCGTCGGCGGGTTGGTCGGGAGCAGGAAGTTGCCCGGCGCCGAGAGGTCGCCGATGTGGCTTACCGAGAGATTCTGGTTGAGGAGGAAGTCGCGGATGTTGCCGTAGGAGGCGGTGTAGCCACCGAGCTGGTCAAAGTTGACGCGGATCATGCGGTACTCGCCGCCGAACTTCAGCGAGTGGTTGCCCCGCGTGACCGAGAGGTTGTCGATCAAGGAGAGGCTGTAGGGGTCAATCGGCTGCGCGCGGCCGTTGCCCGCCGAGGACTGGCGCGTGAGGCCGCCCGGGCTGACGATGCCGGTCGGGGCGCCGCCGTTGACGCCGGGCTGGACGAAGCTGCCCGAGAGGTTGAGCGAGGTCAGTGAGAAGTCGATCGGCGACCCGGCGACGGCCGGGAACGAAGTCGCGAGCGAGGTCGGGGCGCGGTTGAGGCCGAGTTTTGTCTCGTTGACGATCGACCCGGTCCAGACCTGTGAGAGCGTTCCCACCAGGTTGTCCGGCTCCTGCGAGGCGACGAGCAGCCGGCCGCTCGTCCCGTCGGGCGAGATCAGGTCGCCCTGGTCGCGCTGGTAGCGGACGTAGCCGCTCAGCTGCTCGTTGATCTTGGCGTCGAGCCGGACGCTGAAGGCGTCCTCGTCGAGGCTCGAGTTAAGGTTCCGCTGGATGAACTGCGCCGCGTTCGCGACGCCGCCGAGGGCGATCGGGCTACCCTCGCCGAGGGGGAAGGCACCGATGGCGTTGGTCGCGCGCAGCGCCTGGATGCGGACGAGGTCAGCCGCCGTCGGGCTCAGGCCGAGCGCCGTCGCGGCGGCCGCGCCGCGCGGGTCGGTCGTCCCGACGTAGTTGACGAAGTCGCGGGCGAAATTCGACGGGGTGAGCTCGATGACGTTGAAGCCCGCGCGCTGGCGCAAGCCTTCATAGCTGCCGAAGAAGAAGAGCTTTTCGCGGATGATGCGGCCGCCGAGCGAGCCGCCGAACTGGTTGAGGCGGAGCGGCGACTTCTCGCTCGCGTCGAAGAAGTTGCGCGCGTCGAGCGCGTCGTTGCGGAAGTACTCGAAGAGCGCCCCGTGGAACTGATTGCTCCCGCTCTTGCCGACGACGTTGATCTGCCCGCCGGTCCCGGTCCCGTACTCGGCCGGGTAGTTCGACGAGTCGACGCGGAACTCCTGGATGTTCTCGAGCGAGGTCTGGAGGCGGAACTGCGAGCCCTGGACCGTGAGGTAGCCCGGCGAGGAGTCGAAGATCGCCGTGCTCTCGATCCCGTCGAGGCGCGTCTGATTCTGCTGGTTGGAGCGGCCGTTGAAGCGCACCTCGTTGAAGTTCCCGGTGCCGGTGTTTGTCGCCCCCGGCGTCAGCAGCTGGAGCTGCGAGAAGTTGCGGCCGTTGACCGGGAGCTCGGCCACCTCGCGCGAGGTGACGTTGACGCCGAGGCGGTTCGAGCTGCTGTCGATCGTTGCCGGTTCATCGCTCGCCGTGATGTTCACCTGCTCGGTGACGTCGCCGGTCTTGAGCTCGATGTCGAGCGGCCGGGTCTGCCCGGCGCCGAGCGCGACGTCGTTCACCTGGGCGCCGCTGAAGCCCTGCGCCTCGACCTTGACCACGTAGGTGCCGGGGCGCAGTTGCGGGATCGAGTAGAGGCCGTCGGCCGACGAGGTCACCGTCCGCTCGATGCTCAGCGCCTCGGAGCGGATGATCACGGTCGCGCCGGGGATGACTGCTCCGGTCGCATCGCGGACGACCCCTTCGAGCTTCGCCAGGTCTTGTTGCGCGAAAGCGGCCATCCCCGTTGCCAGCGCGCAGAGAATTGCGAGCAGCAGCCGGGCTGCAGTTTGATTCATCTTGAACATACTTGTCTCCTGGGCGCGGGCCGCCGGGGCCGCGCCTATGTCCGGAAAATCACAACTTATAAGTCCTTAGATAGAGACTTCGTTCCGAGCTGGTTCTAGACCAGGAATCATAGTCTGGAGCCATCAAGTTGCGGTTAACTCCGGCTCAAATCCGTGTTAATTCACGGGCGGCGGCTGCGGCGGGGTAAACTGGCGATGAAGCAGGGCCACGGATGACACGGATGCGACGGATGAGCACGGATCAGAAATCCGTGCTCATCCGTCGCATCCGTGTCATCCGTGGCCCTGCTTCACTGCGCGGAGGGCTTGTTGAATTTAGCGTCCTCGACGGGCGCGTTGTGTTTGACCTCGCTGAGCGTGACCGTCATGGCGAAGGCCGGGTTGGTGAGTCGGGTTACGAAGGGCAGCTTGACGCCGTCGACTTCACGGTAGTCTTCGTAGTAAATCTCGAAGGGCAACTTACCCTGCGCCCCCTCGCGCTCCACGTCGAGGCGCACGAGCAGGCCGTTCTGCGTGTCGAAGTACATCTTCTCCGGATCACCCTCGGGCGGCGTCGCGCTGATGATGTAGGCCTCGCGCTCGCCGAGCTTCTCCTTGCCCTTGACCTCCATCTTCGGGTAGAGCTGCTTGAGCTTGATATCCCGGTAAAACTCGCCGTCGAGCTTGGCCGCGGCCAGCTCGGGCCCGCTCTTGTCACGCAACCCGGACACCGGGTCCTGCGCCCAGGCCGTCGACCCGTCGGTCCCCTCCTTGATCGCGCCGAAACCGGTGATCTCGATGGTCGTCACCAATTTACCCGGGGCCTTCTGGGTGATCTCGATCGGGCCGCTGGCGTTCATGGCGTCGATCGCGAAAGTGCCCTTGGAGACGCGCGTGGTCAGCTTGTCGAAGGCCGCCTTGCCCCCGAGCGCCTGCGCAAACTTGTCGAGGATCTGGTCGACGGTCGGTGCGGCCGCCGCCTTCGGCTCCTCCGCTTTCGGCTTGGCAGGGGCCTCCTGCGCCAGGCCCGGGGCCGCCGCCGCCACCCCGCAGAGGACGAGCCCTAATATGCGCTTCAATCTCATGCCTTCTTTCCTTTCTTGAGGCCGCGGAGTTGCGCCTGAATCTGCGCCCGCGCGGCCTCGAGTTGCGGATCGCGCCCGCCGAGCAGCGATGCCCGGTCGAGCTTCACTTCGACGTCCGGGATGACGCCGCGGCCCTCGATGAGCACGCCCTTCGGCGTCTTGAAATCGGCCACGGCGAATTGAAAGAGGGCGCCGGTGGGCAACTTTTGGAAGACCGACGGGAGCGCCGCGCCCATGCTCCGCTCGCCGACGATCACCGCCCGCCCCAGCTCCTGCATCCCGCCGGCGAAGATCTCGCTCGTCGACGCGCTCGCGCCGTCGAGCAGGACCGCCACCGCGCCGGGGTACGGGTCGGGTTGTGGGAAGATCGCGAAATTAGTGTAGCCCTTGCGCAGCTGCATGGTGCCGAGCGACCCGGGCTTGGAGCAGAGCAGCCCGGCGATGCCTGACGACATGGCGCCGAACCCGCCCGGGTTGCCCCGCAGGTCGATGACCAGCCCGGGCGCGTCGCCCAGCTCGCGCAGCGCGGCCCGCACCTTCTCCATGACGAGCGGGACGAAAATGTTAAAGCGGATGTAGCCGAGGCCGTCCTCGAGCCGCTGGGATTCGAAGTCGGTGTACTGCGGCGGGAAGCTGCCGAGGGCAGGCGAGAACTCGCCCCTGAGGCGGTGGCGCATGAGCGCCGCCTCGCGCTCCCGGTCCCGCCCGTCGAGGTAGGTGACGCGCACCCCGGAGCCGGGCTCGCCGCCGAGCCGCGACTGGACCGCGCGCGCGAGGCGTAATTGCTTGCGCGACGGCGGCTCGGCGCTCCGGGCGAGGCGCGTGACGAGCTCGGCGATCGGCCGCCCGTCGAGGCGCGTGATGACAAACCCGGGCCGCAGGCCGGCGCGCGCCGCGGCCGACCCCGGCTCGACGCGCGCCACGGTTGCCCGACCCGCGACGAACTTGATCTCGGCGCCGACGCCGCCCGGGCTGCCGGCCGCCGCCTCATCGTCGATGGCGGCCTCGGGCGGGATGATGTGAAAGTGTGACTGGCGCAGCTCGCCGAGCATCTCTTCGAGCAGGGCGTAAAGCTCGCGGTCGCTCGCCGCGGCGGCCGCGCGCGGCGCGTATTGCTCGCGTACCCGGTCCCAGTCGACGCCGCCAAACTGCGGGTCGAAGTGCTTCTCCTTGACCGTCCGCCAGACGATGTCGAAGGTCTCCCGGCGCCGGTCGTCCTGGACCGGCCGGGGCAGAGAGAGGACTGCGGCGAGCAGTGCGCAGACAAGGCTGACGATCAATCAGGTTCCCCCGATCTGATAGTGCGGGACCGATTATACAGTACGACGCGGGCCGGGATAAGTTCGCCGCAGAACGGCCCGAGGCCGGTCATGTCGCGCCCCAGGGGAGCTTATAAGACTGGGCCAATTGTTCAAGGTTGCGGCGGACGCGCCGCCAGTCGCCCTGTGCGCGGTCCGACTCCGGGCGCCCCTTCATGAACCTGTCGACCGAGGCGGCGAGGCGCAAGACCTGCTCGAGCTGCGTTGGGAAGTCCTTCTCCTTCATGCGCCCCTTGAGGCGGTCGGCGTCGCCCTTGAAGGTCTTCACCGTCTGGTTGACGTTGTCGCGCACCTGGCGCTCGACTGACGGGTCCTGCTTGAGCGACTTCTCCAGATTGCTGCGGAACTCCCCGGTGTTGCTGCTCAGCTCCTCGAGCACGACTTTGACCTGGCTGTCGCTCAGCCGCTCGGGCGCGGCGGAAGAGTCGTCCCACCGCCAGGAGACGTTGTAGGCCCGGACCAGCTGGTCCAGGTCGCCGCGCAGCGCGAGCCATTCGGCGTCGGCCCCGGTGACGACCGGGTGGCGCTTCATGAAGCCGTCGATGGTCGCCGCGCGGCGCAGCACTTCCTCGGCGTCGGCCGAGGCCGACCGCTTGCTGTTGAAGCGGTCCTTGAGCCGGCCGGTCGAGTCCTCAAAGTCTTTGACGAAGCGGTTGATGTCCTGGTCGGGGAGGCGCGTATCGAGCTTCCCTTTCCTGGTCCCGCGCTCCACCGCGTCGCGGAATTTTCCCGTCCGGTCGTTGATGCTCTCGAGCAGTTTCTTCATCTCGTCGTCGGACAGGCGGGCCGGCTCCTGAGCGGACGCCAGTCCGACGCAGCAGAGGCAGAGCAAGGCGCTCAGCCAGGTTCTCATGCGGCTCGTGATTCTGATTCCGTTCATCAGCTCCTCCGGGTGCGGGCTCGCCCACGGTCGACCGCGCTTGACATGATCGGCGCGGCTCTATATCCTGCGCAAAATTCTTGACGCCATAGCGCTCGAGCCGCTCGTATCTTAACGGCGACAATGTTACCAAAAGAAATCCACACACGACGGGCGCGGCGGGTCTGGGCTCTAATCCTGCTGCTCTCCCCGGCGGCCTACCTGGCTGGCATCTACCTGGTGACGATGACCGACCCGGACGCGCAGGCCGGGCTCGCCGTCGATCGCGGGCAGGCGATCGAGAGCGCCGCGCGATACGCGGCCGCCCGCGAGCTGGATGTCGCCGGGTGGGAGAGCTTCTCCAGAATCAGCGCGGAAAATTCGCGCTACTACTACTACCGCCTCCGCCCGGGCCCCGAGACGGAACTGGCGCGGCGCCTTGCCCCGCCCGTGACCGTGCTCGTGCTCTTCAGGTCGCCCGACCGCCGGGAGAATCTCGAAGTCAGGCTGGCCCCGGACGGGCGACTCCTCGGTTTTATCAGACGGCAAGCTTCCGCTCAAGGGGCGGCCGACCCGGGCGAGCCGGCGGCGCTCGCCCGCGCCGAGGAGGCGCTGCGGGCGCGACCGGAGCTGGCGCCGCTCCCGCCGCCGCCGGCCCCGACGCGGCGAGAGGACCTGCGCCAGGGCACCATCGTCCGGACCTACACCTGGCCCTTGAAGCTCGCCGCGCTTCCGGAGCTTGACCTGAGGCTCAAGGTCGCCTTGCGCGGCGGGGAGATGACCGACGACGTGATCGAGGCGACCTTCGACCCGCAGTTCGCGGCGCGCGTCCTGGAGCCGGGCCAGACCTCGATCATCGTCCTCAAAGTGCTCTACGCCCTGGCGCTGGTCTCGGTGGTCTTGCTCGGGATCGTCCGCTTCGTCCAGCGCGCGCGCCAGAAGGAGCTCTCGTACCAGCGAATTTTCTCGCTCACGGCCGGGATCACGGTGATCTTCCTGTCTGTCATTCTCCTCACTGACCTCGCTACCTTCGACTTCGCGGCCAACGTCAGCAACCCGAGCCCGGTCTGGGTGGTCTACATCACGGGCACGGTCTCCTACATTTTCATGGGCTTGCTCCTGGGCGTCGCCTACGGCAGCGGCGAGGGCGATCTGCGCGAGGCCTACCCGGGGAAACTGACCGCGCTCGACGGGATGCTCACCGGGAGGATCTTTTCGCGCGACGTGGCGCGCTCGGCCATCGCCGGGGCCGCGCTCGGCGGCTGGTCGCTGCTGCTCCAGGGGCTCGTCGCGCTCCTCTGGCTGCGGCAGCCGACGGCGGGGCCGCAGCTCTCGGGCGAGCCGCTCAACTTCCTCATGGGCCATGCGCCGTGGTTCGCGCCGCTCTCGGGGTGGGTCCTGCACGCGGTGCTCGTCGCGGTCGTGGGGCTGCTCCTGCCGCTGCCCTTCCTGCAGCGGCGGCTGCGCTCAAGGCGGGCGATCTTCGCCGGTCTCGCCCTCTTCGCGCTCATCGCGAGCGTCGGGCCGGGCGTCCGCTTCCGCCCGCTGGCCGGGCTGCTGCTCATCGGCGCGGTCCGGGCCGCGAGCCTCGTCGTCCCGTTCTTCAAGTTCGACCTGCTCGCCGCGCTCGCCGCGCTCGCCACCCCCTTCGTCGTCACCTTCATCGTCTACCTCACTTCCCAGCCGTCGCCCGCGCTGCAGCGGAGCGGGCTGCTGGCGGCGGCGGTCGTCCTCGGCTTGCTCGCGCTCGAGTGCTACTTCGCCTGGCGGGGGCGCGCTCTCAACGACCAGGAAGTGCGACCGGTCTACGCGCGCAACCTCGCCGAGCGGCTCTCGCTCCAGGCCGAGGCGGAGGCGGCGCGCGAGGCGCAGATGCGGCTTATGCCGCTGACCCTGCCGCGCCAGGCGTCGCTCGCCATCGCCGCGCGCTGCCTCCCCGCGCACGAAGTCGGCGGCGACTTCTACGATCTCTTCGCGCTCGACGATGAGCGGCTCGGCATCCTCGTCGCCGAGGGTGGCGGGCGCGGGCTCGCCTCGGCGCTCTCGATCGCCTACGCCAAGGGCTACCTCATGCCGCGGCTCCGCGACGAGACGGGGCGCGACACCGCGCCTGCCGAGACGATGCGCGGCCTCCAGGTGCGCCTCCTCTCCATGCTCGACGAAGGGCGGGGCACGGGCGTGACTTTCGCCGTCGTCGACGCCGCGGAGGGCACGCTGCGCTATGCGCGCACCGGCGACTACCCGCGCGTCATGGTCAGTCGCGGCGGCGCGGGCGGCCACATGCTGACGCCCGAGGAGCGCGCCGTGCGCTTTGCCGCCGCCGGCGGGGCCCCGGAAATTCTCGTCACCGAGGGCCACTTCCAGCTGGCCGAAGGCGACGAGGTGGTCCTCCTCACCGACGGGATTCCGCGGAGTCTGGCGGGCGCGGGCCGGGCGCCCGAGGCGGAGTTCCAGAGACTGCTCGGGGCGGACGGGGCGCGGACGAACGAGGAACTCGACCGCGCGCTGACGAAGGCCGTCGACGCCAGCGCCAAGCGCGCGCGGAGCCTCGGCCTCGAGGACGACCTGACGGCGGTCGTCGTGCGCTACCAGCCCGGGCCTGCGGCTGAGGATGACAATCCAGCATGACGCTTAAGCGACTGGCCATTCCCCTGGCCCTGTGCCTTATCGGCTGCGCGGCCCTCGCCGTGCTTTTCCCGCGCCTGGACCCGGCCGCCCGCTGGGGGTGCGCGATCGACCGCGGCGAGGCCATCGCGCGCGCTCGCGCGGTGGCGGCCCGCTTCGGGGTCGACGCCGAGGGCTGGGCAGCGGTCGTCACTTCGAGCGCCGACGCCGAGACACAGTACTATCTGGCGCACGGCCCGGACCCAGCGGCCGCGCCGCTGCTCTCGCCCGTGATGATCTCGGTCGAGCTCGTCGGGCCGCGCGCCGGGCAGAGCCTGGATGTGCGTTTCGACGGGCGCGGGAGGCTGCGCGGCTTCAGCCGGCAGGAGAAGATCCCCCCGCCGGAGAGCGCCCCGCCCGCCGAAGCCAGGCGCGAGGCCGCACTGCGGGCGGCGGGCGAGTTGCTCGGCGGCGAATACCGGCGCTTCACCATGGTCTCGCGCGTCGACCGTGGAGCCGAGGGGAGCGAGTACCTCGCGGAAGACGCCGTGCCGGACGACCCACGGCTGCGGCTGGTGGTCAAGGCGTCGCTGGTCGGGACCGCGGTCAAGGAGCTGGAGTTCCGGCCCGACTTCACCGCACGCCTGCGCGAGGAGCGCGACAGCCGTCGCGGGGCCGTACTTCGCGGCCTGTCGGTGGCCGAAGTCCTGACGATCGCGTTCGTGGTCCTCGCGGCGCTCATCTTTTTCTTCGTCGGTCTGGTGCGCCGCGAAGTGCGCTTCCGCTCGGCCTTCGTCCTGCTCGGCCTGGCCTTCGCCCTGCTCGCGGTGGGGAACGCTTTCGGCGGCGTGCTCGAGAGTTTGCGCGATCAGTTGCTCGACAACCCGAGTATCCCCAATGCGGTCTTGGCGAATCTCCTCGTCTGGGTGGCGTTCCTCGCCGTCGGCCTCGGCATGGCCCTCGCGGTCTTCGTCGTCTGGGGCGCGGGCTCGGCGCTCGCCTCGCGGAAGGACCCGGGGCCGCTGGTAACCTTCGAGGCTCTGCTCGGAGGCCGCTTGATGACCCGGCCCGTCGGCCTGAGCCTGGCCGCCGGGGCGCTCATCGGGGGTTGGGTCGCGACGGTTCCACATCTGGTGGCCGGGAGCGGCGCCTTCGCCGGCGCTGAGCTGCGCGCCTCGGCGCCGGCCGCGATGCTCGCCGCGAGCGCCCCGGCGCTCGCATCCCTGCTCTCTTCGGCAGCCCTCGCCGTCTTCGTCATCTTCGGATTCCTGGCGCCGCTGCTCCAGGTTTACCTGCCCTACCAGAACCTCGCCCGGCTGCTGGTCTTCGTCGTCGGTGTGCTCTGGCTCGGCGGCGAAGACTACTTTCGGACCTCGGCCGGGGCGGCGCTTGCCGCGGGGGCTGTGCTCGCGCTGACCTACGAGCTGACCTACCGGAGCTTCGGCCTGCTCGCCGTGACCGCGGCAGCACTCTCCGCCGCAGCCTGCGTCCGGGCGGCGACTTTGCTGACGCAGCCCTCCGGCACGCTGCGGTCTTCGGGGTTGAGGTTGCTGCTCGGCTTGGGCGCATTGCTGGCCGGGGCGCTCGCGCTCCTGTGGAAGGGACGCGGGCTGGATGTGGCGGCGGAGGCCGAGGGGTGGGCGGCGGAGAGCCGCACCGCGAGCCTGGCCGCGAGCCGGGTGGAGCGCGAGCGTTTGAAAGCTGAATTCGGGGTCGCGCGGCGCGCGCAGGAGCAGATGCTGCCGGCGGCGCCGCCGGCGCTGCCCGGCTATGAGCTCGCGGCCGTCTGCCGGCCGTCGCGCGAGGTCGGCGGTGACCTCTACGACTTCATCCCGCTCGGCGACGGGCGGTGGGGGATCGTCGTCGCCGACGTCTCGGGCAAGGGAGTACCGGCGGCGCTCTACATGACGCTCACCAAAGGGCTGCTCGCCTCGGTGGCCGAGGACTCACAGGACCCGGGCGAGATCTTGCGCGTGGTCAACCGCCACCTCTACGAAGCCTGCCGGCGCAAGGTCTTCGTGACGCTCTTTCTCGGCGTCCTCGACCCGCGCGCCGGGACGCTGACCTACGCCCGGGCGGGGCACAACCCGCCCGTCTGGCGCCAGCCCGGGGAGCAGCGGACGACGCTGCTGCGGCCGGCGGGGCTCGGGCTGGGGCTCAATGCGGGGAAGGCGTTCGACCGCGCCCTCGCCGTCGATCAAATCCCGCTCGGCCCCCACGACGCGGTGCTTTTCTACTCGGATGGGATCACCGAGGCGATGAACGCGCAGGGCGAGGAGTACGGCGAGGAGCGGCTCATGGCCGTCGCCGCGCGGGTCGACGGCCTCGGCGCCCCGGCGGCGCGCGACGCCGTCCTCGCTGACGTCGGGGCCTTCCTCGGCCGCACCCCGCCCCAGGACGACCAGACCCTCGTCGTCCTTCGCGCCACCTAACCCGCCCCGCCCCGATAACTAAAAAATACGTTGACACGCCCCGGCGCCGGCGTCATACTCCCTGACAACGTATTAATCCGTTGATGAGATGAAAGGGGGAGGGGGCATGTCGCGGACGCCGTCGAAGACGTTCACCGAGAAAGAGCTGGAGATCATGCAGGTGATCTGGGAGTTGGGCGAGGCGACGGCGCGGGAGATTCAGGAGCGGCTCCCGGACGGGCGCCATTACAACAGCGTCCTGACGATCATCCGCGTGCTCGAGCGCAAGGGCCACCTGGCGCACCGCGTCGCGGGCAAGGCGCATGTCTACCGCGCGCGCCAGCAGGCCGAGAAGTCGCGCGGCCGCGTGCTCGCGCACCTTATCCGGCAGGTCTTCGGCGGCTCGGCGGCCTCGCTCGTGCTCCACCTAGTCGAGACGGGCGACCTGACCGAGGATGACCTGCGCGAGGTCCGCCAGCAGTTGGCCGCGCGCCGAGCCCAGTCGGGAGGAAAGAAATGACTGCGCTCACCCATTGGCTCGTCGCGGCGGCGGGCCGGGGCGCGGCAGGGCTGCTGGTCTGGAGCTGGCAGGCGCTCTTGCTGCTGGCATGTGTCTGGCCGGTCATGAAAATTTGCCGGGCGAAATCGCCAGCGCTGCGACACGAGATCTGGTTGCTCGGCCTCCTTGCCGTGGCGACCCTGCCGTGGTGGGTGGTGGTGGCGCAGAGATTCCCTGCGCTCCGGCCGGCCAGCCCGGCTTTGGGCTACCTCATCGAAGCGCCGCGCATGGCGGTTACCTCCCCGCCCCCGGCGCCCGCCCGGGCCCGACCTCCGGCTGCCCCGGTCCGGGACGCGGCGGGATTTTCCGTCAAGGCGGTAGCCGAGTCCGCCGTCATCTTGCCCTTGCTCTTTGCGGTCTGGGGGCTGGGAGTCTTGATCCTGCTCTCAAGGCTGGCGGGGGGCCACCTCCGGCTGCGGCGCGCGCTCGGTCGGGCGCGGCCTGTCGGGCCGGCGGATTTGGGGTGCCCCGCACTTGGGGCTCTGGCGGCGGACGAAGTCGGCCTGCGGCTCTCGCCCGACGTTGATTCGCCGCTCCTCTGCGGCGTGTTTCGCCACGCGATTCTCCTGCCCGCCGACATCGCCGAGTGGACGACGCCCGCCGAGCGCGGCGCCATGATCGAGCACGAGCTGGCGCACGTCGCGCGCCGGGACGCGCTCGTCCATTGCTTTCAGATTGTGCTCGGCACGATTTTCTTTTTCCACCCGCTGGTGCGCTACGCCTGCCGGGAGCTGAGTCTGGAGCGGGAGATGGCCTGCGACGATCGCGTCGTTGGGATGGGCGCCTCGGCCGAGGCTTACGCCGAAGGCATTCTCAAAGTCGCCGAGCGCAGCCTGACGCCGGGTGGCGTGCACCGGCTGGCGCTCTTTTCCGCCAAGCGGATGCTTGAGAGGAGGATCGAGATGATTCTGAATCGCGACCGGGCTCGCGTCATCGCGCGCCAGTGGAAATATTTGATCGCGCCCGCGGGGCTGATAGTCATGGTCGCCTGGCTGCTGATCCCGGCGGGTACCGCGCGGCGCGGGCTGGCCCAACCGCAGCCCGACAGTGCGGCGCACAAGCTCGAGCTGGTGAAATCCCTGGGCGAGAGCCGGGCCTACAAAGATTTGATCGAGCTGGCGCTGCGGGACCCCGACGAAGAGCTGCGCCGGCTGGCGGCCATCCGGCTCACCGAATTAGAGGGCGACGGCAGCACCGCGGCCATGCTCGAGCTCTACGACAAGAGCGGAGACCCGGTAGTCAAAATGATGGTCGTCGACACGCTCGGGCGCATCAGCGAGATCGAGCCGTTGACCAAGATCGCCCTCTCCGACCAGTCCCCCGAGTACCGGCGCCGGGCGCTGCTAAGGATCAAATGGCTGAAAGCGACCAGCGAGAGCGCGGACATCAAAGGCTGGGACGTTTCGGCCCTGCAGGAGCAATTAGACGAGTTACCGCTCCCGCCCCCTCCCCCGCCGCCCCCGCCGCCGCCGTCAAGCGAGATGGCCGTCGAGGCCGACAAAGCCCCCCCGCCGTTGCGCTGGCACCAGGACCGGGAATCGGTCTTCGCCTTGCTGCGCGAGGCCGTCTCCGCGCACATTCGCCACGACACTTCATTTTTTGAACGGGTTCTCGACGATGACTACATCGGCACGGGCCCCGACGGTGAGACGACAAACAAGGCCCAGGAGATTGCCGAAGTAAAAAGGCTCGATCACCTCGTCAGGAAGTTCGAGTTTGACGATTTGCGTGTTTCCGGGAGTGACGAGACGGCTCTGGTCACGTATCTGGGGACGGTCTATTTCCAGGCCAACGGCCAAGACTCGACCGCGCAGTACCGTTACACCGTGAACTTCAGCAAGCGGGCGGGGCAGTGGAAGATCGTGGCGATTCACATGAGCCGCAAACAGTAGCCGGGGTGGAACACGGATGAGACGGACGGGGACGGACGGGCGCGGATGGATCCGTGCCGATCCGTATCCATCCGTCTCATCCGTGTTCTCGCCTTCGGTGTCACTCGATCCCGAGCCAGCCGATGAGTAATCCGGCCCACGGGACCTCGGCGTAGAGTAGCACCAGGAACCATGCCGTGACGTAGGCGACGCGCATGTGGCGTTGCCCGGGCCCGCAGGCGGCCAGGCCGATCGCCAGCAGCAGCCACCCGAAGCCCGGCACCGGCGCGAAGGCATAGGTCACCACGCAGAAGAGCAGCAACAGCAGGTGCCGCAGCGTCACGGCGCGGCCGCGGAGGGGGAGCAGGAAGGCGAGGGCGACCAGGGCCTCAACGCCGAGCATGCCCCAGGTTGATGCCGCGGCCAGCCACCTGAAGGCGCGCGGCTCGACG
>Ga0075421_100005695_pt1 | contig 15086 bp, 3 predicted proteins | sample SoiMetdeltSBSDD5_FD_75292 | JGI IMG/M metagenome (GOLD analysis project Ga0075421, IMG submission 75292) | Bulk soil microbial communities from a Populus tree surrounding site in Tennessee, USA - Soil MetaG P. deltoides SBSDD5 | ecosystem: Environmental > Terrestrial > Soil > Tree plantation...
GTTCTGGGCCCGCCAACCCGAAACCAACGGATCGTCACGGTCCGCGACTGGCACGCGATCGTGGCGGGTGACCGGCTCGCTCTCCGCACTCAGTGTCCAGCGGTGCGCATGCGTTGGGATTCGTTAGCCGTCCTGGCTAGCCGCCTCACCGGGACCGAGCGCAGGAGCAACCGGTCTAGGTGACCGACCACGGGGTATCGAGAGGCGCTCCGAGCGCCGAGTCGCGAAGGCTGGGGCCGGATGAACGGTGCTCGCGCATCCTCGGGGCCACCCATCACCCTGGAAACCGTCATCGAGGCAGTCGCGGCCAAAGCAGTCCAGCAAGCGCTCGCCCCCTACATCCGCCGCCTGGTCGACCCAGAGCCACTCGTCGACAGCGTGCGCGAGGCGGCGCACGTCCTAGGAACGTCGCAGACCACGGTCCGCAGGCTCATCGACGACGGGGTGCTCCCGTCGTCCCGCACATGGGCCAGCGAGTGGTCATTCCCCGCATCGCAGTCCAAGGGCTGATAGTGCCAGCCGGGCCTCTCGCCGCCAGCAGAGACCGTGGACCAGGATCCGCGGTGGATAGGGCCTGGTAGTTCCACGACGGTTCTGCTAGTCGTACGGATTCTCCTCGTGGCCGACACGCATGATCCGGGTGCGCAGCGGCAATGAACTCGGCCGTGTGCGCTTCGAGCCCGAGGACGCCACGGAAGCCTGTCGTAGCTGGTCGCCGCGGTGGGCCAGGACGCCCGCGCCCGCCGGCTGAGCGCGGCTCAGCCCGACCACGTGAGCGCCAGCCACATGTCGGCGAGCGCGTTCTCGTCGAGATAGAGCGTGAGCTCCTGGTCAGGCTTCACCGGCAGGGGGATGGCCGCCAGCGCGCCGGCGAGCAGGTCGCCTTCGCCGGGCGCGGCGGCGAGCACGTCCTTCTTCGCGGTCGGGTCGTTCTTCAATGGTTTGTCGAAGACGTCGAGAGTCGCGGGCTCGGGCGTCACGTCTGAGCTAGCGAGCAGCGCCACGCTGTTCACGCTGGAGAGGCGACCGCGGCTCCACAGTGGGAAGTGCTGCGGCCCCAGCGGGATCGTGATCGCGTGGCGCTCACCGGCCGGCGGGGTGTCCGTCCGAAAACGGGACCACTCCGTGGCGAACTCGTGGCGTAGCGAGAAGAGCCGCACGGACCCCGGGGCGCTCCCGGCCGCCATCAGGTCCTTCAGGCTGTCGACCGCCCCCCGGCGGAGCAGGCTCCCACCCTCGCGCGCCGTGTAGCGCACGTGCAGGATGACGTCGCTGATGCTGTCGGCGTCGAACTGCAGGGGATCGTTCCGCGAGGGATCCGCGGGCAGCTCGACCTGCCACTCGCTGATCGCACCGGCATGCTCGAAGGGCCGGTAGCGCTCGTCGCGCGGGTTGGCCTCGAACAGGCCCGTGTCGTTCTGCGCCGAGCTGGTGACGACCGACTGGATGCTGCCGAAGTGGTCGCTGAACCGCTCGTCCTCGGTGCCCTCGCTGGGATAGCTGCCGTCCCGGAGCACGGGGCTCGTACGTATGCTGCTCTTCAGCAGGGACAGCGTGCAGTTGACGCTCCCGTAGGGCCCGGTGACGCAGGGGACGCTCACCGCGACCGATCGGATGCGCCGGAAGTAGTGGCCCGGGCCGTCGAGGTCGAAGACCGCCTCCGGCAGGCGGAACGTGCAGTGACCCGTCCGGCGCAGCTGCACCAGCGCCATCGGAGCGACGTCCAGCAGGCTGACGTGCTTGGTCAGCTCGTACTCCCGCTGGTCGAGGTCGTGGTAGGCGAGCTCCATCCGCTTCAGGTCGAGCGCGAGCCGCTCGCCCGCCAGCAGGCCCTCGGTGCCGGCCAGGTAGTCGGTCTGCACGAAGCTCGCCGACGGCTCGCCCAGCTCGTGCTGCAGGGCGCGCTCGGCCTTGCGGGCGGTGTCGAACGCGAGCTGGAAGCACTGCGCGTGCAGCCCCTTCACTTCACGCCGCAGCCAGGCGTACAGCGCCTTGCCCGTGGACTTGCCGGACCGGTCGGTGCCGGACTCGTTGAGGAAGTGCTCGACCTCCACGGCGTGCGTCATGTGCTGCCGGTGGGTCTTCAGCTCGAGCTCCGCCACGGCTTCGCGCAGCTGGGCGGCCCGGAGCTGCTTGAAGATCTGCGTGATCTCCCCGGCCGCCTGGTTGCTCTGGTGGGCCCACTCCCGCTCGCGGCGGGCGAACTCGTTGATGCGGGCCGCCCGCTTGGCCTCGAAGTTCAGGCGCTCGGCGACGGCGCGACCCGCGCCCGCGATCTTGCCGATCGCCGAGCCGACCTCCTGGCCGCCATAGTGGGTCGCCACGCCCACGCCGAACGGGGTGGCGTGGATGGTGAACTCCGGCACGAAGTGCGCCACCGAGCTGGCGATGCTCAGGATGTTGGCGATGTCGCTGGAGAGCTGGGCGCCCTCCAGGAACAGCGACTCCCGCACCTCGTGCGAGCTCATCAGCTTGCCGCCGTAGAGCGCCTGCGCCGCCTGGGCGAACACGTCGCGGTCGATGTCCACCTCGATCTCGCGACCCGCCATCTCCGGTTCCTGGGCCTTGAGCTTTTGCTTTCCAAGGCTCTCCTTGTCCAGATCCTCCAGGGTGGGCACAGCGCTGGCGATCTCCTCGGGCGTCCGGCCCAGGTGACGCTCGTAGTACGAGTAGCGCTGGATGGCGAGGGCCAGGGACTTGAGCAGTCCCTCCTTGGCCTTGACCGCTTCCTGGACCTGGGCGTACTTGACGTCCTCCGCCATGCCCAGGGCCACCCGCTCGTGCCGGGCCCGCAGGAGGGCCAGCGCCTCCGCGTCCTGCTTCTCCATGACGGACAGGAGGTTGGTCCCCAGCGATCGCACCTCCTGGCAGATCTCGCCGGCCTTCTGCAGCAGCAGCGAGAAGCGGACCAGGGGCAGCGGTTGGTTGAGGCCGCTGACGATGGCGCGCACGTCCAGCCCCGCGGCGGCGGCCCGGGCCAGCATCGCCGGGTCGATGGGCGGGTCGAACAGCGCGAGCTGCCGGAAGGTGCCCTGGAGGTTGAGGCTGTTGCGGATCTTGAACAGCCGGTCGGCCACGAGGTCCCAGTAGCGCAGCAGCTGGGCGTTGGCCGGGATGCCGAAGTACAGGGCCTTGCCGAGGCTGCGCACGGTGCCCAGCCGGTCCGTGTCGACGCGCTGGTCGCCCGGAAAGGGCATCAGGTCGAAGCCGAGCTCGGGCTCGACGTCGCGCAGGGCGGTGCCGAACTGGACCAGGTCGGCGCGCAGGTTGTGGTACGTCTGCGGCCGCACCCGTCTCTTGGTCGGCACCGGCTGCGGGCGGGGACCGAGGATGCCGGCGGCCAGCACGTACAGCATGAGCGCTTCGTCGATGGCCTCGCCGGTGTCCTGGCGGAATAGCGAGTCGCCCCAGGCGATCAGGTTGTCCAGGTAGGCCATCACGGTCTTGTACATGTAGGCCTGCTGGCGGTAGCGGGCGATCACGTGCGGGCGGAACGGCGCGTCCTTCCACGCCTCGATGCTCCGCAGCGTCTCCCGGCGGAGCTCCGGATCGGCGCCTGTGGCCAGGTTGACCAGCATCTCCTCGACCTTGCGCACGTCAGTCTGCTGGAAGGGCCGCACCTTCCAGAACCGCTCGGGCGTCGGCCCGTCGCTGTCGTCGGTGGGATCGAACAGGTAGTGGAACCAGCGCTGCGCCTCGGCGAAGCGCCCGTTCTTGCTCAGGTGCACGGCCATGGTGAACGGCACGTGGAAGAACAGCTCCCAGTTGTAGATCGAGTAGGCGCCGCTGTAGCCGAAGTCGAGGTCCTTGACCGGGTAGGGGAACCGCACGAGCGCGCTAGGGTCGTAGCTGGTGGCTGAGAAGACGTCCTCGTAGCGGACGGGGCGGGGCCGGCTCGACTGCAGCGTCTTCTTGCTGGTGGCGGGCACGCTCAGCCGCGCGTCGGGCTGCAATACGACGTCGCTGGCGGCCGCGAGGTTGGCGCGGGCGCCCCCGGCCAGCACGATCGTCGTGGTGTTGGTGAGCCGGATCGGCGTGGCGACCGGGAGGTACGCCTCCGCCGCCTGCGGGTAGTCGCTGCCCGGTGGCGGTGTGTCGCTGAGCCCGGCCAGCAGCGTGACCGTCATCCCATCGGGCGCCGCCGCCGTGCCGGGGGCGGCGAGGGCGACCTGCGTGTGCGCGGACAGGTCGATGGTGGTGCCGTCCGGGAAGGTGGCCTGCGTGGCCTTCGCCAGCGCGATCCGGGCCTGCGCGGCCACGGTCACCGGCGCGCCGGCCGCCACCGCCAGCCGCACGCTCGCGGGGAGCGACGCCCCGGGCACGTACGCCGTGTCCGCGGCCTGCACGCCGGGCACGCCCCGCTGCAGCAGGTCGCGTGTCAGCGCGCCCGCGTACGGATGGAAGTGGGGCGCGATGGCGTAGCTGAGCTCGCGCTCCTGGATGATCACGTGCTTCGTGGTCGTGTTGTCCTCGGTCGCCAAGGTGAAGCGGGCCTCGGTGTCGAGGTGGCCGTGGTAGTAGGGGGTCGACACCTGGATCGCCATCAGTCCTCCAACGGTCCGGCGGAGCCGACTCCGTGCCCCGCGTAGTTGAGGGCGAGCGCGGAGTTAAACCCGCCCGGGCCCACGATGTTCATGCCGCCGCCGAGCTGGCGGACTTGGCCGTTGCCGACGTGACCGGCGACGACCGCGAAGGTGTCGGCGGGGAGGGCGCCTCCCGGCTGGACGGCGATCACCTCCGCGCCGCCCGGTACCGCGGTGGTGAGCACGATCTCCATGCCGGTGTCGCCCTGCGGCCCGATCAGGCGGTCGGCGAACAGCACGGTCGTGCCTTGGTTGACCAGCCAGTCGTCCGCCGGCGTGAGCGTGTAGAGCGCCCGGGGATCGACCGTCGGGTCCCCCGGCGGCGGTCCCCCCGGGAAGGGCGGCAGCGACTCCTTCCTCGGGATCTGCGCCATCACCACCAGCTGGTCCCACCACCACTCCGGTCTGTCCCACTCCTGCTCGGGCTGCGCCGGATGGGTGATCCACTCCTCCCACTGCTCGACGGTCCGCTCGGTGACGTCGGGCTGCACGAAGAACGTGTGCCGCTCGTCCTGGTAGAAGACGGGCTTCATTAGCGCCGCGACCTCGGCCAGCCCCGCCTGGATGGCCGCCTCGACCGCGGGGGACCCGGGCGCCAGGCCGTGCGCGCTGAGGGTGATGTCGTTGTCGCACGGGAGGAGGGAGAACGCCCCGCCTTGGCACAGGATGCCCGGCGTCTCGGCCGGGCGCATTGGGGCCTTGCCGTCCTCGGTGGTGATCCGCGGCGCGAGCGTCACCTTCAGCGCGCCGCTGCCGCGGTAGCCGGCGGCGTGCGCCTCGTTCACCGTGTAGGGGTTCGCCGGAGCGGTCCGGCTGGTATGGTCCGGCTGCGGGCTGGAGTTGCGGTTGGCGAGACGGAAGCCGCCGTTGAGCGCCTTGCTGAGCTGGACGATCAGCCCGTCGCCCGAGAGCTCGCGCTCGACGTGCACGAACACTTTGGCGGGATCGAAGTCGGGCGACACGTCGCAGGTGAGCGGGGCGGCGAAGCTGCTCGACTCGTGGGTGCTCCACTCGCCGTTCAGGTACTCGCTCCAGTGCAGCTGCACGTCGACCTTCTTGGTGGCGGGGGTGAAGGCGGTGATGGCGCCGCCGACGGTCAGGGTCGCGACCGGTGTCGTCGAGCTCGGCTTGGCCGTCTCGCCCCGCTCGGCGAAGGTGACCCAGAACAGGTAGAGGCGGTCGCGCCACACCGCCGGCGCGAGGTGGTCGCCGGTGAGCTCGGTGGTGACGGGCTCCCACGGCGTCCACACCTCGTGGGCGTAGCGGCGGTAGAAGTGCTTGTGGGGCGAGCCGTAGGTGCGGCCGATTACGTGCAGGACGTTGTTGGCCGGATCGTCCCTCGTCTCCAGGTGCATGGCGACGATGTCGAGGCGCGCCAGCTCCTCCAGCTTGCTCAGATAGCCGAGGAACGCGTCCTCCACCAGGTCGGCGGACACGTCGCCGGTCAGCAGCGCGCTCTCCAGCTCCGCGAACTGGGCGGTCTTGTCGTCCCGGAACTCGGGCTCCAGCCAGTTCTCGGGGAACAGGAAGATCTTGCGGTTGGCCTCCCAGACCCGGTACCGCTTCATCCACTCCCACTGCTTGGCGTTGATGATGGCGGACGGGTGGACCAGCGGCTCGAGGTTGAGCAGGCAGCGCTGGACGAACAGCTGGACCGAACCGATGGCCGCGCGGATCCGCGACGTCTGGACCACCGGTTCCATCCCCGGGTCGATGAGGAAGTACTCGTAGAGCTGCTCCATCGTGGCGAAGCCGCGCCGGTGCAGGAGGTAGGCCACCAGGGCGTCCCGCTGGCGCCGGCGCAGCCGGCCGTAGATCGGTTGCGCCACCGCCCGCCATGAGGCGGCGTCGAAGCGGCCCTTGATCGCCTCCCGGAGGCCGGCGGCGATGCCCTGCTGGTCCTCGGCGGAGGTGCCGGGGTCGACGATGCGGCCCCAGCCCTGGATCGCCGCGACCGGCACCCCGAACCGGGTGACGACGTCCAGGGCGTCCCACAGGCGGCGCAACGGTCGCTCGCTGGCGAACGCGGGCGCCGCGGACAGCGCCTCGGCGGTGTCCTGCACCGTGGCCTCGTCGTGGCGGGTGAGCGCCGCCAACCGCGGGTACAGCTGGGCGGCGCTCGCCTCGAACACGCCGAGCAAGTCGGTCCCCTGGGCGCCCAGGTCCCGCGTGAGCTGTGCGAATCCCACCAGCCGCAGGAAGAAGCCGAACAGCGCGGTGTCGGGCGTGGCTTCCTGCACCGGGAGGGAGCGCAGCGGGACCCCGTCGAAGTCGCTGAGGTGCGTGAGCAGGTAGCGCGCCTCCCGCTCGCCGAGGCCCAGGCCGGTCAGCAGCTGCAGCGCCTTGGTCAGCAGCACGAGCGCCTGCTCCGCCTCGTCGACCGCCGCCGCGGGGCGCAGCGACAGCCGGGTGACCGCGCCCCGCGGCAGCGTCTCCCCTTGGACCACCAGCCGGGCGTCGCCGGCGCCGAGGTCGGTGACGGTCAGCGTGAACCGGTACAGGGTGTTGGGCTCCAGCTCGACGTACTCGTCGGCCCCGTCGCCCAGCTCGTCCCCGTCGACCTGCGCGGTCCCGGACAGGGTCGCTGCGGGCAGGTGTGCGAACCGCAGCTCGGCGCCGGCGCCCTGCCGGCCGAGCAGGACCCCGAACCGGTACGCCTCCGGGGTGGGCACCTGCAGGTAGCCCTTGTAGCGGACGCTGTGCGTGCCGGCCGGCGTGACCGGCTGGCCGCCGTCCTCGAGAGCGGTGTCCACGTCGGCCACGACGGGGCTCGCCAGGGCCGGCCCCGTGGCGTCGGTGGAGGCGTAGAAGGACGCACCGATCCCGGTGGCCGCGGTCCCCACGAAGGCGTCCAGCAGCGGGGTCGTCGGCGTGCCCGCCCGGCTGAGCAGCCTTGCGTCGCTGAGCAGGCTCTCGACCTGGGCCGGGTCGGCCGCCGTGGCGGCGATCAGGGTGTCGATGACGAGCCGGCGGACCAGGCGATCCTGCAGGTAGGGCAGGAAGGCCACGGCCAGGCGGCTGCGCTGGTCCCGCACTCGGGCCTGGAGCTCCGCCTCCGTGGCGCTCGCCGGCGTCGGCCGGAACAACAGCTCGAAGTCAGACCAGTCGAGGAAGCCGCCCCCGGGCCGGCTGCCGGGCGGCCGAGTCCGCAGGTGGGTGTCGAAGAACGACCGCGCGGCAGCCTCTACGTCGCCCAGCAGCGTGCCGAGGACGGCCGAGGGGACGTGGGGCCCCGGCGGGACGGGCCGCGGCAGCCGGGCCAGCAGCGCCGCCTTCTCGTCCGGGAACAGCACGCCCCGGTAGGTCAGCGTCTGGGTCTGGCGGGCCGCGTCGTAGCGGACGTCGCGGATCGCGGTCTCGCCGGCTAAGCCCGCGGGGCTGAGCTGGTCGGCGGCGACGACCCCGCCGGCCGTGGCCGTCGTCTCGACGGTGCCGTTCAGCATCGCCAGGAACCGGTCGACCACGTCGGCGGGCAGGGCGAGCCCCAGCTCCCGGCGCAGGACGTCGTCGCTCAGGGCGCCGGGGTCCGCGGGCACGGCGTGCTCGGCGCGGATGGTCCGGATGCCGTCGGCCAGCGTGCGCAGCAGGTCCTGCGTCGCGGCCGGGTCGGGCCGGTACCTCCCGGCGTCGTCGACGCGGTGGCGGAACAGGTAGTCGAGCGCCGTCAGGTCGAAGCCGCTGTCGTCGAGCCGCTCGCACATGTCCACGAAGCGCAGGGTGTCGACGAAGGGATGGTCGTCGTCGAGCTCGGTGAGCGGATCGGCCGCCAGCGGGACGAAGGGGTCGAGGCCCGAGAGCTGCTTCAGGGCGATGACCTCGCCCACCGGCCGTCCCACGGCCGTGGCCAGCACCCGGTAGCGGTGCAGCAGCGACACGTTGGGCAGCGACAGCGCGGCCGTGGCCAGGGACTGGCTCGTGTCGGTCAGGATCTCCCCGATCTCATCGGCGCTGAGGTTGAGGGCGCCCTGCACGGCCGGCAGGTGGTCGGCCACCAGCTCCGGCCCGGTGAGGTAGTCGCCCAGCGGGTCGTCGAACACCGGGTCGTTGCGCAGCACGCCCGGCGTCAGGAACAGCGCGGCGTAGTGGCCGGCGGCGAGGAGGTCGGACCAGAGCGTGAGCAGGCTCGCCCGGCTCACCTTGGAGCTGCCGGCCCGCCCGTGCAGGTCGTGGAGGTGGGCGAGGTGGATGAGCGTGGTCCGCAGGGGGCGCTTGGCGACGTGGGCGGCGTCGTACGGCGTGTTCTTCGGCGTGAGCACCTGCAGGGCGCGGTCGAGCTCGGCGAGCGGCCACCGGAGGCGGCGCCAGAGCCGCACCAGCAGGTTGATGCGCACGAAGGCGATGGCGTCGGCGGCACGCCCGCTGGCGTAGCGCAGGGTGGTGAGGTCGAAGTCGCAGCCGGCGTCCGGGTCGGCCAGGACCAGGATCTCGTCCAGCGCGATGGCCTGCAGTGCCGCCTCGAGATCGGCCGTGGCGATCCCGTGCTTGGCCGCGTGGTCCACCAGCCGCCGCTCGAAGGACTGGAACTCCTTCAGCGCGTCCCACTGGCTCGTGGTCAGCGCGTCGAAGCGCTGCTGGTCGGCGGGGGTCAGGTCGCGGCGCTGCTTGTCGAGCAGGTCCTTGTTCTGCGCGTACAGCGTCCGGGTCGGCAGGTCCCGCCAGAGCACCACGCTGTGGATCCCGACGTTGAGCTTCTGCAGTAGTGCGAGCTCGGCCAGCTTCGGGTTGGCGAACCCGCTGCGGACGACGTCCACCAGCTCCCGGTAGGTGACGCCCAGGCGGCGCGCCAGCGCCTTGGCGGAGCGCAGTGCCCCGGCGGCGTCGAAGACGAGGAGGTCGCCGGCCACTGGCGGCGCGGTCCAGACGCCTTCGAACGTGATCGTCGTCCCGCCGGCGCCACCGGACCCCGGTGCGCCCACGGCGCTGACAACCCGCGTCTCGCCGTGCAGCGTGCCGTCGGCGGTCACGAGGTACGTGCACGGGTCGCCGGCGGAGACGCGGGCCGCGGCGGCGTCGGGGATGGTGACCGTGGCGTTGGTGGTGTTGGTGGCGCCGGCGATCGGGGGCCGGTCGCGCCAGTAGCCGTAGAGGTCGAACCAGCGGTCGTCGGTAAGCGGTGCGGGGTCGGTGAGCAGCTCCCACTCCGCGGGCGAGATGCCGAGCGACTCGACGAAGATGCGCTCGTAGTCGTAGTCCTGCGCCGTCGAGAACAGCTCGTCGCCGGCGCGAAAGGCCTCCAGCACCCGGGCGAGCGGCCGCTGGAAGTAGTCGCAGAACTGGCGGGTCGTTTCCAGGGGCAGGTCGAACGGCAGCGCCAGGGGGTACCGCGCTCCGTCGAGCTGCTCGTAGGCCGTGGCGATGACGTTCTGCGGCTCGGCCAGCAGGTCGGCCGTGGTCGCGTCGCCGGTGTCGTGGGCCGCCTCGGCGGCGAGCCCGTCGTGGGCCACGGTGTACTCGAGGATCTCGTTGACCAGGTCGATGTAGGGCAGCGCGGTCTTGGCGTTGGCACAGGTCAGGGGGATGTGCGCCAGGTCGGGCCGGCGCGCGGTGAGGACGTCGTAGGGGGACGGGTGCGGGTAGGCGGCGCCGCCGTGCCGCTCCTTCCAGTGGCCGAGGAAGTTGGCCCACACCGCCGGCTCGGCGTCGACGAACTGCAGCAGGTCGACGAGGTAGGCCGCGGGACCGAGCACGGAGCTGCAGTGCTCGCACTCGCAGGCGTCCATCGAGCCGAACAGCGACTCCATCGTGGGGTAGAGCTTCAGCGAGCCCTTGAGACTCGCTTTGGCCGCCGCGTGCTGGGCGGGCGTGCCCGAGACGGCCTGGATCGGCGCGGTCCCGTCGAGCATCTTGCCGATGGTGAACAGGTTGTAGGTGATGCTGGTGACCTGGGTGGCCTTGCGGTAGACGAGCCGCGCCATCGCCGCGGACCCGAACTTGTGGGAGAACCGCTCGACGAAGACCTCCTCGGTCAGGGCGGCCACGTCGTAGGCCGACGTCAGCCCGAGCTGGAGCAGCGTGGCCATGGCGTCGTTGGTCGGAGTGATCTGGTACACGCGCTGCAGCGTCTTCAGGTCGCGGCGCGCCTCCCGGACGTCGAGATCGACCATGCCGGTCGGGACGATGCCGGCCGTGACCCCAGCGTGGCTGTCGAGGAAGGCGTCGACCGGGGTCTCGCCCAGCCGGAATCCCTGCGCCGCGGCGTTGCGCAGCAGGGTCGCGGCGGCGTCGGGGTCGCCCTCCACGGGCAGGGCTCCCCGCGCCACCTGGTCGGCGACGACGTGGGTCGGGTAGCTCAGGCGCACCTTGCGCGCCATGTCCTCGGCCCAGCGGTCCCGCCGGGCGTCGACGCTGTCGCCGACGTAGACGGCAGGGATCAGAGCGTCGAGCTTGGCCTGGTCGGCGTCGCTGAGGTCGGTGCTGCGGTCGGGCGTGATGCCCGCGGTGGCGTCGATCTCGTCGACCCAGGAGCCGGCCTCGTACAGGCCCTTCTCCACGAGCTGGGCCGGGCTGCCGGTGTCGACGCTCTGCCGCATCCGGGCGGTGAGCGCGTCGCTGTTGGCGGTGAGGAAGGCGAGCTTGCCGTGCAGCTGCAGCGTGCCGATCTGCTCGCCGTCGAACCCGGCCTCGGCCACCTTGGCCCACAGCTCCGGCCCCGTACCTTTGTGGTTCAGGTAGACGTCGGCGAACGTCGCCTGGTCGGGCGCGTCCAGCCCGGAGGACTCGAGCAGCTCGCCGTAGGTGGCCCGGGAGCCGGGCGCGGGGACCGCGAGCTGCACCTTGCGGGCGAAGGCTTTGAACTCCGTGGGGAACCGTGCCCGCTGGGCGTCGTCGACGTGCACGATCCCGGCGTCGCCCGCCCGGCCCAGCGCCTGGACCGCCACGTCCACGCCCACCTGCGCCAGCAGGAGCTTGTCGGAGGGCAGGCCGGCGCGCAGCAGGCCGTAGATGAGGTCGGGGGACAGGTCGACGTCGTCGTCGGCGCCGATGCGCTGGCTCGTGGCGGCGAGCGAGATCAGGCGGGCGTCCCAGCCGGTGCTGCGGTTGAGGACGGTGAGGTCGGGCCGCTCAGTCGACTCGTCCGCCTGGGCCAACTTGGCCAGGTTGCCGCCGACCAGGGGTGTGAGGTCGGCGGCGAGCCGCTGGTACTCCGGGCCCAGGGGTGCCAGCGCCGCGGGCGCAGCCAGGTCCACCGTCACGGTCCGCGCCCCGTCGAAGTCGGTGAGCGGCTCGCTCAGGGTGAGCTCGTGCCCGTCGGCGGACACCGCCCGGAGCTCGAAGCTGCCGCGCGGCAGCGCCCCGTCGAAGCTGAAGGCGTAGCTGCCGCCGGTCAGCGTCGTGGTCTCGGCAACGTGCGACGCCGCGCCCCCGAACCCGTGCTGGTACAGCCGCAGCTGCAGCTGCTCGGCCGGGCGCCCGTCCTCCAGCAGCACGCGCCCGGCGATGCGACGCTGCCCGCGGGGACCGGCGGCCAGCGGCACGACCAGGTCGACGACCTCCACCGGTCGCGGGCGCTCCAGGATCGGCCCCGACTGCAGCGGGTTGCCCTCGCCGTCGAGCACGCTCACGCGCACGGTCATGACTGCGTCGCGGCTCAGCGCCTCGTAGCGGATCGTGTAGCGGCCCTCGGCGTCGGTGACATCCTCACCCAGGCGGATCGGTCCCTGCGGCCCCAGGTGGACCGCCCGCACCCGGCTGCCCGCCAGCACCAGCCCGTCCTCCCGGCGCACGGAGCCACCGACCACGTAGGCCGCCAGGTCCCGGCTGCCGTCGTCGTCATCCTCGTCGTCGTCGAGCAGCCCCCACTTCCGCAGCTGCGCGTTGAGCGCGTCGGCCGTGGCCCGGTCGACCTGCCCGTGCTCCTCGAGACCGCGCTCCCCCTGGAACACCTGGACGACCTTCTGGGTCGGCTCCCCGTAGTACCCCTCCTGCCGATCGGGCTCTAGCGCCTCCATCAGCTCGGCCCGCGTCCGCTCGTCGTCCCGCAGCACCGCCCCCCGCTCCAGCACCACCCACAGCGCCGCGTGGAGGTGCGACACCGCCTCGCCGCCCGACCCGGGCTCCAACGGATAGACGATCTTGTCCATGGTGTGCTCCTCGTGTCGCCCGATCACCGGAGGGGCGCGTTCCTCGGCGCGACCGGCAGCGGCTTCCGTGGTTCCTTGCGTGGCGGCGGCGCCTTGGCGCCCGTGCCGACGGCGGTCCCGGCTGCTGCCGCGGCCACCGGGCGGCGCAGCCGCGCCGCCAACGTGCCCGGTCGCACGACGCGCACCGGCGCCTGGGGCCCGACGACCTGCCCCGCCCGGAGGCCGACGTTCCCGGCGTTCTGCGCGCGGATGATCCCGCCGTTCTTGGCCATCAGCGGATTGCCGAGTCGTTGGGCGCTGGTCAGCGGCGCCGTGTTGGTCGACTTCGCCTCTTCCCAGCCCAGCTTCCCGGTGAGCTTGGACCGCTCGACGGCGTCGGTGATGGTGATGAGCGGGTCGGTGCCCGACATGCCCACCTGGAGCTTGCCACCCACGTTCGAGACCCGCGCCGGTCCCAGTTGGGGGCCGATCTGGCCAGGTGGTGCCTCGACCAGGGGTTGCACCTGCACTTGTGTCGCCACGTCGGACAGAGGCCCGCGGAGCGTCTCGGCTGCCGCGCCTTCGAACTGGCGGTAGAAGGCCCTGTTCGCCGGGTTTGCTAGGCCTCCGGGCGCCCCGGGGTTCTTGGGCGCGCTCATGGCTCGTGACGCGGCGACGCCGCCGAGCACCATCGTGAACGCGGTCAGGACCTCCTGGGCGACCTTGGCGCCGCCGACGACCTTGTTGCCCTTCTCCCAGTCCTCGACGCCCTCGGCCGAACCCGTTCCCATCCGCATGATCCCGCGGAGGGCGAAGCCCGGGTCGATGGCCGTCGCGACCACGCCGCCGCCCACATCGAGGGCGGTCTTCACGACCGTGGCGGTGATGACCGCCGTGAGACTGTCCGGATCGGCGGCGTCGACGATGGCGTCCCCGAGCTTCTCGCCCAGGCTGCTCGCTCCGGCTGCGACGTCCTCCCCGATCACAAGACCGGGCGCGAACCCGCTCATGCGAGTCTCCGCCCATGCGTCGGCGACCTCGTACGCGGCCTGACCGTCGGGATCCCGGTAGCAGACCGGACTGTCCTGGCAGTACTCGTAGGCGTTGGGTCCCTCGGCGATCCCGGCGGGGTCGCAGCTGGTCCAGCGGGCGAGCCAGGGGGCGTAGTGGCGGGCGCCGTAGTAGTCGAGGCCGGTCTCCTCGTCGCGCTCCTTGGCCGAGTGGCGGTAGCGCTTGGGGGACGCCGCCAGGCTGCGGCCGGCCTGGTAGGACGTGGCGCCGTAGGGGGTGTGCTCCTCGTAGGAGATGATCTCGGCCGCCTCGTCGAGCTCCAGGGTGGCGGACCCGAGGTGGTCGGCCAGCTGGTAGCGGATGTGCTCCGGGGGCAGCGGGCCGGTGCCGATCACGCGGGTCTCGACCAGGGCGATGCGGGCCTTGGCGTCGGTGACGTGGAGCGTCTCATGCTCGAGCTCGAGGGTGCCGGTGCCGTCGCGGCGACGGAGGATCTCGACGCCGCCGAGGTAGAGGCGGTCCTCGGTGAGGCCGGGTGCCTTCTCCCAGACCTTGCGCACCCGCTGGCCTCCGGCGTCGTAGACGTAGTACGCCGTGCCGCCGCCGCCCAGGTCGGCCCGGGCGAGCTGGTCCCGGTGGTCCCACGCCAGGTTGGGCGCCGGGTCCGTGCCGCCCAGGTGGGGCAGGCGCGTCAGGTTGCCCTGGGCGTCGTGGCGGTACTGGACGACCGTGCCGGACACCGTGGTGGTGCTCAGGCGGTTGCCAGTGCGGCCGGACTCCGTGAGGCTCGCCTCGTCGTAGGTGTACGTGCGGGACCAGCCGGCGCCGTTGGCCTGGTGCGCCAGGTCGAGGATGTTGCCGGTCGCGTCGTAGGCGTAGGTCTCGACGTACGTCGCCAGCTTCCTGCCGTCGTGCGGGTGGGCCAGTCCCGTCCGGGCCGGGTCGCCGGGCACGTGCGGGACCGGCGGACCCCCGGCCTGGCCCACGTGCTCCCGGCCCCGGGCCTCGACCAGCCGGTACACGGCGTCATAGGTGTAGTCCCGACTCGGCTCGACCCGCTGGTTGTCGAAGAAGACGGCCTGCTGAGCGTCGTCGGCGATGTGGGTGATGTTGCCGGCGGGATCGTAGGTGTAGCGCAGGTCCTGCAGCCCACAGCCGGGCCATCCCGTGGACGGCGGTTGCGGGCAGTCGCCGGGGTAGGCGGTGAGGTCGCGCACCGTGCGCAGCCGGGTCAGCCGGAAGGTCTGCGGGTCGTACTCGTAGGTGGTGGTGACGCCCTGGCGGTCCGCGCCCGCGCCGCTGCCGTAGGTGATCTTCGTGCGCTGCCCCTTGGGGTCGTAGTCGATGCCGAGCACGAACGGCGTCCACTCCGGCTGCCCGCCCACCGTGGCTCCCCGCAGGTTGACGTCCACGCGGTCGAGGAGGTTGGCCT
>Ga0075421_100005697_pt1 | contig 15085 bp, 9 predicted proteins | sample SoiMetdeltSBSDD5_FD_75292 | JGI IMG/M metagenome (GOLD analysis project Ga0075421, IMG submission 75292) | Bulk soil microbial communities from a Populus tree surrounding site in Tennessee, USA - Soil MetaG P. deltoides SBSDD5 | ecosystem: Environmental > Terrestrial > Soil > Tree plantation...
CCTGGAACTGGCCGTCGAGATCCTCGCGCGCATCGCCCTCGCCGCGCCCGTAGATCCGCCTCGCCCCGAGCGCTTCGAGCCGCTCGTCGATCGCGCGCGGAATCGACTGGTACGTTGAGGCCCAGTCCCGGTTGCCGCAGCCGAACACCGTGTACTTGATGCCGGCGAGCGAGCCTTGCGCGGCGCTCTCGCGAATCCAGCGCAGGAAGCCAGCCGCATTGTCCGGCGCGGCGCCGTTGTAGGAACCGGTGACGATCGCGACCGCGACCTCCTTGGGCATTCGCCCGGCGTAATCGTCGAGCGGCGCGAGCGTCGAAGTAAAGCCGTTGCGCTCACCGGCCTCGGCGATCTGGCGCGCGAACTCCTCGGATGTCCCGAGGTTCGAGCCGAACAGAACCAGCAGCGGCGTGCCGTGCGAAGCGGCCGCAGGACCCGCCGCTGGCGCGGCCACCATATGGGAGACCGGGCCCGAGCCCTGGGTCGCCCTGCGCGAAGAGTCCTCGCGCAGGCGAACCTTCATCTTCAGCCCTTCGGGCTTGAGCGTCAGCGTTTCCTTGACCTTGAGCTTGTAGTTCGAGTGATCGAGCAGCTTGAACCGCTGCAGCATCATCCCGATCACGAGCGCCGCCTCCTGCATCGCGAACTGCCGGCCGATGCACGCGCGCTGCCCGTTGCCGAACGGCTTGTACGCGTTCGGTGGCAGCGCGGTTTCGGCATCGCGGGCGAAACGGTCCGGATCGAACGCTTCGGCCTGCTCGCCCCATACCGCCCGGTCCCGATGCAGCATCGGTGCTAGCAGCAGCACGGTATGCCTGCGCTTCAGCTTGTACTGTCCGCCGATGACGGTGTCCTCGTACGGGTAGAACGCATACGCGGCGGCAGTCGGCCACAGGCGCAGCGACTCCTTGAGAATCTGCGTTACGTAGGTCAGCTGGTTGACCTGCGCGTACGTCGGCCTGACCTGCGGATCCGGCCCGAGCACGCGGTCGACCTCCTCGTACGCGCGCGCGAGCACCGCGGGATTCTTCAGCAGGAAGTACGTCGTGAACGAAAGCAGCCCGCTCGTCGTCTCGTGCCCGGCGATCAGGAAGGTGTTGCACTGGTAGCGGATGTTGACGTCGTCGAGCCCCTCGCCGGTCTTCTTGTCGACGCCCGAGAGCATGTAGTCGAGCAGATCGTTGCGGGCCTTCTTGCGCGAGGCCCCTGCGCGGCGCCGCTCGCGGATGATGCCGTCGACCATCTCGTTCATGTAGGCGACGTCGCGCGCGAGCTTGCGCTGCTGGTCCTTCTTGACCAGCGTCTCGAGCGGCAGGCCGCGCGTCTTCATCGTCGTCTCGAGCGTGTTGACCATCGCGTCGACGAACGGATGATTGCCATCGCGATAGAACGAATTGAACCGGTAGTCGAACCCGCACAGGCCGATCGTGTCGAGCGTCAGGCGCGTCATGTCGTCGGCGACGTCGATTTCCTCGTCGCCGTTCAGGCGCTCCCACTTCAGCATCATCTGCTCGGCGATGTCGAGCATCATCGAGTGGTAGCCCTGCATCGCGCGGTGACTGAACGTCGGCAGCAGGATGCTGTGCGCCTTGGACCAGTTCGGCATCTGCGTGTCCGCGGTGAACAGCGCATCCCCGCCGATGACGCGCAGCCGCCGCAGCGTGCCGCGCGTAGTCTTGTCGAAGCGCTTCTCGTCGCACAACTCGTTGACGAGCGGCTGCCCCGAGATGATCACGAGCGGGCTGCCCATCATGTCGAGCCAGTAGATCGGGCCGAGCTCGCGCGCGAGCTTCATCATGTCCTGCACGGGGTGCACCGTGCCGAGCGACAGCAGGTTGCCGAGGAGCGGCGTGCGCGGCGGATGCGGAATCGGGTGCAGCAGGTTCTTGCTCGCCATGTCCCCTCTCTTGCTTTCCCGGCTGGCTACTTCTTGCCGGCGCCGAATCTTCGCTGCAGCCAGTCGATCATCAGCCGGTTCAGCTCTTCAGGCTTTTCCTGCTGGGTCCAGTGGCCGCACTCGCGGATCATGTGCATCTCGAGGTCCGAGCAGACCGCCGGCATGTGCTTCGCCATGTCGGGAGGAAGCGCAGCGTCCCACTCGGCGGTGATCATCAGGCTGGGAAGCGACAGCGGCCTGGTGCTGACTTCGGGAAAGCGCGCGGCGTTGCGATCGACGTTGCGGTACCAGTTGATGCCACCGCGAAATCCGCGCGCCGCGTAGGCCTTCTCGTAGACGTCGAGCTCGGCGGCGTCGAGCAGCGGCGCGCCGGGCGGGCGCAGCGTCTCGAGCCTGCGGAACGGATTGAAGTCACCACCCGCTTTTCCCGCCTGCACCAGGCTCGCGCGCATCGGCACGCCGCGAACCATCAGCTTTTCGAACACCAGACGCGGATGGCGATCGAGCACGCTTTCCGCGACGCCCGGTTGCTGGAACCACAGGATGTAGAGCTTCTCGTCGTCGGAGAAGGCCTTGCGCAGGCGCTCGGTTGTCGGAAAGGGGACGTACGGCGTATTGACGCCGATCACGCCCGCGCAGCGCCCGGGATGCATGACCGGCATGGCCCAGGCGACGAAGCCGCCCCAGTCGTGTCCCGCGAAGACTGCGCGCTCGATGCCCAGCGCATCGAGCAGCGCGGCGAGATCGCCGGTCAGGTGCTCCATGCCGTACGCCTCGACTGCTTCCGGTGAGTCGCTGCCGCCAAACCCGCGCTGATCCGGCGCGATCACCCGGAAGCCGGCCTGCGCAAGCGCGCGGATCTGATGGCGCCACGAATACGCAAGCTCGGGAAAGCCGTGGCACAGCACGACCGCCGGGCCCTGCCCGGCTTCGTGAACGGAGAGCGTCACACCCCGTTCAGGCAGCGGAACGCGGCGAGCGGCAGGGAAGGTTTGCATGGAGAGAAAGTGCCGGCGCGAGCGAGCGCGCACTGTACCGCGCACGCGCGTCGAGCGTAAAGAGCCTTGCGCAAAGAGGATAGAATCCGTCGCGAGGGAGGATTTCATCCGTGGAAAGAATCTGGCTCAAGAGCTATCCGAAAGGCGTGCCGGCGGACATCAACGCAGACGCATACCGCTCGGTGCCGCACCTGTTTGACGAGAACATCAACAAGTACCGCAACCGCCCTGCCTACATGTGCATGGGGAAGACGATCACGTTCGACGACGTCGATCGCCTCTCGCGCAGTTTCGGCGCGTGGCTGCAGTCGAAGGGGCTCGCGAGGGGCGCCCGCGTCGCGGTCATGATGCCCAACGTGCTGCAGTACCCGGTCGCAGTATTCGGGATCCTGCGCGCCGGCCTTACCGTGGTGAACGTCAATCCGCTCTATACGCCGCGTGAGCTCGAGCACCAGTTGAAGGACTCGGGCGCCGAGGCGATCGTGATCCTCGAGAATTTCGCGACCACGCTCGAGCAGGTACTGCCGCGCACGCCGCTGAAGCACATCGTCGTTGCCTCGATGGGCGAGCTCCTCGGCGGCCTGAAGGGCGTCATCGTCAATTTCGTCGTGCGCAACGTGAAGAAGATGGTGCCGGCGTTCAACCTGCCGGGCGCCGTGCGGTTCAACGCGACGCTCGCCGAGGGCGCTTCGCTCCAGCTGAAACCCTCGGACGCCGGACCCGAAGACATCGCGTTCCTGCAATACACCGGCGGCACGACCGGTGTCTCGAAGGGCGCGATGCTGCTTCACCGCAACGTGCTCGCGAACATGGAACAGGTGTCGGCGTGGTTCGGCCCGGTGCGCGACGAAAACGACCCGCATGTAATGGTCGCGCCGCTGCCGCTGTATCACATCTACGCGCTGACCTGTAACTGCCTGTTCATGCTGAAGGACGGCGGCTGCAACCTGCTGATCCCGAACCCGCGCGACATTCCCGGGTTCATCCAGGAACTCAAGAAAAATCGCTTCACCGCGATCAGCGGCCTGAACACGCTCTACAACGCGCTGCTCAACCACCCGGATTTCTCGGGCATCGATTTCTCGCACCTGCGGCTGTCGTCCGCGGGCGGCATGGCGATGCAAAAAGCCGTCGCCGATCGCTGGCACAAGGCGACGAAGGTCCCGATCCTCGAGGGGTATGGCCTGACCGAAACGTCGCCGGTCGCGACGACCAATCCGGTGGACCTGAAAGAGTTCTCGGGAACGATCGGGTTGCCGGTGCCGAGCACCGTGATCACGATCCGCGACGACAACGAGACCATCCTGGCCACCGGGCAAGTCGGCGAGATCTGCATCGCCGGGCCGCAGGTCATGAAGGGCTACTGGCAGCGACCCGAGGAGACCGCCAAGGTCATGACCAAAGACGGCGCCTTCAAGACGGGCGACATCGGCGTCATGGACGAGCGCGGCTACGTGAAGATCGTCGATCGCAAGAAGGACATGATCCTCGTCTCCGGATTCAACGTGTACCCGAACGAGCTCGAGGACGTAGTCGCCTCCTGCCCGGGCGTGCTCGAGTGCTGCGCGATCGGCGTGCCGGACGAGAAGTCGGGCGAAGTGCCGAAGGTGTTCGTCGTGAAGAAAGACCCCGCGCTCACCGAAGAGCAGGTGATGGACTATTGCCGCAAGAACCTCACCGGCTACAAGATTCCGCGCCACATCGAGTTCCGCAGCGAGCTGCCGAAGACCAACGTCGGCAAGATCCTGCGGCGCGCGCTGCGCGACCAGGAGCTCAAGAAAGCCTGACGAAGCCGCTCTCCGCATGGGCGCCGCTCAGGCGCCCGGTCTACCGCATGCTGTGGTTGACGTGGCTCACGTCGAACGTCTGCATGTGGATGAACGACGTGGCGGCAGCGTGGCTGATGACGTCACTCACCAGCGCGCCGATCATGATCGCGCTGGTGCAATCGGCAGCGACGCTCCCGGTTTTCCTGCTCGGCATCCCGAGCGGCGCGCTCGCGGACATCATCGACCGGCGGCGCTACTTCATCACGACCCAGTTCTGGGTCGCCTCGGTCGCGATCGTGCTCTGCATCACCGCGCTGACGGGCGCGCTCAGCGCACCGCTCCTGCTCGTGCTGACGTTCGCGAACGGCATCGGCCTGGCGATGCGCCTGCCCGTGTTCGCCGCGCTGGTCCCGGGGCTGGTGACGCGCGAAGACCTGCCGAACGCGCTTGCGCTGAACGGCATCGCGATGAACGCCTCGCGGATCATCGGCCCGCTGGTTGCCGGCGCCCTGATCTCGGCGGCCGGCAGTGCCTACGTGTTCGTGCTCAACGCGGTTCTTTCGATCGGCGCTGGAATCGTGCTGCTGCGCTGGCGGCGCGAGGAGCAGAAGGTCAGCACGCTGCCTGCCGAACGGTTCTTCGGCGCAATCCGCACCGGCCTGCAGTACGTGCGCCAGTCGCCCGTCATGCACTCGATCCTGCTGCGGATGGCGGCGTTCTTCCTCGGTTCGCAGGCCCTGATGGCGCTGCTGCCGCTCGTCGCGAAGGGCCTTCCCGGTGGCGACGCCGGCACGTTCACGCTGCTTCTCGCGTCGATGGGAGCCGGTGCGATCGTCGCGGCACTCTTCCTGCCGCGGTTACGGCAGTTCATGACGCGCGACGAACTGGTGCGCAATGGCACGCTGTTGCACGCCGGCGCGACGCTGGCGGTCGCGCTGGCGCCGAATGTCTACGTCGCCGCCCCTGCAATGGTCGCTGCGGGAGCAGCGTGGATCTCGGTCGCCAATTCGCTGACCGTGTCCGCGCAGATGGCGGTTCCAGACTGGGTGCGCGCACGCGGCATGTCGGTCGTGCAGACCGCCATCATGGGCGGCGCCGCGTTCGGCGCGGCGCTGTGGGGCCACGTAGCGACGCTGACCGATGTGCACATGAGCCTGATGATCGCCGCCGCCGCGGCCTGCGCAGGACTGGTCGCGATGCGCCGCTTCAAGGTCGGTGGCCGCGCCGAAGAAGACCTGACGCCGATCAACTTGTGGAAGGAGCCCGAGGTCGCGATTCCACTCGAGCCCGACGAGGGTCCGGTGCTGATCACGGTCGAATACCGGATCGATCCGGCGCGCGCAGGCGAGTTCGCCGAGGTCATGCGCGAGAGCCGGCGCAGCCGGCTGCGCAACGGCGCGATCGCCTGGGGGCTATTCAAGGACACCGCCGACCCGGAACGCTACGTCGAATACTTCGTCGACGAGTCGTGGACCGAATACCTGCGCCGCCACGAAAGGACCACCGCGGGCGACATCGCGTTGCGCGAGCGACGCGAATCCTTCCATATCGGAAAGTCGCCGCCCGTGGTCGGGCGGTTCATCGCCGAGCCGGTGAACCGCGATTGACGGCGCGGCGCACCTACTGGAGCGGAACGCTGAAGCCGACGAAGAACGCGTCGTCGCGCGCGCCGTTCTTGCCGAACGTCGTCGTGAACCCGGCGTGCACGTTGAAGTCCTTGCGCTCGATGTTCACGCCGGCGGCGAGCAATCCCCAGGTGTCCTTGCCGCTCGGGCTCGACGTCGAGAAGGTGAATGGCGAGCCGAGGAAGCCTGCCGTCACGGTGCCGGTGTTGTCTTCGTACTCCTTCTCGTGCGTCAGGCGCGCATACGGCCGCAGCCGCGCCCAGTCGGTCGGCCAATCGCCGACGAGCTGCCAGCCGATCCGGTGGCGCATCGATTTCGCCGTCTGGTTGCTGAACGTCATCGCCGTCGGGCTCGCTGCTTCGGAATAGCCGTCGACCTTTACGCGCTCCCACGACAGCGCGACGAGCGGGCCGTGGACCAGCGAGCCCCAGTTGAAGTTGTAGCCGCCGCCGATCTTGGCGCCCGTCTGATTGCCGCTCGTAGTGCCGCTGTTCGTCGCCGTCAGCAGGCCCAGCGCGACGTTGCGCCTTACGTCGTAGTCGAGGCTGGCGTACGAAAGCGTCGCATCCAGGTACGCGTCGCCCAGGCGCCATGCGCCGTAGCCTGACGCGGCGACCTCGGAATAGTCGATGTTTCCGCCTGCCCCGCCCAGGTCGTACGAGCGCTCGCCGAAACCCACCGACGCGCCCAGGAGTCCCTGCCCGAATGCGCCATCGACCCCCACGTTGACCATCCCTCCGTCGCCCTTCAGCGAAGGCGAGCTCGACGTCGCGTCGACCCGCGCTTGCGCGTAGTCGCCCGTGACAAAGAACCCGCGCGTGCCCGACGCGGTCGAAAAGTCGCGTATGCGGTTGTCGACCGCACGCCATTGCGCACCCAGCCTGCCGAGCGGAATGCGCGAGAGCGCCGCCAGTTGAGTCGGAGCAGAGAGCGTGCTGTACGCCAGGTCCGAGAGCATCTGATGAACGAGCACCGTCGGATGCACGCCGTCGGCGAAGAGAAACGTCGATGAGCCCGGGATCTGCTGCGCCGGGCCGCAGCCAAGCGAAGCGGCTGCGCCGCACGCAGGAATCGTCGTGTTGGTAACGCCATACGCAGCCGGTCGCGCGATGATGTCGGCGATCAGCGGCCGCGGGTCGACGAACACGAGGTTGTTCGCGCCCGAAGCGACCAGCCCCTGCTGCAGCGCGGTGTTATAGCCGTCGGACAAGCCTGTGAGCAGTTGCGCGGTACCCGCCGGCGAAGCCGCCGCGAACGGGGTGACGCCGATGTCCGGCACCCCTATCACGACGAGGTTGCCTGCACCGGCAGCGCGCAGCCGGTTGATCTGCACGACTGCATCCGTCGCCGCGGTGACGACGTTTGCGGACGCCGCCGCCACCGGGAGGCCCAGGCCGACCGCACCGGCCTGGAAGAATACGTCGTTCGCGCCGCCCCAGAATGCGTACAGCGCGCCGGGACTCGCGGCGCCCCCGGTCTGCGCGAGGTTGGTCGTGATCTGCGACGCGATCGGCAGGATATTCGCGGCGATTGCATCGCCGAGCGGCGGGTTCGCGGCCAGGCTGAACACACCCGGCACCTGCGTGATGCGCGCGCCGCCGATCGCGTAGTTGTTGCCGCCGGTCGCGGCGAACTGCGTCGTTCCGAGATTGAGCGCGAATCCCGGCGTCACCGTCAATCCGTAGCGTGCGCCCAGATTCTCCGCCCAGACCGTGCCGGGGTTGTTCGTGAACTTGTTCGCGGTCGGCGCGCCGAACGCGGTGACGAGGCTCGTGAACGCGCCGGAGTCGCTCAGGCTGTCGCCGAAGACGTAGAGATTCGTGTATTGCGCGTGCGCTGCGCTGCCGAGCAGTGCGAGCGCGCCTGCAAGCGCGAACCGCTTCATGATTCCTCCCTGGCCCTGACTGCGTTGCCAAGGAGGCTATTCGGCGCCCGCGCGCCGCACAATCCCCTGATCGGGTGGGAAGCGCGCGAAAACCGCTACTCGTACAGCGACTCGCGAGCCTTGCCGCGGAAGATCCGGTACGAAAGGGCGCTGTAGCCGATGATGAACGGCAGCACGATCGCCGCCCCCCACAGCGACACCGTCAGCGACGAGGGGTGCGCCGCCGCTTCCCAGATCGTGATGCGATCGATTACGACGTAGGGAAAGAGGCTGTAGCCGAGGCCCAGGAACGCAAGCGCGAAGATCGCGACCGCGTAGGCGAACGGCGACCATTCCGGAGCCGGCTCACCGCGCCCGAGCTTCCAGGTCACCATCCAGAGTCGAACCCCCGCGGCAAGCGTCGCAGCAGGGAGCACCATCAGCCACGCTGTCGCAGGAAAGTTGAACCACTTTTCGCGCACCGTTTCGCTCACGAGCGGAGTCGCGATGCTGACGAGCGCAACGCCGAGCGCGACCCAGAGCAGCCCCCAACGCGCCCATGCCAGCGCCTTGCGCTGCAAGTCGCCTTCGGTCTTGAGGACCAGCCAGGTGGCGCCGAGCAGCACGTAACCGCCACACAGCGCGCCCCCGACGACGAGCGCGAAAAGGAAATATCCGACCCCCGGCTCGAAGCCGGTGATATAGCGCCCGAGCATGACGCCTTGGGCGAACGACGTCAGGAACGAGCCGAACCAGAAGAGCGAATTCCACAGCTCCCGGTGCCAGCCTTCGGCCTTCATCCGGAATTCGAACGCGACTCCGCGCAGCATCAGGCCCATGAGCATCGCGAGGACCGGCAGGTACAGCGCTTGCAGCACGACGCCGTGCGCGGCCGGGAAGGCAACCAGCAGGATTCCGATCCCGAGCACGAGCCAGGTTTCGTTGGCGTCCCAGAACGGGCCGATCGAGTTCACCATCCGGTTCTGCTCGCGCGCCTGCGCCGCCGGAAGCAGCATCCCGACACCCAGATCGAACCCGTCGAGGATGACGTAGGCGAGGATCGCCACGCTCATCAGCAGCGCGAAAATGAGCGGCAGGTCGAGCGTCATGCCGCGCTCCGCACGAAGCCTTGCTCGGGATGCGGCTCGGCCGCACCGGCGCCCTTGCCGGCGAGATGCGTGAGCACCACCATGTAGGCAACGAACATCAGTGCGTACGTGATCACGTAGCCCATCAAGCTCGCGCCGACGTATGCGCCGGAAACCTGCCCCACGGCCTCGTCGGTGCGCAGCACCCCGGTCACGAGCCAGGGCTGCCGCCCGATTTCGGTGACCATCCAGCCGGCGAGCGTCGCGATCCACCCGGAGAACGTAAAGCCGGCAAAGGTCCACAGCAGCCAGCGCGGCGCGGCCCGGGCGCCCCGCGTCATCCACGTGCCGAGCCACGCGAGCGCGAGCATCGCCGTGCCCATTCCGACCATGATCCGAAACGAGAAAAACACCGGCGCGACCGGCGGCGTGTTCTTGCCGAACGCGTCCAGGCCCTGCAGCTCGGCGTCGAGGTCGTGCTTCAGCACCAGGCTCGCGAGCTTCGGCACCTGGATCGCATAGTCGTTGCGCTTCTTCTCCTCGTTCGGGATCGCGAAGAGCACGAGCGGCACGCCCTTTTCGGTCTTCCAGATCGCCTCGATCGCGGCGATCTTGGCCGGCTGGTGCTCGAGCGTATTCAAGCCGTGCAGGTCTCCGACCAGCACCTGGAGCGGCGCGAGTATCGCGGCGAGAAGCACGCCGCTTCGCAGCGTGCTGCGAGCCGAAGCGTCGTCCGGCGCTTTCAACAGGCGCCACGCGGAAAGCCCGGCAACCACGAATGCCGCGGTCAGAAACGACGCAAGCATCATGTGCGCGAAGCGGTACGGGAACGACGGGTTGAAGATCACGCGCACCCAGTCGCCCGCTATCAGCGTGCCGTCGGCCATCACGTGCCCGACCGGCGTCTGCATCCACGAGTTCAGCGCGAGAATCCAGAAAGCCGAAAGCGACGTGCCGGCGGCGACGAGCACGGTCGACAGGATATGCAGCCACGCCGGCACCCGGTTCATGCCGAAGAGCATCACGCCGAGAAAGGTTGCCTCGAGGAAAAACGCGGTGAGCACTTCGTAGGCGAGAAGCGGTCCGGCAATGTTGCCGACCTTGTTCATGAAGCCGGGCCAGTTCGTGCCGAACTGGAACGACATCACGATGCCGGTGACCACGCCCATCGCGAACGTGAGCGCGAACACCTTGACCCAGAGCTTGAAGGTCGCCAGCACCGCCGCGTCGCCGGTTCGCGCGTATTTCACGCGAAAGAAAACCAGGATCCAGGCGAGCCCGATCGTCAGCGTCGGGAAAAGGATGTGAAAGGCAATGTTCAGCCCGAACTGCGCGCGGGCGAGGATCAGCGCCTCTTCCATTGTCTAGGTCCGCGCCTCGGCCCGGCGCGCCTTTGTGCTCTTGGCCTCCGCGGGCAGCGCACCGACCAGTTCGGCCAGCGCGTCGACGTGAAAGTCGGCGAGCTTGCGGATGTCGGGCACCGTGCGCCGGCACGCGGTAAAGCCGAAATCGAGCGAGCCGCAATAGCTCTGCACGGTGATGTTCAGTCCGACGCCGTGCGCGGGAATCGACACCGGGTACAGCGTGAGCAGCTTCGCGCCCGCCAGATACAGCGCCTGCTGCGGTCCGGGCACGTTCGAGATCGTCACATTCGCCGCGGGCGGCAGGTTGTCGGCGATCTTGGAGCGGCCATACAGGCCGATCAGCCCCTGCAGGAAGAATGGCGCGCCGAACAGCGCGAAGTCGCGTGGCGCGAGATCCTTGATCTTCCCGGTCAGTTGCTTCGCGCCGGAGGAGGCGACGTGGATCGCCTTGAGGCGCTCGAGCGGCTCGGCAACGTCGGTCGCGATGCTGCAGAGCATCCCGAACACCTGGTTGCTCATGTCGGTGTTGCCCGGTTGACGCAACGAAACCGGGACGAAAGCGACCAGCGGTTGCTCGGGAAGATCGTTCTTGTCATCTAGGTAGCGCCGCAGCGCACCCCCGCACACCGCCATCACGACGTCGTTGAGCGTCGTTCCGGTCGCCTTGGCGATCCGCTTTGCATCGGCGAGCGGCACCGAGCGCGCAGTGTATACGCGCTGGCTGGTGATCGCGCCGTTCAGCGAAGTGCGCGGTGCGATCGGCAGCGCCTGGCGGCCCGGCTCGGGAAACTTCAGCGTCGCGGGATCCGGCAACGCGAAGTTCGCGATCGTCTTCCAGACGTCCGGGATCGCCTGGATCATCTTGATCTGCTGCGTCAGGAAATTGCTGTACGCGGTGCCGAGCAGCATGCCCGGGTCGAGCTGTTGGCTCGCCGCACGCAGCTTCGGCGGGGGCGCCTCGACCTCGCGCGGCTCGGGCGTCAGGTCGTACATCATCGTGTTCAACGCCATGCCGGCGCCGCCGTCGACGAGCGCGTGGTGGATCTTCGTGTAGATCGCGACGTGCCCGTTCTGCAGGCCGTCGATGACGTAGAACTCCCACAGCGGGCGGCTGCGGTCGAGAAAATTGGAGTGCAGGCGGCCCACCAGTTCCTCGAGCTGCGCGGTCGTCCCGGGCGCGGAAAGCACGAGGTGGCGGATGTGGTAATCGAGGTCGATGTCGTCATCGTCGACGAGCAGCGGATGGTCGATGTCGAACGGCACCGGCACGAGCTTCTTCGCGAGCAGCGGCGCAAGGTGCATGCGCCGCGCGATATGCGCCTTGTAATCCTCGTAGAAGCTGCCGGAGTGGCCGGCGGGCAGCTCGATGAACGTGAGCCCGGCGACGTGCATCGGGGTCTCCGGGGTCTCCATGTACAGGAAGCTCGCGTCGATGCCGCCCAGCTTTTTCATACAGCAACACTCCCGGGGAGAGGCCGGACCGAGGCTTCGGTCGGTCCGCGGCATGCTGCGCCGGGGCAGTGAGCGATGTCAATCCCCGCGGACACTATCCTTGACCGGGGAGGGGACCTTGCATACCATCAATCGGAAAACGGTTGTCGCAGCATTTCCCGCGGTTCCTTTGCAGAGGAGGCAAACATGAAAAGCAAGCTCATTCGCGCGGTCGCGCTCGGCGCGGCCGCAACACTGATGTCGTTCGGCGCGCTCGCGCAGACGATCAAGGTCGCCTACATCGATCCGCTGTCGGGACCGTTCGCCAACGTTGGCGAACAGGGCCTCGCCGAATTCCGCTTCGCGGTCGAACGCATCAACGCGAGCGGTGCTCTGGGCAAGATGAAGCTCGAGGTCGTGCCGTTCGACAACAAGGTCAGCCCGCAGGAGTCGCTCAACCAGCTGAAGCGCGTGATCGACCAGGGCATCCGCTACATCACGCAGGGCAACAGCTCGGCAGTGGCAGGTGCGCTGCTGGAAGCGGTGAACCGCCATAACGAGCGCAACCCGGGCAAGGAGATCCTGTACCTGAACTACGCGGCCGTGGATCCGGCGTTCACCAACGAGAAGTGCTCGTTCTGGCATTTCCGCTTCGACGCGAACAGCGACATGAAGATGGAATCGCTGACGACGTACATGGCGGGACAGAAGAACATCAAGAAGGTGTACCTGCTGAACCAGGACTATTCGTTCGGCCACGCGGTGAAGAAGGCCGCACGCGAGATGCTCGCGCGCAAGCGCCCGGACGTGCAGATCGTCGGCGACGACCTGCATCCGCTCGGCCAGGTAAAGGACTTCGCGCCGTACGTCGCCAAGATCAAGCAGTCGGGCGCGGACAGCGTGATCACCGGCAATTGGGGCAACGACATGTCGCTGCTCGTCAAGGCCGGCAAGGACGCCGGGCTGAACGTCGACTGGTTCACCTACTACGCCGGCGGCCTGGGCACGCCGACCGCGATGGGCGAAGCCGCGGCGGGCAAGGTGAAGATCATCGCCGAGTACCACTCCAACGTCGCGAACAACAAGGCAGCGAAATGGGACGCCGACTACCGCAAGCAGGCGCCGAAGGGCAATCCCGACTTCTACTTCCTGCGCGGCAAGATCATGTGGGAAATGTTCGCCAAGGCCATCGCGCAGGCGAAGTCGGATGACCCGAAGGCAGTCGCGCTCGCGCTCGAAGGCATGAAGCACGAGGCCGACCTGGGCGCCGTCGAGATGCGCAAGAGCGATCACCAGCTGATCCAGCCGCTGTACGTGCTGACGCTCGTCAAGTCGGCGGCGAAAGGCGGCCCGAAGGAAGCGAAGATCGACATGGAGAACAGCGGCCTTGCGCCGGTCACCGAAGCGCGGCTCGAGGCCTACACTTCGGCGGTGCCGACGAGCTGCCAGATGAAACGCCCCTGAGCGGAAGCGACTAGAGGCGTACAAGCGCAAACGGGGAGCGGCAAACCGCTCCCCGTTTCTTTCTGCCGATGGAATTCTTCCTCGTCCAGACGCTGAACGGCATCAGCTACGGGCTGCTGCTGTTCATGCTCTCGTCCGGGCTGACGCTCGTCTTTTCATTGATGGGCGTGCTCAACTTCGCGCACGCGAGCTTCTACATGCTCGGCGCGTACTTCGCGTACCAGATCAGCACCAAGATCGGATTCTGGCCGGCGCTGGTCCTTGCGCCCGTGATCGTCGGCGCGATCGGCATGCTGATCGAGCGCTGGGGGCTGCGCCAGGTGCACAAGCACGGACACGTCGCCGAGCTGTTGTTCACGTTCGGGCTCGCGTACCTGATCGAGGAGGCGGTGCACCTGATCTGGGGACGCTCGGCCGTCGACTACCGCGTGCCGCCCGACCTCGACGGGCCGCTCTTCAATATCTTCACGTCGCAATATCCGATCTACCGCGGCTTCATGATGCTGGTCTCGGTGACGATGCTCGTATCGATCTGGCTCGCGCTGACGCGGACCCGGATCGGCCTCGTGATCCAGGCGGCGCTCACGCATCCGCAGACGGTCGAGGCGCTCGGGCACAACGTTCCGCGCGTCTTCATGCTGGTGTTCGGCGGCGGCACCGCGCTGGCAGGACTGGCCGGCGTGATCGGCGGGAACGCGTTCGTGACCGAGCCGGGCATGGCGGCTTCGGTCGGGCCCATCATCTTCGTGATCGTCGTGGTCGGCGGCATGGGCTCGCTCGCCGGCGCGTTCATCGCATCGCTGCTGATCGGCTGCATGCAGACGTTCGCGGTCGCGCTCGACTGGAACCTGTTCGCCGGCATCAAGATGTCGCAGATCGCGCCGGTGCTGCCCTACCTGCTGATGGTGCTGCTGTTGATCTTCCGCCCGACCGGCCTGATGGGAACGCGCGAAGGATGAGGTACGCGCCGCTCAATCTCGGGCGCTGGGTGATCTGGGGCGCGATGGCGCTCGTGTTCCTTGTCGCGCCGCTCCTGTTCAGGGGCGGCTTCGCGCTGACGATGCTGATCCAGATGGGAACGCTGATCATCTTCGCGCTCAGCTACAACATGCTGCTCGGCCAGGGCGGGATGCTGTCGTTCGGGCACGCGGTGTACTCGGGCCTCGGCGCCTACCTGTCGGTGCATGCGCTCAACCTGATCGGCAAGGGCGCCTTTCCGTTCCCGATCACCCTGCTTCCGCTGATCGGCGGACTGTCCGGGATGGCGTTCGGGATTCTGTTCGGCTACGTCACCACGCGCCGCGCGGGCACGACGTTTGCGCTGATCTCGCTCGGTGTCGGCGAGATGGTGTTTGCGTGCGTGCTGATGTTTCCGGGATTCTTCGGCGGCGAGGCCGGAGTCTCGACGAACCGCGTCGTCGGGCAGCCCTTCCTCGGCATCACGTACGGGCCGGCGATCCAGGTGTACTACCTGGTCGCGGCCTGGTGCTTCCTGTCGATCGTCGCGATGTTCGCGCTGACGCAGACGCCGCTTGGACGCATGGCGAACGCCGTGCGCGACAACCCCGAGCGCGCCGAGTTCGTCGGC